>FWWM01000650.1_pt1 | contig 115246 bp, 109 predicted proteins | sample 2228351 | NCBI WGS metagenome assembly FWWM01 (sample SAMEA103939774, study PRJEB20133) | metagenome
CCTGAAGGGGAGGGGCTTGCGCCGATTCAAGTCAATGTCATCCTGCTCTAAACCTCTCTGCGTCCTCCGCGCCTCTGCGCGAACAATTCTTCTCCGCGCCTCCGCGTCTCCGCGCGAAATCAATCTTCGCGTCATCGCGGCTTCGCGTGAACAAGAAACGCCGCGCGGAAGGAGCCTCCCACGCGGCGTCTCGCGCTTTCAACGAAACAGGAACTGGACCCCGGCCTTCGCCGGGGAACAGAAGAGGGATTGCCCCCTTACCGCCCCAGCAGCACTCGCGCCTGCCCCGCGATCTGGGCCAGCATCGCGGCGTTGGGCTGGGCGGCCAAGCGCGCGCGGTCGATCACCGCCTTGAACTGGCCGACCCGTGCGGCATTGCGCTCCAGCCACGCCTCGACCGCCGCTTCAGGATCGGTCGCGCCTGCCCGGCCGAGGAAGTCGAGCCGCTGCTGCTGGAAATCGCGCGCGAGGCCGGCGATCAGCAGGCGTTCCCACGGATCGCTGGGGTTGATCCGCGCCGCCTGTCCCTGCGCCCAGTCGAGGCCCAGCGCCTGACCCAGACGGGTAAAGGCATGGGTCAGCCGCGTCTCGTCCAGCGACAGCCGCTGGCCCAGATCGGCCAGCCCCACCGCACCGTCGAGTTCGGACACGCGCACCACCTGTGCCGCCAGATCGGCCGGAGCTCCGGCTTCCTCCAGCGTGGCGACGACGCGTGCGCTCTGCGCTTTGGCCTCGTCGCGCAGCAGCGCGGGCGTTTCCGCCGCCAGCCGCTCGATGCCCGGCTGCAACCGCTCCAGCGCTGCGCCCGGGGCCGTGCCCGCCGGCATGGCGCGCAACAGATCGGCGATCTGCGAGCGAGTCGCGCGCGCCACCTCGTCGAACAGCGCGATGCGCGCCGCTTCCGGCATCGCCGCTGTCTCGATCGCGGTCCACAGCGCGGGCAGGTCGAACAGTCGCTCGACCACGACGAACATCGCCGCGATATCGGCCATCGCCGCGCCTTCCTCCTCCGCCAGTTCGAACGGATGGAGGATGCCCATCCGGTTGACGATCCGGTTGGCGAGCTTGGTCGCGACGATCTCGCCGCGCAGGCGATGCTGGTCGATCGCCTCGCCGAATGCTTCTCGCATCGCGGGCGGGAAGGCGGCGTGCAGATCGGGGCGCAATTCGTCGTCCAGCGCCAGCGCGCTGTTCTCGATCGCGTCCTGCAAGGTCAGCTTGGCCGTCGCCAGCAGCACCGCCAGCTCGGGTCGGGTCAGCGCGATGCCGTCCTGCCCGCGCCGCAGCAGCACGTCGTTGCTGCCCAGCCCCTCGACCGCGCGGTCGAGCCGCCCGGCGCTCTCGAAGATTTCGATGACGCGGACATAGCTCGGCATCGCGCCCGCGCCGTCCGCCTCGGCGATCGACAGGCCCAGCGTCTGGAGGCGGTTATCCTCCAGCACGATATGCGCCACGTCATCGGTCATCGAGGCGAGCAGCGTGTTGCGATCGCCCTCCGCCAGACGGCCCTCGATCATCTCGCGGTTGAGCGCGATCTTGATGTTGACCTCGTTATCCGAGCAGTCGACGCCCGCCGAATTGTCGATGAAGTCGGTGTTGATCCGCCCGCCGCGCTCGGCAAAGGCGATGCGCGCGGCTTGGGTCACGCCCAGATTGGCGCCCTCGCCGATGGCGGTGACGCGCAGATCCTCGGCATCGACACGCAGGCGGTCGTTCGCCGGATCACCGACCTGGACGTTATTCTCCGCCGCCGCCTTGATGTAGGTCCCGATACCGCCGAACCAGAGCAGGTCGGCCGGGGCCTTCAGGATCGCCGAGATCAGCGCGGTCGGCTCCAGCGAAGTGGCGGTGATGCCCAGCGCCTCGCGGATTTCGTCCGATAGCGGGATCGTCTTGGCCGAACGCGGGAAGACGCCGCCGCCGGGTGAGATGAGGCTGGTGTCGTAATCCGCCCAGCTCGACCGGGGGAGCGCGAACATGCGCGCGCGCTCATCCCAGCTGGTCGCGGGATCGGGATTGGGGTCCAAGAAGATGTGGCGATGGTCGAACGCCGCGACCAGCTTGATCGCCTTGGACAACAGCATCCCGTTGCCGAACACGTCGCCCGACATGTCGCCACAGCCGACGACGCGGATGGACTGCGTCTGCACGTCCACACCGCGCTCGGCGAAGTGGCGCTGCACCGACACCCAGGCACCCTTGGCGGTGATGCCCATCGCCTTGTGGTCGTAACCCTGGCTGCCCCCGGAGGCGAAGGCGTCGCCCAGCCAGAAGCCGCGCTCCAGCGCCAGCGCATTGGCCACGTCGGAAAAGGTCGCGGTGCCCTTATCGGCGGCGACCACGAAATAGGGGTCCTCGCCGTCCAGCACCCGCACGCCGTCCGGGTGCACCACCGCACCCTCGACGATATTGTCGGTGATCGACAGCAAAGCGCGGATGAACACGCGGTAGCTTTCCTTGCCCTCGGCGGCCCAGCCGTCACGGTCGGTGACGGGCGAGGGCAGCTGCTTCGGGTAGAAACCACCCTTCGCGCCGGTCGGCACGATGACCGCGTTCTTCACCCGCTGCGCCTTCATCAGGCCCAGGATTTCGGTGCGGAAGTCATCGCGACGATCCGACCAGCGCAGACCGCCCCGCGCGACGGGTCCGGCGCGCAGGTGAATACCCTCGACGCGGGGGGAATAGACCCAGACCTCGCGCCACGGCAGCGGTGCGGGGAGCCCCGGAATTTTGTGGCTGTCCAGCTTGAACGCCAGCGCCTCCTTGCCCGCCTCGGCAAAGGCGTTGGTGCGCAGGGTCGCCGCGATCATGTCGCGGAAGCTGCGCAGGATACGGTCGTCGTCGATCGCCGACACGGCATCCAGCCCCGCCGCGATGGCCGCATCGGCGGCGGCGATATCGCCCTTCGCCTTCGGGTCATGCGCGGCGGTGAACCGCTCGATCAGCGCGGTCGCCAGCTTGGGCGCCCGGCGCAGCGCGTCGACCACGGTGGTCAGGCCATAAGGCAGCCCCGCCTGGCGCAGATAGCGGAACCAGGCGCGGAACAGCACCACCGCCTGCGGGCTGAGCCCAACATCGACGATCAGGCGGTTGAACGCGTCATTCTCCGCCGCGCCCTCCAGCACGGCCGCGATCGCGCCCTCCAGCACCGCTGCGCCCTTGGGCTCGGTCGTCGCCTCGGTCTCGACGATGAAGTCGTGGACGAAGGGATCGGCATCGTCGCGCAGCCGCGTCGGCAACTCGCCGATCACGCGAAAGCCGAAATTCTCCAGCACCGGCACCGCATCCGACAAGGGCAACGCGCCGTTCAGCTTGTAGATCTTCAGCTGGCGGTCCTGCCCTGCCTGCACCGGGAACAGGCGGACCGAACGGCTATTCTCGTCCTCCAGCGCGGACAGGCGCAGAATGTCGGCGGCGGCTTCGGCCGCATCGCTGACATTGCGGTAATTGGTCGGGAAGCCATTGGCCCAGCGCAGCGCAAGGCGCGCCGCACGGGGCGCGGGCACCTGCTCGGCCAGCGCCGCCTCGACATCGGGCATCCAGCCGCGCACCATCTTGCGCAGCCGCTCGGACAGCGCCGCCGTATCGGGCAGGCGGCCGTCCTGCCGCAGGTCGATCGTATAGCGGATCAGCGCGACGACGCCGTCCTCCAGCGCGATCGACCAGTTGAGCAGCGAGCCATTAGCGGCCTCGCCCAGCATGTCGCCGATCGCGACGCGACGCGCGGTGGTCAGCTCATCGCGCGGCAGCCAGACAAAGGCGAAGAGATGCCGCTGCAACACCGATCGGATCAGCACCAGCTCGGGGCGCGGACGATCGGCCAGCGACATGGCGGTCAGCGCCAGCTGCTCCAGCGCCTCGGCCGGGAAAGCCGTCACCAGATCATGCGGTAGCGCGGTCAGCGCATGGGTCAGCGCCTTGCCGGTATGGCCGCGCGGATCGAATCCGAACTTGGCCTGCAGCGCGGCGAGCCGCGTGCGCAGCACCGGCACCTCATGCGGCGGGCTGGCGAGCGCGGCGCTGGTCCACAGCCCCGCATGGATCGACAGGCCGACGACGCGGCCCTGCTCGATCACGGGCACCAGCACCAGGTCGAGCGGCACCGAGCGATGGACGGTCGAGATCGCGTTGGACTTGAGCAAGAGCGGCGCGGCACCGCCCTCGACAAAATAGTCGAGCGCGCGCTGGCGCGAGATATCGGCGAGCAGCGGCACCTTGTGCGGCGTGCGCGCAATGCCCAACGCGGGCGCGGCGCGGCCATCCTCGAACCATTTCTCATGGCCGAGCAGCGTCAGCTTGCCGTTCAGGAACCACAAAAGGAGCGCCGCACCCTCGCCATTCTTCTCGCCCAGCGTAGTGGCGTCGGCGGCCAGCGCGTCCTGCAACCCCGACCAGTCGACCACGGCGGCGCGCACATCGGCCAAGACTGCACGCAGATCGTCGATCAGGCCGCGCCGGTCGCGCGCATCGGCGCGTTCCATTTCCAGATAGATGAAGGATTCGGACTTTCCGCTCGCGCCGATCGCCTGAAGCTGTCCCTCGGCATCGCGGGTGACGGGCAGGACGGGGTGGATGACGCGGTCAATCGCGATGCCGTCTGCGCCGACCATTGCCGCGATCGAATCGACCAGGAAGGGCATGTCGTCATTGACGATGGCCAGGCGCATCCGGCGGTGCGTGTCGTCGCCCGACATCGGCTCCAGCGCGATCGACGGCTCGCCCAGCGCGCGCTGCTGGGCCACCCCCGCAACGAAGGCCGCTGCCGCAGCCACCTCCGCGGGGCCGAACCCCTGCAACTCCGCCGGAAGGGCGCCCTGGGTCAGCCGCGCGGCAATCGCGTCGGCCATCGGATGCGACATATTCGGTGCCATAGCGGCAAGTCCTAGGCCGGGCTTTCGCGCCGCTCAACCCTCTGCGGCGCGAGAAAAGATGTTGCGCCGCAGCGCAATTTTCATTGCGAAGTGCGCAATACCCTGTCGGCCAATCGTGCATCGCCGACCACCGATCCGGTGATGGCAACGCTACCATCTTCGGCCACGCGCCCGACCAACACGATCGGCGTACCCGGCCGCGCATGGGTGGGCCAGGCGATGTGAGCGATAGCCTCTGGGGCTGCGTCGCTTTCGAAGTCCGGCTGATTCCACAGGGCAGCGGCGGAGCCGGGCGGCGGCACCTGAGTGGCCACTGCGGCCGAATCGATCAGTTCCGAATCGAGCGACGCCTGTAACAGCGGATCGGCCAGTTCCTTCCAGCTCAGGACACCGTGGATGAAGTCGATCATCAGCCCGTCGGACGAATAGGGCAGCAGGATGCCGCGATACAGCGTCATCCGTCCGCGCGCGTTGACGAACTCCGCCTCGAACCCGGTCGGCACCTGATCGGCCAGCACATGGTCGAAATGCCGAGTCAGCCGCCCCAGCAGCGACGCCTCGGGCAACTCCCCGATCCGCGTCGGCCGCGCCACCGTGCCGCACTCGTCCCGCAGCGCCTGACCAAGATAGGCGATCGCGGGATCGATCCGGTCGCCCCGAAAATCCAACAGCACCGAATTGGCCGCGAAATCCCCGATCGCCTCGGTGTCCAGCGCCCGGATCGAGGGAAACCGCGCCGCCCCCGATAGCGAGACCCAATGGTGATAGGCGCGCGCATGGAGCCGCCGCTCCACCCCGCCCAGCCGCAACAGCGCATCCTCCGCTGCCCCGGGGCGTCCGTGCTCGGCGGATCGCTCACCCGCTGGATGCTCCGGGGGAAGGGGGGGCGGATGCTGGGGTTCGCGGTTCATGACGGTCTTCCTGGCCATGCCCTGTCATGCCCGGACATAGTTAATCACCCGTAAAGATCGCCTGACCCGTTCATAAGCCGCTTGCCAGCCCCCACCCGAACTGTTAAGCGCGCCCACCTGACCGGACACCAGCCGGTTCACGATACGGGCCGCTTTAGCTCAGCTGGTAGAGCATCGCATTCGTAATGCGGGGGTCACAGGTTCGAGTCCTGTAAGCGGCACCATCTCTCTCCATAAAAAATCTGTTTTTATAGAGATTTAGCCCTCCCCGTTGGCGGAGCGCTGCCCTGCCCGTTCCCTCACAGCAATTTCATTAGGTGTTCAGTCCCGGCCTCTGGTGGATCGGATCGATGATGAACCGGTCTGGCTGTGAGTCCAGATCTTGGCGATGTATTCGTAGGGGGTGAGACCGCTGAGGGTCTTGAGCCTGCGGGCGAAGTTGTAGGCGGCCATGAAGTCAGCGAGGTGCGTCCGGAGCTGGTCGTGGCTCTCATAGTGGAAGCGTTTGACGGTCGCTTCCTTGACCGTTGCTGTTCGGGTGCCTCGTAAGGCCAAGCTGCGGGAACGGGACTTCACCCGTGATGAGGCCAACACCATCCTTTCCGCTACCTATGGTATCCCTGCCGTTCGAGCTCATGGTGGCGATGGTTCCCTTCCCAATACCGGTCGTGGCTCAGCTCGCATCATATCGGGCGCGAGCGTGCTGGATATTGAGCTGATTGGCATTTGCCCAAAGGGTGAGCGCCATGACCGGTTCGAGCAATGACCGCCCGACATCCGTCAACTCATACTCTACCCGCGGCGGGATTGTGGGAAACAAGGTCCGGCTCACCAGTCCATTGCGTTCGAGTCCCCGCAGCGTGATCGTCAGCATGCGCTGCGAGATGCCATCGATACGACGACGTAGTTCGTTGAAGCGCACCGGCCCGTCCTTGAGCGACGCGATGATGTAGAGGCTCCACTTGTCCCCGACGAGATCCAGGATCTCCCGCACCATGCGGCAGTCGTGTCCGGGGCCGGGGGTAGGAAAATCCATGTCACCAAGTGTCATGAGAGTGCCTTCTTGCGAGGGGCTGAATGGTCACTTTAATAGCGTCGGTAACAATTAGTTACCGCCTCGTTACCCTTGGAGCAACCATGACCAATATCCTGCTCGTAACCTCGAGCCCCCGCGGCACCGCAAGCTTGTCCAGCCGCTTTGCCAGCGAGACCGCGGAGCGCCTCAAGGCACGTTCTGGTGCAACGCTGATTACTCGCGATCTCGCCGCCAATCCGCCGCCGCATATCACCCGGGCCTATATCGACGGCCGGGTCGCGGCAGCCGAGGCACGCACATCCGATCAAGTCGAGGCAGTCGGCCTGGCCCAGGCGCTGGTTGACGAGGTGAAAGCCGCCGACATCATCGTCCTAGGTTCGGGCATGATCAATTTCGGCCCGCCGTCGCAGCTCAAGGCGTGGTTCGATCATATCACCTGGCCGGGCGTCACTTTCGGCTACGACGAGGCTGGCCCGCGCGGCCTGCTGAGCGGCAAGAAGGTTTATTTGGTTACCGCCGCTGGCGGCGTCTTTTCGCAAGGCGAATGGGCTGCCTTTGATTTCCAGACCGGCTATCTGCGCCACCTGTTGGGCTTCATCGGTCTGAGCGACGTTGAAATCGTCCGGGTGGAGGGCACCGTCTTCGGACCCGAGGCGGCTCAAGCCGCGATCGCCGCCACCGAAGCCTACCTTCACGCCGTGCTGGAAAAGGCCGCCTGAAGTACGGGCAACGAAAGGAGGATGCGAAGAAGATCGCCTGCTTGGACGTACCGGCCCGACCGGGCGCCGCATCATCGAAGAGGCTCTGGGTCGCGGCTAAACCTTGTCGGTTTACACCCGCGACCCCGCAAAGCTCGCGGTCTTTTTCGAGTGGATCGACATCGTCGTCAGCGACCTGAAGAACCGCAACGCGATCAAGGCCTGCATCACGGCCGCCGACGCGGTGATCAGCGCCCTAGAACCCAATGGCCTGATCTCGGCCCAAGACAAAGCCGGAGAATTTGGACGTCCGGCACCGCATCCGCTCGACGGCGGCGCGCGCGGCCGCCGCTCCTCTACCCTAGGCCCAGCACGCCCGGGGCTGAACGGTTCTGAAGGAAATAGCGCAATCCCCACCCCTTTCGGTGGGACGCAAGCCTGGCTACATCCGGGCGATGACCGAACCCGCCGCGCCGACGCCGCCCATTGCCCAAACCCGTGCCCACAGCTTCACGGCCCATGGCATCACCATCGAAGATCCCTATGCCTGGTTGAAGGACCCCGCCTATCCCGAAGTCACCGACAGCCAGGTCCTGGCCTATGTCGAGGCGGAGAATGCGTATTTCGAGGCGGTCATGGCCCCGCGCCAGAAGCTGATCGACCGGCTGTATGAGGAGATGAAGGGCCGGATCAAGGAGGACGAATCCTCCGTGCCCCAAAAGGATGGCGACTGGCTTTACTGGACCGGGTTCGAGACCGGCGGCCAGTATCGCAAATGGTGGCGCAAGCCGGTGACCGGCGGCCCCGACGAGCTGCTGCTCGATGAGCCGGCGCTGGCCGAGGGCAAGGAATATTTCCGGCTGGGCGCGTTTTCGATCAGCAACAATGGCCGCTATCTGGCCTATGCGATCGACGACAATGGCTCGGAACGGTTCGAGGTGCGGGTCAAGGACCTGACGACGGCTGAGCATCTGCCCGAGGTGATTCCCGGCATGTTGTCGGAGATCGTCTGGACGGCGGACGATAGCGGTTTCCTCTACGGCGTGGCCAATGCCCAGTGGCGGACCGACAATGCGCGCTTCCACCGGCTGGGCACGCCCGTCGCCGACGATGTCGAGCTGTTCCACGAGGATGACGAGGGCTACCGCGTCGCCGTCGCCGAGACCTCCGCGCGCAACTGGATCGTCATCGCGACCGGCGATCATGTCACCAGCGAGGTGCGGCTGCTCCCGGCTGACAATGTCTTTGCCGAGCCGATCCTGGTCGCACCCCGCAAGGAGGGGCGCGAGTATGACGTGGACGAGCATGACGGCACGCTGTTCATCCACACCAATGATGTGGACCCGCAGTTCCGCCTGTGCACCGCGTCGATCGACGCGCCGGGCGACTGGCACGAACTGATCGGGCCGGACCCGCATTTCTACATGACCGGGGTGGAGTGTTATAAGGACTTCTTCGTGGTCGAGGGGCGCGAGGACGGCTTGGACCGCATCGCCATCCACCGCTATGACACGCCGACCGTGCCCCAGCGGATCGCGTTTCCCGAGGCCAGCTATACGGCGGGGCTGGGCGACAATCCCGAATATGACGTGTCGGTCTTGCGGCTCGGCTATGAGTCGATGGTCACGCCGGGCACCGTCTATGACTATGACGTGGCGACCGGCGGGTTGACCATGCTGAAGGTGCAGGAAATCCCGTCGGGCTATGACGCGGACAAATACCGGACCGAGCGCCTGAAGATTCCTGCGCGCGACGGGACTATGGTGCCGGTATCGATCGTCTACCCCAAGGATTTTCCGCGCGACGGATCGGGCAAGCTGTTCCTCTACGCCTATGGCGCATACGGTTATGCGATCCCGCCGGGCTTCTCGACGGGCCGGATGAGCCTGCTTGATCGCGGTTTCGCCTATGCCATCGCGCATATTCGCGGCGGCGACGATCTGGGCCAGCAATGGTATCTGGACGGCAAGCTGGAAAAGCGGACCAACACCTTCCACGACTTCGTCGACGTGGCGAAGGGGCTGATCGAGGGCGGCTGGACCAAGGCGGGCCAGATCGCCATCGCGGGCCGTTCGGCGGGTGGCGAGCTGATGGGTGCGGTGGTCAATTCCGATCCCGAGCTGTGGGGTGCGGTGATCGCCGATGTGCCGTTCGTCGACGTGCTCAACACGATGATGGACGCCGAGCTGCCGCTGACGCCGGGCGAATGGCCCGAATGGGGCAATCCGATCGAGGACAAGGCGGCGTTCGAGCTGATCCGCAGCTACAGCCCCTATGACAATGTCCGGGCGCAGCCCTATCCGCCGATGTTCATCTCGGGCGGGCTGAACGATCCGCGCGTCACCTATTGGGAGCCCGCCAAATGGGCCGCCAAGTTGCGCGCGACCAAGACCGATAACAATTTGCTGCTGCTCAAGACCAATATGGGCGCCGGGCATGGCGGCAAGTCGGGCCGGTTCGAGTCCCTGCGTGAGGGTGCGGAGGAGCACGCCTTCATCCTGTGGCAGCTGGGAGTCGAATCCTGAGCATAGAGGCGATCGTCGCGCGCTACGGCGTCGCGGCCATCGCGCTCGGCGCCGGGCTGGAGGGTGAGACGGCGGTCGTCACGGGCGGCATATTGGCGCATCAGGGTCTGGTCGCCTGGCCCGCCGCCTTCATCGCGGCGGCGATCGGGTCGTTCCTGGCGGACCAGATCTTCTTCACCATCGGCCGCCGTGCGCGGGACGGGCGCTGGGTGCGAAGCTTGCGCAAGCGGCGCGTCTTTGCCCGCGTGACCAAGATGATGGAGCGTTATCCGGTCGGCTTCATCTTCGCCTTCCGCTTCCTTTACGGCCTGCGCACGATCAGCCCGGTGGCGCTGGGCACCAGCCATGTGTCGACCCGGCTGTTCGTCGCGGTCAATGCGGCATCCGCCGTGTGCTGGGCAGCGATCTTCACCGGCATCGGTTATCTGTTCGGCGAGGCGTTTCAAGAACTCGCCGCGCGCTATCGGCCCAGCCTGCTGCACATCCTGATGGCGGCCGGGCTGGTCATGGCCGCCGCCGCGATCGGCTGGGGCGTGCGCGCGCTGTGGTTGCGATACAAGGAGCCGGACGAACAGGCATGAGCCGTTTCACCATGAGCTTCACCGCCCAGCCCGAACATATCGACGAGCTGGGCCATGTGAACAACGCCGTCTGGGTCCAGTGGATTCAGGCGATCGCGGGTGCGCATTGGGAGGCCGTCGTGCCCCCCGAACATGCCGCCGCCCATGTGTGGGTCGTGACGCGGCACGAGATCGACTATCGCGGCAATGTCGTGGCGGGGGAGACGGTGACGGCCGAGACCTGGGTGCCCGATCCGCCCAAGGGTGCGCGCTTCGACCGGCATGTCCGCTTTCTGGATGTCGATCGCCGGGTGAAGGTGGAGGCGGTGACGACCTGGGCGCTGATCGACCGTGCCACCGGCCGCCTGCTGCGCGTCACGCCCGAGATCGCCGCGCCCTTCTTTCGGCTTTGAGCGCAAGAAGTGGGACGCAACGCCTGCGTCCTTGCGCTAGGCTCCTCCCCATGTTGAGCGAATGCACCATGGCCTCGCCGGTGGGCGAGCTGACCCTCGTGGCGAGCGAGCAGGGGCTGCGCGCGGTCCTGTGGGCCGAGGAACGGGCCGGGCGGGTGAAACTGCCCGAACGGCGCGACGATCCGGCCCATGCGATACTAGCCGAGGCGGTTCGCCAACTGTCGCAGTATTTCGCGGGGGAGCGCCGCGCGTTCGACCTGCCGCTCGACCCCGTCGGCACCGCGTTTCAGAAGGTCGTGTGGACGGGCCTTAAGGCCATTCCATACGGTGAGACGCGCAGTTATGCGGCGCTCGCCACCGCGATCGGACGGCCGGGTGCGTCGCGGGCGGTGGGAGCGGCGAACGGGCGCAACCCGCTGTCGATCGTGACGCCGTGCCACCGGGTCATCGGTGCCAACGGCACGCTGACCGGCTTTGCGGGCGGGCTGGCGGTCAAGCGATGGCTGCTCGCCCATGAATGCGGCGAGCCGATACTGGCGCTGGCATGAGCTATCCGCCACGCGCTTTCCGCGAGACGCGCGAGGATGTGCTGCTCGACGCGGTGGCGGAGATCGGCCTCGCCTCGCTGGTCGTGGTGCAGGGCGGTGTGCCCGAGGCGGTGTCGCTGCCGATGGTCGCGACGCGCGATGGCGAGGCGCTGGTGCTGGAGGGGCATGTCGCGCTTGCCAACCCGCTGTGGCGGCTCGCCGAAAGCGGCTGCGCGGCGCTGGCCATATTCCAGGGGCCGCACGCCTATGTCCATCCCGGCTGGTATCCGACCAAGCGCGAGCATGGGAAGGTCGTGCCGACCTGGAATTATGTGGTGGTGCAGGTGCATGGAACGCTATCCGTCACGCGTGATCCAGACTGGCTGGCGGTGCATCTGGCGCGACTGACGGACGTGAAGGAAGCGGGACGGCCGGAACCCTGGTCGATGGACGATGCACCTGCGGATTTCATTGCTGGGCTGTTGCGCGGCATCGTCGGCCTGACCCTGCACGTCACGCGGCTGGAGGGCGTGTGGAAGATCGCGCAGCACCATCCCGAGTCCAACCGGCGCGGCGTGATCGCCGGGCTGGCCGTCTCGCCTGATCCGGCCGACCGGGCGATGGCCGCGGTGATGGCGAACGCGGAGCGCGATTGGTCGAACTGATCCACAGGCGGCGCGGCGGCGCTTACCCGCTATTCCTGAGCGCAGTCGCAATGCCATTGATCGACAACAGGATGCCTTCGCCGATACGTGGATCGTCTTCACCGGCGCGGTGGCGTTTCATCAGTTCGATCTGGAGCAGGTTGAGCGGCTCGATATAGGGCAGGCGCAGGCGGATCGACGCCTCCAGCGCCGGGTTGTCGGACAGCAGCCGCGCTTGGCCGGTCACGCCCAGCAGGCCGTCGCGCGCGCGGTGCCAGCCGTCATGGATGCGCCCGAAGATCGAGTCCCGCAGATTCTCGTCCTCGACCAGCCCGGCATAGCGCCGCGCAATGCCGATGTCGGATTTGGCCAGCACCATCTCCATATTCGCCAGCGTGGCGGCAAAGAACGGCCAGTTCTTCGCCATCTCGGCCAGCAGCGCCTTGTCCTCGAACCGCGCGATCGCAGTGCCGACGCCGAACCAGCCGGGCAGCATGACGCGCGCCTGCGCCCAGCTGAACACCCAGGGAATGGCGCGCAGATCCTCGATCGCGTCGGACTTTTTGCGGCTGGCCGGACGGCTGCCGATCTTGAGGCCCGCAATCTCGGCGATCGGCGTCATCTGGCGGAAGAAGGTGCGGAAGCCCTCGGTTCCGTACACAAGGTCGCGATAGGTGGTGAAGGCGGTGGCCGACAATTCCTCCATCGCCGCGGTAAAGCGCGCGGTGTCCGCCGCCGACAGCCGGTCCGGCTCTAGGCTGGCGAGCAGCGTGGCGGAGGCCATGGCTTCCAAATTGGTCAGTGCCGAGTCGCGCGTGCCATATTTGCCCGCGATCACCTCGCCCTGTTCGGTGATGCGGATGCGGCCCTGGACCGTGCCATGCGGCTGGGCGCGGATCGCGGCAAAGGCGCTGCCGCCGCCGCGCCCGACCGCGCCGCCGCGCCCGTGGAACAGCTGCATCCTGACGCCCCGTTCGTCGAACACCGGGCGGAACGCGCTCGATGCCTTGGACAGCGACCAGGTGGAGGTCAGGTAGCCGCCATCCTTGTTCGAGTCCGAATAGCCGATCATCACCTCCTGATGACCGCGCGCCCGGACGATCGCGGCGATCTCCGGCAGCGCGAAATAGGCGCGCATGATCTCCGGCCCGGCCTCCAGATCCTCAATCGTCTCGAACAGCGGCACCGCCATGATCGCGGCGGTGGCGGGCTCGCCGGGGCGATAAAGGCCGAATTCCTTCAGCATCAGGTTGATTTCGAGCAGATCGGACACCGATTTGCCCATCGAGACGATGTAATTGGTGATGCACTTCGGACCATATTGGGCGTGTGCATCGGCGGCGGCCTGAACGATCGCCAGCTCGGAGCGAGTCTCGTCCGAATAATCGGCATAATGGCTGAACAGCGGCCGGGCATTGGCGAGTTCGCGGCGAAGCAGCGCCACGCGCGCCTCCTCGTCCAGCGCGAGATAGTCCGCCTCGACCCCTGCGACCTTCAGCAACTCCGCGACGACGCGCTCATGCACCGCCGAATTCTGGCGCAGGTCGAGCGTGGCGAGGTGGAAGCCAAAGGTTTCGACCGCGCGGATCAGCCGCCCAAGGGCTCCGCCGCTCGCCAGCGCGCCGTCGCCCTGTGCCGCCAGCCCGCGTGCGATGGCGACGAGGTCGGTGCGCAGCGCCTTGGGATCGGGATAGGGTTCGCCGATCAGCTTGCCGGGGCGGGGCGGGGTTTTTCCGGTGAGCTTCTGGTGGGTGGCGGCCAGCCGCGCATAGATGCCCGAGAGCGCGCGGCGATAGGGCTCGTCCGAACGGCTGAGCGCGTCATCACCGCTGGCGTCTGCCAGCGCCAGCACGGCCTCGTCCACCTGCGCATGGCCGGTCGAGATGGACAGTTCGGCACCCAGCGCGTGCACCGCCTCGCAATAATGGGTGAGCACCGCATCGGCGGCTTGGGCGAGCGCGGTGGTCAGCGATTCGGCGGTGACGAAGGGGTTGCCGTCGCGATCGCCGCCGATCCACGAGCCCGGCCGCAGGAAGGCAGGTACGCGCGCGCCGAACGCCTTGTCCCAGCGCTGATAGAGCGCGGGCAGCACCGGGAGGAACACGTCGCGCAGGTATGACAGCGCCGTCTCCACCTCGTCGGTGACATAGAGACGTTCGCGACGCAGCACCCGCGTCTGCCACAACAGCGCGATCTGGCGGCCGATCGCGGCGTCCACATCATCGCCATCGGGCGTCACGTCACGGCCCGCATCGCGCATCGCCAGCAATTCGGCGATGCGGTTGCGATGATCGATCATGCTCTTGCGGCGCACCTCGGTCGGGTGCGCGGTCAGCACCGGCACGACGAGCGACTGCGCCAGCAACTCCATGGCCGCGTCGCGATCGATCCCCTTTTCGGACAGTGTCGTCAGCACATCCGCGATGTCCGCGGCGGGCTCGCGCGCGATACCCTGCCGGTCCTCGGCCAGATTGGCGAGCATCGAAAACAGCATGAAGCCGCGCACGAAATCCAGCGTCTCGTCCAGCGCCAGCTTTTCCAGTTGCAGGTCGACCGACCCGTCTTCCCCCAGCCCACGATAGCGATCGACCGAGGCCCGGCGGATCGCCTCGGTCGCCTCGAACAGCGCGTCGCCGCCATAACGGCGGATCACGTCGCCGAGCTGCGCGCCCAGGAAGCGGATGTCGGCATTGTTGGCGATGGGGGGGAGGCTGGTCATGGGCGCTATTGCTGCAACGCAATAGGAAGCGCGTCAACCGATTGAATGGGGCAATTTTGGTATAATATTTTTGCGACTTGGCTTGTTATATTGCTTAGTCCCAACCGAGTGTTTGCCCGGCCATGGCCGCATCCTTGCGGACGATGCCAGCGCCTCAGTTGGCGTTCCCCGGCATGGTCGTATTTGCCCCCGTCGCGACCGGGTTGCTCGGTGCGGCAGGCCGTTCGGTGCGCGAAGCTTCCCGCTCTTCCGACGTCACGGTGCCGTCGCGGTTCAGGTCCATCCGGTCGAAACGCGCCAGCATCCCCTCGAAGAATTCGCTTTCGGTGATTTCGCCGTCCTTGTTGCGGTCGAGTTCCCACAGGCGCGAATTGGTGGTGGGCATTTCGTCACGGGTGATGATGTCGTTGCCGTCGCGGTCCAGTTCGCGAAAGCGGCGCGCCATCATGCTGCCGAAGTCGACGCGGGAGGTGACGGAGGGCGGTACGAAGCCCGCCTTGGCGGCGGCACGGTCGGCCTCGGCGCGGTTTTCTTCCTTCTTGCCACAGGCGGTGGTGGTGGCGGCCAGCGCCATCAACCCCAGGCTCGTCAGGCTCCTGGCCCATCCACGCATTCGACACTCCCGGCTTCGTTACGCTTCCAGCTCAACGTCCCAATACAGCCAGTCGTGCCATGTTTCATGCAGATAATTGGGCGGGAAGCTGCGGCCATGTTCCTGCAAATGCCAGTTGGTCGGGCGGATCGGCTCGATATGCAGCGGCATCGCCGCCTGGCGCGGCGTGCGCCCGCCCTTTTTCAAGTTGCATGGCGCGCAGGCAGTGACGACATTCTCCCAGGTCGTGCGGCCGCCTTGGGCGCGCGGGATGACATGGTCGAAGGTCAGGTCGCGGTGCGATCCGCAATATTGGCAGGAGAAGCGGTCGCGCAGGAACAGGTTGAAGCGGGTGAAGGCCGGGAATTGCGACGGCTTCACGAACTGCTTGAGCGCGATGACCGAGGGCAGCTTGACCTTGGCGGTCGGGCTGCGCACCTCGCGTTCGTAATGGGCGACGATATCCACCCGGTCGAGGAACACGGCCTTCACGGCGGTCTGCCAAGGCCAGACCGACAGCGGATAATAAGACAGCGGCGTATAATCGGCGTTCAGCACAAGAGCCGGACACGAGTCCGGGTGTCGGATCAAGTCGGGATGAAACACAGCTCCTCCCTTCGTGGTACGCCGACGCTATTCGCGCAAGCGCGTGACATGGCTATGACACTGAGCGCTATGACAGCATGGGATTGGAATCGCGGTCAAGAGGGCGGGCGATGAGTGGTGAGAGCCGGACGGCGCAGCCCGTGACCCGGTTCGCGCCCAGCCCGACCGGGCGGCTGCATCTGGGCCATGCGCTGTCGGCGGTTCGCGCCCATGATCTGGCGCGGGCGGGCGGCGGGCGCTTCCTGCTCAGGATCGAGGATATCGACGGCACGCGCAGTCGGCCCGAGCATGTCGACGCCATCTTGCGCGATCTGGAATGGCTGGGGCTGGAATGGGACGAGCTGTCCTTCCAGTCGGAGCGGCTGGATCTCTATGCGGCGGCGCAAGGACGGCTGGCCGATCTGCTCTACCCGTGTTTCTGCACCCGCGCGGAGATCGCCGCCAGCCTGTCTGCGCCGCATGGGGCCACGCCGCTTTATCCCGGGACGTGCCGTCATTTGTCGCCCGCGACGCGCGCCGCGCGGATGGGGGAGCCGCATGGCTGGCGGCTGGACATGGCGCTGGCGGTCGAGCGAGCCGGGCCGCTGACGTGGCGGGACGAATATGCGGGGGAGGTCGCCGCCGACCCGCTCGCCCAGGGCGACGTGATCCTGGCGCGCAAGGATGCGCCGTCAAGCTATCATCTGGCGGTGACGGTGGACGATGCCGCGCAGGGCGTCACGCATGTGGTGCGCGGGGCCGATCTGTTCGAGGCGACTCATGTCCACCGGCTGCTCCAGGCGCTGCTCGGACTGAAGACGCCGCTCTACCACCATCATCCGCTGATCGTCGGGGCGGATGGGGAGCGACTGGCCAAGCGGCACGGCGCGCCCGCGCTGGCGGTCATGCGCGAGGGCGGTGGAGACGGCCGCGCGCTGGCGGATGCGCTGCGGCGCAATATGCTTCCCGCTGGATTTCGGCTGGGGGAGGCGTAAGCTCCGCCTCATGACCACTTTTCTCGTGATCCTGTTGATCGCGGCGATGCTCGCCACCGTCGTCGCGCTGGTGCGCGGCATCATCACCTTCCTCCAGGAAGCCACGGCCGAGGCGAAGGGCGAGGGGCCGACCGCGTCGCAGCTGAAATCCAACCGGATGATGCAGCAGCGCATCTTCTTCCAGGCGCTGGCGATCACCGTCGTCGTGCTGTTGCTGTTCATGGCGGGGCGGACCTGATCCCTTGGTCAAGCTGACGAAAATCTACACCCGCACCGGCGACGAGGGCATGACCGGGCTGGTCGACGGATCGCGCCGCTCCAAGGCCGAACCCCGCATGGTCGCGATCGGCGAGGTGGACGAGGCGAACAGCGCGATCGGCGTGGCGTTGCTCTCGGTCGAAGGGCCGCTTGCCGGGCGGTTGACCATGATCCAGAACGACCTGTTCGATCTGGGTGCGGACCTGGCGACGCCCGGTGAGATCGAGGGGGCGCTGCGCATCCTGCCCGGACAGGTCGCACGGCTGGAGGCGGAGATCGACGCGATGAACGCCGCGCTGTCGCCGCTCACCAGCTTCATCCTGCCGGGCGGTAGTCCGGCTTCCGCACATCTGCATCATCGACGCGCGATCACCCGGCGGGCCGAGCGCGCGACCGTGGCGCTCGGCGATCAGGAAGCGATCAACCCGTCCGCGCTCGCTTACCTCAACCGATTGTCCGATTGGCTCTTTGTTGCCGCCCGCACGATGAACCAAAGCGGCGCATCGGACGTTCTTTGGGTTCCAGGAGGGGCGCGCATGGTACGGTAAAGGGCCGACCGGCCTCCCCATAGTCTGGGGAGCCCCAATGCCGACCCTCGTCCCGTCCTCCGCGACGGCTCCCACGCCTGCCGATGATCTCGCGTCACGTTACCGCGCGGTGCGTGGCCTGACTTTGGCGCTGGCCGAGCCGCTTTCCGATGCCGACGCGACCGTCCAGTCGATGCCGGACGCTTCGCCCGCCAAATGGCACATGGCGCATACGACCTGGTTCTTCGAAACCTTCGTGCTGCGCGACCATGTGCCCGGCTATGCGCTTCACGACCCGCGCTTTCCCTTCCTGTTCAACAGCTATTACGAGGCGGAAGGCAAGCGCCACGCGCGCCACCGTCGCGGGATGATTACCCGGCCGACGCTGGACGAGGTGCGCGCCTATCGCGCCCATGTCGACACCGCGCTGCTGGTGGCGCTGCCCGAGCTTCCGCAGGTCGCGCGCGAGCTGGTGGCGCTGGGGTGCCATCATGAGGAACAGCATCAGGAGCTGTTCGTCACCGACATCCTCCACCTCTTCTCCGAAAACCCGCTCGAACCCGCGCTCTATGTGCCCCAGCCCAAGGCGCCGGTTGCGATGCCCGGCCCGGTCGGCTGGATCTAGGGCAAGGCCGGGATCGTCGAGATCGGCCATGACGGGCAGGGCTTTGCGTTCGACTGCGAGGGGCCGCGTCATCAGGCCCTGCTTCAGCGCCATGCCATCGCCGACCGCACCGTCACCAATGCCGAATGGATGCAGTTCATCGACGATGGCGGTTATCGCGACGCGCGGCTCTGGCTGTCGGACGGTTGGGCCTGGGTGAAGGGCGAGGGGATCGCCGCGCCGCTCTATTGGGAAGAACGCGACGGCGGCTGGACCCGGTTCGGGCTGGACGGGCGGCGCGCGATCGACCCCGCCGCGCCGGTCACGCATGTCAGCTTTTACGAGGCGGACGCCTTCGCCACTTGGGCGGGCGCGCGCCTGCCGACCGAGTTCGAATGGGAGGCGGCGGCCGCGGCACATGACGCGGCGGGCGGCAATCAGCTCGACGGGGCGGGCGCGATCGAGCCGCGCCCCTCATCCGGCGGTCCGGCCTTTTTCGGCGATGTCTGGGAATGGACCGGCAGCGCGTACCGCCCCTATCCCGGCTTCCACGCGATCGAGGGCGCGGTCGGCGAGTATAACGGGAAGTTCATGAACGGGCAGTTCGTGCTGCGCGGCGGAAGCTGCGCGACGCCGCGCGGCCACGCGCGCGCCTCCTATCGCAACTTCTTCTACCCCCATCAGCGCTGGCAATTCACCGGCGTCCGTCTGGCAAAGGACCTGTCATCATGCTGAAGCCCGAGATCGAGGACGGCCAGATGTCGCTCGCCGACCCTGCCTTTCGCGCCGATGTCCTGGCCGGGCTGGAGCGTCGCCCGCGCGCCATCCCCGCGCGCTGGTTCTATGACCGCCGCGGCTCGGAGCTGTTCGAGGCGATTACCGATCTGCCCGAATATTATCCCACCCGCACCGAAACCGCGATCCTGAAGACCCTGTGCCCCGAACTCATCGCGCATGTCGGCCGGGGCCGGGCGGTCGTCGAGTTCGGTTCGGGCTCGTCGACCAAGACGCCCGTGCTGCTGCGCTGCGTCGAACCGTCGGCCTATGTGCCGATCGATATTTCGGGCGACTTCCTGCGCGAATCCGCGCGCGGGCTGCAACAGGCCTTTCCCGACCTGCCCATCCATCCGCTGGAGGGCGATTTCATGCGCCCGCTGACGCTGCCCGCGATGGTGGCGGACGCGCCCAAGCTGGGGTTCTTCCCCGGCTCGACCATCGGCAACATGACGCCCGCCATGGCCACTGACCTGCTGCGCGCGATGCGCGGATCGCTGGGCGAGGGGGCGATGCTGCTGATCGGCATGGACCGGACCAAGCCCAGCGACCTGCTGGTTCCCGCCTATGACGATGCGCAAGGGGTGACGGCGGCGTTCAACCGCAACCTGCTCGACCGGATCAACCGCGAGCTGGATGGCACCATCCCGGTCGATGCCTTTTGCCACCGGGCGATCTGGAACGACGACCGCTCGCGGATCGAGATGCATCTCGCCGCGACCCGCGATGTCGACTTCACGATCGAGGGCCGTCGCTTCAGCATAGCGGCGGGCGAAACCATCCACACCGAGAACAGCCACAAATATGGCCCCCGCGACGCAAAGATCCTGCTGCGCGCAGGCGGCTGGACGCCGATCGCACAGTGGAGCGACCCGGACGATCTTTTCGCCGTGTATCTGGCCGAGGCGCAATCGGTTCGGCTTGCGCCTTGACCAGTTGGGCGCGATTTCAAGATCGGAACGTAATTTTTGTTAAATTCATGGGTCTTTTTGCGGGGTCATCACGTTACCACCCCGGTTTGACCAAGATTTCGCTGTCAGGCGATCTCTCGGTCCGGCCCCGCGAAAAGTAATTCTGATCGTTTCACTATAACAGAATAACTCTTCGTCGGTTCCTGATCGGGAGGAGCATGATGACCGAAAGCGCACAACTGCTCGACGCGTTCGACGCGCGAGTCGAGCGCCGCAACCTGCGGCGCGAATTCTTCAAAACGGCGATGGGGGCGGCTGCGGCGGGCGTGACGGCGTTCAGCCTGGCCAGCAAGGCCGGGGCACAGGCGACGATCACCGACACCGACATTTTGAATTTCGCGTTGAATCTCGAATATCTCGAAGCGCAATTCTATGCCTATGCCGCCAATGGCACGGGGCTGGCCGCCAATCAGTTGACCGGCACGGGTACGCAAGGCGCGGTGACGGGCGGCCAGCAGGTCAATTTCGCCACCGGCATCGCCGACGATGCGATCGTGGGCCAATATGCGCGCGAGATCGCGGCGGACGAAGCGGCGCATGTCGCCTTCCTGCGTACCGCGCTGGGCAGCGCGGCGGTGGCGCAGCCGGCGATCAACATTTCGGGCGATGCCAATGGCCCGTTCACCGCGGCGGCGCTGGCGGCGGGCGTCATCACCAGCGGCACCTTCAATCCCTATAGCTCGCCGACGGCCTTTCTGCTCGGCGCGTATATCTTCGAAGATGTCGGCGTGACCGCCTATAAGGGTGCGTCGCCGCTGATCAGCAACAAGACCTTCCTCCAGGCGGCGGCGGGCATATTGGCGGTCGAGGCCTATCATGCCGCGATCGTGCGCACGACACTCTATGCGCGCGGCTATGCCGCCACGAACCCGCAATCCTCGCTGATTACCGCCGCAGGCCAGATTTCGGATGCGCGCGACAGCCTGGACGGCGCGACGGACCTCGACCAGGGGATCGCGCAGACCAGCGTCAACGGGCAGCCGGTGTCCAACATCGTGCCGCTCGATTCGAACGGCATCGCGTTCAGCCGCTCGCCGGGTCAGGTGCTCAACATCGTGTACCTGAACAAGGCGGCTGCCACGCTCGGCGGGTTCTTCCCGGCCGGCGTCAACGGCACCCTGCGCGCCAGCGTGGCGAACTGATCCCCTTTTTCCTCCTCTGGAGAGGATTTTAATCATGAGCGAAGAACGCTTCATTCTCGACGTCATCGAAGAGGCTTCCGCCAAGCGCCGGTCCGATCGTCGCCGTTTCATGCGCATGGCCGCCGGGGCGGGTGCGGTCGGCGGCCTGGCGATGCTGGGCGCCTGCGGTGACGACGGCGACGATGTCATCGTCGTGCCCACGCCCACCCCGACCACCGTTCCGACCGGTTCGGTCACGGACGCCGACGTGCTGAACTTCGCGCTCCAGCTCGAATATCTGGAAGCGCAATTCTATAGCTATGCCGCGTTCGGTGCAGGCCTGTCCTCGTCGCTGCTCGGCGGCACCGGCACGCAAGGGGCGGTTGCGATCAACGCCAGCGCGACCGATGGCGCCGGGCAGCCCCGCCAGGTCCGGTTCCAGGACCCGATCGTTGCGCAATATGCGCGCGAGATCGCCTATGACGAGATCGCCCATGTCAACTTCCTGCGCACCGCGCTGGGCAGCGCGGCGGTGGCGCAGCCCGCGATCAACCTGTCGGGCGACGCCAGCGGCGCCTTTACCGCGGCGGCGGTCGCGGCGGGTGTCATCACGAGCGGCTCGACCTTCGACCCTTACGCCTCGGACGAGAATTTCCTGCTCGGCGCCTTTCTGTTCGAGGATGTCGGCGTCACCGCCTATATGGGCGGCGTCACCCTGCTGACCAACAAGACCTTCATCGAGGCGGCGGCGGGCATCCACGCGGCCGAGGCCTATCATGCCGGTCTGGTCCGCACGACCTTGTACCGCAAGGGGCTGAGCAACGCGGCGCTCATCACCAATGCGGGCAAGATTTCGGACGCGCGTGACAGCCTCGACGGGTCGACTGATCTCGATCAGGGCATCGTGGCGACCGTCAACGGCCAGCAGGTGGCGAACATCGTGCCCGCCGATTCCAACGCCATCGCCTTTGTCCGCACGCCGGGCCAGGTGTTGAACGTCGTCTATCTAAACAAGGCAGCGGTGACGGGCGGGGGCTTCTTCCCCGGCGGCCTGAACGGCACCGTCCGCACCAGCGCCGCCAGCGGATAACCCTCTCCCTCCCAAGGGCTCCTTGGCCCCGGTCGGTCCCTAGTCCCCTGGCCGATCGGGGCTTTTTTGTCTTTCGTCGGGATGTGGAGGCGTGCTGGCGCGAAACCCCTTCTTATCCGCCGCAATTCCGCCTATGCAGGGTCCATCCCCGGGGGAGCGCTGGCCTGCGCTTGAGAGGGGGGCAGGAGCCCCCGACCCGCTGAACCTGATCCGGCTGACACCGGCGTAGGGAGGGAGCGGCCCCGCCTCTCACGGTCCGTTTCCTCCGCATGGAGTGGACTATGGCAGATATCCCCGCAAAGGCCGAAATCGGCGTGACGACCGGCCCCATTCGTGGCTCGAAGAAGATCCATGTCGGCCCATTGGGCGTCGCGATGCGCGAAATCCATCTCGATCCGTCCTCGGGCGAGCCTCCCTTGCGCGTCTATGACACCAGCGGTCCCTATACCGATCCGACCGCGCGCATCGACATCATGGCGGGCCTGCCGCAAATCCGCCGTGACTGGATCGAGGGGCGTGGCGATGTCGAGGCCTATGACGGCCGCGCCATCCGCCCCGAGGATAATGGCCAGCTCGGCCCCGACCGCTCGGGCGGCGTGCCGCAATTCCCGCGCACCGGCCTCAACCGCCCCTTGCGGGCCAAGCCCGGCATGAACGTCAGCCAGATGCACTATGCCCGCCAAGGCATCATCACGCCGGAAATGGAATATGTCGCGACCCGCGAGAATCTGGGCCGCGAGATGCTGAAAGACTATGTCCGCGACGGCGAGAGTTTCGGCGCGGCCATTCCCGATTACGTCACGCCCGAATTCGTCCGCGACGAAGTGGCACGCGGTCGGGCGATCATCCCCAACAATATCAATCACCCCGAATCCGAGCCGATGGCGATCGGCCGCAACTTCCTGGTCAAGATCAACGCCAATATCGGCAATTCGGCGGTCGCCAGCAACGTCGCCACCGAGGTCGACAAGCTGGTCTGGTCGATCCGCTGGGGCGCGGATACGGTCATGGACCTGTCGACGGGGCGCAACATCCACGACACGCGCGAGTGGATCATCCGCAACTCGCCGGTGCCGATCGGCACGGTGCCCATCTATCAGGCGCTGGAAAAGGTCGGCGGCATCGCCGAGGATCTCACCTGGGAGATTTTCCGCGACACGCTGATCGAACAGGCCGAGCCGGGCGTCGACTATTTCACCATCCATGCGGGCGTGCGCCTGCCGTACATTCCGCTGACCGCCAAGCGCGTGACCGGCATCGTGTCGCGCGGCGGCTCGATCATGGCGAAATGGTGCCTGGCGCATCACAAGGAGTCGTTCCTCTACGAGCGCTTCGACGAGATCACCGAGATCATGAAGGCGTATGACATCGCCTATTCGCTGGGCGACGGCCTGCGTCCCGGTGCGATCGCCGACGCCAATGACGAGGCGCAGTTCGCCGAGCTCTACACGCTGGGCGAACTGACCAAGCGCGCCTGGGCGCAGGACGTGCAGGTGATGATCGAAGGCCCCGGCCATGTGCCGATGCACAAGATCAAGCAGAATATGGACAAGCAGCTGGAGGCGTGCGGCGAGGCGCCCTTCTACACGCTCGGGCCGCTGACCACCGATATCGCACCGGGGTACGACCATATCACCAGCGGCATCGGTGCGGCGATGATCGGTTGGTACGGTACGGCGATGCTCTGTTATGTTACGCCCAAGGAGCATCTGGGCTTGCCCGACCGCGACGACGTGAAGGTCGGCGTCGTCACCTACAAGCTGGCCGCCCACGCCGCCGACCTGGCCAAGGGGCACCCCGCCGCCAAGATGCGCGACGATGCGCTCAGCCGCGCCCGCTTCGAGTTCCGCTGGCGCGACCAGTTCAACCTGTCGCTCGACCCCGACACGGCGGAGTCGTACCACGACCAGACCTTGCCAGCGGAGGGCGCCAAGACCGCACATTTTTGTTCGATGTGCGGCCCGAAATTCTGTTCGATGAAGATCACGCAGGAAGTTCGGGAATTCGCGGCCAAGCAGAACGCGCCGGTCGAAACCTTCGTCGCGGCCGAGGACGCCGAGGCGGGGATGCAGCAGATGAGCGAGAAATTCCGCGAGAAGGGCGGGGAGGTTTATCTTCCGGCGGAGTGATAGCCGGCCAGCTTTACGCTGGCCGGTCTTACATCACTTAAGGCTAGGGTCCGCATAGACCGCAAGCCGCCATTTTATGGGTTGGCTCGTGGCATGTTGATGATGATTTTGAGGGGGGAAGGGGTCGCCTTTGTTAGACGCAATCTCACGACCACAGCCTTGGCACCTATAAATGCCCGAATGCGGCACAGTGGCCCCGGGTCCATAGGTCAGGTCGTAGGCGTCGCTATTAGATTTTTGCAAATACTGATCATACTTGTAGTATGCCATTTTAGCCTCTGAGTCTTACCGCTCCGGCACCAAGGGCGGGTTGCTTTGCAATCGGAGGCCCACTAAAGTCTCATACGCTTTGTGAAGCATGAGGTGGGATGCCTGCCTCCATCAGGGCCGTCGTTGGCGCGGCGGCCCTGATTTCGTTCGGCTGTCAAATCGGCCCATGCCTAACCCACGAGAGCATTGGCATTGGCGTCTTTGACGGCGTAAAAATGTCCCCGCTCGTGCGGGGGAATCGTGCCCGCACAACCGTGCATCGAAGCCTAGCGTGGGCCATTCCCGCGGGCGCGGGAGAGGCTTGTGCTTCGACTTTACAAACTTTTCATAAAAATATGTCGGGGTCAATATCGAAGCATAGCGGTTCAGTCAATTTGTTCAGGCTGTGAAAACACGACGCTCGGGGTTCGCTCCCCAATGCAAATGGGTCACGTTCTTTAGCCCCCGGGAGGATGTAAGGCCTCCTCGATCGACGCCCATTCGCTGGCCGAGATCAGCACGGCGCCTTCGCCCCGTTCAAGCGTGATCGCGAGGGGCGCGCGGTCGGCGACGACCTTGTCGATCATCGCCTCCAGATTTTCGGCTGCTTCATCGTAGGAGACTGCCTGCATAGGGCCATGCTCTCCCACGACACGCCGAACGTCAACCTCACCGCTTCCGCACAAACTCCGCCCTCAACACCAACCCCTTGATCCCGTCAAACTTGCAGTCGATTTCCTGCGCGTCGCCGGTCAGGCGGATCGACTTGATGAGGGTGCCGCGCTTCAGCGTCTGGCCTGCGCCCTTGACGGTCAGGTCCTTGATCAGCGTCACCTGGTCGCCGTCGCTCAGCACATTGCCGACCGAGTCGCGCACCACGACCGCATCGTCGTCGCTGGCCGCGGCACCCTTGGCAGCAGCGTCGGCGGCGCTGATCCATTCGCCGGTCGCTTCGTCATAGACATATTCGTCGTCGGCCATCGCCGGTGGTCCTTATTCTATCGGTGGAATGGCGGGCGCTATGCGCGCTTGCACCAAATGATGCCAGTGTGATTACAGATCGGGATCAGGACAGCGGCGGCAGCGCCCAGTCGATCGGCGGCTGGCCGTGCTCGACCAGAAAGTCATTGGCGCGCGAAAAGGGCTTCGAGCCGAAAAAGCCGCCCCGCGCCGACAAAGGCGAGGGGTGGACCGAGGTCAGGACACAGTGCCGCCCCGCGCCCATCTCACGAACGAAGCCCGCCTTTTTCTGGGCATAGGCGCCCCACAGGATGAAGACCACCGGCTCGGGCCTGGCGGCCACGGCGCGGATCACGGCGTCGGTGAACCGCTCCCACCCGCGCCCCTGATGCGAGGCGGCCTGTCCCATCCGCACGGTCAGCACGGAGTTGAGCAAGAGCACCCCCTGCCGCGCCCAGTGATCGAGCAGGCCGTGGGAGGGCGGGGCGATGCCCAGATCACTCGCCATCTCCTTGTAGATATTGACCAGGCTGGGCGGCGGGCGGACGCCCGGCTGGACCGAGAAGGCCAGGCCATGCGCCTGCCCCTCGCCATGATAGGGGTCCTGCCCCAGGATCACGACCCGCACCTGGTCGAGCGGCGTCAGGTCGAGCGCGCGAAACCATTCGGACGGGCGAGGGAAGATGCGCTGGCCGCCCTCGCGCTCTTCGGCGAGGAAGGTCTTCAATGCCTTCATATAGGGCTCGTCGAATTCGGGCCGCAGCACCGACAGCCAGCTTTCGTGCAATCGAACGTCGCTCATCGAGATGTCTTGCCGTTCGCGGCGGATGCGCGCAACTGGCGACGCCGATGATCGTTATGCAGGCGATACGGTCGCTCTCCCGCGGCCGCCACTTAGGGAAAGGAACTGGATCATGCAGCGTTCCACGATTCTCCTGGCCGTAATGGCCGCCGCGCTGCCGCTGGCGGCGTGCGGGTCCTCGACTGAACCAGCCAATAACAGCGCCGCCGCTGCCACCAGCAATGGCACGGAAATGAGCGCCGATACGCTGGGCGCCAAGGTTCGTGCGCTGCCCGAGGGCCAGCGTCGCGGCGTCCTGTTCCGTGCGATCCGCGATGCGGGGCCGAACGGGTCGAGCTGCCAGTCGGTGACGGCCATGAAGGAGGCCGCGCCTACCAACGGCAATCCGACTTGGGATGCGGTGTGCGACGATAAAACCCAATGGACGATCGTGCTGACCGCAGACCAGTCGGCGAGCGTCACCGGCCCAGGCCCCGTAACCATCAAGAAGTGAACCGGACAGAGGCTCGACCGTCACCGCCGGTGATGGTCGAGCCTCGTCAGGGTTGCCGGATCGTCCTGCCCGTCGAAGAAGCGCTCGAGCCCCTGGCGAAACGGCGCGGGGTCATCCGCGACGGCGGCAAACAGGGTCAGCGACGATCGCAGCTTCATCGCGTCGATCGCGCCGAATACCGCCTCGGCCGAACCAGGCGCTGCCACGGCGGCGGCCACGACCTGATGCAGACGCGGCCCCAGCACCGGATGCGCCAGATAGGCCCGCGCTTCCTCGGCATCGGCGATCGCATAGAATATCGCGGTGGGGCTGCGGCCAAGCCCGGCGATCTGCGGGAATATGTACCACATCCAATGGCTTTGCTTCCGGCCCGCGCGCAATTCGGCGAGGGCGGTGGCGAAACTGTTCGCCTGGGCCTCGACAAAGCGGACCAGTGCGGCATCATGGGCAGGCGGGGATGTCATGAACGGGCAACCGGCCGCCCCCTCAAAGCGTTCCCGCCTATAAGAGATTCGTCAGGAGAGAGACATGCGCCGTTTCGCCATCCTTGCCCCCTTGGCTCTGCTCGCATTGTCGGCGTGCGGCGGTCGGGGTGAGGATACCGACTCGGATGTCGCACCCGGCAACTTCACCCCGCCGGGCACCGCGCGGCCGACCCCACTGCCGGGCGTGGCGCAGGTCAATCCGCTGACCGCCTATATCGGCCATTATCCCGGAGACGCGGTGGACGGGGTCAGCTTCTTCGACCGGACCGAGGTGGCGACCGCGCTGCACGATGCGGTCGGCGATCAGAAGCTGGTCCAGCGGATGATGTCGCGCGGCGCGGTGACGGTGCCGATCTTCCGCCAGGGCGAACAGGGGATCGCCGCGCATGGCTGCACCCCGCATGACTGCGCCGACAATAACTGGACGGTCGAGCTGGACTTGAAGACGTCCAAGGCGCGGGTCTGCTACCATGACCGCGAGACGATGGGCGACCGCAGCCACTGGTATATGGGCGGCGCGCCGGTGACCCAGCCGGGGGAATGCCCGCAGGCGTGACAATCCTCCCCGGCACGGGGAGGGGGACCACCGCGAAGCGGTGGTGGAGGGGGGATCGCCGCCAAGGGACGTCCTATGTGGTAAGCCCCCCTCCGTCAGGCCTTCGGCCTGCCACCTCCCCTTGCAGGGGAGGATCGAAACTCAGAACGTGTACGCCAGCCCCAGCGCGCTCAGCCACTGGCTGCGCGATCCGGCCTGCGATACGATGGGGCTGTCCCCGAAATCGTTCACCATCCGGCCATAGGTCAGGCCGCCGACGACCTTCCATCCCTTCAACAGGTTGCCGGTGATCGAATAGGTGGCGAGCCCGCCGACCGACCAGTCCTTCCACCCGGACCGGGCGTTGTAGACGGGCAGGCCGCTTGCTGCGCTCTGGTCCGGCGTGATCGAGAAATAGCGGCGGGCATAGCCACGGCCGACATGCTCGGCGGTGGCGAACAGGCCGACCGCCGCCTTGGTCGACAGCGGGGTGAAGTAATTGACCGAAGGCTGCCAGATGCCGCTGTCATGTACGCCGGTCACGTCATGGCGATAGCTGACCGAGACGGAGAGCCGGTCATAGGGGCTGGTGACGACGCCGATCTTGCCAATGCCGACATAGCCGCCCAGCTCGACCGCCGCGCCGATCTTGCCCAGCGCGCGGACGCGGGGATCATCGATCCCCGAGGTGGTCGTGCGGTCGAGATTGACGACGCCGATCGGCCCGGCCTGGATATCCCAGTCGCGATTGGCCTTGTCGCCGATCAGGTCGACCGACAGGCGGTTGCCGATATAGGTGATGGTATGCCCGTCGATATAGGCGAGCGCGGCGGGCGCGGGGCTGAACTGGTAATCCTTCGACCCCTCATAGGACGGCAGATAGGCCGCGCCCAAGCCGACGGTGACGGTGTTCTTGCCCAGCTGGCCCGCCATTTCGGTGGCGGCCGGATTGCTGGAGGACGAGGCGTCCTGCGCAAGGGCGGGCGCCGACAGGGACAGCACGCCCAGAGCGATCAGCGTAGCGGAGACGCGCGGAAATTGGCGCAAGACGGAAAACTCCCTGAATTCGGTTATCCGAAATGCAACGTTACGGTGACGATTTTGCTCCGGCAATTGTGTCAGAAGATGTACCGCATCCTGATCTGTTGTGTTTCGGCAACAGAATCGAGCGTGAACCGCGCCGCCGAAAAGCGCGGCGGGCCGAAACGGATCACCGGATTGCGCGAAAATCCGAAACCCTCGCGCGGGATGCCTGCCAGCGTGTCGAGCTTGGCGTTGTTGTTCTCATCATGGATGACGGCGGCGGCATAGGTGCCATGCGGCAGGCCATCCAGACCGATACTCCGCTGGCCGGCGGGGACCGACCGGGTCAGCGCGCGGGCATCGTCGACGCATTGCGGGAAGTTATCCGGGTCGGCGGTCAGGCACAGCCGGATCATCCCCTTGGCCGAGCGCAACTGGTCGATCCCGATGTCCAAACGGCTGACCGGCGCGGCGCTCACCAGCGGCAGGGCGGCCAGCATCAGCGCTAAGCCCCGCCACACGGCGCGCGGCCTGCGCATGGGCGCGTCCGAAATCGCCGAGTCCGTGGTCCGTCCCGCACAGTCGATCCCAGAACCGGAAATAGAGTCCATAATTGCACCCATATTGCTCATGATGCCGCTGATGATGACTGGCCGTGATGAGCCACCCCCCCAGGTGCCCCTGCCACAGGAATCGCGGAAAGATCTCCCAACCCATGTGGTTGGTCACGCCCATAACGGTCATGACGGTCAGCACCAAGCCGAGCGCGCCGATATGAATCGGAATCAGAAAGACGAGTAGCGGAATTACCACAGCGCCGGTCACCGCCTCGATCGGGTGGAAGGCCATCGCGGCCCAGGCGGTCGGCGGGCGGCTGGCATGATGGACGGCGTGCGCGGCCTTGAAGACGGCGGGCCGATGCATCCAGCGATGCGTCCAGTAGAACCAGGTATCGTGTGCGACCAGATAAAGCAGGACCGATACCGGCCAGTACCAGAGCGGATAGGCGTGGACGTCGGCGTAAATCCGTGTCCATCCGCGATTTTGCCAGCCCCAGGCGACGATGCCTGCCGGCACACCGTAAATGGCGGCGGAGGCGAGGCTCCAGCCGATCTCCCGCCGGATCTGCGGATCGAGCCCGGTATAGAGATTCGGATGCCGCGCCCTGGTCGCCAGCGCGAACGCCCCGGATGCGAGCAGATAGCGCACGCCGACGATCAGAGTCATGGCGATGGCGGACAGGATCAGGGCAAGCGTCACGGGGGTCTTGTACCCTATCGGGGGCGGGGCTTGAACCGCGAACGTCTTGGCTCCGGGCTTTTGTTTGAGCGAACGCTACCCGACGTCGGTGAGGCGGAGCGAAATCGAAACCTATGCCCCCCAAAAAGTTTCATTGCTCAAAAAAAGCGACATCAATGTCACCTATTAGATAGACCCCCTGTTAAACTATTAACTCAATGCATAGATGGGCCACATGATTGATCCGGTTTCCCCTTCAACGATGGGCTCTCTAAGTGACCATGAGACGCTTGAAGAAGCGAAGATCACCGTGAAGGAAAAGTGGCAGGGCGCGGTCAACGAAGGATCCGGCTTTGTCGCTGTCCCGATGTCGCTGCTACGGCTCCAGTCGAAGTATCAGCTAAATCCGACCGACATGCTGGTCCTGATCAACCTGCTTGCGCACTGGTGGGATCCTAAGAAGCCCGTATTTCCTCGCTCGACCACGATCGCCAAGCGGATGGGCGTCGACCTTCGCACCGTCCAGCGCGCCACTCACAAGATGGTGAAGGCAGGATTGATCGAACGTGACAAACTGACAGACGGCAAACGTGTGTTTGCGTTCGACAATCTCGCAAAACGTCTAGCGGCTGACATGCCTCTAGCCTTCGTGGCGCAAGCACAGGAGACTTTTGGATCATGATCAGCTGATGGCTTCCCGCCTCGATCTCGCCGCAGAAAACAACGCTACTCCTCCGAGTCGGCGATCGAAGGCTGCTGGCAAGACGGCCGGGGCGAAGTCAACATTTTCTGCTGGGCAGACTTGCTCAACGACCATTCATTGGGATGTCGCTGCTGTAGTTAGATGGGCACTCTTCGGAACTGCTGCAGTGGTGTTAGCAATAGCTACGCTAATCATCGCAATTCGCGGCGAAGAAAATTACCCTGCTGCCACCGCAATCAAAGCAATTGGTTCGGTAGGCCAGGACGTCGCCACCCATCGCACAATTCGGCAATAGCTTTTACATCATCGAACTGTTGCTCTGCGCGCCCATATGCCGGACGACCTCCATTGCATGACCATAGGCATCAGCTAGCCTCGTTCTTTTTTGGATAGCGTTAATCAAGGAGGAGTAAACTGAACGTTGATCGGGTCACTGAGGCTTGTCACCCCCGGTGAAAAACCAAAATGACCCGGTCGTGATAAACCCCCTCGACCGGCGCGGCGTAACCCAGCTTCTCCGCCAGTCGGATCGACGCGGCGTTACCCGGATCGATGATGCAGCATGTCCGGCTGATCCCCTGCGCCTCCGCCCAACCGAGTACCGCGCGCATCGCCTCGCCGGCATAGCCCTTGCCATGCGCCGCCGGGGACAGCGTCCACCCCACCTCCGGCACGGTCAGTTCGGGTACGATCGCGCGCCGCGATTCGAGCAGGCCGATGTCACCCAACACCTCGCCGGTCTCACGGTCGCACACGACCCAGGCACCATAGCCGAACACGCTCCACTGCCCGACCGAGCGGAGCAGCCGAATCCAAACCTCTTCCCGAGGTCGAGGCTTGCCGCCGATCATCCCATACACCGCCGGATCGGCCCACATGGCCGTCAGCGCGTCCAGATCGTCGGGCCGATGGCCACGCAGGGTCAGCCGGTCTGTGGTCAGGGTAGGGGCACTCATGCCCGGCAACTTAGCCTGCGTCGCGGATCACCGCCAGAAACGCCTCGCCATAAGCATCCAGCTTGCGCGCGCCGATGCCGGACAGTAGCGACAGCGCGGCCCGGCTGGCCGGGCGCTGCGCCGCCATGTCGCGCAAGACCGAGTCGTGGAAAATGACATAAGGCGGCACGCCCGCCTCCTGCGCCAGCTCGCGGCGCTTGGCGCGTAGCGCCTCGAACAGCGGATTGTCCGCCGGATTGGCGGCGGCGGGGGCCGCACGACGCCCTTTTCGCTCGCGCTTGGGCGGCAGGACCAGCGACAGCCGTGCCTCGCCCTTGATGAGCGCGCGGGCGGCGGGACCGAACTCCAGTCCGCCATGATGATTGGTGCGCAGCGCGTCGCGTAGCAACAGTGCGCGGTGGACGGGCTTGAGCAGCGCCACCTCTTCGCCCTCCACGATATTCCATACCGACAGCGCCTCATGCCCGTTCATCAGGCTGCGCTCGCTCGACTGGCCGGTCAGCACTTGTTCGATATAGCCCGCGCCGAACATCTGCCCGGTGCGGAACACGGCGGACAGGAATTTCTGCGCGGTGGTCGTCGCGTCGACCGCATCGGGTGATCCCAGGCAATTGTCGCAATTGCCGCAATCCTCAGGCAAATCCTCGCCGAAATGGCGCAGCAGAATGCGGCGGCGGCACCCGCCCGTCTCGACCAGCGCGCCCAGCGCCGACAGCCGCGCCCGCTCGCCAGCCTGCCGTTCGGGTTCGACCTCGGCCATGCGCTGGCGCGCGCGGGCGAAGTCGTCCGCGCCCCAGAACAGATGCGCGACCGACGGATCGCCGTCGCGCCCCGCGCGCCCCGTCTCCTGATAATAGGCCTCGATCGACTTGGGCAGCCCGGCATGGGCGACGAAGCGGACATCGGGTTTGTCGATGCCCATGCCGAAGGCGACGGTGGCGCAGATCACCATGTCCTCGCTCGCCACGAAATCGGCCTGGTTCTTCGCGCGCACCGCCGGATCGAGCCCGGCGTGATAGGCGCGCACCGGACGGCCGGTCCGCGCGAGCGCCTCGGCCAGTTTTTCGGTCGCCGCGCGCGTCTGGGCATAGACGATGCCGGGGCCGGGCGTCTCTGCGACCACCCGCGCGATCTGAAGGTTCACATTCGACTTGGGACTAATCGCGTAGCGGATATTGGGCCGATCGAAGCCCGAGACGATCATCCCCTCGGTGGGGATGCCCAGCTGTTTGGCGATATCGGCGCGGGTATGCGCGTCGGCGGTCGCGGTCAGCGCGAGCCGGGGCACCTCGGGAAAGGCGTCCATTAGCGGTTCGAGCAGCCGGTAATCGGGGCGGAAGTCATGCCCCCATTCGCTGACGCAGTGGGCTTCGTCGATCGCGAACAGGCTGAGTGGCGCGGAGGCGAGGAGTTCGCGGAAATGCCCCGAGGAGGCGCGTTCGGGCGCGACATAGAGCAGGTCGAGCTGTCCGTCGCGGAATCGCGCGACCGTTTCGGCCCGGTTCTGGTCGACGCTGGTCAGCGTGGCGGCACGGATGCCGACCGCCTCGGCCGCGCGCAACTGGTCGTGCATCAGCGCGATCAGCGGGCTGACCACGACGCAACAGCCGTCCATCATCACGGCGGGAAGCTGGTAGCAGAGCGACTTGCCAGCGCCGGTCGGCATGACGGCCAGAGTGCGCTGCCGGGCGAGCACGCGGTCTACCACCTGTTCCTGCACCCCGCGGAACTGGCTGTACCCGAAAACTTCGTGGAGCTTGGCAAGGGGGTCGGCGACCATCGGGGCTGCATGTAGCGAGCGCATGGGGGCGGGGAAAGGGCAGCGATCCGATTGTCGTGACGACCGGATAGCCGGTTCCCGATCGCTTTCCTGCGATCCCGCCCGGGAAACATCGGCGGTTTGCGGGGTTTCCACGCTCCGTCACCCCTGGTTTCCCAAGAGGAGGTTTTCATGAATACCGACACGATCAATGGCACGGCCACGGATTTCGGCGGCAAGGTCAAGGAAGGCCTGGGAGTCGCGATGAACGACAAGACCATGCAGGCCGAAGGCAAGGGCGAGCAGCTGAGCGGCAAGACCCAGAAGGTATTCGGCGACGCCAAGGACAGCGTCGATCAGGCGGTTCGCCCGCTGTTCGATCAGGCGCGTCAGTTCGTCCGCGATCGTCCCTTTGCCTCGGCGGCGCTGGGCGGCGTGCTGGGCCTGGCGCTCATCAACACGCTGCGCGGCAAGTAAGCCGTGAACATGGGCGGCAAGGGGGCGGCTTTTCCGTCCGCGCCGCCCATGGTCATTCGAGCCGCCCGATCGGCTAAGCGTGCCGTTCGATGACCGTCTGCCCATCGGCAATGCAGCGTATCGGGCATCTGAGGGTCGCAGCAGAAGGGGGCATCCACCCCGGGCTTCCCGCTGCGCCCGCCGAACGGCACGCCTTTCCGGCGTGAACCCTGGCGAACCGACCGCAACCCCGCTTGCCCCACCCGGCCCCATCGCCTAGCGGTTTTCCCATGAAGCGATTGGCCATCTACTGTGGGTCGGCGACCCCCTCCGACCCGCAATATATCGAGACGGCGCGCGACGTGGGGCGCGGCTTGGCGGAGCGGGGGATCGGCGTCGTCTATGGCGGCGGGCGACTGGGCCTGATGGGCGCGGTGGCCGATGCGGCGCTGGCGGCGGGCGGTGAGGTGATCGGCATCATCCCCCAGGCGCTGGTCGATGCCGAGGTCGCGCATCGTGGCCTGACCGAACTCCATGTCGTACCCGGGATGCACGAGCGCAAAAAGGCGTTCACCGATCTGTCCGACGGTTTCATCACCATCGCGGGCGGCACCGGCACGATGGACGAGTTGTGGGAAGCGCTGAGCTGGGCGCAACTCGGCTATCACGCCGATCCGGTCGGGCTGCTCAATACGGGCGGCTATTACGACCATCTCGTCGCCTTCTGGGACAAGATGGGCGAAGTCGGTTTCCTGCGGCCGCAGCACCGCGAGTTGCTGATCGTCGACAGCACGCTCGACGGGCTGCTCGACCGGATGGGTGCGCATGTGCCGACCCAACCCATTGTACGCATGAACGCGGACGACCTGTGAGCAGCGTCGCCGCTCCCACCGAGCGCGACGCGCTGGTGGCGGCGGCGCGGGCCTCGATCGCTAGGGGCTCTAAGAGTTTCGCGGCGGCCAGCCTGTTGTTCGATCCCGAAACGCGCGCGCGGGCCTGGCTGCTTTATGCCTGGTGCCGCCGCTGCGACGATATCGCCGACGGGCAGGATCATGGCCATGGCATGACCCCCGTCGCCGACGCGCCCGCGCGGCTGGCCGAGCTGACCGCCAAGACCGAGGCGGCGCTGGCGGGGCAGGTGGTCGGCGACCCGGCCTTCGATGCGCTGCGCGTCGTGGTGGCGGAGACGGGGATGCCGCATCGCTGGCCGCGCGATCTGATCGCCGGGTTCGCGCTGGACGCGCGGGACTGGCGGCCCGAGACCGAGGAGGATCTCTACCGTTATTGCTATCATGTCGCGGGCGTGGTCGGCTGCATGATGGCGGTGACCATGGGCGTCGCGCCCGATGACGAAGCGACCCTGGATCGGGCCTGCGATCTGGGCATGGCGTTTCAGCTTGCCAATATCGCGCGCGACATCGCCGAGGATGCGGGCGCGGGACGGCATTACCTGCCGCGCCAGTGGCTGGCGGAAAAGAGCATCGCGGCCGATGCGATCATGTCCCCCTCGCACCGGCCCGGCCTGAGCGCGCTGGCGCGGCGGCTGACCGAACGCGCGGCGATGTTCGAGGCGAGCGCGCGGATGGGCACGCCCGCCTTGTCCTATCGCTCGGCCTGGGCCGTGCTGTCGGCCGCGGCGATCTATGGCGCGATCGGGCGCAAGGTCGCCAAGCGGGGGCGCCGGGCCTGGGATAGCCGGGTTGGCACGGGCAAGCTGGAAAAGCTGGGCTTCATGACCCGCGCAAGCGTGCAGGCGGCGCGGCGTAACACGATGCGGATCGCACCACGCGACGCGGCGCTGTGGACGCGGCCGCGCTAAAGTCCTGGCCTACGCCCATGGGCCGCTCGGGCCGAACGGAGCGGCGATCGGGTCAGCCCCTGCTGGGCTTGCGCTCCGCCTTGGCCATCTGTGCGCCCATGCGGCGGCAGTCGGCGCCGATCACGGGATAGGGGACATCGGTATTGGCGGCGATCCGGTTGGCCAGGTCGGCCCGGCATTGCGCCATGGTCTGGTACCGGGCTGGCACGACCCGTGCCTCGGTGCAGTCGACGCTGGCGTCGCCGCAGCCCAATATTGCCATCACATAGAAAATCGGTTCCATCTAACCGCCTCCAGTTAAAGGTAAAACGTGGGTAAGCGGTGAGTGGTTCCGGGCTTCCGACGACCGCTGGTGGCTCCTCTTGCATTTGCGGCCATTGAAGTTGGCCGCGCCTGGTCCGACATGATGCCCACATGCCCCCACTCGACCCCACCGCCGGGACGGCCGACCGGCCGCTGATCCCGACGCTCCGCCGCTTCCTCCCTTATCTCTGGCCCGCCGGAGAGCCCGGCTTACGCGTGCGGATCGTGGCGGCGATGGCGCTCGTCATCCTGTCGAAGCTCGTCCAGGTGCTGGGCGCTGCCTATACCTTCAAATATGCGGTCGACCGGATGGCGGGTGGCGACCGGGGAGCAGTGACGCTCGTGATCCTGCTTGTCGTCGGCTATGCGGCCGCGCGGTTCGGCACGACGCTGTTCGACAATTTGCGCAATGCGGTGTTCGAGATGGTCGGGCAGGATGCGACCCGGCGGCTCTCGGCGGACGTGTTCCGCCATCTCCACCGCCTGTCGCTGCGTTTCCATCTGGAGCGGCGGACGGGCGCCGTCACCAAGGTCGTCGAGCGGGGGACCAAAAGCATTGACACGATGCTCTATTTCCTTCTTTTCAACATCGCGCCGACGGTACTGGAGCTGGCGCTGGTGCTGACCATCTTCGGACGCAGCTTCGGGCCGGTGCTGGTCGTCACGACGATCGCGATGGTCGTCCTTTACATCGGCTTCACCCGCAAGGTGACCGATTGGCGCAACGCCTTGCGCAACCAGATGAACGATCTGGATACCGGGGCGGTGGCCCATGCCGTCGACTCGCTGCTGAATTTCGAGACGGTCAAATATTTCAACGCCGAGGAGCGCGAGGCCAAGCGCTATGAGACCGGCGTCGCCGCCTATGCGCGGGCCGCCACCAAGTCGGAAAATTCGCTCGCCTGGCTGAACGTCGGGCAGGCTTTGATTACCAGCCTGATGCTGGGCTTCGCCATGGCCTGGGTGGTGCGCGAATGGAGCCGGGGGGCGGCGTCGGCGGGTGACGTGGTGCTGGTGTCGACCTTGCTGTCGCAGCTGTTCCGGCCGCTCGACCTGCTCGGCATGGTCTATCGCACCATTCGGCAGGGGGTGATCGACATGGGCGCGATGTTCGACCTGATCGACACGCCCGCCGAAGTGGTCGACACGCCGGGCGCGCCGCCGCTGGTGGTGACGGGCGGGCATGTCCGGTTCGACAATGTCGTCTTCGGCTATGATCCCGAACGCACCATATTGAAGGGGCTGACGCTCGATGTGCCCGCGGGCACGACCTGTGCGGTGGTGGGACCGTCGGGCGCGGGCAAATCGACGCTCGCGCGGCTGCTCTATCGCTTTTACGACGTGAATCAGGGCGCGATCACCATCGACGGCCAGCCGGTCTCGGTGGTCGCGCAGGACTCGCTTCGTGCCGCGATCGGGATCGTGCCGCAGGACACGGTGCTGTTCAACGAAACGATCGGCTACAATATCGCCTATGGCCGTGAGGGCGCAGGAGAGGACGATGTCGAGCGCGCGGCGAAGGGCGCGGCCATTGCCGACTTCATTGAGCGTCAGCCGCACGGCTACGCCACGCGGGTCGGCGAGCGGGGGCTGAAACTGTCGGGCGGCGAAAAGCAGCGAGTCGCCATCGCGCGGACCTTGCTCAAGAACCCGCCCATCCTGATCCTCGACGAGGCGACCAGCGCGCTCGACAGCCGGACCGAGGCGGATATCCTGGCCACGCTCCAGGCGATCGAGCGCGGTCGCACTACGCTGGTCATCGCGCATCGGCTGTCGACCGTGGTCCATGCCGACCAGATCGTCGTGCTGGACGGCGGCCGGGTGGCCGAACGCGGCACGCATGGCGAGTTGCTGGCCAAGGGTGGGCTTTATGCCGAGATGTGGGCAAGGCAGGCCGCCGAGGTCGAGCAGTTGGAGGAAGACGCGCTGCTGGCGTGAGCCTTTCCGGTAACGCCGTTGATCGCTGCGGGCACCATTCGGGCCGCTCCGCCCATCAAGCCAGACGGCGCATCATGCGCCAGCTTTTTGGCCGAAGCGGATTTTATCGTGTTGGGTGGTCTTGAATGAAATCCGCCACCGCCGTCACCACGCCGGGCGCGATCGGGAGGTTGGGATCGGCATAGGTCGCCAGGTTCGCGCCGCGGCTGTCGCCTTCCACCGTCTTCAACACATGACTGACCTTGGGCAGCAGCACCAAGGTCGCCTTGGGTTGACCGGCCTTCAGAGCCTGGGCGTCCTCGACCGTCACCTGCAGATCGGCCTCGCCCTGCACGATAAGCATCGGCCGGGTGACGGCGGCGGCTAGCCTGGCTGGGTTCTTGGCAAAGGCGTTGACGAGAAAGGGCTGGACCGCGTCGGCGAAGATCCTCGGCAGGGGCGGGGTCAGGCTGGCTGCCGGAATGGTGCGCCCCGCCGCCAGCGTGTCGATCACGCGGTCGGCATCGGCCAGGAAGGGCGCATTTGCGGGATTGGCGTGGAACTGTGCCCTCATCACCTCGCCCAGCGGCCGTCCGGGGGCGGAGACGGTGATGACGCCGCACAATGCCCTGGCGTCGGCGGCGGCGGTGGCCAGCGCGACCAGCGCGCCCTCGCTATGGCCCAGCACCCAGACGCAGGGCGCGCCCGTCTTCGCGCGGATCGCGGCGACCCAGGCGCGGACGTCCGTGACATAATCGTCGATCGTGACGCGATTGGCGTCGGGAATCGCGCCCGCGCTGGCGAACATGCCGCGCTTGTCGATGCGTACGCTGGCAATGCCCTTGGCCGCCAGTCCTTCGGCCAGCAGGCGCAGCGAGGCGGCCTTCAGCCCGTGCGGACTGTTGCCGTCCCGGTCGGTCGGCCCCGATCCGGGGATCATCAGAACCACCGGCACCTTTGCACTTTCCGGCCCGGTCCAGCTGCCTTTCAGCGGCCCCTGTGGGCCGGGGGCGGCGATGTCCCGGTCCGCGATCGGCATGGCGGCGGTGATCAGAGCGGCGAGCAGCGTGACGAACGGCATGACCTACCTCTGTTTGAAGACCAAAACTTACCTCCGTTCAGCCTGAACGGAGGGTGGGTGCGCCGTTACTGCCGCTCCTGCATCAGCGCGGCGGTCGCCTTGGCGCTGCCGACCACGCCCGGAATGCCTGCGCCCGGATGGGTGCCCGCGCCGACGAAATACAGGTTCGGGATCGAATCGTCGCGGTTGTGGACCCGGAAATAGGCGCTTTGGGTCAGGATCGGCTCCAGCGAGAAGGCCGAGCCCATATGCGCGTTCAGATCGGTTGCGAAGTCCGCCGGGGCATAATGGAACTTGGTGACGATCCGCTCGTGTATGTCGGGGATCAGACGGCGGCCGATCTCGTCCAGGATGCGCTTTTCCAGGATCGGCCCGACCTCGTCCCAGTTCATCGGGAACTTGCCCATGTGCGGCACGGGCGCGAGCGCATAGAAGGTCGAATGCCCCTCGGGCGCCAGGCTGGGGTCGGTGACGGTCGGGTGGTGGAGGTAGAGCGAGAAATCCTCCGACAGCACGCCGTTGTCGTAGATATCGGTCAGCAGGCCCTTATAGCGCGGGCCGAACAGGATCATGTGGTGCGGGATGCCCGGCCATGCGCCCTTGATGCCGAAATGGACGACGAACAGCGACGGCGAATAGCGCTTGCGCTCCAGCCGGTTGACCGTGCGCCGTGCCGAACGATTGTCGGCCAGCAGATCGCGATAGCTGTGCATGATATCGGCATTGGTCGCGACCGCATCGGCCGGGATGGTCAGGCCGCTCTTGGTCACGACGCCCGTTGCGCGGTCGCCCAGCGTCTCGATCCGGGTCACGGGATCGCCCAGCCGGAGGACGCCGCCGATCCGCTCGAACTGCGCGACCATGCCCGCCACGAGGCGATTGGTGCCGCCGCGCGCGAACCAGACGCCGCCGTCACGCTCCAGCTTGTGGATCAGCGCATAGATGGCGCTGGTCGTCATCGGATTGCCGCCGACGAGAAGGGTGTGGAAGGACAAGGCCTCGCGGAGCTTCTCCGACTTCACGAATTTCGACACCATGGCATAGACCGAGTTCCATGCCTGGTACTTCGCCAGCGCGGGCGCGGCCTTCACCATCGAGGCGAAGTCGAGAAACGCGACATGGCCGAGCTTCTCATAGCCTTCGCGGTACACGCCCTCGGCATAGTCGAGGAACTTGCCATAGCCAGCGATGTCGTCGGGGTTCAGCTTGGCGATTTCGGAACGCAACTGGGTGTCGTCGTTGCTGTAATCGAAATTGGTGCCGTCGACCCAGTTGAGCCGGTAAAAGGGGTGGACCGGATCAAGCGTCACATCCTCGGACATCGACCGCCCGGTCAGCGCCCAGAGTTCCTCCAGACAGGCCGGGTCGGTGATGACCGTAGGACCTGCGTCGAAGGTGAAGCCGTCGCGCTCCCAATAATAGGCACGCCCGCCCGGCTTGTCGCGCGCTTCGACGATCGTCGTCTGCACGCCCGCCGATTGCAGGCGGATGGCCAGCGCCAGCCCGCCAAAACCCGATCCGATGACGACCGCGCTCTTCATGCGCGACCCCTGAGCGCCGCGATCGCGCGCAGGATCGGCACCGGCGGCCGTCCGGTCAAAACTCGTGCCTTGTCGGCCATGGTCGATTGCCCCGCATAAAATCGCCCGATCAGGTCGGGCGGAAGTCGATAGAAACGCTCGAGAACGCGGTATCGCTCATCGGGCTCCGCCGCCTTGAACAACATCGTGTCGAGCATACGGTAAAAGCCGCGTGCGTCCCAGGCGTCGCGCGCCATGCGATAGGTCGCGTCGTGCAGATCGGCGCCTGCAAAATCGCGCCGCTCGGCCAGCATCGCCGCCATGCGGATCGCATCGGGCAGCGAATAGCCGGTGGTCGGGTGGAACAGCCCGGCGCGCATTCCGGCCTTGGGCGTCTTGGCCCCGCCGCTGCGCCAGTAGCCGTCGAAATCGCCGCCCATCGCGACCGGCAGCACGCCCGCCTCCTCGCGCACCACTTCGGTCGTGATCCAGTGGCGACTGTCGGCGTAGCGCTCGATCCGCTGGACGATGGCACGGCGGTTCAACTCGGCCGAAGTCGAGTAATAGGTGTCCTCGACGAAGATCCGGTCCTCGGCGAAGGGCAGGGTATAGACGAAGCGATAGCCGTCGATCTGCTTGACGGTCGCGTCCATCACCACCGGCCGCTCGACCCCGTGCGGGCGCGCGAGGCGCAGTTCCTGACCGACGAATTTCTGCCAGCCGCAGGACAAAGAGGACAGGTCGCCCGCCCCGCGCGCGTCGATGACGCCCGTCGCCTCCACCCGGTCGCCATCGGCGAAGACCGCGGCGGTGGCCGATACCGCCAGCACCTTGCGGCCCAGGACCAGGGCTTCGGGCGGCAGCACCCTGCGGACCTCGGCGTCGAGGCGGTGGCTCTCGATCGAATAATAGGTCTGGTTGATGGTGCGCGAATGCGCCGGAAAGGCGACGTCATAGCCGCGCCAGCCATGCGCGACGAGCCGCTCGACGATCCAGCGATCGCGCTTGGCCACGTCGCTGCCGAAAAAGGACCAGAGGTGGTTGCCGCCGATCGTCTCGCCCGCGTCGACCAGCCGCACATCGAGCGAGGGGTGCCGCGCTTTCAGCGCGAGCGCGATCAGGCCCCCGGCCAGGCCTGCACCAATGATCGCGACATCGCAGGAGATTTTGGCAGCCATCGGCTTACCGCTACCGTAAAGCGGGGCCAAGGCAAAGGGCCGGTGCCATTACAGAAGGACGGCGGTGTCGGGCGCGTCGCCGGTCGCGAAGCCGCCGGTGATCTTCCAGCCTGCCAGATCGACGATGGCGATCCGGTTATTCTCCAGCGCGGCATAGAGGATCGAGCCCCCGACAGGCAGATTCAACCCCGGCGCGGCGGCGGGCAGGGGCAGCCGTGCTTCCTCGGCCAGCGTCGCGGGCGAATGGCGGGTCAGGCTCTTGTCGGCGGTGTTCGACACGATCAGACGGCCGTCCGGCTGCACGATCACCCGCACCGCCTCGCCGCGCAGGGTCTTACGGGCGCGGGGACGCAGCGTCACCGCGTCGAGCGCGTGGAGGATGCCTGCCGGGCGGTCGACGACATAGAGCGTCCGCTCGTCTGGGCTGAGCGCCAGGCCCTCGGGCGCGATGCCGATATGCTGTTTGACCGGCGCGAAGCTGGCATCGTCGGGGTTCACCATGATGACCATGCCGCTCATCGTATCGGCGACATAGGCGCGGCTGCCGTTGCCCTTCACCACGAAATAATGGCTGCGCGCGCCGCCGACCGGGATCATCCGGTCGGGACTGTCCGCCGTGGCGGGCTTGTCGAAGCGGGCCAGCAGGCTGTCGGTCTCGGACAGCGCGTAAAGGCGGCCCTTGGCGTCCATCCGCATCCCGTGCCAGCGCCGGTGCGGCGACAGGTCGATGGTGCGGGCGAGCTTGCGCGCCTCCAGATCGATCACCCATAGCTGGTGCCCGCCCTCGCCGCCGAACTGCCAGCCCTTGACGCCATATCCGCCGATATAGGCGAAACGGCCCGCCGCATCGGCGACCATCTCGTGCGGCTGGACGCCCAGCGGCACCTGGCCCAGCCGCTCGCCATCGGGCAGCCGGTAGAAGGCGACGCGACCTTCGCCCTTTTCGACCACGGCCAGCACGCCGCCGCGCGGCACCGCCTGCGCCCGGCGCGCCCAGGCAAGTGGCAGGGTGGAGGCCAAACCCAGGGCGGCGAGGCTCCAAAGGCCCTGTCGGCGATCGATCGGCGGCATGGGGCCAGCTCCTGGACAATGAGGGACGGCAACCAGACGTGGCGCGGGGCGGTATGTTCCGTCGGTGGCCGGACCCGATGCGCCACTGATGCGTCTTTTCCGGCAAAGCGGGGCTGGCACCGGTTGCGGTGAAACGGCCCATTGAATAGGTGAACCGCATGATCCGCCCAATCAATGAAAGCGTCGCCGTCGCTCCCCAGATCCGGCCCGAGGATGTCGCCGCGATCAAGGCGGCGGGCTATTCCGCCATCGTCAACAACCGTCCCGACGGCGAGGAACCGGGCCAGCCGACCGGCGACTCGATTCGCGCGGCGGCCGAGGACCATGGTCTGGCCTATACCGCCATTCCCGTGACGCCCGGTGGGTTCAGCCATGAGATGGTCGATCAGATGACCCAGGCGCTGGTCGAGGCCAAGGGGCCAGTGCTGGCCTATTGCCGGTCCGGTACGCGCAGCTGCAACCTGTGGGCGCTGGCGGCGGCCAAGGCGGGGCGCAATCCGACCCTGATCGTGATGCAGGCCGAAGGGGCAGGTTATGACCTGTCCGGCCTGCGGCCGACCCTGGATGCGCTGGCGGGCAACGCCGGATGATCCTGCCGCTCGCCGGTGCGGTGACGCCCTGGGCGCTGGCCGGGCTGGGCGTCGGCGTGGGGCTCGGCGGTGCCGGTGTCGCCTGGCTGTGCACCCGCCGCCGCGACCGCCGCATCGGCTCGCCCGAGGATGTGGCGGCCGCCGCCGAGTCGGCGTTGACGGGTTTTACCGTGGCCGGAGGCGTGGTCGGTGCCGATGGGCAGGGTGCGCTGGCGGTGGCGACCGATGGCCGGGTCGCGGCGGTCAAGCTGCACGGCCGCCGCATGGTGGTACGCGAAATTCCCTGGGCGCGCGTGCGCTCGACCACCAAGGGCATCGTCGCCGAGGTCGAAGGGCGCTTCGGGCCGGTGATGCTGGCCGGGGTGGACGTGCTCGACATCCGGCGGCTGGCCCCGCGATGACTGCGGGGGGAATGCCTTTCCACCACCCGGCCGGGCCGGGCGGTCTCCTTCTCCAAGCGCCGCTTAGGGAGGATTTTGCAGCCCTGTCCGTCCCCAGGTGGTGCTTACGGAAGGGGACCATCGTGCCAGCGATGGTGGAGGGACAAACTTCCCCCATTACGCGTTACCGTCCCCGATGATCGACTGGACCTTTCTTGCGCTGGCGGCCGTTGGCGGCTTTGTCGGCGGCGCGATGAATGCGCTGGCGGGGGGCGGCAGCTTTTCGACCATGCCGACGCTGATCGCGCTGGGATTGCCCTCCACCATTGCCAATGCCACCTCCAATGTCGCGCTGCAGCCCGCCGCCATGGCGAGCGTCTGGGCCTATCGGCACGGGCTGGAGCCCGTAATGGGCGTGTCGATGCGGCGGATGGCGGCGCTGACCTTCGTATTTGCGCTGCTGGGCAGCATCCTGTTGTTCCTGACGCCACCACGCGCCTTCGACCTGATCGTGCCCTGGCTGCTCCTGACCGCGACGCTCGCGATCGCGGGCGGGCGGCACGCCTCGGACTGGCTGGCCCGTATCGCCCGACCGGGACCGCGCGCGCTGATGGGGGCGCAGGCGGTGTTGGGCATCTATGGCGGCTATTTCGGCGGTGGCATCGGCATGATGTTGACGGCGGCATGGGGCCTGTTGTCCGGACGCAACCCGGCCCAGCTTGCCGCGCCCCGCACCCTGATGCTGGCCACGGCCAATGCCGCCGCGACGCTCGTGTTCGTCGTCACCGGCATGGTTGCCTGGGCTCAATGCCTGCCCATGCTGGCGGGCGGCGTCCTGGGCGGGTGGAGCGGCGCGATCATCGGGCGCAAACTGCCCGCCGGTTTGATCCGGGGCTGGACCCTGTTGCTTACGACGGTGACGACTCTCGTCTTTTTCTGGCGCGGCTATTCCTGATCGGACGGCGGCGACGAACCGGCCGCCCGCCCGCCGATCGCCTGCTCCAGACGCAACAGGCTGTCGCGGATGTCGATCAGAACCTGTCGATCCGATGACGGCGCGGTGCCGGAGCTGTCCGTCAAAGCCAGCCGGTCGCGCTGTTCCAGGATCCGATCCCGCACCGCGCGGGCGTCGACCAGGCCGATCAGGTCGGCGTCGGACTTGCCCGACGCCGATTGGCTTTGCCCGGCCGTTTCCACGCGCAACTGCAAAAGGCCGAATTTCTTGAGCAGCGGCCCCTCACGGATCGATATGTCCTGAATCTTGTCCAGCGGGATGGTCAGTTCGCGACGAAAGATCAGTCCCTTGGCGATGACCACGCTGCGTTCCGTCAGATCGCATCGCAACGCGGCGTGATAGCGTCGGATCCAGGGCGGACCGATCACCAGCCAGATCGGCAAGAGAAGGATGCCCACGATGGACGCGACGACCGTCACCGTCCAATAGGCCAGGAAATAGAGGCGAAGCTGGGGACTGAACTGTCCCCGCAACAGGATCACGGGAGTTTCCCCGTGGCGTTCTACCTCTACCCCCATGCCATGCTCCCGATCGGCCGCCGCCGACTCTACCGATTTCCGCTGGCATGTCACGGTATCCAGCAAGGCGAAGCCTGCAACCGCTTGGGATCAACCCGGGCGCCGCATTTCGAACCGGGCCGCCTCCGTCACCTCGAAATAATCGACCGGTCCGCCGCCGCGCAGGATCGGGCGGGCGCTGGCGGTCTGGTAGATGCCGTTTTCGATCAGGTCGGCGGCGATATGGATGCCCACCGCCTCGCCGATGACCAGCCACTGGTCGAGTTCGTGGCCCTCCTTGGTCTCCAGCCGGATCAACTGGGTCAGGCGGCATTCGAACGACACCGGGCTTTCCGCCACGCGTGGCGCCGCGACCAGCTTGCCTTCCTCGGCTGTCACCCCGGCCAGGGCGAACTCGTCCACGTCCGCGGCCACGCTCGTCGCGCTGGCGTTCATCGCCTCGGCCAGCGTCATGGTGGCGAGGTTCCAGGTGAACACCTTGGTCTCGGCGATATTGGCGACCGAGTCCTTCCATCCTTGCGACGAAAAGCCGATCAGCGGCGGACGGTAGTTGAAGACGTTGAAAAAGCTGTAGGGTGCCAGATTATTGACGCCCGCCCCCGACCGGCTGCCGATCCAGCCGATCGGGCGGGGGGCCACGATCGCGTTCAAGGGATCATGCGCCAGTCCATGACCGTTGACGGGTTCGTAGAAATGCCAGTTGTCGATCATGGATGGTCACCGAAAGGGAGTGTGGATGGAAGCCGGAACGCCGACCGAGCCGGAAAGAGCCCCGGAGGCACCAGGCGCCGTCATCCCCCGCCATGGCTGGGTGACGCGCATCTGGCATTGGGTCAATGCGGTGGCGGTGCTGATCCTGCTGGGATCGGGGCTGGGCATCTCCAATGCGCATCCCCGGCTATATTGGGGGCGTTACGGCGCCAATTTCGATCACGCCTGGGCGAGCCTGCCGCATTTCCCGGCCTGGCTGACCATCCCGGCGCGCTACAATCTGGCGATCTCGCGGCGTTGGCATCTGTTTTTCGCGCTGGTGCTGGGCTTCGGCCTGCTCGCCTATATGATCGGCGGGCTGGTCACGCGGCATTTCCAGCGCGACCTGCGCATCCGGGGGCGGGAGCTTCGCCCTGCTGCCATATGGGCGGATTTCCGGCGGCATCTGGTATTCCGCTTTCATGACGAGCGCGATCCGAGGCGCTACAATCTGTTCCAGAAGCTGAGCTATGTGGCCGTGTTGTTCGTCGCCCTGCCGCTCGCCATCCTGACCGGCATCGCGCTGTCGCCCGGCATGAACGCCGCCTGGCCCTGGGTGCTGGAGCTGCTGGGCGGGCGACAATCGGCGCGGTCGATCCACTTCATCACCGCGACATTGCTCGCGCTGTTCACCATCGTCCATCTGGTGCTGGTCATCCTGGCCGGGCCGCTCAACGAAATGCGGTCGATGATTACCGGCCGCTGGAGGGTTCCGGAATGATCAGGCGGCGTACCATCCTCACCGGCGGCGCTGGGCTGCTTCTGGCAGGCTGCGACAGGGTCATCCAGCAGCCGACCGCGCGCAAGATCCTGTTCGCGGGCGAGGACATGCAAAAGGGGCTGCAACGCGCGCTGATGGATCGCGGGGCACTCGCGCCTGAATATCGTCGCGACCAGATGTCACCGATCTTCCGCACCAACGGCACCCGCAATCCGGGCACGCCCGAATATGCCGCGCTCGCCGCCAACCGTTTTCAGGACTGGCGGCTGACGGTCGGCGGGCTGGTCGGCAAGCCGCTGTCGCTCTCGCTGCGCCAGATCGGCGAGTTCCCGGCGCGTCGCCAGATCACCCGCCACGACTGTGTCGAGGGATGGAGCGCGATCGGCGAGTGGATGGGGCCGATGCTGGGCAATATCCTGAAGGCCGCCGATATCAGCACGCGGGCGCGCTATGTCGTCTTCACCTGTGCCGACCTCTATGGCGGGCAGCCCTATTACGAGTCCATCGACCTGATCGATGCCTTCCATCCCCAGACGATCCTGGCCTGGGGCATGAACGGGCGGATGCTGGACATCGGCCACGGCGCGCCCTTGCGACTGCGGGTCGAGCGGCAACTGGGCTACAAGCACGCCAAATATCTGATGCGGATCGATGCCGTGCAAAGTCTGGATAACATAGGTTTGGGCAAGGGCGGATACTGGGAAGATCACGTCGATTATGACTGGTACGCCGGAATTTAAGGCACTAGGGCGTGCCATATGGCGCTGATCGATCTCTTTCTGTCGCGCGCGGTCCGCAAGGGCCGCCTGTCCCTTACCCATCATGACGGCACGGTCCGCGAGTTCGGCTCGCCCGAGCCCGGTTATCCGGATGTTGCGATCCGCTTCACCGACGGCCGCGTCGCCGGGCAGATCGTCCGTAATCCTGCGCTGGCGGCGGGCGAATGCTTCATGGACGGCCGCCTGGTCGTCGAGAAGGGCGATGTCCGCGACCTGGTCGAACTGCTGACCGCCAACGACAAGTGGGAAGCGGGCCGCGCAAACCTGAACCCCTCGCGACTGGTCCGCACGGTGGGCGCGATCAAGCATCGCATCGACCGGATCAACATGGAGCGCCGGTCGAAGAAGAACGTCGCGCACCATTACGACCTGTCGGGCACATTGTACGAACTCTTTCTCGACACCGACAAGCAATATAGCTGCGCCTATTTCACCGACCCGCAGAATGATCTGGAACGCGCGCAACGCGACAAGAAGGCGCATATCGCCGCCAAGCTGGCGATCGAGCCGGGGATGAAGGTCCTCGACATCGGCTGTGGCTGGGGCGGCATGGCGCTGTACCTGCACCAGAAATGCGGCGCGGAAGTGCTGGGCGTCACCCTGTCCGAGGAACAGCTCAAGGTCGCGCGCGCGCGGGCCGAGGCGCTGGGCGTGTCGGACAAGGTGAAGTTCGAGCTGATCGACTATCGCCGCGTGGAGGGCCAGTTCGACCGCATCGTCTCGGTCGGCATGTTCGAGCATGTCGGCCCGCCGCAATATCGCACCTTCTTCCGCAAGTGCCGCGACCTGCTGACCGAGGACGGCGTGATGCTGCTCCATACGATCGGGCGGCTGAACGGGCCGGGCGTCACCGACGACTGGACGACCAAATATATCTTCCCCGGCGGCTATAACCCTGCGCTGTCGGAGATCGTGCGTGCGCAGGAAGGCTTGCGCATGTTCCTGACCGATGTCGAGGTGCTGCGCTGCCATTATGGCTGGACGCTCGACATCTGGTACGATCGCACCGTGGCGGCGAAGGACCGCATCGTCGAGCTGTATGACGAGCGTTTCTATCGGATGTGGCTGTTCTATCTGGCGGGCGCGGGCGCGGCGTTCCGCAATGGCGGGCTGTGCAACTATCAGGTGCAGCTAACGCGCGGGCGGCTCTCGGTGCCGGTAACGCGGGATTATATGTTCGAAGGCGAGCGCGCGCTGCGGGACTAAAATCCTCCCCGCAAGCGGGGAGGGGGACCATGCGAAGCATGGTGGAGGGGGTTCGCCGCAAAGGACACCCTTAGTGGAAGCCCCCCTCCGTCAGCGCGCCGCGCTGCCACCTCCCCGTGCCGGGGAGGATTGCCTTACCCCAAAGCCGCGAACTTCTCTTCCGCCTCGCGGTCGAGCTGCGCGCGGCTCTTCTTCTCGGCGGCGGTCTTCAGCTGGCCACAGGCCGCATCGATGTCGCGGCCGCGCGGCGTGCGGACGGGGGCGGAGATGCCGCCCTCGAACACGATGTCGGAGAACCGGCGAATCCGCTCCGGCGTCGAGCATTCGTAATCGGCGCCGGGCCAGGGATTGAACGGAATCAGGTTCACCTTGGCGGGCAGGTCGTAATGGCGCAGCAGCCGGACCAGTTCGTGCGCATCGGCGTCCGAGTCGTTCTTGTCCTTCAGCATCACATATTCAAAGGTGATGCGCCGCGCGTTGTTGGCACCCGGATAGTCGGCGCAGGCCTGCAGCAATTCCTCGATGCCGTATTTCTTGTTGAGCGGCACCAGCTCGTCGCGCACGTCCTTGGTGACGGCATGGAGCGACACGGCCAGGTTCACGCCGATCTCCGCGCCCGCGCGCGCCATCATCGGCACGACGCCGCTGGTCGACAGGGTGATGCGACGCTTGGACAGCGCCAGGCCATCGCCGTCCATCACCAGCTTCAGCGCGTCGCGCACCGCATCGAAATTATAGAGCGGCTCGCCCATGCCCATCATGACGATGTTGGTCAGCATCCGCCCCTCGGGCTGGCTGGGCCATTCGCCAAGCGAGTCGCGCGCCAGCATGACCTGCCCGACGATCTCGCCCGCGGTCAGGTTGCGGACAAGGCGCATCGTGCCGGTGTGGCAGAAGCGGCAGTTGAGCGTGCAGCCGACCTGGCTCGACACGCATAGCGTTCCCCGATCGGCGTCGGGGATGAACACCATCTCATAATCCTGCCCGTCGGCCGAACGCAGCAGCCACTTGCGCGTGCCGTCGTTCGACACCTGCGCCTCGACCACTTCGGGGCGGCCGATGACGAAGCGCTCCTCCAGCCAGGGATGCTGCGCCTTGGCGATGTCGGTCATGTCGGCGAAACGGGTCGCGCCGCGATTATAGAGCCAGTGCCAGATCTGCTTGGAGCGCAGCTTGGCCTGCTTCAGCTCCATGCCGCCAGACAGCAGCGCCTCGCGAAGCTGGTCCTTGGTCAGGCCGATCAGGTCGACGCGACCATCGGGACGCGGTTGCACCCCGCGCGGCACGGGCACGGGATCGATGTGCCCCGGAATGGGCATGAGGGCGGCCGAAACTGTCTGCATCGCGCAGCCATAGCGCAAAATCGGGGGGATTTCCATCCTCCCCTGCAAGGGGAGATGGCAGCGCGTAGCGCTGACGGAGGGGGCTTCCCCACCGGGTGTCCTATGTGGTGATCCCCCTCCACCATGCTGCGCATGGTCCCCCTCCCCTTGCCGGGGAGGAATAAGCGTTACCCCACACACGCCAAGGTCGCCGCATCGATCGCCGCCGCCGCCCCCGCCAGCGCATAGGTGTCGGCGAAGGGGCGGTGGCGTGGATCGACGGCGGAGATGCTCATGCTGCGGCCGGAGCGCATCGCCATGACCAGCGCGTGGTCGGTGGCGGCGTCGGGTGCCCAGACGTCCTGGGGGGTGCCGACCAGCGGAAAGCGGCGCTCGCCGATCGCCAGCGTGACGGCTGCGGCGCGGTCGCGGGGGAGGCTCAGATGCGCGTGGAAAGATTCGCGCAGCCGCTTGGCGGGCCAGGTGCCGACGCTGGCGAATCCGCCGACGCGTCCGTTCGCCAGCACAGGCTTGGCAATGGCATAGCAGCGGTCGGGATCGCGGAATGCGCCCCAGCCCTTGTAGATGCCGATCGTCTCGCGGGCGAGGACGGGCGCGGCGATCAGCGCCAGACACAGACCTAGGGCAAGATGACATGAGATGGGCCTACCCCTCCCCTTCAGGGGAGGGGCCGGGGGCGGGGCGGACCCGCAAGCGTGCGGTTCGGGGCGACCCCTCACCCCAACCCCTCCCCTGAAGGGGAGGGGCTCATAATGGTTCAATGGGATGTCATCATGGTCCAGCCGCTTCATGGGCCAGCCCGGTGGATCATCGTCTCGACCCCGCCCTCGATCATCACGATCGATCCCTGTGGCAGGCGCTCCGCCACCGGAACGCCGCACAGCGCGTCGTCGGGCAACCCCAACAGCAGCCCGCGCAGCACCCGGCTGGACAGGCCATGCATCAGGATCAGCCGGTCGCCGTCATGCTCGGCCGTGTCGTCCGACCAGGCCGACAGCCGGGCCGCCATCGCCGCATAGCTTTCGCCATCGGGCGCGCCCACCGCCATGCCGTGCGGATGGACGATGGGGCCGTGAATCGCAGTCAGCGCGGCGAAATCCTGTCCGCCCCAGCTGCCGAAACCCAGCTCGATCAGCCGGAGGTCCTGCCGCGTTTCGTGCCAGTCGAGCGTCAGATGCTCGGCGATCACCGCCAAGGTCTGGAGCGCGCGCCCTGTCGGCGAGGACCAGAGGGTCAGCGCGGGCATCGTGCCCAGCCGCTCGCGCAGGGCTTCGCCGATCGCCTCGGCTTGTGCGAATCCCTGCCGGGTCAGCGGTGTGTGCAGCTCGACCCGGTCGCCCTGGATGCGTCCGATCCGGTTGAAGACCGTCTCGCCATGGCGGGCGACATAATCGCGGCCTTTCCGGGCGAACGGGGCGGGGCGGGTGGTCATGACCCGTCATCCCTGTCGCGGCTGTTGCGTCTATGCAACGCTTTTTCCTGTTTAGCTGAGGTTCATGCAACGACCGCGCTTTCGCGCCATTGGTGCGGCAACCGCCGAATGTAAGGGCGGCCGGTACAGTAATGGAGTATAGTGTATGCGTAAGCTCATGCTCGCCGCCCTGGCGACCTCGGCAGCCATCGCCGCTGCGGCCCCCGCCGCCGCGCAGACCGCGCAGCCCTTCACGGGTTTCCGGGTCGAGGGCCTGATCGGCTATGACAGCCTCAACGATCGTCAGGGTCAGGACAAGAGTTCGAGCGACGGCGTGCTCTATGGCGCCGCGATCGGTTACGACATTCCGGCAGGCCCAGTGGTGCTGGGCGCCGAGGGCGAGATTTCGGGCAGCAGCTCGGACACGCGCAGCAACGGCATCCGCGTGCCCGGCGACGAGTTCCGCCTGGGCGCGGGACGCGACCTCTATGCCGGTGCGCGCGTCGGCTATATCATTTCGCCGGTCGCGATGGGCTATCTGAAGGGCGGTTACACCAACGCCAAGTTCGATGCGCGCTACACCACGGCGGGTGTCACGACGTCCAACGAGCAGGAAGTCGGCGGCTATCGCCTGGGCGCAGGGCTCGAATATGCGATCAGCCCCAACACCTTCGTAAAGGGTGAATATCGCTATTCGCACTATGACGAGCTGGACGGCGTTGGCATCAACCCGAACCGTCACCAGCTGATGGCGGGTCTGGGCCTGCGCTTCTAAATCGGGATTCTTTTCCACATTAACGGTGGTTTTACTCCCAATGTAAGAGGGGTCGGAGCCTTGCTCCGGCCCCTTCTTAGCGGGTAGGAACCAAGGCCATTTATCATTCGGACTCGGGGACCATGCGGTCGTTCCGGCGGGGGATCAGGAAATGAAGGCGACGATCGAACGCGCAACGCTGCTCAAGGGTTTGAGCCATGTCCAGTCGGTGGTGGAGCGGCGGAACACGATTCCGATCCTCTCCAACGTGCTGCTGGAAGCCACCGCCGAAGGCCAGCTGCGCATGATGGCGACCGACCTGGACCTGCAGATCAACGACAGCGTCGCCGCCGCCGTCGACCAGCCAGGATCGACCACCGTGTCGGCGCACACGCTGTTCGACATTGCGCGCAAGCTGCCCGAGGGCGCGCAGGTCCAGCTGACCGCGGCCGAGGGGCGCATGACCATCGTGGCGGGCCGCGCGCGCTTCTCGCTCGGCACCCTGCCGCGCGACGACTTCCCCGTCATTGCCGAGGGCGAGCTGCCGACCCAGTTCGAGCTGCCGGTCGAACTCCTCAAGCAGATCATCGACAAGACGCGCTTCGCCATCTCGACCGAAGAGACCCGCTATTATCTCAACGGCATCTTCCTGCACGTCGCCGAGGATAACGGCGCGCCGGTGCTGAAGGCCGCCGCCACCGATGGTCACCGTCTGGCGCGCGTCACCATCGAGCGCCCCAATGGCGCCGAGGGGATGCCCGACGTGATCGTGCCGCGGAAGTGCGTGGGCGAGCTGCGCAAGCTGCTCGACGAGGTGGACGGCTCGGTCGGCGTGTCGCTGTCGGGCACCAAGATCCGCTTCGACCTGGGCCAGGCGATCCTGACCTCCAAGCTGATCGACGGCACCTTCCCCGACTATAGCCGCGTCATCCCGACCGCGAACGACAAGATCCTGAAGCTGGACCCCAAGGCGTTCATGCAGGGCGTCGACCGCGTGTCGACCATCGCGACGGAAAAGACCCGCGCGGTGAAGATGGCGCTGGACCGCGACCGGATCACCCTGTCGGTGACAAGCCCCGAAAACGGCACCGCGTCCGAAGAAGTGCCGGGCGAATACACGTCGCTGGGCTTCGAGATCGGTTTCAACAGCCGCTATCTGCTCGACATTCTCGGCCAGATCGACAGTGACCTGGTCGAGGTCCATCTCGCCGACGCCGCCGCGCCGACCCTGATCCGCGAGAATGACAAGGCGCCGGCGCTCTACGTGCTGATGCCGATGCGGGTGTGATTGAATCCTCCCCGGTACGGGGAGGTGGCAGGCTGAAAGCCTGACGGAGGGGGCTTTGGCACAGGATGACCTGTCCGGAGATCCCCCTCCACCACCGCTTTGCGGTGGTCCCCCTCCCCGTGCCGGGGAGGATGTTCTAAGGCGGTCATAATGCTCACCCGCCTTGTCCTGACCGATTTCCGCAATCATGCCGACCTCACGCTGACCCCCAGCGCAGGGTTCGTCGTGCTGACCGGCCAGAATGGCGCGGGGAAAACCAACGTCCTGGAGGCGGTATCGCTACTCGCCCCCGGCCGAGGGCTGCGCCGCGCGGCGCTGTCGGCGATGGCGCGGCAGGAGGGCAAGGGTGGGTTCGGGGTCGCCGCGACGCTGGACGGTGATGTCGAGATCGCGACCGGCGCGCTGCCGTCCGCGCCCGAGCGGCGCGTGGTCAGGGTTCAGGGGGCGGGGGCGAGCGCCAACGCGCTGGCCGACTGGCTGTCGGTGCTGTGGCTGACCCCGGCGATGGACCGGCTGTTCGTCGAGCCTGCGTCCGAGCGGCGGCGATTTCTCGACCGGTTGGTGCTGGCGCTCGCTCCGGCGCACGGGATGCACGCGACCCGCTATGAAGCAGCCATGCGCGAGCGCAACCGGCTGTTGGCCAGCGAAGGCCCGGTCGATCCCGACTGGCTGAGCGCGCTGGAGGCGCGGATGGTCGAGCATGGCGTGGCGGTCGATGCCGCCCGCGTTGCGGCGGTCGCGGCGCTCGACCAGCGGCTCGCCGAGGCTCCCGACAGCGTGTTCGCGCGCGCCGCGCTTGCCCTGGAGGGCGAGGCGGTCGATCCGGCGGCGTTCGCCCATGCGCTGGCCATGGGGCGCAGGCGCGATGCGGCGGCGGGGCGGACGCTGGTGGGGCCGCATCGTGCCGACCTGTCCGTGGTCCATGTGGCGAAGGGACAGGCGGCGGCGCTGTGTTCGACCGGCGAGCAAAAGGCATTGTTGCTGGGCATCGTGCTGGCCCATGCCGATCTCGTCACCGAACAGCGCGGAGTGCCGCCGGTGCTGCTGCTCGACGAGGTGGCGGCGCATCTCGACCCCGCACGCCGCGCGGCGCTGTTCGAGCGGCTCGCCGGCCGGGGCCAGGTCTGGATGACCGGAACCGAGGCCGCGTTGTTCACCGACGTACCGGGGGACGCGACGCGGATAGAATTCTGATCCCGTCGCTCACCACCCAGGGCATCGATCAGCGGCAAATTGCCGTCGCTACCATATCCAAGGCACGGTCATAACTGGCGACTTCGCCCGCGCTCAGGAAGCCTTGTTTCGCCACGGCCGCATCGGTGTCGCGGCGGACCTGCTCGACACGCTGCCACAACTTTTGCGCTTGGGGCTGGGCCAGGCGGCGGGCCTTGCGGGCGTTGCCGATGTCCGCCTCCAGGATATTGGCGCGCATCGAGATATGCGCCTGGCGGATGTCGCGGATCGAGCCGCCGGTCTGGCCGCGGACGCGGTGCTGCTGCGCCAGATTGCAACTGGGATAGTCGCGCCGCACCGAAGTCGATTGCGCCGACGCCTGGCTGACGCCCAGCGAGAGCAGCGCGGTGGCAAGAATCAAGGATTGGCCGATCACAAGCATATCTCCCGACCGATTGGGTACACAGGCATACGCATAAGGTTCATGAACGGCCCGGTCCGGCGGGTGAATTCGGTGTCAGGAAAGCCGCGCGGCCAGCGCGGCATTCCCCTGCATCAGCGCCAGCCGCTGTGCCGTATTGCCCGCTGCGTCCGCGATGCCAAGGTCTGCGCCGCGCTCGATCAGCAGGTCGAGAATGGCGGCCTGGTTGAACAGGGTCGCCATCATCGCGGCGGTCTGCCCGGCCCGGTTCTGATAGTTCACGTCCGCTCCCCGGTCGATCAGCAGCCGGGCGATATCCGGATAGCCCTTGAACGCCACGCCCATCAGCGCCGAATTGCCCTGCGCATCGGTCGCGCCTTCGGGCCGCGCACCGGCATCGAGCAGCAGCGCGGTGGTCGACAGATGGCCGTTATAGCTGGACAGCACCAGCGCGGTATAACCGCGCGCATCCGCCCCCTCGATATCCGCGCCCGCCCGCAGCAGCGCGCCCACCGCTTGGTCATCGCCGATGCGCACCGCGTCGAAGAACAGCGACTGGATCTGTGCGCTGTCGGGTAATGCGGGAGTGGCGAAGCTGTCGGTCATGGCCGTTCAAACGCCATGAAAGCGCCCCCGTTGCAAGAGGACATGAAAGGGCCGCGTCGCCTTCCATTTTGCTTCCCCTTAACAGCGGGAATTCCTATATACTCGCTATGGCAGATACCCCCCAGACGAATGAGTACGGCGCCTCCTCGATCAAGGTGCTGAAGGGCCTCGACGCGGTGCGCAAGCGGCCGGGCATGTATATCGGCGACACCGACGACGGTTCGGGCCTTCACCATATGGTGTTCGAGGTGTCGGACAATGCGATCGACGAAGCGCTGGCGGGGCATTGCGACCGCATCGACATCCAGCTGAACGCCGACGGCTCGGTCAGCGTGACCGACAATGGGCGCGGCATCCCGACCGGCATCCACCCCGAAGAGGGCGTGTCGGCGGCCGAGGTCATCATGACCCAGCTGCACGCGGGCGGTAAATTCGAGAATACCAGCGACGACAACGCCTATAAGGTGTCGGGCGGTCTGCACGGCGTCGGCGTGTCGGTGGTGAACGCGCTGTCCGAGTTCCTGGACCTGACCATCTGGCGCGACGGCGAGGAGCATTATATGCGCTTCGCGCACGGCGATGCGGTCGCGCCGCTGAAGGTCGTCGGCAAGGCCGAGCCGGGGCAGAAGGGCACCCGCGTCACCTTCCTGCCCAGCCCCGCGACCTTCAAGATCGTCGAGTTCGACTTTGCGAAGCTCGAGCATCGCTATCGCGAGCTCGCCTTCCTGAACTCGGGCGTGCGCCTGTTCCTGACCGATGCGCGGCACGAAGAGCCCAAGACGATCGAGCTCTATTATGAGGGCGGCATCGCCGCCTTCGTGAAGTGGCTGGACCGGTCCAAGTCGCCGCTCTTCCCCGAACCCATCGCCATCCATGGCCAGCGCGATGCGATCGGCATGGACGTCGCGCTGGAGTGGAATGACAGCTATTACGAGAACGTCCTGGCGTTCACCAACAACATACCCCAGCGCGACGGCGGCACGCATATCGCGGCCTTCCGCGCCGCGCTGACCCGCACGCTCAACAATTATGCCGACAAGTCGGGTCTTCTGAAGAAGGAGAAGGTGACGCTGACCGGCGACGACATGCGTGAAGGGCTGACCGCGATCGTCTCGGTCAAGCTGCCCGATCCGAAGTTCAGCAGCCAGACCAAGGACAAGCTGGTCTCCTCCGAGGTGCGCCAGCCGCTGGAATCGCTAATCGCCGACAAGCTGGCCGACTGGTTGGAGGAAAATCCGCAGAACGCGCGCGCCATCATCGCGAAGGTGATCGACGCCGCCGCCGCGCGTGAGGCCGCCAAGCGCGCCCGCGAGCTGACGCGGCGCAAGGGCGTGATGGACATCGCCTCGCTGCCCGGCAAGCTCGCCGATTGCCAGGAGCGCGATCCCGCCAAGTCCGAACTGTTCCTGGTCGAGGGTGACTCGGCCGGTGGGTCGGCCAAGCAGGGGCGCAACCGCCATTTCCAGGCGATCCTCCCCTTGCGCGGCAAAATCCTGAACACCGAGCGTGCGCGGTTCGACCGCATGATCTCGTCCAAGGAAATCGGCACGCTGATCCAGGCGATGGGGACCGGCATCGGCCGCGACGATTTCAACGCGGACAAACTGCGTTACCACAAGATCGTCATCATGACCGACGCAGACGTCGACGGCGCGCATATCCGCACGCTGCTGCTGACCTTCTTCTACCGCCAGATGCCCGAGCTGATCGAGCGCGGGCACCTCTACATCGCCCAGCCGCCGCTCTACAAAGCGACCAAGGGGCGGTCGGAAGTGTACCTCAAGGACGACACCGCGCTCGACGAATATCTGGTCGAGGCGGGTGTTTCCACCATGGTGCTGGAGGGCGCGGGCGGTGCGCGTTCGGGCAACGACCTCAAGACGCTGGTCGACCATGCGCGGCGGATGCGCACGCTGATGCGCTATGTGCCCCGGCGCTACGACGCCTCGATCATCGAAGTGCTGGCGCTGGCTGGCGCGCTAGACCCTGTGCTGACCCGCGAGCAGCGGATGGCGACGGTGGTCGAAACCACGCGGCGGTTGGAGTCGGGCGATCACGAGGCGCGCTGGTCGGCGCGGCTGACCGAGGATGGCGGCGTGCATTTCGAGCGACTGTGGCGCGGCGTGACCGATCACCACATCGTCGAGGCCAGCTTCATCGCTTCGGCAGAAGCGCGCAAGCTGCACTCGCTGGCCGCCGAACAGGCGGAGAGCTTCACCCACGCCGCCAAGCTGGTGCCGCTGCGCAGCGCCGCGACCGAGCCCTCGACCGATGTCGTGCCGACCGATGAGGAGGGCAACATGACGACCCTGGCGCGCGGCGAAACCCGCGTGGCGCGGCCGAGCCAGTTGCTCGAGGCGATCCTGACCGCCGGCCGCAAGGGGCTGGCGATCCAGCGCTACAAAGGCTTGGGCGAGATGAATGCCGAACAGCTGTGGGAAACCACGCTGGACCCGGCGGTCCGCTCGATGCTGCGCGTGACGTCGGACGATGTCGCGGCGGCGGACGAGGTGTTCAGCCGGTTGATGGGTGAAGTCGTCGAACCGCGCCGCGAGTTCATCCAGGACAATGCGCTGAACGTCGCGAATCTGGACGTGTAAGCCAACATCCCGCCCGCGGGGAAATATTGGTCAAGGAGAGAGCAGGCATGAAGGCGATCGCACTGGGACTGATGCTGGCGGCGGGCACGACCGTCGCGGTGGCGCAGCAAAAGCCTGCCGCTCCGGCGAAAGTCCCCGCCGCTATCGCCGCCGCGCTGGCCGATCCGGCGCGCGCCGACCAGGCGGGCGACGACGAACGGCGCCAGGCGGCGGCGGTCCTTGCCTTTTCCGGGGTGAAGCCCGGCGACACGGTGATCGATTACCTGCCGGGCAAGGGCTATTGGACCCGCATTTTCTCCGGCATCGTCGGCCCCAAGGGGCATGTCTATGCCTATTGGCCCGCCGCCGGGCAGAAATATGCCGAGAAGTCGCTGCCCATGATCCAGGGCTGGAAGCTGCCCAACGCAACCGCGCAGGTGCAGGCGGTGAACCTGCCCGCCTCCGACAAGCCGGTCGACCTGTTCTGGACCGTCCAGAATTATCATGACGTTGCCAATAATGCGGGCGAACCGGCGCTGCGCGCCTTCGACCAGGCGGTGTTCAAGCTGCTCAAGTCGGGCGGCACCTATGTCATCATCGATCATGCGGACACGGTGGGCAAGGGGCTGGCCAACACCAATACGACGCACCGGATCGACCCGGATGCCGTCAAGCGCCAGGTCCAGTCGGTCGGCTTCCGCTTCGTCGGCGAGAGCAAGGTGCTGCGTAACGCTGAGGACGATCATTCGAAGAATGTGTTCGATCCCGCCATTCGCGGGCGGACGGACCAGTTCGTTTATAAATTCCGCAAGCCTTGATTGGGGAAGGTGGCGGGGGGCAGTCTCGGTGAGACATCTTGCCCTCCCCCATCCCCCTCCCGCCTGCGGGAGGGGAGCGGCCAGAGTTGAGGGTAGGGCGTGGCCTTCGGCTGAACGGGGTTCAGTACCGAGGCCCGTTCAGCCTGAGCGAAGTCGAAGGCCACGCCTCGCTAGCAGCCGCAAATCCTAAACCGGCACCCGCAACACCGCCCGGACCCCGGAATGCGCGGGATCATATTCCACCGCGGTCTGCAGGCTCTGCGCCATCGCCCGGATCAGTTTTGCGCCCAGCCCGGTGCCTTGCGGCTTCTGGTCCGCCGCCATGCCGCAACCGTCATCCTCGACCGCCAATACGCAATGCTCGTCGGCGCGCGTCACCAGAATCCGCACCTCGCCACCGCCATCGGGATAGGCATATTTGCAGGCATTGGTCACGAGTTCGGTAACGATCACCCCGATCGACACTGCACGGTCCGTCTTTACACGGATCGGCTCGGCCGACAGGGTCAGGGTGCGGGGCAGCGCGTCGCTCGACCAGCTTTCGCCCAGTTCCTCGATCAGCGCGCCCAAATAGTCGCGCAGGTCGACCTGCTCGACGTCATTGGCGGTGTAGAGCCGGCGGTGCACCTGCGCGATGGCGCGGATGCGACGCTGCGTATCCTCCAGCGCATCGCGGGCGCGGGTGTCGGTCAACACCCCCTTCTGCAACCCGATCATTGCCGAGACGAGTTGCAGCGAGTTGGCGACACGGTGGTTCACCTCGCTCAGCATCGCCTCCAGACGAGCGTTGGTGGCGCGCAACTCGGCCTCTGCAGAGGCCTTGCCCCGTTCCAGCCGCGCGCGGTCGAGCACCTGCGCAAAGGTGGCGGACAGCAGGTCGAAGAAATCCTCGCCGACCGTCTTCACCACATAATCGGCGGCTCCCGCCTTCAGCGCGGCGACGGCGATACGCCCCTCGTCCGACCCGGTGACATAGACGACAGGCGGCGACTCCGGCAGCGCGGTGATCGCAGCCAGCGTCTCCAGCCCGTCCATGCCGGGCATATAATGGTCGACCGCAACCAGATCGAACCCGCCATCCGCCGCCATTGCGACACCCTGGGTCCCCGAGGCGGCGCATGCCACCTCATAACCGTGCCGCCTCAGCGCGCGCGACACCAGTCGCCGCAGCGCGTCGTCGTCATCGATATAGAGGATGCGGGGGGCGGCGCCGCTCGTCATGGCGGGGCGTTCAGCCCTCGACCTCGGGCACCTGGATCACCGACAGGAACAGGCCGAGCTGGCGGATCGCCTGGGCGAAATTTTCGTAATTCACCGGCTTGGTGATGTAGACGTTGCAGCCCAGATCGTAGCAGCGCTGGATCTCCACCTTGTCGTCGGTGGTGGTCAGCACGACGACCGGCGCGCGGCGCAGCGGGCTGCTCTCGTCCTTGATCTTCGCCAGGATGTCGGTGCCGCTCATGTCGGGCAGGTTCAGGTCGAGCAGGACCATCGCCGGGCCGCTCTTGGCCGGACCGTCGGGCGCGTTGAACAGATAGTCGAGCGCGGTCGTGCCGTCGGTGAAGTGGCGGATGTCGTTCAGGATGCCCGCCCGGCGGATATTCTTCTCGATCAGGCGGGCATGGCCCTCGTCATCCTCGATCATGACGATGCCAACGGAGCGATGGTCGTTCATTCAAGCACTTTCGATGGCAAGGGTGGGGGGTAGCGACAGGAAGAAGGTTGCGCCCTCACCCAGTTGGGATTCGACGGAAATCGTGCCGCCCAGACGATAGGCGAGGGCGCGGACATGGGCGAGGCCGATGCCTTCGCCCGGCTGGTCCTGCTGCCCCGACCGGCGGAACAGGTCGAAAACGCGCTGATGGTCGCGCGGATCGATACCGCGGCCATTGTCGCGCACCGCCACGATCACCCGGCCGGGCGTCGCCTGCGCGGAGACGTGCACCTCGGCGGCGCGCGCGGGATGGCGATATTTGGTGGCGTTCTCGATCAGGTTGGAAAGAATCTGTTCCAGCGCGATCCGGTCGCTGACGACGACCGGCATGGGACGCTCGATGGTGACGGTGACGCCACGATCGTCGATGACGTGGCGGATCGAATCGGTGATCTGTTCGACCAGCTGGTCCAGCGCGATCATTTCGGGCGCAAGAACCCGCCGCCCCTCGCGGCTCAGCTTCAGGATGGCGTTGATGAGCCGGTCCATCTTGGCGGTCGAGGTGCGGATGAAGCCGATCGCCTCGGGCAGATCCTCCCGCGCGGCAAGACGGGCTTCCTCGGTCACGATATGCGGCGCCTCCGCCTCGGCGCGGTCGATCAGTTCGGCCAGCGGCCCGGTCGCGGCCGACAGCTCGGCGGTGAAGCCCATGACGTTGACCAGCGGCGAACGTAGATCGTGGCTGACGATATAGGCGAAGCGCTGGATTTCCTCATTCGCCAGCGCCAGATCGGCGGTGCGTTCCTTGACCTGTTCCTCCAGCGTCGCGTTGAGGTCGGCCAGCGCCACGCGCGAACGCTGAAGGTCGCGGGTATAGCGGCGCACGGTCAGGAACGAGAGAATCGATACCAGAAGGAACAACAGGATCGAAACTGCCGCCACGATCGAGAAACGGTGGCGGCTGGCGGTCTGTTCGGCATCGCGCAGCGCCAGCAGGCGGCGTTCCTCGCGCGCCATGAGGTCGAAGACGGCGCGCAGCTTCTGCATCCGCAGCAGCCCGCTGTCCGCGTGGAACAGGCGCAGCGCCTCTGCTCCGCGTCCCTGCCGAACCAGTTCGTTGGTCGCGCGCTGCGCGGCATCGAGTTCGGCCAGTCGCCGGACGACCATGGCCAGCGGCGCGCGCTGGTGCACATTGTCGGCGGTCAGCCGGCGGAGTTCGACGATCTGCGGGACCAGCGCGGCGTGGGCGCGCTCGAAACTGTCGAGAAAGGCTGGCGTCCCCGCCAGCATATAGCCCCGGCGCGCCGTCTCCTTCTGCTCGACCAGCCGCCGCGCTTCGATCAGAACGGTTTCGACGTGATAGGTATGGATGACCCAGTCGCTGTGCCGGTTTTCCTGACGGATGGCATAGCCGGCCGCCACTGCCGCCGCGAGCAACGCCAGAAAGCCCGTCGCCATGGCAGCGATCAGGACCCGACCGACGGGTATCCCGCCAAAAGGCGTACGAGCCAACCCTTGCATGGATCATGCCTTATCGAAGGAGAAGCGACGACGCCAGAGCGGTTACGTCATGGTTATCATGACGATTAAAGCAGAAGTTCCTGCGGGCTGGGGCGGCCGACATGCCCGCCGCCCCGCCGCCTGGCCATCTCGGTCTCGGCGGTGAAGCGGACATCGGGGTCGCGGTCGCCGAGGAAGCCGATCAGCGAGTCCTCGTCGATCTCGCGCCAGTCCTTGCCGCGATCGGGGCCATAGCGGACGCGCGGCAGCAGGCCGGGGCTGCGCGACCATTCCAGCAGCTGCGCCAGGCTCGCCTCGTTCAGCTGATCGCGCAGGTGATGCGCGGTCACATAGGCGTCGGGAAAGGCGCGGTGGATGGGCAAGCCGCGCTCATGCTCCAGCCCCTCGGGTTTGCGCCAGTATCGCAGCACCTGGTTGGAAAAGCTGGGGCTGTCGGGCCAGAGCCGCAGCGCGCATTTCCAGGTGCAGATCCAGTCGGCCGACCGGGTCATGGCGGGGGTGCAGAATTGCTGCTCGAAATCCGCGCGGTGCGCCGCCAGCGCCAAGCGGCGCGGCCAGGGGTCGAGCACGCGGCGCGCGACGTCATGCCACCAGGGCGCGTCGGCGACCTGCTCGTCCAGGATATGGTGGATCGCCTGGGTGATCGGCGGGATGGGTCGACCTGGATTGACCAGGATGCTGCCGCCTTCGCCCTCCAGCTCCCAGCGCCCGTCCTTGCCCAGCGCCACATCCTGCCAGCCGATCTCGCAGACGCCATGGGTGGGTGGGGCCTGTCCGGTCGTCTCCAGGTCGATGACGCGGATAATCTGGGGCTGCGGGCGTTGCATCGCCTCTATGTGGGCGTTTGGCCCGCGAAAAGCGAGGGGCCTTGTTCCAGGGTTATCCCAGCAGGGCGCGGTCGCGCAGCCCGCGCCAGACATGCAGCGCCTGTACCGTTTCCGCCACGTCATGGACGCGGATCAGCTGCACCCCCGCCTCCGCCCCTTTCAGCGCGAGTGCGAGGGAACCGCCGAGCCGCGCATCGACGGGCGCCTCGTTCGACAGCGCGCCGATCATCCGCTTGCGGCTGGCGCCCAGCATGATCGGGCAGCCAAGGCCGTGGAAGATCGCCAGCCCATTGATAAGGGCCAGATTGTCGGCCAGCGACTTGCCGAAGCCGATCCCCGGATCGACCATGATGCGCGAGCGGGAAACGCCCGCTGCCTCGACCGCCGCGATCCGTGTCTCCAGCCAGTCGAACACGTCCGTCAGCACGTCCGCATAACCGATACGGCCGTGCCCGCCCTTGGCCGGATCGGGCGAGTGCATCAGGATGACCGGGCAGCCCGCCCTGGCCACCACCTCCAGCGCGCGGTCGTCCCAGAGCAGCGCCGCGACATCGTTGACGATGCCTGCGCCCGATGCCAGCGCCGCCTCCATCACGGCGGCCTTGCGCGTGTCGATCGACACCAGTGCGCCGCCGCGTGCCAGCCGCTCGATGACGGGGGCGGTGCGGGCGATCTCGTCGCCTTCCCAGACGGGCGCCGCGCCGGGGCGGGTGGATTCGCCGCCCAGGTCGATCACCGCCGCACCTTGCGCCGCCATCGCCATGCCGCTGTCGGCCGCCGCCGCCGGATCGCCGATATGCTGGCCGCCGTCGGAGAAGCTGTCGGGGGTGACGTTCAGGATGGCGGCGACCTGCGGCTGGTCGAAGCGCAGGGTGCGGGCGTCCATCACCCAGGGGGTACGGGGGGTGGTGAAGGCGGTGTGCAGCGTCTCGGCCCGGGGCGAACCGCCCAGTTCCTGCGCAAACCGCGCGATGGGGACAATACGGCGGCTGATACCCTCGCGGACCTCATAGGCCGCGAACCACTGCATCCCGCCCGCCAGCCGTGCGACGCTGCCCTCCTCCAGCCCGACGGGGGTGTCGACGAATTGGACGGGGCGCAGGTGCATGGTCGTGTTCCTAAAATCCTCTCCGGTATGGGGAGGGGGACCAGCGCGAAGCGGTGGTGGAGGGGGCGTGCCGCTAGGCAAGTCCTTTGTGGAAGCCCCCCTCCGTCAGGCCTGCGCCTGCCACCTCCCCGTGCCGGGGAGGATCAGGTTACGGCTGCGTCGCCAGCAGCCAGGTCTGGCGCATCGCGTCGATCGGCTTCAGCGCACCTTCCAGCTCATAATGCCAGAAGGTCCAGCCATTGCAGGTCGGCCGGTTCTGCAGCAGCGACCCCAGCCGGTGGATCGATCCCGCCTGCCCGCATTCGGACAGGAGCGACCCGTCCGCGCGCACCGTCGCGCGCCATTTGCGCTTGGCATCCATCAACGGCATCCCCGGCAGCAGATAGCCATTTTCGACCAACGTCCCGAAGGCGACCTTGGGCTGCGCCTTGGGGCTCTGCATCGTTGCCAGCGCGCTTTCGTCGAGCGGCAGGGCGGCCTCGATCCGCTCGATCGCGGCGGCGCAATAGGTCGGCTCGCGCTCGATCCCGATCCAGCGGCGGCCGAGCCGCCTGGCGACCGCGCCGGTGGTGCCGGTGCCGAAGAACGGGTCGGCGATCACGTCGCCCGGCCGGGTGCAGGCCAGCAGGATGCGATAGAGCAGGGCCTCGGGCTTCTGGGTCGGGTGGACCTTGTGCCCGTCCTTCTTCAGCCTTTCCTGCCCGCCGCAGATCGGGAATTCCCAATCCGATCGCATCTGGATCTCGTCGTTCAGCGTCTTCATCGAACGATAGTTGAAGGTGTATTTCGCCTTCTCGCCCTTCGATGCCCAGATCAGCGTTTCATGCGCGTTGGTGAAGCGGGTGCCCTTGAAATTGGGCATGGGGTTGGACTTGCGCCAGATGATGTCGTTGAGGATCCAGAAGCCCAGATCCTGCACCGCGGTCCCGACGCGGAAGATGTTGTGATAGCTGCCGATGACCCAGAGCGAGCCATTGTCCTTGAGTACGCGATAGCATTCGGCCAGCCAGGTGCGGGTGAAGGCGTCATAGGCGGCGAAGGTGTCGAACTTGTCCCAGGCATCGGTGACGGCGTCGACATGACTGCCATCGGGCCGGAACAACTCGCCGCCGAGCTGAAGGTTATAGGGCGGGTCGGCAAAGACCATGTCGACCGACTTGTCGGGCAGCGAGCGGAGCGCCGCGATACAGTCGCCCATCAGGATCTGGTCGAGCGGCAGGTCGCTTTCGCGGTGTGCCGCTACCGGCCGCGTCCCGATCGGCCTTCCCACCGTCTGGATCACCCCCATGCTCACCGTCCCTTCTACCCTCGAACCTTCGCATCCACCCGGAACGAGTCCGTCGTCAAGAGGCGATTCGCCTTGGCGACTCGCGGGAATCCGCCAGATTCGACGACGTGTTGCGATTTCGTGGCAGATATGGGGGCTGTGGATAACTCTGCCCCCAAGGGAGTGGGGTGTGGCGATTGCGACTCAATTCGCCGTTAAATCCCCCCATCGGACGATGGAAAGGAATTCAGAGGTCCAGATAACATTGCGCCACGGGCGCGAAGCTGCGGCGGTGGAGTGGCGTCGGCCCATGTTCGCGGAGAGCCGCCAAATGCGTCGCGGAGCCATAACCCTTGTTGGAATGCCAGCCATAAGCGGGCCATGCCTCGGCGGCGGCGATCATCATCTCGTCGCGGACATGCTTGGCGACGATCGAGGCAGCGCCGATCGCCAGCGACTTGGCATCGCCGCCGACGATCGCGGTCGCGCTATAGCCCCATTTGGGCAGGCGGTTACCGTCGACCAGCACATGCGCCGGATGGCACCCCAGCGCCTCGACCACCGCATCGACCGCCAGCGTCATCGCCTTCATCGTTGCCCAATAGATGTTGAGCCGGTCGATCTCCGCCGGTTCGACCACTCCGACCCCCACGATCGCGCAGGCGCGGATTTCGGCGCAGAGCCGCGCGCGCGTCTTTTCGGTCAGCTTCTTGGAATCATTGATGCCGCCGGGGCAGTCCCGCTCGGGAAGGATGACGGCGGCCGCGACCACCGGCCCCGCCAGCGGCCCGCGCCCCGCCTCGTCCACGCCGCATAGGGGCATGGGAAAACCGGTATCGACCATGAGGGCGCTTTATCGTGGAGGAGAAAGGTCCACAAGGTATCCTCCCCGGCGCGGAGAGGGTCAGCTTTACCCCCAACGCGCGGCAAAGGCCGCTGCATTCCAGCCTTCGCGGCTGATCGCGGCGAGCAGATGGTAGAAGGGCACCATGCCCAGCCCATGCCCCATCGGCCCATGCCCCTGGCCCAGTCCCGGCGCGGCGGCAAGCGCGGCCTGGACGAAGGCGATGGCGCGGTCGACCGAATCCGCCAGCGGCAGGCCCTGCCCTAGCCCGGTGGCGATCGCGCTGGCGAGCGTGCACCCGGTACCGTGGGTCGAGTTCGTATCCAGCCGGGGATGCTGCCAGCGCTGTTCGCCGCCCGGCTCGACGAGCCGGTCCTCGATCACCGGGCCTTCGCCATGCCCGCCCTTGACCAGCAACGCTCGGGTCTGGTGCCGCACCACCGCCTCGCCGCCCAGCGCCGCCAGTTCGGGCAGATTGGGGGTGGTCAGCGCGGCGAGGGCCAGGAAGCGGCGAAAGGCCGCGATCACGTCCGCGTCCGCCAACACCGATCCGCTGGTCGCGATCATGACGGGATCGAACACCACCGGCAATTCCAGCGTCTCCAGCCGGTCGGCGAGCGCGTGCGCGGTCTCGGCCGATCCGATCATGCCGATCTTCACCGCGTCGGCGCCGATGTCGGACAGCACGCTGTCGATCTGCGCCATCACCATGTCGGTGGGGACCGGGTGCACCGCTTGTACCCCCAGGGTGTTCTGCGCGGTGATCGCGGTAATCGCGGTCATCGGATGGCCGCCGAGCATCGCGACCGTCTTGATGTCGGCCTGTATGCCCGCCCCCCCTCCGGAATCGGAGCCGGCGACGATGAGGATGCGGGATGGGGTCGGCACGGTCATATTATTTCTGCCATGCCTTTTCGACCGGGTAGGGGCAAGCCGAACGGTGGCCGATCATCGGCCGGCCGTCGCCCATCCCTTGGGAAAAGTAAAGCGATCAACGACTTGAGTGTCTGACGGCCTGGCTTCCGATGTGGCAAGTCGATGGCGGCTTCGTAACGTTTCGTTGCCCGTCCAGGCCAGGCTCTTTCCTCGCCGTACCACCCCATTATTTCGGCGCGCATCCAACCAGCGGCTGTCGCGTTGCTGCGCCTTGGAACACCGTCTGGGTGACCGCGTAAGGGAGACCGAATTTGATCGTCGATGCCGTACCCCGCACCCGCATCATCATTGCGGAGGTCTGGCGTCCTTTGGTGGCGCTGTTCGTCTGGGACGTGATCGTCACGGTCGCTTATTACGTCCTGCCGTTCAAGGCGCCCTCGCTGCCGCTGACCCTGTTCGGCACCGCGCTGGCGCTGTTCCTGGGGTTCCGTACCAATTCGGCCTATCAGCGCTGGTGGGAGGGGCGGCAGCTCTGGGGCCTGATGATCAACGCCTCGCGCAACATTGCCCGCAGCGCGCGCAACTTCCTGCCCGATCCGGATGCGCACGACCTGAAGCGGTCGATCGTGCTGCGCCAGATCGCCTATGTGAACGCGCTGCGCTGCCAGTTGCGCAAGCAACCGGTCGATGGCGAAGTGCTGCGCTTCCTGTCGCGCGGCGAGGCGGAGCCTGCGCTCCAGCGGACCAATACCGCCAACGGCCTGCTCGACGGCACGGGCCGTAGGATCGACGATGCACGCCGCAAAGGCTGGATCGACACCATCCAGCAGACCCAGATGGAATCGGTCCTGGTCGACATCGCCAATTCGCAAGGCGGCATGGAACGGTTGAAGAATACGCCGCTGCCCAACCAGTATCGCTTCATCCCGGCCTTCTTCACTCGGCTGTTCTGCGTGCTGCTGCCGATCGGGCTGGTCGAGACTTTGGGGTTCGCGACCCCGGTGGGTTCGTCGATCGCGGGGTTGATGTTCCTGGCGGCGCTACAGATCGGCGACGACCTGGTTGATCCCTTCTCCGACACGGTCCACGACCTGCCGCTCAGCGCGATGTGCCGGACGATCGAGATCGACCTGCTCCAGGCGATCGGTGATCCCGCGCCGGAGCCGATGAAGCCGGTCGACGGGGTGCTTTGGTAAGAAAATACTTCTCCCCGGCACGGGGAGGATGATGTCAGGCCGCGTTGTCGATGCCCAGTTCGCTCAGCTTGCGATACAGCGTCGACCGGCCGATCCCCAGCCGCCGGGCCACTTCGGTCATGCGGCCGCGATAATGGCCGATGGCCAGGCGTATGACATCGGCCTCGATATCCTCCAGCGGGCGCAGATGGCCATCGGGACGGAACAGGCTGACCCCGCCATTCGGGCCGCTCGCCGAGGGTCCCGCCGTAACCGAAGAACGATCCCCGAGCGAGGCGATCTGCGGGAAATCGTCGGTGGTCAGCGCATCGCCCTCGCACAGCACCGCGGCGCGGAAGAGCGCGTTTTGCAACTGGCGGACATTGCCCGGCCAGTCATAGCGGCGCAGCAGCGCGAGCGCATCGTCGGTGATGTCGAGATGGCGCAGGCCCGGCTGCTGCGCGATGCGTTCGAGCAGATGATGGGTCAGCGCGGATATGTCGTCGGCCCGGTCGCGCAGCGGCGGCACCGCGACATGGACGACGTTCAGTTTGTAATACAGGTCCTCGCGGAAACGCCCCGCCTCGACGGCCTCGATCAGCCGGACGTCGCTGGCGGCGATGATCCGGACATCGACTTCGCGCGCATGGCGGGCGCCCAGCGGCAGGATCGCGCCGGTCTGGAGCATGTCGAGCAGCCGCGCCTGGGTTTCGGGGGGCATTCCCGACACCTCGTCCAGGAACAATGTCGAACCGTGCGCCTCCACCATCTTGCCGATGCGGCGCTCGAACGCGCCCGCAAAGGCACCTTCCTCATGGCCGAAGATGACGCTGTCGAGCAGATTGGTGGCGACCGTCGCGCAGTTGACGCGGATCATCGGCCGTTCGCCACGGGAAGAGGCGACGTGGATCGCCTTGGCCAGCGATTCCTTGCCGACGCCGCCCTCGCCTTCGATCAGGACGGCGGCACGGGTGTGCGCGGCCTTGGACGCGATGGCGAGCGCGGCGCGGAAATCGGGCGCGTCGCCCACAATCTCGTCAAAGGCGAGGAGCGCGGGAATTTTTTCGGTCAGCGGGCGAAGCTCGCCGCTCGTCTGACCCGCGACACAGGCCTCCAGCGCGGCGAGCAGCCGTTCGGGGGCCAGCGGCTTGACCAGGAAATCGGTCGCGCCCGCACGCATCGCCGCCACCGCCTGCGCCACCGAATCGTTGGCGGTCAGCATCAGGATGGGCAGTTCGGGGCGAAGCGCGTGGCAATCGGCGATCAAGGACGTGGCATCGGCACCCGGCGCCCAATGGTCGATCAGCACCGCGTCGAGTTCGCGCCCCTGCGCCGATCCCAGGACCGAGGCCGCCATGTCGGCGTCCGTCGCGAACAGGGTGCGCCAACCGCCGCGCTGCGCCAGCGCCGCGATCAGGCGTTGCTGCGCAGGCTCGTCATCGATCAGCAGCAGCAAACGTTGGCCGTTGCGCGTCATAATGTGTCCTGTTGACCCCTTTTGCGACTTTATAGCGCAACTTTGTTAAAATCTGCGTTAATTCGGGACAATCCCTCTTGCACGCCCGCCGGGTCCCGAACTGCTTTTGAGACTGGCCGGCGTCACGCCGGGTGTTGCCGGGATCCTGCCCGGTCGTTTCGGGGTTGATCCCGGTGCGCTGGTGAATAAGCTTCGACCTGGATCATGCGGCGCGGTCGACGGCGGCAGGCCGATAGCGGAGGTGAGGATCATGGCGGGCAATGAGACCGGCATCAAGGACGGCCCCGGCGGCATGAAGGCGCATGTCGCCACTTATGACCTGATGATCGGAATGCTCAAATGGGGCGCGGTCGTTGCCGCCATCCTGGTGGGCATCGTCCTCTGGCTGATCGCCTGATCCGATGGGTCTGCGCATCGCGGTCCTGCGCGAAACCGCGCCCGACGAGGCGCGGGTCGCCGCCACGCCGGAAACCGTCAAGAAGCTGACCGCGCTGGGCGCCACGCTGGCGGTGGAGCGGGGCGCGGGGACAGCGGCGGGTATCGCCGACAGCGATTACGAACAGGCGGGCGCCGAGGTCGGCGAACGCGCGCAGGTGCTGGCGGGCGCGGCGATCGTGCTGGCCGTCCAGGCGCCCGAGCCCGCGACCCTGGCCGGAACCGCGCCCGACGCCTGGGTAATCGCGGCGTTCGATCCCTTCCGCAGGCAGGCGACGGTTTCGGCCTATGCGGCGGCGGGGCTGGAGGCGCTGGCGATGGACTGGATGCCGCGAATCACCCGCGCCCAGTCGATGGACATCTTGTCGTCCCAGTCGAATCTCGCGGGTTACAAGGCGGTGCTGGAGGCGGCGGGCACCTATGGTCGTGCCTTTCCGATGATGATGACGGCGGCGGGGACGATCCCTGCGGCGCGCGTCTTCGTCATGGGGGTGGGCGTTGCGGGGCTGCAGGCGATCGCGACCGCCCGGCGGCTGGGCGCGCAGGTCTCGGCGACCGATGTGCGTTCGGCCACCAAGGAGCAGATCCAGTCGCTCGGCGCCAAGCCGATCTTCGTCGAGGGCGTGGCGGGCATCGAAGGCGAGGGCACCGGCGGCTATGCGGGCGAGACGAGCGAGGAATATCGCGCGGCGCAAGCCGAACTGGTCGCGGGGCATATCGCCAAGCAGGACATCGTCATCACCACCGCGCTGATCCCCGGCCGCGCCGCGCCGCGCCTCGTCACCGATGCACAGATCGCGACGATGCGCGCCGGCAGCGTCATCGTCGACCTGGCGGTCGAGGCGGGCGGCAATGTCGAGGGTGCGATTGCGGGCGAAGTGATCGAGCGGCACGGCGTAAAGATCATCGGCCACCGCAACATGCCCAGCCGACTGGCGGCAGACGCCTCCGCGCTGTTCGCGCGCAACCTGCACAATTTCCTGGCGGCGTTCTGGGACAAGGACGCCGGGCGGCCGGTGCTCGACGCCGAGATCGGCGACGCGATCCGGCTGACCCGAGGCGGGCAGGTGGTGAACCCAAGGTTGCAGTCGTGACGATCCTCCCCGTAACGGGGAGGGGGACCGGCGAAGCCGGTGGAGGGGGCGTCCGGCAAATGCCTCGGCCCGAAGTATCGCTGGCGCGTAAATTGCGACGGACGATGACGCTGCCTGAAGTGCTTCTTTGGCAACAGCTTCGCGGCTCGCCCGGCGGTTTACGATTCCGGCGACAGCATCCGGTCGGATGCTACATTGCCGATTTTTATTGCTCAAAAGCGCGCCCGATGGTCGAAGTCGACGGTGCCATACATGGCGTTGAAGCGCGGCCCAGCCGCGACGTCGCGCGCGATCAATATTTGAACGAAAACGGGTACAGGGTCATGCGGATCGGGGCCGCCGATATCCTGCGCGATGCCGAGGCGGTTGCCGCCTCGATCGTCTCGCTGGCGGCGGCCCTCCTCCACCACTCGCCTGCGGCGAGCGGTCCCCCTCCCCGTGCCGGGGAGGATATATCATGGACTTCATAGCGATCCTGTCGATCTTCGTGCTGGCGTGTTTCGTCGGCTATTACGTCGTCTGGTCGGTGACGCCCGCGCTGCACACGCCGTTGATGGCGGTGACCAACGCCATTTCCTCGGTCATCATCGTCGGCGCGCTGATCGCGGCGGCCGCGACGTCGGGGGCGACCGGATCGGGCGTCGCCAAATGGCTGGGGCTAGGCGCGGTGGTGCTGGCCAGCATCAACATCTTCGGCGGCTTTGCGGTGACGCAGCGGATGCTCGCCATGTACCGCAAGAAGGAGAAGCGCTCGTGATCGCCCCCGTGCCGCCCGCGCCGCTTGCCCCGGCGGTCGAAGCCGTTGCCGCGAACCCCTGGGTTTCGCTCGCCTATCTGGTGGCGGGGGTATGCTTCATTCTGGCGCTGCGCGGGCTGTCCAGCCCGACGACCAGCCAGCGAGGCAATCGCTTCGGCATGATCGGCATGGCGATCGCGGTCGTGACGACGCTGGTGACGCATGTGCCCCTACGAGCCGACGCCCTACCTCCAGGCAATCCCCATGATCTGATGATCGACTGGACGGCGGCCTTCGAAATCCTCGCCGCCATCGGCTTGGGCGCGGTAATCGGTATCGTCACCGCCCGCCGCATCGCGATGACCGCGATGCCGCAGCTGGTCGCGGCGTTCCACTCGCTGGTCGGGCTCGCCGCCGTGGCGGTCGCCTGCGCGGCCTTCCTGAACCCGGTCGCCTTCGACATTGCCGACATGGTGGTGCCGATGATCGGACAGCCCTTTGCCAGCATCCATGTCGTCAGCCGGGTCGAGATGGCGCTCGGCGTGGCGATCGGCGCGATCACCTTCTCCGGCTCGGTCATCGCCTTCCTGAAGCTCAACGGCAATATGGGCGGCAAGCCGATCATGCTCCCGGGCCGCCATGCGCTGAACCTCGGCATATTGGGCGCGATCGTCATCCTGGTGGCGATGTTCACCCGCGATCAGGCGCCGTGGATCTTCTGGACGATCACCGTCCTGTCCTTCGTCATCGGCTTCCTGCTGATCATCCCCATCGGCGGCGCCGACATGCCGGTCGTGGTGTCGATGCTGAACAGCTATTCGGGCTGGGCGGCGGCCGCGATGGGTTTCACGCTGCACAACAGCGCGATGATCATCACCGGCGCGCTGGTCGGTTCGTCGGGCGCGATCCTGTCCTATATCATGTGCCGGGCGATGAACCGCAGCTTCATCAGCGTGATCGCGGGCGGCTTCGGCAGCAGCGATGCGGGGGGTAGCGGCGGCGGCGCTGCGGTCGACCGGCCGTGGAAGCGCGGCAGCGCCGAGGATGCGGCCTTCCTGATGAGCCAGGCCGAACAGGTCGTGATCGTCCCCGGTTACGGCATGGCGGTGGCCCAAGCCCAGCATGTCCTGCGCGAGATGGCCGATCTGCTCAAGAAGGAAGGCGTGCGCGTCAAATACGCCATCCATCCGGTCGCCGGCCGGATGCCCGGCCATATGAACGTTCTGCTGGCCGAGGCGAACGTGCCCTATGACGAGGTGTTCGAGCTGGAGGACATCAACGCCGAGTTCGCGCAGACCGACGTCGCCTTCGTCATCGGCGCGAACGACGTGACCAATCCGGCGGCCAAGACCGACAAGTCCTCGCCCATCTACGGCATGCCGGTGCTCGACGTGGAAAAGGCCAAGACGGTGCTGTTCATCAAGCGCTCGATGGGCGGCGTCGGCTATGCGGGTGTCGATAACGAGCTATTTTATCGCGACAACACCATGATGCTGCTGGCGGATGCCAAGAAGATGGTCGAAGAGATCGTCAAGGCACTCGGCTGAGTGTCGGATTCGTAACTGACGTCGACTCCCGGACGTCGGTTGGGGTCGCATCGCTGGCATGGGCAAAGGGGCGGGGCCTCGCGCCTTTCGCCGCCTTGCGACCATGACGAAGGCCCGCCGCATGGCGGGTAGCGGGGAGCGGCATGGACGATCAGGATATTTACGGCACCGGCTTTGCGGTCGTGGTGATCGGCGCGCCCGCGCTGGCCCAGGCGGCGGGTGATCTGGTGCGGCAGGCAGGCGGCCGGGTGTTGCGCAACGTCGCCTGGCCTGCGGTGGCGGAGGAGATCGGGCAACAGGCGGGGCGGCCGCTGCTGCTGGTCGACACACACGGTGCCGAGGCGGCAACGATCGAGATCGCACTGGCCCGAATCGACGCGGTCGCCACCGCGCTCGACCTGCCCATCGTGGTCAGTATGGCGACGGATGACATCGATCTGGTCGCCGCGATGCTGCTTGGCCCGCGTGTCGCCATGCTGTGCGATGCCAGCCCGCTCGAACTGGTCGCCGCGCTGGCGGTGGCAGGGGCCAGCAATGGCGGGGCGACCATGCTCCACAGCCATGTCCGCGAGGGCGAGTCCGAACGGCTGCGCAAGCTGAACGCCGAGGTGGCGCGCATCGCCGAGGCGCTGGCCAGATTGTCGGTGCAGGAGGATGAGAACCGGGGCGGCGGTGTCGGCGACCGGCATCAGAGCTTCCACGCCGCCCCGCCCCGCGCCCAGCCGGGCGATGCCGAAATGGTCCGCCGGATGATCCGCGCCCGGCGGTTGCGGGACAGGTTTTTCCAGGGTGGGCTGTTCGAGGAACCGGCCTGGGACATGCTGCTCGATCTTTATGCCGCGCATCTCGAAGGGGTGCGGGTGTCGGTGTCGAGCCTGTGCATCGCCGCCGCCGTCGCGCCGACCACCGCGCTACGCTGGATCGGAAAGCTGACCGAGGTGGGGCTCTTCGCACGCCAACCCGATCCCGTCGATCGCCGCCGCGCCTTCATGATCTTGACCGAGCGCGCGCTGGAAGGGATGCGGGGCTATCTGAACGCGCTGCACGGGCTGGGACGCCTGTAATCCTATCCCGCCAGCGCCCAGCGGATCGCGCCGCCCAGCCCGCGCGTACCCGCCCGGATGGCCGGTTTTACCGCGCCATAGCCATCCAGCCCGTGGAGCCGCGCCGCCCAATCGGGCAGCAACGCGATCCCCGCCTGGGTCAGCCAGCTGCTGACCGGAGCCAGGGCGGGGCTGGGTGCCGGTTGGTTGAGCAATGTGCGGGCGACCGCCCGGGTGCGCGCATCGACGCGAAGTTCGGGGCGGATCGAAGCCAGGAACTGCGCCAGTTCCCGCCGGTTCTCGGGCACGTCTTCGGCCCCCAGCCGCCGGGCGATCGTCGCCATCTCGGCCAGATAGCGGTCGGCCTCGGCATCCGGGAAGTCGGGATTGCGATAGGTTCGGTGCGCGCGCAGAAAGCTGTCGACCTCGGCGGCATGGACGAAGGTCAACAGATGCGGGTCGTTTGCATCATAGGGCGTGCCGTCCGGCAGCGTGCCGCTGACCCGGTCATGGACGGCCCGCACCCGGGCGATCATCCGTTCGGCTGCGTGCGTGGCGCCATAGGTGGTGACGGAGATGAACCCCGCCGTCCGCCGCAGCCGCCCGGCCATGTCGCGGCGAAAATCGCTATGGTCCCACACCCCTGCCAGCGCGGCGGGATGCAGCATCTGGATCAGCAGCGAGGCGATCCCGCCCGCCATCATCGCGGTGAAGTCGCCATGTACTAGCCAGGTGGCGGAGCCCGGGCCGAACAACCCGTCATCGCCCGGTGGCCGAGTCAGGTCGAGGTCGCGGCTGCCGACCACGTCGCGTATCTGGTCGGCGATCTGGCGGCGGACGGGTAGCATGCGGTGAGAACGCGCCGCGGGGCGGGGTGTTGCGTCGGGTTGGACTTCTCGGTCCCAGCGTTCGCTCAGGCTGAACGGAGTGGGGGGCGAGCGGATAGCCCCGTCTCTGCCCGCCGCTCACCCCCGCTTGACGGCATCCCAGGCGGCGATCTCCTCGGGGAAGCGCCGCTCCACGACAAGATCGCTCGCCGTCTCGGTCGCCAGGTCGACCGTGACCGAGCCGGCCCATTCATAGGTCGCATTGCCCGACAGCGTGACCATCCCGTCTTCACCCGCAAAGGCGCGGACCAGTCCGCCGCGATTGAACACCACGGTCGGTACGTCCCAGGCGATCCGCCCGGTCAGGCACGCCGCATAGGTCGACGCCGCCATCGCGCTGCCGCAGCTGTCGGTCAGGCCGACCCCGCGCTCGAAGGTTCGCACGAACAGCGCGTCCCCACGCAGCTCGACAAAGGACACGTTGGCCCGGTTGGGGAGCCAGTCGGGCGCGGCTTCGCAGATTTCGCCCAGGCGGACGAGTTCGGCTTCGTCCACCGTCTCGACGAAATGGACCAGATGCGGGTTGGGCATGGTAACGGCGGTGAAGCGCTTGTCCGCGTCGAGCATCGGCAGCACTGCCTCGACCAGCCGATCGTGCGCGCCGTGGATCGGCCAGGCGGCGGTCGACAGACCGGCCGGGCCGGCGGTTTCGCGCACCGTATAGACGCCGGGCGCGAGATCGACGTCGTGGACCGCGTCGGCGTGCGAGGTCTTCAGCCGCACCGTCGCCGCCTCGATCCCCATCGCCTCGAACCCCGCCCGCGCGACACAGCGCACGCCGTTGAGGCAGGTTTCCGCCTCGCTGCCGTCGCTGTTGCGCATCACCATGCCGAAGGCGGCACGGTCGTCGCCGGGCACCAGCAGGAGCAGACCGTCGCCCCCGACCGGCCCGTGCCGGTCGGCCAGCGCGCGCGCCACGCCCGCCCATTCGCCCTCGGACAGCGACAGGTCGCGGGCGTCGATCATCGGGAAATCATTGCCCGATCCATGGCATTTGACGAGTCCGAACCGCATGGCGATAACTCCGACAGGATAGGAAGGGGCGCTTAGCCCAGCCGAACCGGCTTCGCCAGATGCGCGGAACCGGCCTTCATCGCTGGACAGACGGAAAGGGAAAAGGAGGGATGATTACCGCGATCCGCGAGGTGCGGCGGGCCAAGGGGATGACCTTGGACGATGTCGCCCGCGCCTGTTGCCCACCCACCACCCCGCAGACGATCGGACGGTTGGAGATGGGCACGCGCACCGTATCACTGCCCTGGCTGAATCGCATTGCCGCCGCTTTGGGTTGCACGCCCGCCGATCTGGTGACGCTGCCGATCCGCGAAACCTTGCCGGTCGCGGCGCTGCTTGGCCCGCGCGGGGCGGTGGCACCGCGCAGCGCGCGCTCGATATCGCCGCCCTGCGCGACGCCGGGAATGCTGGCGGTGACGGTGAGCGGCGCGGTCGGTGATTATCGTGCGGGCGATGAGCTCTGGTGCGAGCCGCTGGCGCCCGATAGGTTCGCCGATGCCATGAATCGCGATATCCTCGTGCCCCGCTCCGCCGGTGGCTATGTCTTTGCCCGGCTGGCGGGTGTGATGCCCGACGCGCTGCACCTGTTGCCGCTGGAGCCGGGGGCGGCGGGGGTGACGGTGTCCGCACCCGCCTGGATCGCGCGGGTGGCGCGGCTGGTGCGCACGCTATGATCCGCGCGATTCTGCCGCTGGTCCTGGCCCTCGCGCTGCCCGCCGCCGCGCAGCAGCAGGCCGCGCCCGTCGCCGCAATCCCGGCCCCGCCGCCGATCGAAAAGCCCGTGATGGTCCACGCCTTCCCGCACGACCCCACCGCCTTCACCGAAGGCCTGCTGATCGCCGACGGCGCGCTTTACGAAAGCACCGGGCGCGAGGGGGAGAGCTTCATCCGTCAGGTCGACATGACGACCGGCAAGACGCTGCGCCGCGCGACCGTGCCTGACGGCCTGTTCGGCGAGGGTATCGTCGCCTGGGGGCCGGAGCTGCGCAGCGTCACCTGGCATGGCGGCCGGGGTTTCCGCTGGAGCCGCCCGGCGCTGAAGAAGCTAGGTGAATGGCGCTATGACGGCGAAGGCTGGGCGATGACCGATGATGGGCATCACATCATCCTGTCGGACGGCACGCCGCGCCTGCGCTTCTTGGACCCCGCGACGATGAAGGTGGTCCGCACGCTGGACGTGACGGTCAACGGGCGGCCGCTCAAGAACCTGAACGAGCTGGAATATATCGACGGACAGGTCTGGGCCAATGTCTGGATGACCCCCTATATCGTGCGGATCGATCCCAAGACCGGCGTGGTGGCGGGTGTGGTCGACCTCAGCGATCTGGTCGCGCGGGTCGGGTTGACCGATCGGGATTCGGTCGCCAACGGCATCGCCTATGACCGGGCAAAGCACCGCATCTTCGTGACCGGCAAGAACTGGCCCGAGCTGTTCGAGATACGACTGGCCAAGACGGCGCGCTGATCCCGGTCGGGCGATGGCCCGTCAGCCCGATGCCCGGCCCCTGGGCACGAGGTCGGACCCAAGCGATGGGCGACCATGGCAACGGACCATGGCCACCATATTGCCGCGCTGCCGCGTCGCGGTGCCTCGCCCTGTCATCCAGGCTGGCACAGGCTCGTTTCACTGGCCCGTTGCGTGGCCGCATTCCCACAGCCTCCATGCCAAGGATCGGGATACCAGGAAGGACTGGCGCGTTAACGCAGTATATTTATAGAAACATAACATGGATTATAGTGTGTAACGCCGTCATGAACCGATCATGATGAAATCCCGCGTCGCGGCCCGGTGGGTCGGCTGGCGCGGGGCAGGTGGATAAGGAGCGCCGTTTCTTGCCGACCAGTACTCGTTTTGTCGTCTCGCTCCACATGCTTGCGCTGATGGCGGAGCATGGCAACACGCCGCTGCGCTCCGAAGATATCGCGGTCAGCGTCAATTCCAACGCGGCGGTGGTGCGCGCGCTGTTGCTGCGGCTGGCGGCGGCGGGGTTGACCCGGTCGCAACTGGGCAATCGCGGCGGCGCGATGCTCGCCAAGCCCTCATCCGACATCCGGCTGGTCGATGTGTACCAGGCGGTCGAGGACCGAAACTTCTTCGCCTTCCACCGCCAGCCGCCCGAGGGCGAGGGGATGATCGACCGGCACATCACCCCCAGCCTGGAATCGATCCTGACCCCGGTGCGCGAGGCGCTGGAGGACAAGCTGGCCGGGCTGACGCTGGACGATGTGCTGGGGGATATCCGCGCGCGTGCCGGGATCGGGCTAGACGAGCTGCAGGTCGACCGGCCGCGTGTCGGGAAAGAGCGTCGCCAGGCGGTCGCCTGACAGGCCGAATTGGCGCTGGACCAGCCCGCCGATCAGCGTGCGGTAATCGGTCAGCACCGGCAGGTCGCGATTCTGGTTGAGCGTGGCGGCGGACAGGGCGACCTGCTCGCCCGCCATGCGTCCGCCCGACACGCCGCCGCCCATCACCCAATAGATGCTGCCATGGCCGTGATCGGTGCCCCGATCGCCATTCTCGCGGAAGGTGCGGCCGAACTCGGACACGACGACGACGGTGGTGGATCGCCACGCATCCGGCCCGATCGCCTGGGCAAAGCTGGCGAGGCCGCGCCCCAGATCGCCCATCCGGTCGGCGAGATAGCCGGTGGCGCCGCCCTGATTGACGTGCGTGTCCCAGCCGCCGACATCGACGAACGCCAGGTTGAACCGATCACGCATCAGCGTGCCGATCCGCTGCGCCGATAGCGCAAAGCCCTTGGCAGAGACGGCACCCCGGCTAGCGGCCTTCATCTCCTGATCCAGCGTCTTGTACACCGTGTCGCGCACATTGAAGCCCTCGCTGACCGAGCGGGCGAGGTCGGGGTGCCCGGCATACATGCTTTGGATCAGGGATGCCTGGCGCTGGTCGATCGGCTTGCCGACATTGGCGAGCGCGAGGTTGGGGATCGGGTCCTCACCGCCGCGAAAGCACAGCGGCAGCTGGTCGGTAAAGGCGATCGGCTTGTCACCCGTGCCCAATATGCCCGCCAGCCGCGCCATGAAGCCCGAGCCATAGTCGCGGTGGCCGCCGACCGGCTGGCCCAGTTCGATCGTGTCCTGCGTCTCGAAATGGCTGCGGCTCATATCGTCGGTGCCCGCAAAGGGTATGAAGGCGATCTGCTTGGCCTGCCATAGCGGCAGGATCGAGTCCTTCAGCGCGGGGTGCAGCGCCCAGTCGGCGTCGAGCGGGAGCGGCGCGTTCGGGTTCGCTGGATCGGGCTTGGGCAGCGCGATGGTGGGGCGCGACTGGTGATAGAAATCGCTGCCGCTGGGCACGACGATGTTCACTGCGTCATAGGCGCCGCGCAGGAAGACGACCAGCAAACGGCTGCCCGCCTGGGGCGCGGCAAAGGCGCGGCCGGCCATCACCATGGGGGCGAGCGCGGCGGCGCCCAGCAGCAGGTCACGGCGGTGGACATGAGGGATTCTCATGCGATCCTCCTATCGGTGCATGAATTCGGGTGAGGAGAAATAGAGCGCGTTCCACTCGGCGGGGGAGCGCGCCTGGCCCAGCGCGGCGAGCGTCGGCTTGCCCAGCATCGGCATCCGCGCGGCGATGATGGGGGAATCCTTCAGCACCGGCACCTGGGCGGGCGGCGGCGGGGTGCCCGGCGCGGCGTCGGCGGGCTGGAACAACCGGGCCGCGCCGTTGCCCAGCTGGCGCGCGATGTCGAACCGCGTCGCCATCTGCCCCGGCGCGGACCAGGCGGCGCTCGACAGGTCATAGCCGTCGGGCGTTTCGTGATCGTACAGCCCTTCGCCCATCTGGCGGATCCAGCCGACCACCGGCTGCGGGTTGGTGATCGCCCGGTCGCCATAGGCCAGACGCACCGTCGACAATGTATAGCCAACCGGGTCCTTGAACCCGCTGCCCAGCGAACCGGAAAATTCGCGCGAGCGGATCATGGTCTTCAGCACCTCCGCGATGTCGCCGTGACTCTGGCGGAACTTCGCCGCCATTCGGTCGACCAGAGCGGACGGCGGCTTGTCGCCCATGAAATAGGTCGCCAGCTTGAGCGAGACGTGATGCGCGGTCGCCGGGCTGTCGGCGATCAGGTCCAGCGCCTGCTCGACCTCGCCGAAGCCCGATCCCTGGATGGTGTGGCCGAGGAAATGCTTGGTGCCGAAATCGTGGCGCGCCGGATTGAATTCGAACAGTCCCGCCCGGATGTAGAGCGGCTGAAGCTCGGGCTTCAGCCTGGGCGCATCGGGTTTCTGGTCGACGCCGACGCCGGTCAGGATGCGCGCCAGCTCCTGCACGTCCGCTTGGCTATAGCCCGAGCCGACGCCCATCGAGTGCAGCTCCATGATCTCGCGCGCGTAATTCTCGTTGATCTTGCCCTTCGCGTTCTGGTCATTGTCCAGATAGCGCAGCATCGCCGGGTGGCGCAGCGTCGCCTCCAGCAGGTCGCGATACCGGCCCAACGCATGGGCGCGGATCGTCTCTTCATAATCGCCGACCATCGCGCGAATGTCGCGCTTGCCCGCCTGGACGTTGAAATGGTTGAACCAGAACCAGGTCATCCGCTCGCGCAGCTGGTCGGGGGAATAGAGCGCGCGTAGGACGAAGCGTCGCCGAGCCTCGTCGGCCAGCCCGTTCATCGCCTTCTGATAGGCCTCGCGCGCGGCCTTTTTCTGCTCCGGGTCGGTGATCGCCTTCAGGTCGCGCTGCATCGCGTCGGTTTCGACCACCAGCGCGGCGACGCGTTCCTGCGAGATGCGCATGGCGTCGATCTGCGCCTGCACCGCCGGGGGCAGGGGATCGGGGCGGTCGTCGAGCTGGTGCCGCAGCCAAGCGTCGCTGCCCGGCGCGGGGCCGGTGCCGGGCGCGGCGGACGGTCCCCAGCCCAGCCGCTCCGCCCAGGCCGCGTCACGCGCGGGGTCGGCGGCATAGGCCGGAATTGGGGCGATCAGCGCCGACAAGCATATCCAGGAAGCGATCCGCGCCATGCCTCGCTCTCCATTTCCGCCTGCCGCCAACGGGTTGGGCGCAGGCTTCTTCGGAGGCTAATGTGCCGTGGGGAGGCTGAACCCCGGCTTGCCCGGACATGAAAAGGGCGTCAGCGGCCCTCCACCTTTTCCTCTCCTGCAAGGGGAGGGGGACCAGCGAAGCTGGTGGAGGGGTGTCACCCTATCGAGAGCGCGACACCCCTCCGTCAGGCTGCGCCTGCCACCTCCCCTTACAGGGGAGGAACGACATCTATTTCGGCAGCTTGCACCCTGCGGCTTGCGTCACCGGGTTGCAGCGTTCCATCACCCCGTCGGGCAGGGTCACGGTGAAGCCCTTGCTCCAGCCCCGCGTCGGTGCGCCGGGATAATAGTCGGTCGACACGGCCTGCGCACCGCTGTCGATCGCGGCCTGTTGGCGGGCGTAGTCGTTCTCGCGCGCTTCCCGGGTGTCGGCGTCGCTGCGGGTGCGGACGATGAACCCCTGTTTCACCCACGCCTTGATCTTGGCGCCATCGGTGCGCGGATCGCCGACGATCTCGACCGAGGCTTCGGGCTGGTCGGTATCGTACCAGCCGAAGATCGGACGACCTTTGAGCGAGGGATGCCCGGCGCGGTAGCGATCGGACACGTCCGCAGGCGTATCCAGCACGAACCAGATCTTGCCCCGCGCGCTTTCCAGCGTCGGCCAGCCCTTTGTCGTAACCGCTTCGCGAAGGGTGGCGGCGTTCCCGCGCACGTCATCGGGGGTGATGATCCGGCTCGGTTTCAGCACGTCACGGATTTCCGCGTCCAGCGCATCGAGCAGCGGCGCGGTCAGCGGCAAGGGATCGGTGACGCCGGGCTTGTTGATCGGCCGGTCGGCCGCGTTGATCGTCACCATGATCGGCAGATGGCGCGGATGCGCGCGCGACCAGGTGTCGATCTGGCCGATGCACTGTTTGAAGGTACCACAGGAGCGATAATCGACTTCCGGGATGTGGAAGACCTTGAAGCCAGGCTTCATCATCGTGGGTGCGTCGAAGCCGGTCTGTTCGCCTTCGGCCTTAGCCAACGTCTCACCCATCGGATGCGCGAAACGCCCCCCTTGCGGGTCGGCGAAGATGTCGATCTCCAACTGGCGCAGGCCCCGGTCTAGCTGCTGCGCCAGCGTCAGATGGTCGTAATCCAGCGCGGCGGCGAGTTTGGGGTCGCGGCGTTCCAGTTCGGCGAAGACGGCGGGCGCGATCCGCTTCTTGTAGCTGTTGTGCGAGCCGACGACCTGGATGTCGTTCATGCGCAAGGGGGCCTGCGGCGCCGGGGCGGCGGCGGTCGCGAGGACCGCCGCCAGGGTGAGTAAGACCTTCATCAGAACTCCGCCCGCACGCCGAACAGGATCGTCCGGCCATAATAGTTGATCTCGCCGAAGCGCAGATTGCTGTCGTTATAGGTGTTCTGACGCGCCCCCGCGATGTTGATGCCCTCCAGGCTGAGCGTCAGGTTCTCGGCGGCGCGCACCGATAGCTGGCCATCGAGCGACCCGAAGGCCGCGACGTACGTAGGCGCCTGCACCGTGCTGCCCGTGCTCGACAGATATTTGTCGCGCCAGACATAGGACAGTCGCGCCGACAGCGGCCCCTTGTCGTAGAAGCCGACCAGGTTGAAGCTGTTCTTCGACAGGCCGATCAGCTGGTCCTTGATGCTGCGCGATCCGGCCATGTAGTCGGCCTTCACCTCGGTGTGCGTGTAAGACCCCTGCACGCCGAAGCCGTCAAAGGGCTTCGGCAGGAAGGTGAAGACCTGGCTATAGGCGGCTTCCGCGCCGTACACCTTGGCGTTGCCGCCGTTTACCGAGCTGGAGAGGCGGACGATGCCGCGACCCGGAATAGTGATCTCGGTATTCGACTGGGTGATGTAATCGTCCATCGCCTTGTAGAAGACCGCGCCCGACAGCATCCCCGACGGCGCGAAATACCATTCCAGCGAGCCGTCGAACTGCGTCGCCAGGAACGGCACCAGCTGCGGGTTGCCGCCGCTGGCGGTCGGCGCGTCGGTCGACACGGTGATGCGCGGCGCGGTGTCGGTGACGTTGGGGCGGGTCAGCACCCGGCTGGCGGCGAGACGACCGACGAGCTTTTGCGACAGGTCGGCGCGCAGGTTGAAGCTGGGCAGGACGTTGTTGAACGTCTTCGGATAGCTGACCGGGGTCGCGGTATTGCCGCTGGTCAGCGTGCCGCTCGCCACCTGATCGGTATGGACATAGCGGACGCCCAGATTGCCGGTCACGGGCACGCTACCCGCATCGAACTGGTAATCGGCGCGCAAATAAGCCGCCGCGATCTTTTCCGACACGACGAAGGACGAACGGCGATCGGCGTTGTTGATCGGCTGCGCCTGAATGGCCGGCGTGAAGAAGTCGCCGACATAGGCCTGGGTGACGGGCACCAGCCAGTTGCGGAAGCCATTGCCGCCGACCCCCTTCAGGAAGTCGTCATAGGGCAGCTGCTGATAGGCCCCCGCGCCCAGGTTGGTCAGTGGCTGGTTGGTCGCGGTGTCGATCAGGTAATCGCGACGGAAATAGTCGCGCTTGCGCCAGTGATATTCGCCGCCCACCGCCAGCTTCGACAGGAAGCCGTCGAAATCATGCGCGACGTCGAGGCGCGAATAGAAATCCCAGTCCTTGCTGTCCTTGGGCGCGATGTTGAACTGGAACAGCTTGTAATTGGCCGGGTTGGTGACGTCGACCGGCGTGGTGAAGGTCGGCATCGTCTGATAGCCGCCGCTGGCGTCATAGGTCAGCGGCGCGACGAAATAGGCGCGGCTGCGTACCGTGCCGGTGCGGTAATCGGGATGATAGCTGTGCGCCGCCGACCAGTTGACGTTGGCGGTGACGTGCCAGCGGTCCGGATTCCAGGCCTGCTTCAGGCCGATGGTCAGCAGGTCGTGGCGGTTAAGGCTATATTCGCGCGTGCCCATGAAGCGGACATTGTTGATCGTCGCCTTGGTGATGGTGTCGCCGACGACCGTATAGCCGGGCTGGATCTGGGCCGGAGGGCCGCCCGCCGTGCCGCCGTCGTCGGGATAGATGTCGAGGCCGAACTCGTCATACGCGACGTCGAGGCGCGTCGCGACGACGTCCAGCGTCGTCTGAAGCTCGGGCGTCGGCTGCCACTGCGCCGAAACGATGCCCGAGATGCGCTTGCGGTCTTCGGTTTCCACGGTGGGGCGGGTCCGGGTCGGCGAATAAAGGCCGCTCGGAATGCCGCCTGTCGCCGCCGAGGTATAGCGGTTGAGCAGCCAGCCGAAATTCATGAAGCGGTCATTGCGAACCGTCTTGCCCCAATATTGCGCACCCGCCAGAATGCCGAAGGTGCCGTCGCTATTCTTCGCGCTGGTCAGCACGGTGACGTTGGGGCGCACGTCCTTGGTCTGCGTCGTATAGGTGCCGCGCATGTTGACGGTCGTCTTGTTGCCGACTTCCAGCGGGCGGAAGGTCTTGACGTCGATATTGCCGCCCAGCGCGCCCTCGCTCATGTCGGCGGTCGGGGTCTTGACCACGTCGATGCTGGAGGTGAACTCGGCGGGCAGCATTTCGAAGCGGAACTGACGTCCGGCCGCGCCGCCATTCTCGATCAGGTCGTTCAGCGCGATGGTGCGGCCGTTCATCAACGTATTCTGGAACTGCGGCCCCAAGCCGCGCACGCTGACATACAGCCCTTCGCCGCGCGGGCGGGTGATGGCCACGCCGGGGACGAGCTGGAGCGCTTCGGCGACGTTCTGTGTCGGGAACTTGCCGATATCGGTCGAGCTGATCGAATCGACGCCGTAAGCGGCGCGGCGTTTGGTTTCGATCCCGGCCGCGAGGCTGCGGGCATAGGTGCCGTTGACGACAATATCCTCGCCCTCGGTGCCCGCATCACTTGCCTGCGGTCCAGCGGCGGCGGCGGTGGTGGTGGTGCCTTCCTGCGCGTGGGCGATGAGCGGCCCGGTTACCAGGATAAGCGAAACCGATGCCTTCAGCAGGCTGCGAAACGTCAACATGTCATTGATCCCCCATCGGCTCTCTTGCCGGTTCGGCGGGGGCGTTAGGATCGGCAGGTGTCAGATTGACGAAGAATTGATGACGGCTGTGTGAAATGAGCCAAATAGGTCAAAAAGCCATCAAAACGGTGAAGAAGTGGTGGCTATTCGTACCCAGTATTTCCTCCCCTGTGAGGGGAGGAAAATACCACATTAGCCTGCGCTCGCCTGTGCCATGGTCTGGGTGCCGGTCACTTGCGGACTCACCCGCCCGATCGTGCGCGCGGTACGCTCGGGATCGCGGAGCAGGACGCGGCCAGACTTCCACATCAGGTCGCCGTCGCGCCGCGCCTGCTGGATCATGCGGTTGACGTGCACCGGCGTCAGCCCCAGCGCGTCGGCCAGCATTTCCTGGGTCAGCGGCATCTCGAAACTGCCGCCCACGGTCAGCCCGGCCAGCGAGAGCCGCTCATAGATTTCGAGCAGGAAGTCGCCGATCCGTTCCTGCGCGTTCAACCGGCCGAGTTGGACGACACGGCCCAGCAGATAGGCCTCGTCCAGCGCCTCGCTGACGGCATAGGCCTGGGCCAGACCCGATCCGGCAGGGCCGGTGGGGGCGGGGCAGGCGAGACATTCCGTCAGCGCCACCACCGTCGCGGTGGCGATGGGCTGCTCGTGATGCGCCGGGCCGATAATGTCGCCGGGCAGGTAGAAGCTCATGAACTGCCGCCGCCCGTCGGGCAGGATGCGCACCCGTGCGGCCCAGCCCTGCAGCACCAGCAGCGGATCGGCCATGGGGCGACCGATCGTCTGAAAGGCGTGACGCAAGGGATAGGTCAGCGCGCGATCGGCTGCGGTGTCGAGCAGGCGCAGGTCGGCATCATCCAGCGGGGTCAACGCGGTCAGCCGACGGATCGCGGCAGCGGCGATCCCCCCCCGAGCCGGGGACGACGAGGAGGAAGGCGACAGGGCGGCGGGGAAAGAAGTCATGCGCATCCTTTGTCGGGTATCAGGGCGCCGATCGCGCGGATGATGCGGTCGGGCTGGAACGGCTTGGCGACGATCGACGCGGATCGATAGGGCGCGGGGAGCGCCCACTCGTCATAGCCGGTCAGGAACGCCCAGGGCACGTCGCGTGCCGATAGCCGGTCGGCGATCTCGAAGGCGCGCTCGCCCGCCAGATCGACGTCGAGCACCGCCGCGTCGAGCGTCTGGCTCTCGGCCAGGTCCAGGCCCTGTTCCAGTGTGGCGACGGGGCCGACCACGATCGCATCAGCCGCCTGCAGCGCCCGTTCCAGGTCGCGGGCGATGAAATACTCGTCCTCAACCACAAGGATACGCTTGTCGGCCAGCGGCGATCGGCGGTTCATCCCTCGGTGCTCCGGTTCAGCGGCGCGGCATCATCTGCGATCCATGGTATCGTTATCACGCACAGGACGCCGCCACCGCGAAATTCCAATCTGGTCCGTGCGCCCAGACCATAAGGAAGGGCCTCGCGGATCAGCTCGGTCCCGAATCCATGACGAACAGGCGGGACCGGCATCGCTGGTACACCTGTTTCGTCCCATTTTACAATCAGTTCGCATTTGCTATTTGATTTAAGTTCAATCGCCCAGGCGATGGACAACCGTCCGGCAGGGTGGCGCAATGCCCCATATTTGAGCGCGTTGGTGGTCAATTCGTGGATCGCCAGGCCCATGGTTTCGGCCGTATCCGCGGGCAAAGAGACGTCCGGCCCCTGAATCGAAAGCCGGTCATCCTCGATGGCGCCGACGCCCAGAAGCTCGTCCCGGATCAGATTTTCCAGGTCGACCCGGCCTGATCGGCTCTGGGTCGCGACGAGCTGGGTGCGGGCCAGCGAGTCGAGCCGTCCGCGAAAATGATCCGCAATTTCGTCGATCGGTCCGCCGCTGTCGACCGTACGGGTGAAGATGGAGCGGATGATGGTCAGGATGTTGCGGACCCGGTGCTGCAGTTCGGCGACCAGGGTTTCCTGCCGTTCGCGCAGCCGGCGCAGCGCGTCGATGTCGGTCGAGGTGCCGAACCATTCGACGATCGTACCATGATCGTCGCGTACCGGGGTCGCACGCGTCTTGAACCACCGATAGCGGCCGGTCTGTACATGACGCAGCCGTCCCTCCATCGCGAGATTGCCGCGCTCGCCCGCTCCCTCCCAGAATCGCCGTGCCGCGTCGCGATCATCGGGATGGACCGCGGCCAGCCAGCCATGGCCCAGGCTTTGTTCGACGTTCAGCCCCGTCATCTCCACCCATTGCGGGCTGGCCCAGGTCCAATGGCCGCCCTGCGTCGCGGTCCAGACGAGCTGGGGTATTCCCTCGATCAGGCTCAGCAGCCGCCGCTGGCTCGCGCGCGAGGCGACCTCGGCCCGCTTGCGCAGCAGCGCCTGGACGATGGCGGGGGCCAGTTCCTCGGCAATGGCGCGCTCCCGCTCGGTAAAGCCGGTCGGATGGTTGCCCAGCGCGAACATCGCGAAGGTCTCTCCATCGCGGCGCAGCGGCACGCCCAGGAAGTTGCGCAAGGCCGGATGCCCGTCCGGCGTGCCCACCCGGTCGGGATGGTTGGCGGGATCGTTGACGATCATGCTGCGATCCTGAAGGATCACCTGGCCGAAAATTCCGTGAATCTTCATGCCGCCGGGTAGCTCGCGCTTGACGAAATGAGGATCGTTACCGGTATAGGCGGCCCAGCCGCGCTCGCTGATCGCGATATGGTCCAGCCGGTCGTCCGAACCGCCCCGCTCGCCGAAAAAGCTGAACGCCGCGCCGGTCAGGTCCTCGGCCACCGCCAGGCACAGCTGCCCCAGCTCCTCCTCGGTCGAGGCGCGCAGGGCCTCCTGAAGGATCCGGTTGATCCCCGCCAGCACATGCGAATCATGCGGCAGCGGCCCCAGCGGGGGGGCGGACAGGGGCGTTTGTCCCTGGAGGGAAGTGAGTTCAGTCATGCGCGAAACTGTCCGATCGTCATCAACGATCCCGGCCGGTGCGGGCTCCCCGATACACACGATTTCGGACCAACTGGCAAATGCGGCGGATGGATCGAGCGCCGCGCCGCCCTGTGCGGCTCTCGCCTGACGGGCGGAGCGGGGCTATGACCCACCTATCTGCAACAACGGCCCGGTCCATGTCCGCATCCTTTTCGTTCCCGCGCGCCATCATGCGTCTGATCCTGCTGTCATGCGCCATGATCGGGCTGGTCGCGACTGGCGGGGCGGTGTCGGCGCAAAGCAATCCGGCGGCCGCCTCCGCCACCCGCATTGCTCAGGCCGAGGTGGAGGTGCGCGCCGTCGACCGGGCGCTCGACGCGCGGGTCGATGACGAAGACCGGCGGGGGCTGCGCGACCGGGCGCAGGGTGCCAAGGACGCGACCGATCAGGCGGTATCCGACCTGTCCGCACAGCTGGCGCTGGTCAACGCCCGGATCACCGGGCTGGGTACGCCGACGCCGGGCGAGGTCGAGGCGCCCGAGTTGGTCGCGCAGCGCAAGGCCCTGGCGACGCTGCGCGCCACGCTCGACGCCGCGATCAAGCGCGGGCGACTGGCGGGGGTCGAGGCGGGGCAGCTGATCGACGAGATCGACCAGAGCCAGGCCGCGCAGTTCAATGAAAAACTGTCGACCAAGACGCCATCGCCGCTCAGTCCGGCCTTTTGGAGCATCGTTCTGGAACAGGCGCCGCGCGACGGGCGCCGGGTGGGGCTGTTCCTGAAACAAGGCGGCGAGCAGATCGCGGCGCAATGGCGCGGCGGCATCCCGTGGCAGGCGCTACTGGGCTTGGCATTGGCGATCGTCCTGATCGGCCCGGTGCGGGTGGGCGCGCACCGACTGGCGCAGCGCCGCCTGATCGCCGAGGCGCCGCCCAGCCGGGTGCGGCGGTCGGCCTATACCTTCTGGCGGGTGGCGGTAGGCACGCTCTGCCCGCTCGCCGCCGCCTTCATCCTGGTCCAGGGGCTGCGCTGGGCGGGACTACTGCCGCAACGCTGGACGAGTTTCCTCGACGGCTTCGTCTTCGCCTCGGGCGTGGCGGGGTTCACGGCGGCGGTAACGGGCGCCGTCCTGATGCGCAGCCAGCCCTCGTGGCGGATCGCGCCGCTCGAAGACGAAACCGCTCAGCGCCTGCGCCCCTTGTCCTGGGTGCTGACGCTGCTGACCTTCACGACCGCGATGGTCGGATATTTCGAGGGCGCGATCGGTAGCAGCCGCAGCGCGGTGATCGCCACCCAAGCGGTCGAGGCGCTGCTCCACCTGCTGCTGATCGTCGCGACGCTGGTGGTGCTCGGCCAGTTGCGCGCACGCCGCGCCGCGCAAGCGGGGGAGGCGACCCATGTCGGGGTCAGCGCAGGGCTGAGCATCGCGACGCTCATCGCCTGGATCGCGGTCGGGGTCGCGGGGCTGGCGCTGCTGGTCGGCTATATCTGGTTCAGCTGGTTCGTCTCGCTGATGATCGGATGGACGGTGTTGCTCGGATCGGCGCTCTATCTGATGCTGGTCGCCGCCGACGATATCGCTACCAGCATCTTCGTGCGTGACAGCAAGGTCGGCGTGACCTTGACCGGTGCGCTGGGCGTGCGCGGCAGCATGATCGATCAGTTCGGGCTGGTCCTGTCGGGCATGATAAGGCTGGCGCTCGTCCTGCTGGCGCTGGGCGTGCTGCTCAAGCCCTTCGGCGCGAGCGGCGATCCGGGCGCCATCTTCGACCAGATCGCCAGCGTCGCCGACGGGATCAAGGTCGGCAATGTCTGGATCTCGCCCGGCGCGATCCTGCGCGGCTTGGTGGTGCTGTTCGTCGGACTGGCGCTGGTACGCGCCTTCATGCGCTGGCTGGAGCAACGCTATCTGCCTGCCACCGACCTTGACGGGTCGGGGCGCAACTCGGTCAGTCTGGTCGCGCGCTATATCGGTATCGCCCTGGCGGTCATCTGGGCGCTGGCGTCGCTGGGGATCGGGGTCGAGCGGATCGCGCTCCTACTGTCCGCTTTGTCGGTCGGCATCGGTTTCGGTCTTCAGGCGATCACCCAGAATTTCGTCTCCGGCCTGATCCTGTTGGCCGAGCGACCGATCAAGATCGGCGACCTGATCCGGGTCGGCACCGACGAGGGCGATGTGAAGCGGATCAGCGTCCGCTCGACCGAGATCGAGTTGCCCGACCATTCGACGCTGATCGTCCCCAATTCCGAACTCATCACCAAATCGGTGCTCAACAAGACGCTGGCGGGGCCGCTGGGGCGCATCCAGATCCAGTTCTCGATCCCGATCGAGGAGGATGCCGAGGTGGTGCGTGGCATCGTCTTGAGCTGTTTCACCGCCGAGGACACGGTGCTGGCCGATCCGGCCCCCGCCGCCTTCATCGACTCGATCGCCGACGGGCGCATCCGGTTCAACTGCTTCGCCCATGTCGCCAGCCCGCGTGCGGCCTATGGCGCACGCAGCGCGGTGCTGCTGGCGCTCCTGTCCACCTTGCGCCAGCGGGGGATCGAGATCGGAACCGTGCCGCAGAAGATGGAGCTGGTGCGTCAGGGCGGAACGACGGCGCAGCCTGCACCCGCCAAAGATGAAACCGAGATGAAATGAACAAGTCCGGACCGGTCATGGAAAGGTAACACCAGCTTCTTGGAGCGCCCCTATCCGCGCGGCCAGCGACGACCGGAAGGTCGATCGGGGGATAGGGATAATAACCACCATGAACACCAATTTCGTTCGCGCCGCGCTGCTGGGCGGTTCCGCGCTTCTGGCGCTTTCTGCCACGCCGGCATTTGCGGCCGACACCAAGCCTGCCGCCGATCCGGCCCCGGCGGCCCCGGCGGCGGCCGATCCCGCCACCGATTCCGGTGAACTGAAGGACATCGTCGTCACCGCGACCAAGCGCGAGACCAGCCTTCAAAAGACGCCGATCGCGATTTCGGTCATCGATCCGACCGTCCTGAAGGACCGCCACGTCCAGAGCCTGCTCGACCTGGCCGATGGCACCGTGCCCAGCTTGCGCGTCGCGACCTTCGAGGCGCGCCAGTCGGCGCTGACCGTGGGTATCCGCGGCATCGTGCCGTTCGACCAGAACCAGACGGCGCGCGACACCGGCGTCGGCGTCTATTTCGACGGCGTGTATCTGGGGCGTTCGCAGGGCCTGAACGCCGCGCTGTTCGACATCGAGCGCGTGGAAGTGCTGCGCGGCCCGCAGGGCACGCTGTTCGGCCGCAACACCGAGGGCGGCGCGCTGTCGATCGTCACCGCCAAGCCGACCGGCAAGTTCGGCGGCTCGCTGACCGCGGGCTTTGGCAATTACGGCGCCTACAACACGTCGGCGCACGTCAACCTGCCCGAGTTCAACAATATCTCGGTCAAGCTGGACGGCGTGATCCAGCACCAGGATCCGTTCGTGAAGAACCCGCTGCCGGGCAGCGTGGGCTGGGGCGCATACAACCGTGCGGGTGGCCATGTCGCCGCCGTCTGGAAGCCGGTGGACGGTTTCTCGGCCGAGCTGTCCTATGACCAGGCCAAGGACGAGAACACGCCGTTCTACAGCCAGCTGATCAACTACAACCCGCGCGGCCTTCCCGTCGCGACGATCGCGCAGATCAACGCCAATGGCGGCAAGCTGCCCGCCGGGACCATCGCCCCCTTGTCGCCGCTGGTCGTCGTGTCGGGCGACGACCGCATGAAGACCGCCGATATCGGCGTGCCGCAGCAATATAGCGTCGATCGCACCCACGGCTTCTCGGCCAAGCTGAACTATGACGTCGCGCCGGGGCTCGAACTGCGCTCGATCACCGCATGGCGCGGCGTATCGACCGACCAATGGGACAATTCGGGCGGCGCACACCGCACCGTATTCCTGCCGAACAGCAAGTTCAGCCGCTACAGCCTGTCCTTCATGCAGCAGCACCAGTTCAGCCAGGAGTTCCAGGCGGTGGGCAGCCTGCCGCAGCTCGATTACGTGGCGGGCCTGTTCTACTTCACCGAAAACGCCCGCGAAGTGGCCGCGACGCCGTCGACCAACCAGTGGAATGCGGACGGCACCGGCTACACCATCGTGTCGCAGACTGCGCTGGGGGCCATCGGTTCGGGCAACCAGGGCTGGGCGCCGGGGTCGTTCTTCCTCCAGCGGGGCAGCTTCGCACGCGCCTATAGCTATGCCGCCTTCGCGCAGGCCACTTATACCCCGGCGGGCTTCGATGCCTTCCACCTGACGCTGGGCGGTCGCTACACCCACGACAAGCGCAACGGCACGCTGTATCTGGTGCAGGGCAAGTCGACCAACTTCCCCTTCACCTTCGACAACAACCGGTTCGATCCGATGGTGACGGCGGCATTCGACGCGACCGACACGATCCATCTCTATGCCAAATATTCGACCGGCTATCGTGCGGGCGGCGCCAATGACCGGTCGCAGACCTTCGCCGCCTTTGGTCCCGAAGCGGTCAAGTCCTATGAGATCGGGTCGAAGATGGACCTGTTTGAGCACCGCGTCCGCCTGAACCTGGCGGGCTATATCATGGACCGCACCGGGACCCAGATCGACTTCGACAATGTCGACACCAACCCGGCGAGCCCGACCTATAATCTGCATACCGAGGAAACCCGCAACGCGCCGGGCACGTCCAAGATTCGCGGGATCGAGGCGGACATCACGACCAACCCGGTCGAGGGGATGACGGTCGGCGCATCCTATGCCTACACCTATACCAATGTGCCGCTGACCCCGAACCCGTTCCTGGGCAACGCGCTGACCCAGGTGTTCGTGGTCTATACGCCGCGCAACGCCGCCTCGGCCTATGCCGACTATGAAGTGCCGCTGGCGGGCTCCGAGGCCAAGGTGCGTTTCCACCTGGACGCCAACTATGCCGACCCGTCGTACAGCTTCCAGAACGAGACGACGCGCACCGACAAGACCTTCGTCATGAACGGCCGCATCGCGCTCGCCGATCTACCGCTGACCGAGGGCGGAACGAAGATGACGCTGTCGCTGTGGAGCCGCAACCTGCTCAACAACACCTTCATCTATCGCCGCTCGGCGGCCAATGCGACGACGCTGGGCGATTACGGCAACTTGAACCCGCCGCGCACCATCGGCCTGGAGGGCACGGTCCGCTTCTGATCCTGACAGGATACCCCAACTCGGGCCGCCCCCTTCGGGCGGCCCATTTTGTTTGGAGCTTTCGGAAGGAAGGAATGTCGCTCTGCTGTGGATTGTGATGCCATGGCATCGGCTTGATGCAAGCCCCTCCCCTGAGGGGGGGTGGGCGAATTCATCTCATGCCGCTCCGCCCTATCGCCTTGGCAGGATCAGCGACACCACCAAGCCCGGCGCGGCATCGCCCAGCGTCAGGCGTCCGCGATGCAATCGCGCGATCGCCTCGACCAGCGGCAGGCCCAGGCCATGTCCTCCCACCGCTTCCCGCGCGGTATCCAGCCGCCCGAAGCGGCGCAGCGCTTGGGAGCGATCCTCGGGCGCGATGCCGGGGCCGTTATCGACGACGTGCAAGCTCACGCCCTCTTCGCTGGCGTCGAGTGATACGGTGATTGTGTCGCCGCCATATTTGATTGCATTGCCGATCAGGTTGACCAGCGCCTGGGGCAGCAACTGCCGGTCGCCGGTGAAATCCGGGACCACGATATTCACGTCCACGCCCAGACGACGCCCTGCATCCTCGGCGACCGGGATCATCATCGATGCGGTGTCGCGGACGAGTGTGGACAGGTCGAAGCGCGCGAACCCCGCCTGGCGCTGGCGCGTTTCGATCTCGGCGATGCGCAGCAGCGCGGCGAACATGGCGAGCAGCGCGTCGCATTGGGCCAGCGCGGCGCTGGCGCGCTCGGCCTGAACGGGATCCCGGGCGTCCGCGACCATGTGCGCCAATTGTCCCCGCAGCCGCGACAAGGGCGTACGCAGGTCATGCGCGATGTCGTTGGACTGGCCGCGCATCGCCTCCATCAACTCGGCGATACGGTCGAGCATCCGGTTGAAGGCGGCGGCCTGGCGGTCGAACTCGTCGTCGGATCCGCTCACGGGGACGCGGTGGCGAATATCCCCGGCGATGATCGCCTCGACCGTGGCGCGCTGGTCGCCGATCCGGCGGCCGACCAGCATCGAAAAGGCGACGACCCCACCGATGACGATCAGGATGATCGAGCCGAACCCGATCAGGTAGATGCGCGTCCGTGCCGCGCGATAGCTGTCGAACGGCTCGGTTTCGGCCACCACCGCCAGCCGCCGTCCTTCGCCCGCGTCGCGGACCAGCGCACGCCCATGCGACAGGCCGATGATCCCGTCGCGCCGGCGCAGGTCGGACCAGCCCATCGGCAGGGTGAAGCGCGGCGCGATATTGCCGCCGAGCCGCTGGTTGTCCGCCCCCAGCAGCAACAGCCCGATATCGCCGGTGTCGCGCTGGCCCGACAGGGCCGCGATCCGCGTGAGCAGCAAGGGGGTAGGGAGTCGCGTCTCGCCTGCATCGCGCTCCAGCACCAGATCGGCGACGACCGCGATCCGGCGGTCGACCGCGCGCGCGACCGTGACCCGGTTGGCGGTCAGGATCGAGATGCCGGTGGCCACCGTCGCGATCAGGAACAGGGCCAGGACACCGACGGTCAGCCCGCGCAGCGACAGACGGCGGATCGCGGCCCCGATCATGGTTTCAGCGAATAGCCGATCCCGCGCACCGTTTCGATCGGATCGGCGCCGCCCTGTTCGGTCAGCTTCATTCGCAACCGCCGGATATAGACGTCGACGATGTTGGTCTCGGGCTCGAAATCATAGCCCCAGACCCGCTCGATCAGCATCGCGCGGGTCAACACCTCGCCCGCATGGCGCGCCAGTTCGGCGAGCAGCTTCAGTTCCAGATTGGCCAGCGTGATCGGCTGGCCAGCGCGCCAGGCGCGAAAGCTGGTCGGGCTGACCACGATGTCGCCTGCGCGGATCGTGTCGCTTTCGCTCGCCGTCCAGCGGCGCCCCCGGATCACCGCCTGGACGCGCGCGATCAGTTCGTGCGGATCGACCGGTTTGACGACATAATCGTCCGCGCCGGCCTCCAGCCCGTCGACCTTGTCTGAGGCCATGGATAGAGCGGTCAGCATGACGATCGGCACGGTGATGCCGCTGGCGCGCAGCATCTCGACCACCGACAGTCCGTCCAGGCGCGGCATCATCCGGTCCAGGATCACCGCGTCATACTGCTCTCGGTCGATCGCGGCGAGGGCCAAGCGCCCGTCGAAGACGTGTTCAACCCGGTGGCCCAGCCCGATCAGGTCGGCGGCGAGCCCATGGGCGTAGGTGGCGTCGTCCTCGACCAGAAGCAGGTGCAGGCTCATCGATATTTTCCAAACCGTGATCGCATTCGCCCTACCGGGCAAAAGCGCGGTGGCAAGTCCTACTCCGCCAGCGGGGCCAGCCTTTCACGGAACAGCCGGACGAACGCGTCGAGCGGACAGGGCGCATCGACCGGGCAACCCCGCACCTGCACCGGCCGGATCGAGACGGCGGCGGCATGGGCGCGGATGTGTTCAGGCGACTGGGTGCGATAGCGGACGGTGACGAAGGCGCGGCCCTTCGCGTCATGCCAGCGTTCGATCATGATCGCCCCGCCGGGTGCTGCGTCATTGGTCGCATAGCCCGGCGCCACCAGATCGAAGCCGAGCAGGGCGGCGAGCGCGGTGACGTTGGTGTCGTGCCCGACCAGCATGTCGAGCGTCGTGCCGTCCCGCCGCGTCAGGGCGTCGATCATGTGCCGCCCGAACGCCGCCGACTGGTGCGCGGCCATATAGGGCGAGCGCGAATAGACGTCGAACAGCGCGGCATGGACCGTGCCCAGCCGCGCCAGCACGGCGCTATCGACCGGCAGCCCGCCGACCGAGGGCGACAGCCCTTCGGCATATTGCAGCAACAGCACCTGCGCGGTGCCCGAGGCGGTGCGGATCGGCCCGGTGAGGTCGATGCCATGCCCATCCGCCGAAGGCGTCAGCCGTGCCGGTCCTGCCGGATCGCAGCCCTTGGGATCGTCGCAGCCCAGCACCTGATTCAGCAATTGCAGGGCAGGGCGGTGGCGCGCGACCAGCGCGTCCATGCCGCCGGTAAAGCGGTCGATATCCGCCACCGCCACCTTTGCATCGAAATGCGTGGCACGGGCGCGCAGCGGCTCGAACAGCGGATCGGCCTGGCCTAGCGGCTTGTGATCGACCGGCACCGCGCAACCGGGGGCAAGACCCCGGGCATAGGCCTCGCCGCTCGCGATGGTGCGCGAGGAACTGTTGGTCCAGATGCGGATGCTGCCGGGGGCGGGGCAGCCCTGCGACAACAGGCCGCGCGCGATCCAGTCGGCGCGGTCTGCGCGTGCCTCGGCCGCGAGCGCTTCGGCGCCGTGCGGGGTCAACTCGCTTTCCGGCGTGGTCCAGGTCGGCCAGGGCTTGGCGGTGCGGGTGCCGTGCGGAACTTCGCCATCCAGCGGCGCACGGACGCCGTGTCGCATCAGCACCACCACCCGGTCGAGAATCAGACCCTTGGGCGCAGGAGCCCTCTGCGCGGTGACCGGCACCGCCAGCATGGCAAGGACAAACAGGGCGAGCGGCGCGCGCAGGTGGCGGGGGAGAGCGATCATCGCGCGGCTTTGGACCGATTTCGGGTCAGGACTGTGACATTGCTCGCCGATCCCATCTGCGTCGTGAGTTGGGAAGCCAAGAAATTTCCAAAGTCATCAAAAGTCGGTCAATAAGTCATCGGATTGTCACAGGGCATCCCTAGCGGAGCCGTCGAAGGCGCCCGGGGGGCGTCGCCATCAGAATTGACCCAGGGGGAATATCATGACCGCTTCGTCCAAGCGGGCGCATGTCGTGCGCCTGTTGTGCAGCACCGCCGCCACTTTGCTTGTCGCCGCACCCGCATTCGCCGCCGATCCGGTCGTGGCCGGCGACGAACCGGCGATCGCTTCGGCCGATCCGCAGGTTGGCGAGGATGTGGTCGTCAAGGGCCATCGTCAGGCGGTGGTCGACGCGCAGGACGAACAGCTGCGTAGCCAGTCGCTCGCTACGGTCGTGTCGGGTGAGGAACTGCGCCTTCAGCCGCAGCAGAATCTGGCGGACCTGCTGACGCGGCTGCCGGGGATCAGCGCCTCGGTCGACCAGTCGCGCAACGCGGCCGCCACGGGCGAGGCGCAATATGTCTCGATCCGCGGTCTCGACACCTCGTACAACGCCTATTCGTTCGACGGCGTGCGGCTGGCACAGACCGATGCGCGCACGCGCGCCATCTCGATGAACCTGCTCTCGCCCTTCTCGCTCCAGACGGTGCGCGTCGACAAGGCGCCGACCGCCCGATATGACGGTGACGCGATCGCGGGCATCATCGACATGGTGCCGATCACCGCCTTCGACCTGCCCAATCATCGCAGCCAGATCCGCCTTCAGGGCCAGGTCGCGGGCCGTGCGGCGGCGCGGGGCGAGGACCCCTGGGGCGGTGTCGCCCAGGTCGAGACGGCGCAGCGCTTAGGGGATTTCGGCGTCTATGCCTCAGCCTATTACGGGCTGAAGCATGTGCTGGGCGAATCCACTGCGGTCCAGCATGACTGGGAAAAGTATAACAACAATATTCCCGGCATGATCCGCGACAATCTGGACAATCTGTTTGCGCGCGGTGTCCAGTGGCAGGCATTCCGCAACCGTATCCAGCGGCTGGGCGGCACGTTGAACCTCGACTGGAAGGGGGAGACGACCGACCTTTACTGGCACTCGACCTATGGCCAGTACAATCTCAAGAGCTGGATGGACCAGACCGCGCTGCGCCAGACCAGCCTCGCGCCCTCTCAGATCAATCCGAACCCCAATAACGGCTCGTATGATGCCGCCGGCTACCGCGCCGATTACGGCCTGACCGCGACCGATTATTTCCGCACCGAGCATAGCAATCAGACGCTGGTGACGAGCAAGATCGGCGGCCAGACCCGCTCGGGCGACTTCACCTTCGACTATCACGGCGCCTATTCGCGGGGCACCCAGGATTATCCCTTGCGGATCCAGTCGGGCTTTGCCGGCGCGCCCTATATCGGCACCGCCAACAATATGGGCGTCGCCAACTACCGGATGGTCACTTCGATCGGCCAGCGGACCTTCCCGCAGGTCGTGCTGACCGACGCGGCGCGCGCCTATCTGACCGACCTGACCAAGCTGAAGCAGTGGTACGTCACCCAGCAGTTCGAGAACACCTGGGAGCGCCGCCTGGAGGGGCAGTTCGACACGACCTGGCACCATGCCGACCAGGGCCTGGTGTCGATCTCGGCGGGGGCCAAGGTCGAGGATGCCAAGCGTTATGCCAATGCCCTGGGTGATGACGGCGCGCTGCAATATACCTTCCCCAACGCCGATGGTTCGGCCTCGCCGCGCTATGCCGCGACGGGTCCGGGTCTGATGACGCTGCCCGGCCGGATGCTCGGCGGGTTTATGAACGGCGCGGCACAGGTGCCGATCTTCCTGATCGATACCCGCTTCATCGAGGATCAGGTCGCGCGCCTGTCGACCCCCAAGATTGCCGGGCTCGATCCGGTCAAGCTGAAGGAAAACCGCCTCGACGGGCGGGAGAACCGGTTGTCGGGCTATGTGATGGCGACGATGCAGTTCGGCGACCTTCAGGTCGTACCTGGCGTGCGCTACGAATATAACCGCTTCAAGGGCACCTATTGGCAGGACCAGGGCAACGACACCGGTCGGTTCGCCACCTCCAGCCGCAACTATGACATGTGGCTGCCCAGTGTCATCGCCAATTACCGCCCCAATGACGACATGGTGGTCCGCGCCTCGATCCGCAAAAGCTATTCGCGGCCGGCCTTCGACCTGTTGCTCGGCCCGACGCAGGTGTCACGCAACGATCTGGGCGAGGTGACGGGGGTCTTTATTCCCAACCCCAATCTGAACGCGCAGACCTCGTGGAATTACGACGCTTCGGTGGAGTATAAGGGGCAGGGCACCGACTTCTTCTCGATCAGCCCCTTCTACAAGGATCTGAATCACGTCCTGTTCGCGACCGGAACCACCAACGCGACCGGCGACTATAATATCTGGGGCAATCCGCAGTCGGAACAGCAGGGCGGGGTCGAGGTGTCGAGCCTGACCACCAATGCGACCGGCAAGATCTATGGCGTCGAACTGTTCGGGCGTTATTCGCTCAAAGGTCTGCCGGGGCTGCTCGACGGGCTGGGGCTGCAAGCCAATGTGACGGTGCAGCGCGCCACGGCGCGGGTGTTCGTCAACGGTCAGATGCGCGACCAGCGCATGACCCAGGCGCCCAAGATCATGTACAACGCCGCGCTGTTCTATGCCCATGGCCCGTTGTCGGCGGAGTGGAACTACAACTACACCGGCGACCGGCTGTACGATCTGCGTTCCAGCCGCCCGGACACCTATATCCAGCCGACGACCATCTCGAACCTGATCGTCAACTATGTCCTGCCGTCGGGCCTGACGGTCGGCGCGTCGGTGCAGAACCTGTTCGACGAACACAGCTATTGGGCGACGACCAGCGAGCGCAAGGCGTACCTCTCGAACGACCGCAAGGGCGGCTATGTCGAGACGGGGCGCATCTACATGCTCAACCTGACCTACGCCTTCTGACCTTACCCCTCCCCGATCCGGCGCCCGCCCCCATGGGTGCCGGACCGCTCCTGCGCCGACGGTGCGTTCGCTCGCGCCGTCGGCGGTTTTGTGTGGGGTTCCTGACCGAATGGTCGCACGCTAGCATGGCCGGAACGAGAGGATCCGCAAGACATGATGAAACGCCAGCGCCGCCAGCATGAGATCGTGGCGTTACTTGGGGAAGGCGGGTTTCGCGGCATCGGCGAGCTGGCCGAGGCGCTGTCGGTGTCCGAAGAGACGGTGCGGCGCGAGCTGCGCGTCCTGGAGGCGTCCGGAACGGTGGTGCGGGCGCACGGCGCGGTGCGGATCGCCAAGGTCGAGACGGAGGGTTCCTTCGCCACCCGGCTGCAGCGCCATGCCGAGGCCAAGCAGCGGATCGCCGCCGCCGTCGCGCAGCTCGTGGCCGACGGGCAAACCATCTATATCGATGCCAGTACCACCGGTCATTATGTGTCGCGCGCGCTTCGCGATCATCAGGGGCTGACCGTCGTGACCAATGCGGTGGGCGTCGCGGCCGAACTGGGCGGCCGCAACGACAACCGCATCATGCTGGCGGGCGGCGAGATGGATTATGAATATCGGGCCTGTTTCGACGCCACCGCGCGCGATTTCCTGAGCATGTTCACGCCTGCGCTGGCCATATTGTCGGTGGAATCGGTCAATCTCGACCATGGTTTCGCCGACTATCACGCGGGCGAGGCGGCGGTGTGCCGGATGATGATCGCCCGGGCGCGCCGCACCCTGATCGCCGCCGACCAGAGTAAGTTCGATCGCCCCGGCACGATCCAGGTCGCCGCGCTCGACGCGGTGGCGATGCTGGTGACCGACGCGCCCCTGTCGCCCGCTTATGCCGGGGCGCTGGCCGGGGTGGAGGTGGTGGTCGCCTGACCGCGCGGGATCATGAGGGCGACGGCCGCGCCCGCCAGCGCGAATGCGGCGTGAATGGCCCAGAAATGCGGTTGCGCCATGCGGGGATAGAGTGCGCCCAGCTCGCCCACGACGAGGTGCGCGACGAAGCCATGGAGATAGAACAGCCCGGTCATCAGCCCGCGCCGTGACGGCGGTGCGGCGGCGGCGACGATCGCCAGCGCCGAGGGCCAGGACAGCACGACGCCGAGCGAGAGCAGCGCGGCGACACAGATCGGCCCACCCAGCCCGATCGCCCCCGCCGCACCCGACAGCCATGCCAACAGGCCATAGGCCAGCGCGATCGCCATCCCCCCGGCGACCAGCTTGAGCGCAGGATCGGGCTCATGGGGCAGGCGCGGCCAGACCCGATAGGCGATCATCGCCAGCGCGATGGTGAACAGCCCGTCCATCGCCGCCAGCCAGCTGGGCGGGACGGTCAGCCCGGCGATGGTCAGGTCGACGCGCTCCTCCGCCCAGAGCAGCACCATATTGGTCAACTGCTCATAGGCACAAAAGCATAGGGTCACGGCGACAATGGCCAGAATGACGCGCGGCCAGTCGGTGCCATGGCGGTCCGTCACGGGAACGTCGACGAGGCGGACGGGCTGCGCCGTGCGCAGGATCAGGATCGCCGCGATCATGCTGCCCGCCATTGCGACAAAGGCGGCGGCAAAACCGACCCGAAGCGCCAGCCATCCGCCGATCAGCGGCCCCAATAGCGCGCCGCCATTGAGGAAGGCCAGATAGGCGGCATAGAGGCGCTCGCCGCCCGAACCGCCCCGCAAGGCGCCCACTTCGGCGGCCGGATTGCCCTTGAGCAGGCCGATGCCGCCGATCAGGAATGCCAGACCCGGCAGCGCCCAGCTGCGGCTGGCCAGCGCCAGCAGCCCCAACGTCATCAACGCGGCCCCGACATACATGGCGCGCCGTCGCTGCCCGCTGCGATCCGCGATCCATCCGCCGAGCGGCAGGACCAGATAGGTTAGTGCGCCGTACAGCCCATAGAGCTGCGAGGCGAAGGCGATGTCGCCATGTGCGCCGGTAACGCCCTCGATCGCGGCACGCAGCCGCGCCATGCCCAGCACCGTGCCCCCGCCCCGGGTCAGCAAATCGGTCACGAGGAACAGCGTCAGCAACGATTTCGCGCCCTGAATCGCGAATCTCTCCCAGCCCTCGACGCTGGCGAGCGTCCAGAACCCGGGGGCGGGCGGGGCGGTATCCCTGTCGCGCATGATGATGCTGTTGGTCCGTTTGGATGCTTTGGGAGGAAGCGAAGGCTCCCTAGCGGCATTTTGTGACGGGTTCGCGGCGGCTCGACAAAGCAGGGCCGGCGCGGCACGACGAGCGTCATGGACCTGTCCGCGATCGTGGCCGATATCGCCGCCGAGATGGCCGAGGCGCCCGACCGGGGCACACCGGCCGATTATATCCCCGCACTGGCGGGCATCGACCCGCGTCGCTTCGGCATCGCCATCGTCGAGGCGGACGGCCAGTGCCATCTGGCGGGCGATGCCGAGGACAGTTTTTCGATCCAGAGCATCTCCAAGGTCTTCGCGCTGACCCTGGCGCTGGGTGCGGTCGGCGACCAGCTGTGGCGGCGGGTGGGGCGCGAGCCGTCGGGAACCGCGTTCAACTCGATCGTGCAGCTGGAGACCGAACAGGGCATCCCGCGCAATCCGTTCATCAATGCGGGCGCGATCGTGGTCGCCGACGTGCTGCTCGGCGGATACGAGCCGCGCGAGGCGATCGGCGAAATGCTGCGCTTCGTCCGTGCGCTGGCGGGGGAGGACGACATCGTCATCGATGCCGCCGTAGCGCAAGCCGAGATGGAGACGGGCCACCGCAACCAGGCGCTGGCCCATTACATGCGCGCCTTCGGCAATTTGCATCACCCCGTCGAGCGGGTGCTGGGCGTCTATTTCCACTTCTGCGCGCTCGCCATGAGCTGTCGGCAGCTGGCGCTCGCGGGGCGTTACCTGATGGCGCGGGGCCTCCATCCGGGCACGGGCCGCTCGGTCGTGTCACCGCAGCGGGCGCGGCGCATCAACGCGCTGATGATGAGCTGCGGCCATTATGACGGGTCGGGCGAGTTCGCCTTTCGCGTCGGCCTGCCGGGCAAGTCGGGGGTGGGTGGCGGCATCCTGGCGATCGTGCCCGGCCGGGCCTCGATCGCCGTCTGGTCGCCCGGCCTCAACGCGCGCGGGAATTCGCAGCTTGGTACGCTGGCGCTCGAACGGCTGGTGCAGCGGACGGGCTGGTCCGTGTTCGACCCACAAGCCGGTTGACCGCGCGCAAGGGGGCAAAGGCCGCGCGCCCCCGCACCGACAGGATCAGGTTGAGCGCAACCCCGGCGATCGAGGCCGCACCGAACATGCGCACGACCCGCTCGCCCGTGACCGCCGTGCCACAGGACGACAGCGCCAGCAGCAGCACCGCACCGCCGAGCAGCTTCAGGCCCATGCGCAGCCGCGCATCATGGTGCGTCCCCGCCTCCTTGGCATGGCGATAGGATCCGGCCGCGAGCAGCCAGAAGCCGACGAAGCAAAGGACGATCGTATCAAGCATGAGCAGGCTCCATGGACCGGCGCGAACGGCCGGGCGTTTTGGGGGCGGGGCGGGCACTGACGCGGGCGGCGACGGCAAAGCCGATACCGATGGCGAGGCAAGACAGGTCGAAGGCGACGAACAGCCGGTCGCCGTCTAGCAGCGAGGGGACCAGCCAGCGCGAGGTGGTCAGCGCGTTGGCCACCGGAATGGCGGCCCAGAAGGCGGCGGCGATGCCGAACAGCGCCGTCCAGGCGCGCCGGGCGGGCAGGCCGAGTTGGACGAGCGCGAGCAGGCCCCAGGTCCAGAACATTGCCGACACTTCCATGTCGGCGCGACCCTCCATGGCGGCGGGGATCAGCCGGTTGGCGAGCAGATAGGCGGCCATGCCCGCCGGGAAGGCGGCGATGACCGCGATGTTCAGTCGCTCGGCCAGTTTCAGCCCGAAAAAGGGTGCCGCACCCGGCTTGCGCCGCTTGGCGGTCCACAGCAGCAGGCCGGTGCCGACCATCGCGGCGCCGGTCAGTCCCATCACGAAATAGGCCCAGCGCAGCGCGATGCCCGCGAAGGTGGCGAGGTGCAGGCCCAGCATCACGCCGGCCGTATTGATCGCCACAGCGGGATCGCCGCTACGGCTGACGAAGCGGCCGGTCGCGCCGTCATAGGTCGCGACGGGGGTGCGCGAACTGATTGCGCCACGCTTGGCCTGGGCGATGGCGATACGCGCCGCCGCATCGCCGGGATGCTGGATGATGACGCGGGTCGCGGGGCCGCCCAGCCGGCGTTCGGCATCGCGGATCAGCGGCGCGATCGCGACCAGCGGCTGGCGCACGCCGCTGGCGGAGACGTCCGCCGGGGTGCCGTACGCGGTCTGCATGAACTGGGCGGGCTTGGCATAGTTCATCAGCACCGGCCAGGGCATGTACATGGTGATCAGCGTGATGAGCCCGGTATAGGTAATCATCGCATGATAGGGCAGGCCGAGCACCGCCGAGACGTTGTGCGCGTCGAGCCAGCTGCGCTGCCCCTTGTTCCAGCGCAGCGTGAAAAAGTCGGCGAAGATGCGCTTATGGGTGATGACGCCGGAGATGATCGCGCCCAGCATCGCCATCGCGCACAGCCCGGCCAGCCAGCGTCCCCAGGGATGCGGCAGCTGAAGCTGGAAATGGAAGCGATAAAATTGCTCGCCGCCCCGCGTCTCGCGCGCGGTCAGGGGCGTTCCGCTGACCGGATCGAGGTCCAGCTCGGCCTTGCGATGCCTGGGATCGGGCTTGGCGGGCGCGCGGAACACACGGGTCGCGACCGTCCGCTCGTCGGGCAGATAGATATACCATTGCAGGTCGTCGGGTCCGACCCGCGACAGATAACGGATTGCCGAATTCGCCGCCTGTGTCGGGGAGGCGGCCTGGGCATGGATTTCGGGCTGCATCCACCGGGTGATCTCGGGTCGGAAATAGGCCGAAGTGCCGGTCAGGAACATGGTAAAGAGGATCCAGCCGGCGATCAGCCCCAGCCAGCCATGCGCCCAGGCCATGGTTTGTCGCCAGCCGCGCTGCGCCCCCGTATCGTTCATGCCGGTACCGTTCATGCCCGTACGCCCAGCAGCTTGAGCAGGATCGCCATCACCAGCGCCCCGCCCCAGATCACCATGCTGATCCGGCCCAGCCGAACCTCGTGCAGCGCCCAGAGCCCGATTCCGGCATAAAGCAGGAAGGACAGCAGCATCGGCCAACCGGTCGCTTCGATCCGGGCCGACGCATCGGGCGCGGGCAATATGCGCGCGGACAGCATCGCGGCGGCGACCGTAAAACCATAACCGCCCAGAATCGCGGTGATCCATCGCCACGCCATGGCGATGCCGCCGCGCCACCGGCGTCCGGCTTGTCCGTCAATGGTCTGGCCCGATGCCACCTGCGCTTTCCCCTTGTCATCCCGATGCCGCGGCTTTAGCAGCATTTGAGAGTCACTATCAATAGCAGGGAGTAAATTTATGCGCAGCTTTCGCGGGGCGCTGCTGGCCGCCTGTGCGGCGGGAACGATGCTGGGGAGTGCGCTTCCCGCTCATGCGCTGACCGTGTCGGACGACGATCCCCAGCGGCTGCGCAACGAGGACATCGTGGTCGAGGGACAGCGCGAAAAGAAGAGCGCATCGTCCGGCACCAAGACCGATGTGCCACTGATCGCGACACCGCAGAGCATCGCGGTGATCGACCAGGAGGAGCTGACCCGGCGCAACGCGCTGTCGATCAACCAGGCGCTCGGCTATGTCGCGGGCGTCGCGCCCAATCAGCGCGGCAATGTCGCGACGCGTTACGACCAGCTGTTCCTGCGCGGCTTCGCGCCGGGCATTTTCATGGACGGGATGCGGCTGCTCGGTGGCGTCTATGCCAGCCCGCAGGTCGACTTTCACCTCGTCGAGTCGGTCGATGTCGTGAAGGGGCCGGCGGGCGTCACCTATGGCTCGGGCACGCCGGGCGGGCTTATCAACCTGACCAGCAAGCTGCCCTATGCGGGGTCGGGCGGGCGGATCGAGCTGGCGGCGGGCAATTATGCGCTGCTGCGTTCCAGCATCGACGTGAATCAGCCGCTGGATGCGAACGATCGCTGGCTCTTCCGCATGATTGCGGGGGCCGAGGAGTCGGACGGCTTCATCAAATACACCGCCAATCGCCGCTATTATGCGCGTCCCATGCTCACCTTCGCCCCCGACAAGGCGACCAGCGTGACGCTGATCCTGAATTATCAGCGCGATCCCGAATCGGGCTCCTATAGCGGCGTGCCGGTCTATGGCTCGGCGCTGCCCAATCCGTTCGGGGTGCTGCCGGTCGATTTCAACACGTCCGAGCCTGCGTACGAGGCGTTCGACCGGACGCAGAAATCGGCGACGATCCTGTTCCGCCACGACCTGAACGACCGGCTGAGCTGGACCACGAACGCACGCTACCTCGCGATCGGACTGCATTATCGGCAGATCTACGGATCGGGCTATGTGACCCGCGGCACGGGTGCGAATGCAAATAGCGACTTTTCAACCCTGCAACGCGGCGGCGGCGGGTCGGACGAGGCGTTCCAGACCTTCACCGTCGACAATCATCTGGTCGGCAAGCTCGACACCGGCCCGGTCCGCCACACCATCCTGGGCGGCGTCGACTGGCAGCATAATCGCGGCGAAAATTACCAGGCCTTCTTCACCGGTACGAACCCCAATCCGGTGTTCAACATCCCCGATCTCAGCCTGTTCGCGCCGGTTTACGGCGTGCCGTTGCCGAGCTTCCCGATCGCCCAGACGCACAATTACACCAAGCGCGATCAGGTCGGCGTCTATCTGCAGGATCAGATCGCGATCGGTGGGCTGCAACTGATCGCCAGCGGGCGCTGGGATACGTACAGCCAGACCACGCAGAATTTGAACACGAATGCCGTCTCCCGCCTGAACCAGACGGCGTTCACCACCCGGTTGGGCGCGCTGTACGAGACGAAGATCGGCCTCTCGCCCTTTGTCAGCTATTCGGAGAGTTTCGAGCCGCAGGCGGGCAGCACCTGGGACGGCAGCAACTTCATTCCCGTCACCGGCCGCCAATATGAGGCGGGGCTGAAATACCAGCCGCGTGGCACGACCGCCCTGTTCACCCTGTCCGCCTTCGACCTGCGCCGCCGCAACGTGCCGGTCGCCGATCCGCGCGCGGGCACTGGCAATATCCCCAGCAACTCGCAGGTGCAGATCGGCGAGGTGTCGATCCGGGGCATCGAACTGGACGGGCGTGGGACGGTGGCGCCCGGCTTCGACGTGGTCGTCGCCGCCACCTATAACGATCCCTATGTCCGGCAGGGGACGCCCGTGGTCGGCACCGGCGACCAGTTGAGCGGCGTCACCGGCACGCGTCCGCTGGGCGTGCCGCAATGGAGCGCGTCGAGCTTCCTGTCCTATGACCTGGGCAAGGCGGGTGTCGGCAGCGCGCTGGGCGGCCTCAGCCTGGGCGCGGGCGTACGCTATGTCGGCGAATCGGACGGGACCGCGACCACGGTGGCTTCGGGCCGCACCGTCGTCCGCCGCTTCCAATCGCCCGATTACTGGCTGGCCGACCTGATGCTGGGTTACGATCTCGGCCGGGTCAGCCCGGCGATGGAGGGGTTGAGCCTGACCGCCAATGTCGCCAATCTGTTCGACAAGCGCCACATCACCAGCTGTTTCTTCAACAATGGCTGCTATTACGGGGCATCGCGGACCTTTGTAGGCAGCCTGCGCTATTCTTGGTAAGGGCGCATCCGATTCATTCGAACACGACCATGTTCGCCCCCTCCGCCGGACGATCGGCGGGCGGGGGCGCAAAGGAGTTTTGAGGTTTGTCGACCGATACTGTCCTGCCCGAACTGACCCCGACCACGGCGCTCAGCGTCGAGACGGTTCAGAGCGTCCATCACTGGAACGAGCATCTCTTTTCCTTCTCGGTGTCGCGCCCCGACAGCTTCCGCTTCCGCTCGGGCGAGTTCGTGATGATCGGGCTGCAGGGCGACAACGGCAAGCCGCTGCTGCGCGCCTATTCCGTGGCGAGCCCCTCCTATGACGAGAAGCTCGATTTCCTGTCGATCAAGGTCCAGGACGGGCCGCTGACCAGCAAGCTCCAAAAGGTGCAGCCGGGCGACCAGATCTATCTGGGTCGCAAGCCCACCGGCACGCTGGTCGCCGACGCGCTGCTGCCCGGCAAGCGGTTGTTCATGCTGTCGACCGGCACGGGCCTGGCGCCGTTCCTGTCGGTCGCGCGTGACCCGGACATTTACGACATGTTCGACGAGGTGGTGATCGTCCACTCGGTCCGCCGGGTCAGCGACCTGGCCTTCCACGACGAACTGGCGGGCAAGCTGGCCGATGATCCTTTGGTCGGGGACGTCGCGGCGGAGAAGTTCCACTATGTCCCGACCGTCACGCGCGAGCCGTTCCACACCTCGGGCCGCATCGACGCACTGATCGACGATGGCCGGTTGTTCGCCGGGCTGCCCAGCGCGCACGGCTTCAACCCGGAAACCGACCGGATCATGATGTGCGGCAGCATGGAGATGATCAAGTCGCTGGGCGCCAAGTTCGAGGAAATGGGCTTCCCCGAAGGCTCGAACGCGCAGCCGGGCGCCTATGTGATCGAAAAGGCGTTCGCGGGCTGATCCTTTCCTCCCCTGCAAGGGGAGGGGGACCAGCGAAGCATGGTGGAGGGGGCTATCCGCCAAGGCCATCCTGCGCGGAAGCCCCCCTCCGTCAGGCCTTCGGCCTGCCACCTCCCCGTGCCGGGGAGGAATGTGCATTTACCCCGCGACATTTGTCGGTGCGGGCGGCACATTTGTGCGACATTTGCGTCCTAACGCCCGAACCCTCGGATAAGGGAAAAGGGACGGACATGCGGCTTTTGGCGGGTTTGATGCTGGCGAGCGCGATGCCGGCGATCGCACAGGCGCAGGTGACGTCGGAGCCTGCACCGCAAGCTCCCGCGCAACAGCCCCCGGCGACCGCTTCCGCACCGGCGACGGCCGCGACCGCGGCGCCGCAGGGACAGGCGAGCGGTGCCGCTCGCTCCCCGGTCCAGACCCCGCCCGAGGCCGAGGACGAAGGCGAAGAGGCCGAGCCCGATGTCGTCGTCACCGCGCGCCGCGAACCGGGCAAGGTGATCGGCGACATCCCGCCCGACCAGCAGCTCAGCCCCGCCGATGTCCGCTCCTATGGCGTGTCGAGCGTCTCCGACCTGCTCACCGAGCTCGCGCCGCAGACGACCAGCGGGCGCGGCGGATCGCCGGTCATCCTGCTCAATGGCCGCCGCATCGCGGGCTTCCAGGAAATCCGCGACCTGCCGACCGAGGCTATCCTGCGCGTCGACATCTTCCCCGAAGAGGTCGCGCTGAAATATGGCTATAGCGCCGACCAGAAGGTCGTGAACTTCGTCCTGCGCCCGCGCTTCCGCTCGCTGGCGGCCGAGGCGATCGGCACGGTGCCGACGCAGGGTGGTTCGGCGACCGGGCAGGGGAAGCTCGACTGGTTGCAGATCCGCCGCGACAAGCGGCTGAGCATCCACACCGATTATTCCGAAAATTCGCGCCTGACCGAGGCGGAGCGCGGCATCATCGCGCCGACCTCCAACGCCTCGCTGGGCGGCAATATCGTCACCGCCGATCCTGGACTGACCGCCCTGACCGGGACCAGCCCCAGCGTCGTCGGCGTGCCTGCGGGCCTGACCGCCGCACCCAGCCTTGCGCAACTGGCGGGCAGCCCGGCGACCAGCACCGACGTCACCCCCTATCGCACGCTGCAATCGGCCCAGCGGCAATGGGACGCCAATATCGTCTATGCGCGCAACATCTTCGACAAGGTGGCCGCCTCGTTCAATGCGGAGATCCAGACGACGCAGAGCAACAGCTGGAACGGCCTGCCCTCGGCCAATCTGGTGCTGCCTGCGGGCAATCCCTATTCGCCGTTCGGGACCAGCGCGACGGTCAGCCGCCTGACCGATGCCTATGGCCCGCTGGTCCAGAACAATACCGGGCTGACCGCGCATTTCGGCACGGTGTTCAACGGCGATCTGGGCAAATGGCGCTGGTCGGTGACGGGAGCCTATGACCGGGCGGAGAGCCGGGTGGCGACCGATACCGGGCTGGACCTCGCCGGGTTCCAGGCCAGGCTCAATGCGGGCGATCCGACCGCCAATCCTTACGGGCCGCTCGACGGCTTAAGTCTGGCGGCGCGCAATTTCGCGCGTTCGACCTCCTCCACCGGGCAGGTCGATGCGCTGCTCAACGGTCGAGTCTTCGCGCTGCCTGCGGGCGATGTGCAGGCCAGCGTCAAGGTCGGCGGCCAGACCAGCGACTTCTCCAGCAGTTCGACCCGGTTCGGCATCTTCCAGTCGGGTGACGTGTCGCGCGACATCGTCAACGGTCAGGTCAATCTGGACCTGCCGATCGCCAATCGCGACCGCCAGGTGCTGGGCGCGATCGGCGACCTGTCGCTGAACTTCAATGCCGGGGCCAATCACCTGTCGGATTTCGGCACGCTGACCACGGTCGGCTATGGCGCCAACTGGTCGCCGCTGGAGGGCGTGCGGGTCATCGCCTCCTGGACCGATCAGGAGGATGCACCGACCGCGCAGCAACTGGGCAATCCGACGATCACCACGCCCAATGTCCGCCTGTTCGATTATGTGCGCGGCACCACCGCGACGATCACCGCGATCACGGGCGGCAATCCGAACCTGGTCGCGGACAACCGGCACGTCATGAAGCTGGGCCTGACGGTGAAGCCCTGGCGTGCCCGCGACATCAACCTGACCGCCAACTATTACCGGATCAACACCGACGATCCGATCGCGTCCTTCCCGACGCCGACCGCCGCGATCGAGGCGGCCTTTCCGGGGCGCTTCACCCGCGACGCGGCGGGCAATCTGCTGAGCGTCGATTCGCGCCCGATCAACTTCGCCCGGACCGAGCGGTCGCAGCTGCGCTGGGGCTTCAACTTCTCCAAGCCGATCAAGTCGAAAATCCAGAAGGAGCTGGAGGCGTTCCGCGCCGGGACCGGCCCCAATCCGTTCGCCGGGCTGAACTTCCCCGGTCGTCGTGGTGGCAACGGGGAAGGCCCGCGTCGCGAAGGGCAGGGCGGCCCCGGTGGGCAGGGCGCTGGTGGTCCTGGTGGTCCTGGTGGCCCCGGTGCAGGCGGTCCCGGTGGTGGACCGGGCGGCGGCGGCTTCCGGGGCGGCGGCTTTGGTGGTGGTCGGGGCGGTGGCGGCGGGCGCGTGCAGTTCGCGCTTTATCACACCTGGACCTTTGCGGATCGGGTGACGGTGGCGAATGGCGGCCCGGTGCTCGACCTGCTGCGCGGCGATGCGATCGGGTCGAGCGGCGGCACCTCGCGCCATCAGGTGCAGGCGCAGGCAGGCTATTCCAACAATGGCGTCGGCGTGCGCCTGTCGGGCAACTGGCAGAGCGCAACGCGGGTCAATGGCGGCACCCCGGCCAATCCCCAGGCGCTCGACTTCGGCAGCCTGGCGACGGTTGATCTTCGGCTGTTCGCCGATCTGGGCCAGCGGCTGGATCTGCTCAAGGCCCATCCCTGGCTGCGCGGCACGCGGGTCAGCCTGTCGTTCGACAATCTGTTCAACCAGCGCCAGCGCGTGACCGATGCCAACGGCACCGTGCCGATCGGCTATCAGCCCGGCTATCTCGATCCGCTCGGCCGGACCGTCCGGCTGTCGATCCGCAAGCTCTTCTTCTGATGCCGGGCGCGAGATGGGACGTAATCGTTTACAAAAATCATGTCCGAACCGGTTTCAATAGGCCAGTCCGACCAGATTTTCATTAACCTGGTCTAGTTTTTTCGTCTTCCCTTCACTTCTGGAATTGCGGCGCGGAGGCGGAAACAGGATAGGTTGGGCAAAGGCGCGTCGTCTCGCGTCAGTGGCGGAAGAAACAGGAATTGGGCGGAGATGTCATGAGCGACCGCTATGGCGGCCGGGATGAGGGCATGACGGACGGAATCAACGATCGAATTCGTCGAATTCGCGACGAACTCGCCATATTGGAATCCATGGTCCGCGAAGAGAATGAAAAGCGGATCAGCCCCGTCGATATCGGCGCGATCATCCGCGCCGCGCGCGAGGGGATCGGGGGTTTCTTTGGCGGGGACCTGTTCGCCGATCCGGCGTTTGATATGCTGCTGTTCGTCTTTCTGGAAGAGGAAGCGGGGCGCAGCGTGGAAACCAGCGCCTGCTACCGCGCGTCGGGCGTGCCGCGCACCACCGCCGTCCGCTGGATCAACATGCTGGTGTCGATGGGCATGTTCCAAAGCACCCCCCATCCGACCGATCGTCGGCTGGGGTTGCTGAGCCTGAGCGACGAGGCGCGCGTTTCGGTTCGGCAATGGCTGGAGGGGCTGCGTCCGTTGGTCGAGCGGATCGCGGCGCCCAGTGCCGTCACGAAGAAGAAGCCCGCCGCCTGACGCCCCCCGCTCGGCGCTAAGCCGCCTTGGCCATCCGCGTGCGTAGCCGGTCGGCGAGCGTCTCCAGCGTCACGCCGTCGATCCGCGCCGACGCGGGCGCGTCGGAGCGCAGGATGTCCGCGATCGCCAGTTGCGACTGGGTGATCCGGTCGACGTCCTGGATGCTGACCATGTGGCGGCGCAGCGTGTCGGGATCGCTGCCCAGCTCATAGGCTAGGTCGGCGAGCGAACGGGTCAGGTCGACCAGTTCGTCCGCCAGTGCCCGGGCGAGGACCGGGTCCATGCCCGAGGCCGTCATTTGCTGCACAGCTTCATGATGTTGGCGAAGATCGCATCCCCCGCCACCGGCTGCGATACCGCGCCCTTGTTCAGCGTGAAGTCGGTACCGTTGCGACCGATGGCATAGGCGCCCCCTGCCAGCATGGCGCGCAAGCCCGCTGAGCCGTCCTCGTCGTCCAGCGCCAGCAATACGCCCAGGCTGTTGCTGCCCGCCGCCTTGGCGACCGACGCGAAGAGCAGCGAGATGGACGGCCGCTCGCCCGCCACCGGCTCGCGCGCGAGCAGGCGGAGCGTGCCTTCGGGCCAGCTGTCGACGACCATGTGCGTTTCGCCCTGCGGCGCGAAATAGATGGTGCCCTGTTCCACCTTCATCCCGTCGGTCGCCTCGACGATCTTGGGCGCGATCTGCTCGCGCAACTGCTCGATCATCGGTGTCAGCAGGCCGGGCGACATTTGCTGCACGACCAGGGTCGGCGGGCAGTTGGCGGGGAAGCTCTGGAACAGCTCGAACAGCGCCTGGGTATTGGCGGCATCCGCGCCGATCGCGAGCAGGCGGCCGTTCCAGTTGATGTCGGGCGTGGGCAGCTTGCGCGCCGCCGCCGCTTTGCCCGCCATGGCGCGCTTCAGATCGGCGTTGCGCGCCGACTTGATCCGCTTGCCCAGCTTGCCGATGATCGCGTCCAGTTCGGCTTGAACCGCCACCTTGGGCTTGGGGAAACAGTCGATCGCGCCCAGTCGCAACGCCTCGACCGACTCGGCGGCGCCCGCGGCGGTCCGGGTCGAGAACATGATGACCGGCATCGGCCGCTCCTCCATGATCTCGGCCAGATATTCCAGCCCGCTCATGCCCGGCATCTCGACGTCCAGCGTCATCACCTCTGGCCGATACTGGTCGACCATCTTGCGCGCTTCGGCCGCTCCGTCGGCGGCGCCCACGACCTGGACGCCCTTGATGCGTTCGAGCGCGCCCGAGATGAGAACCCGCATCGTCAGCGAGTCGTCCACGACCAGAACCTTAACGTCCGCCATTACTCAATACCTTCCAACGGAAACGCCGTTACGTCTTGAAAAACATGGGATTACGCGGCTTCGGCCGTCAATGTCACGCTATCGGTCAGGCGATCAAGCGCCAGGATCAGGATCAGCCGCTGTTCGATGGTGGCCAGCCCCTCCAGATAATGCGCTGCCGTTGCGTCGCCCATGTCGGGCAGCGGCTGCATCGCTTCGGGCGGGACGGTCACGATGTCGTTGACCGCATCGACGATCAGACCCTGCAGCTGCTCGCCGATCCGAACCACGATGATGACGTGGCGCGCGCTGGGATCGGTCACACCCCAGCCCAGCCGGTGGCGCAGGTCGAGCACCGGCAGGACGACGCCGCGCAGGTTCACGACGCCGCGAACATGGGCGGGCACATTGGGCAGCGGGGTAGCTGGCGACCAGGCGCGGATCTCGCGGATGGCCATGATGTCGACGCCCAGGATCTGGTCGCCGAGCTGGAACGTGATGAGCTGACGCGACATGGTCGGATTCCTCTGGAAGAGTGGATCAGTGCAGCACGCGGCGGATGGCCGCGGCGAGCTTTTCGGGATTGAAGGGCTTGACGATCCAACCGGTCGCGCCCGCCTCACGCGCGCGCGCCTTCTTCTCGTCGGAACTCTCGGTGGTCAGCACCAGGATGGGCAGGTTGCGGCGGTCGGGCTGACGACGCAGGGCCTCGATCAGGCCGAAGCCATCCATGCGGGGCATGTTGATGTCGGTGATGACCAGGTCCGGCACGGTGTCGGCCGTCACCCCCTCCAGCGTATCGAGCGCATGAACGCCGTCCTCGGCCTCCAGCACGCGATATCCCATATCGGTGAGCGCGGCGCGCAGAAGCATTCTCATGCTGGGCGAATCGTCCACGGTCATGATGAGTTGGGACACGAACTGGCCTTTCCGGTAAGGATCGAGAGACATTAGAAAAACTCCACATCGCCGGTG
>FWWM01000652.1_pt1 | contig 115122 bp, 137 predicted proteins | sample 2228351 | NCBI WGS metagenome assembly FWWM01 (sample SAMEA103939774, study PRJEB20133) | metagenome
GGAAGAGGGAGGAGGAGCAGAGGAGGCTTGAGCTTAAGAGTCAGGTAATGGCCGCGTTAAAGGACTGGTACCGCAGATGCTTCAGATGGCCAATCCTGCCGGGGGAGGAGGGCAAATTAGTAAGGCGGATTGAACTGTATTACGGAATGTGCGAAATGGCAAAGGCCGTAATCGCCGAATACGGCGAAAAATACGCAGAGCCTCTAATCAGCGAGTATGCCCTGAGAAGGGCCTTCTGGTGGGAGGGAGAATGGCGCGGCAAGCCCATATCGTGTTTTGTCACGGAAAGAAAAGCAGTGTGTAAAGTGGCCGACAAGATGGCCACGTTTTACGTATTCGATACGCCGCAGGGGGTGTACCTAAAGCCAGAGATAAAGCTTGTGGACGACTGGATTAAGGTGGCGCACAGTGGCGGCGACAGTTAAGGCGACGTGTGTGAAAGTCCCTCAACCGTATGACTTTCTAATTGGTTGAATCGAGAAGGACTCCACAACTACCTCGCCCAAAACACCCCTTAAGATTTGTTCCACTACCTCCTTGCCCACGTCTGGAACTGTCACAACGGCTCCCCTGCCGGAGCGGGGGTAGTACTCCGCCGCGACAATAAACGGATGTTGTTCCAGTCTCGTCACCACAACTCTGTCGTCCATCCCCTTCTTTGCGACAAAGACGTAAACTGGCAACGCCAACTCATGGCCTAGGTCTAAGATCAGCCTGGTTACTTCAGCCGGCGAAGCGTCATCTGCCAGCTCAACCACTATTTTATCGCCCTCTCTGTATATATTATACACGCCGCCTTGCGCCACGAGAAAGTCAGCTAGAATCTCCACGTCGCCATAGCTGGAATAAGTGGGAGTTAATACAAGCCTCCTCACGGAGAAAAAAAGGGATTGGATTTTTTAAAACTGGAGCTCGTCTAAGAACTTAAGCCTTTTTGGAATCGGCGGGTGTGTGGAGAATATTTCTTGAAAGACCGAGTAGCTGGACCTCTTAATTTCCTCAAGATCGCTCCTAGTGACAGAGACAAAGGGATTGGCCACTGCGTTAACAAGGGCGTATATAAACAAAGCTCTGAATTTGCTATCTCTAACAACTTCGTGAGCCTCTGGATTAGCGAAGTAGAATTTATGAATCTTGGCCAGGGCGAACTGCATGGCCTCTTTCCCAGCCGCCTTCGCCCCGGCCGTATCGGCGTAGTACTCTCTCAACCTGCTGAAAGCCAGCACTAAGAGCTGTATTAGGAAGGAGACTATTACAGCGGCGATTCCCACAGCGGCTAGAATTGCAGGGTTGCCGCCTCTATTTCCAGAAGATGCCATTGCCATATGTACTGCGGTGACCCCTAAGTAATAGACAATAGATGGCAGAATGCCGAATAACAACATTATAGCGTTGTCTCTGTGTAAGTGGTGGCCAATTTCATGTCCTATCACCGCCTCAAGCTCTCTTCTATCAGTAAGAGCCAACATGCTGCTTGTCACAGCAACATATCTTCCAGTTAAGAAATTCCCATAGGCAAAAGCGTTTGGAGGTCCATCTACTACCACGGCCTTTAATTTAAACGGCGCGCCAAGCCTTGCGGCCACTTCGTCTACAATTTGTTGCAAGCGGGGATCCGGCCTAGCGCCGTATGAAAGGTTAATTAAATAGGGCGACGCGAAATACGTAATTATGTTCATAAGCACGACGAAGAAAATTAAGCCGAGTAAGAAACTCAAGCCATACGCCCCCATGTGAGGTAGCGCTACGGTTACAAACAAGTAGATTATAAAGGCAGTTGTTAAGACTACTAATACGGCGGTTAGCGCCATTGCGCCATATAATGTAAAGCGCCCCGAAATAGACTTAGCCACTTTTGGCGCAATAGTTGCAGCAATAATTAACATAAATATATATCCCACTATATAGAGTCCCAACGCCACTGGGTCAAATATTGGGAACATGTGGTGCTATATACCTTTGGCTTAAAAACTTTTTTCGCTATAGTTGAATTGCAGATTGTCCCGTGTTTTGGACTTTCGCTCGCCGCGGTCGCCTTTAACGGCAAATCTCGCCATTTCATGCCGAAGTTTGGCCCTTCTTTCCCAGCCTCCTATTGCATTGCTACTATGTTTTGAGCCGCCGCTAGTACCTATTTGACTCTCTCTTACTACGTGCAGATCCTCTCCGGCGCACTGGCCTACGGATTAGCCATATTCAACGAACTCGTACCACGCTGGCTATAACATTGTCCTATTTACCGCTACGACGCCGTTAAACTTCACTCCGGCAAGTGAGAAGGGGTCGGAGAACATCGATCCAAGGGCCCAATGCACCATAAAGGTAAGTCACTAGTGCCATGACGACAGACAGCTACGGAAATGTATAGAGAGGTAACATTGTCAGTGGTTTTTAAACTACCCTTTGGCGTGCAAGTTCAGGCGGTACGTGATATCTTCACCCCTCTGATACGGAGGCTCCAATCATTTTAAATTTAAGTTAATAAATTGAATTTATGTCTTGTGTTGATGAGTCAACGGCGGAAAAAATAGCAAGGAAAAAGGCGCTAGGGAGGCTGGGTATCTTGAGGAGGTCAATAATGGTCTTCAAGGTGAGAGTCGGCGAGGACTGGCTTTTCGGCTTTGTGAGGACGAAATTTAAAGAGGAGGGTTTTCAAATAGCGGTAAAATTAGCGTACGTTGATTGTAAAGGCATAGCTCTGGAAAAGATCCCCTCTGAGATAAACGAAAGTATTAGGGAGTACATAGAGAGGCATGTGGCTATGCTGTTGGAGAGAGAGTTAAGTAGTCTAGTCAAATAGATCAATGGCCAAGCGGGTAATTTTCCACGAGCTAGTTTCTCTCGACCAAGCCTCGGAGATATTGTTAAAATTCGCCAGACCGTTCGGAGAGGAAGAGGTGGACATCGCCCAGGCGTATGGGCGGATGTTGGCTAGGGACATCACGGCGCCAATAGACGTGCCGCCTTTTGACCGCTCTACAGTGGATGGATACGCCGTAGTGGCCGAGGCCACTTACGGCGCGTCTGAGTTAACGCCTGTGGAATTTAAACTAGTGGGCAGAGTTGAAGCCGGCGATTGGCCCGCAGGGGAGGTAAAGCCGGGAGAGGCCTTTGAGGTGGCCACTGGGGCCCCCCTCCCCAGAGGTGCCAACGCCGTCGTTATGGTCGAGTTCACTCAGACGAGGGGGGATCTTGTTAAGATATTCCGCGCCGTTGCCCCGGGGGAAAACGTCATGAGCGCGGGCTCCGATATATCCGCGGGAGAGGTGGTGTTGAGGCATTGCACTAAGCTCACGGCGAGGGAAATTGGAGTCTTAGCTGCCTTAGGACTTAGAAAAGTGCCCGTTATGAAAAGGCCTATCGTGGGAATAATATCTACGGGAAACGAGCTGGCCGCCCCGGGGGAAAGGCTGGGGCCGGGGATGCTGTACGACGTAAATAGCTACTCGCTCGCCGCAGCTGTACAAGAGGCAGGCGGCTTGCCCGTTATATACGGCATAGTTAGAGACGAGGAGAGTAGCTACAAGTCGGCGTTGTTAAAGGCGCTGTCAGAATCCGACGTAGTTCTAATCAGCGGCGGCACTTCGGCCGGGGTAGCCGATTTGACGTATAGAGTATTGGGAGAGCTGGGGGACGTTTTGTTCCACGGCGTAATGGTCCGGCCGGGTAAGCCTACGTTAGCCGCCGTTATAAACGGCAAAATAGTAGTAGGCCTCCCCGGCTACCCCTCCTCTGCGCTTATGATATTTCACACTGTGGTGAGGCCGTTTCTCTTAAAACTACAGTGCGTAGAGCCGAGCCCGCCCGCTGTATACAAGGCGAAGTTGGCATACGGAGTAGAGGGCGCCAAGGGGAGGCGTGCTCTCTACCCAGTGGTCCTAATAGCGAGGAAAGACGGGTACAAGGCCTATCCCCTATACGCCGAGTCCGGGGCCATATCTGTGCTGGCGAGGGCGGACGGCTATATTGTCATACCGGAAAACGTGGAGTTTATGACTGAGGGAGAGGAAGTGGACGTGTATTTATTTGAGAAGTTCAAGCCGGCGGAGCTCTACTTTATTGGTAGCCACGACCCCCATTTAGATACAATATTGGCCCGACACAACGTAAAGACGGTGTATGTGGGATCAATGGGGGGTTTAATGTCTATTAAAAGAGGCGAGGCCGATTTCGCAGGGACGCACATATTAGACTTGGAGACTGGGGTTTACAACGTGCCAGTTGTCCAAAGACTGGGGATCAAGGGGGCGGCGGTCATAGGCCTATACAGGCGGGAACAAGGCCTTATTATTCAAAGGGGCAATCCCAAGGGGATAAAGGGGGTGGAGGACCTCCTTAGAGACGACGTGGTGTACGTCAATAGGCCTAGGGGCACGGGCACGAGGGCTCTGCTTGATATCCACCTCTCTAAACTCGCCCAGAGGCTGGGCACTCCCTTTGAGGAGTTAATCCGCAAGATAAGGGGGTATACCTATGAGGTAAAAACCCATACTGCTGTCGCGGCGGCTGTAGCCCAAGGCAGGGCGGACGTGGGCATGGGGGTTAGGTATGCCGCTGAGCTCTACGGCCTGGACTTCATCCCCCTGGGCTGGGAGGAGTACGACTTAGTGGTAAGAGTTGACGTTTTGGACAAAGTCTTTGAAATTGTCCGCGAAGCGCTAGAAAATCTCCCGCGAGGTTATGAAAAGTATGAAATGTCAGGCAGAGTTAAGTGGGAGGGGTAGCTAGGCGTCTTCAACCGGCGCTAACAATATCACATCTACTTCATCGCCTTCGTCGTATCCCTCGCGGTTTTCAGGGATCACTAATAAGCCGTTTCCCCGCGTCAGCGTGGACAAAACTCCGCTTCCAGTCACCGCCAGAGGCTCAGCGTATAAAACTCCCCCTTTGCGGAATACGCGCACTCTTACAAAACTGCGCACATTTATAGGCGTGGTCACCCTCCTAGTGAGCACCGCCCTTACCACGGGGGCTGGCTCCTCCTTGGCCCCCACCATGTGGAGTATAATAGGCTTTACAAAGACCTCAAATCCCACTATTGAGGCCACGGGGAAGCCTGAAAGCATGACGATAGGTTTGCCGCGCACCACGGCAGCGCTGTTAGGCCTGCCGGGTCTCGCCGCAATTCCATGGACAAGAACCTCCGGCCTGAGGCGAGACACTGCTTTAATTACATAGTCCGGCTCCCCTACGGAGACGCCTCCTGTAGTAATTACAATATCAAATTTTGCAAGGGCTTCCCTCACTGCGTTGTAAATGGCCTCTTCGTCGTCGGGGACAAGGCCTAGGTAAAAAGACTCAGCGCCTAGTTCTCTCAACAAGGCGGAAATGACGTGTCTCGTGCTGTTGACAATTTTCCCAGGAGGCGGCGGGGCGTCTTCAAGCTCCACCAGCTCGTTGCCCGTTGAGATAATAGCCGCAGATATTTTAAAGACAGACACTTCCCTAATCCCCACCGAGGTCAACACGCCTACATCCCAGGGCTTTATCCTCCTTCCCTTTTTCACCACCACCTCGCCAGCCGCTACATCTTCCCCGCGCCTAGAGACGTAGTAAAACACGGGAACTGGCTTGTACACCTCTACGTACTCCCCCCTCGCCGCGGCCTCCTCATAAGGCACTACGGCGTCAGCGCCTTTTGGCAGAGGGGCGCCCGTGGCTATTTCAACAGCCTCTCCAGGCTTTAACTCGCTGGGGTATTCACCGCCGGGAAGGACTTTGCCTACGATTCTCAGCAAGATCGGGTTAGTCCGCGAGGCGCCTAAAGTATCAGCTGACCTTACGGCATATCCATCAAAAGCAGCTCTATCAAACGGCGGGACGTCTATAGGCGAGGCCACGTCCTCAGCGGCGTAAAGCCCCACGGCGGAGGGCGTAGGAATTCTTTCCACTGTTGGCGTGTGCCTCAAGGCGCTTAACACCACTTTCTGCGCCTCGGCGATGGGAGTAAGGGCCTTGAAACCCCGCATGAAGTGGATAGTTATATTGATATTTATAGTTGGTCAAATACACGTGGACCTTGTCCTCATAGAGGCACGGTACCAAAGAGCGGTTTTCCAAGGGAGTGAGGAGGTGTTGAAGAGGGACTTCCAGTTGAGATATGGCGATAAGTGGCAGAGCATTTGGGAGGCCTCAGACAACGCGTCTGAGGAGGATATTAAAAAGGCCGAGGAGCTCGCTGAGGGGCTGGCGGAGTTGGTTTCGGCCAGAATTGATGACTTAGAAACCGCTGCGCTTTATGCCAAATATGGAAGGAATCTAACCCTTGAGCCCCAGGTCAAGTTAGGAATGGAGCTACTGGGCAAGGCGGAGGCGTTGGAAAAAATGTTGAGGTGGGGCCTTGTGATGCACTTCAGCGACGAGGTGATCTCAGCGCCGCCGTATTTAGCTAAGCTGCTATTAAAATTAATACAACACGACGTAAAACTCGACGTGGATTTGTGGGAGGAGCTAGAGCGATATTCGCGCGACTACTCTTCAATGGCGTTTCTCGAAGGACTTCTCACGGGGGATTTCGACGAGGAGCTTCACAAGGCCTTCTACGGCGCCCCAGCCTCCCAGTTGAAAATAGGAAGGGCTACTGTGTATACAAGCGATGTGGGACTCGTCGTAAACCCCGCGTACTCCCCCGAGGAGCTCTTAGGCGTTTTACTGCAAATAAAAAAACGCCGCGCCGATATGTTAGCCAGGGCGTTATCGTTACACGGCGAGTACGAATTTTCCGAGGAGTATAGATGTGGGTCTCAATATATCTCTCTGGACGGATCGGCTGAGAAAAGCGGAGTAATTGCGATATGTCCATGGCTTTCTTACTCCCGGAGGCTGTGGAGGAGGGCCCGGAATTTAATTCTAATAGTTGAGGGCTCAAGACCTCCGCAACTGCGCCAGTTTAAATATGGCGTAATTTTTATAAGAGGCGGGGAGGCAGAAGTTATCAAACCGTATACTCCGTCAAAAATATTTGAGTATATAATTGACGTGTTATACGGCGCAGGTTTCTACGTCTTAGAAGGCGAGGAGAGTTCCGCTTTTTAACTCCTCGCCGCTGTATTCTATGTGTCTTAACAGCGTTGAGGAAACCACAGCGACGGCTCCCCCCTCTTTTATTAAATACATGGCGTAATATTCGCGAGGTCCTCTATAATATGTATAGGCATATGCCCTCAGCGACGGAAACTCCAAAACGGCGAGGTTAAGCGCCGTTTTTACATATCGCATTGCGTTTTCAACAGCTTTATCGGGATTGCCCCAATTTTTCGCGAGGAAAAGCGTTAACACAAAGCTGTCTGTATAACCGGTGGGATCAATGCCCAACTCCGCCGCTAAGGCCTTTTTATCCACTGATCCGTTATGAGCCACAAATATAATCCTCCCGTCGTCTAAATGCGCCATATAGGGGTGTGAATGTGCCGGCCCCACAGGCTCGCCGGGAGACGCCGCCCTGGCGTGGGCCAACACCGCCTCTCTCATGGGCACTACTGTGGGATCCTCCCAGGCGGGCAGGCCGGATTTATAATAGAAAAATTCCCGTTGAGACATGGCAACAAACCCCCAGCCGTCGCCGTGTTGTTTCCTGTCGCTGGGCATGTAGGGATCGTATTTAGCCGCTAGTTTTAACGCGTTAGATAGATCTATAGAACCTTTAGAAATATATAATCTGCACACTAGGCGTGTGGCGGCGAAGTTTTCACGTGGGACTTGGCGACCACAAGAGTGGTCGTTGACCTAATTCCCTCTATTTTCCTCACTTTATCCCTCACAATACTTCTAATTTTTTCTATGTCTGGCGCGTCAATCTTAATAATAATGTCATAAGGCCCATAGACAAAGTACACGGCTTTTACCTCCGGTATTGCGGCCAGTTCTTCCATTACTCTATCCTCAGCCCCAATGTCCACGTTTAGAAACACTACAGCCTCCATAAACTATCTAGATACATCACATTTTAAAATTTATCTACTACGTGATTCAAGATATCTCTTAATAACCACAGCTGTTGATAAATCAACTCTGTGTTTTTCAGTTAGTCCAGTGTCAGTATCTGTGAACTCAACTATATACTCGGCCCCCTCGCCCTCCCCCTTGTAGATTTTAATTAGCGTATTGGGTTTACACATAGCAGTAAGCGACGTTGCGCTTTTCTCCACAACTGAGCAGTCGACATATTTAAACACCTTGGCCTCTGCCGGCGTTCTGCTAATGGGACCTATTGGAGTTTCCTCGTAGTAGTACATCTTACGCCTTCGGCTCACTAACTAGACGATAGACACCCTTTATAAACTTAGTCTCTTCTTAATCTTCTGAGGATCCTCCGGCATACAGTTGGGAATTCGTGCTGAAGGTACGGCACTCGCGTAGCGGGGTTGACCGATCAAAAGATCGCGGCGGGTTTTAACGCGCTGTTGGAGGTGCTCTGCCGGCGGAGATTGCTGAAGGCGTCCGCGGAGGGTCGGCGCTTATATTATTCGCCAGCGTTTAACTACCCCGTTGTGGCTGGAGGCATTACGCGCCTCCGCCAGTCGTCTACAATCTCTAGGACAATCAAAGTCTCCGTTCTCTGGATGTCTGGATTTGACGCCAGGTAAGTCACGAGGAAAGTGGAGAGTTGTTTTACATCGCGTGACCACACTTTAAATAGCAAGTCGTAGGGGCCTGTGATGACATAAGCCTCTTCGACGTAAGGCAATCCTCCCTCGCCGTTGCACTCCGCGAGCACTTTTTCGGCTACTTCTAATTGAAGCGGTTTTGCCTCCTTCGGCGCCGCGCCTCTTCTCACGCTCACTAGGACAAAGGCGAGGAGTTTATACCCCAGGGCAAAGGGATTTACAACGGCTTTATAGCCAATAATAACTCCATCGTTTTCTAATTTTTTAATTCTTGCGGCGAGCGTCGTTTTGGGCTTTCCAATCTCTTCGCTGAGTTCTTGTAAGGTTTTTTTGCCGTTTGCCTGGAGGAGCGTTATTAGTTTACGATCAATTTCGTCCATGTATGGGATTACGTCCTTATTAATAAGTTTCGGCGTGGATAAAATTTATATTCGGGCAGATGTTGTCATTCCCAATGGCCGAGAAGCAGAAGGCCGTTGCTAAGCAGGAAAAAGTCGCTATTTCAAAGAGGGATCCATGGGCCTTGAAGAAATGGTTCAGCGTCTACGCCCCTTCATACCTCGGCGGAGTCTTCCTGGCAGAAGTCCCGGCAAACGAGGCGCAGAAATTACTAATGCGCACGTTAGAAGTCTCCCTATACGACATCACAAAGGACATATCGCACCTCCCCATAAAGCTGAAATTTCAAATTCACCGAGTCGAGGGGCTTAAGGCATTGACCCGTTTTAAAGGCCTCGAGCTGACAAGGGATTACATAAGATCGCTTGTAAGAAAGGGGACGAGCAAAGTAACTGCCATTACCGAGGTAAAAACTAAGGACGGAATGGTCATGAGAATTGCCGTTTTGGGAATTACTACACACCGTATTGGTACCGCCCAGAAATCCGCCATGAGGAAAAAAATGATAGAAACGCTGGTAAAAAAAGCCGCCGAGCTAGATTCGGGGCAGTTCTTAAAAGAGATTCTGGAGGGGACTCTTGCGGCTGATCTCTTTATAGTTGCCAAGAAAATAGCGCCTATGCGGAAGGTCGAGATTGCTAAGATAAAAGTGCTTAAGTATCCGCCGGAGGAGGAGCAAATAGTTGTGAAAGAAGCCGTCGCCGAGGTTACCTCGGCTTAACGCCTCCTTTTCACACTCTGGATAAATTTATATACCGTTCCGTGCTTCTTACCTTCAATTATCATCTCGACGGCTCTCTTTGCTATCTCCACGTCGTCTAGTTTTCCTAATAGCGCCACGTAATTGTCTCCAACCACCATAGACACCTCTGCTAGGTTTTCAATTGTCCTTTTCGCCCTCCCCTCCTCGCCGATTATCCTCCCCTTAATTCTCCTCAAGTGATTCGGCTTGTCAGTATACTCCTTTAACTCTATCACCGCCAGCGTATATTCATCGTTTTCTAACATGAGGGCCTTCTCCGGGTCGAACCCTAGGGCGATGGCCCGCGCCATATCTCTTATTTTTAATATAGAGTCCACTGTGGCCTCGGGGCCTGGGGTTATCTTAATGTACAGCTGTTTTTCGTCCAGCTCCACTCTATGTCCATATTTTCCGTCTACTAACTTGACGAACTCCCTCGCGGCTCTCAGTCTCTTCTTGTCAATTGGCTCGTAGATTATCCCCCTTAGATACTCCGACGCCACAGAATAATTGGAGTAAGGATATAAAACCGTTTGCTAGAAAACTCGTGGGGCGCGTGAGGAGCGAGAAAGACAGCGACTACTACAAAGTGGTAGATGACGCTATAAACTCCTACGCCTGGGCCGCCGTGGTTAAATTACAAGAGAGGAGAGTCATAACAGACGTTCTGGGGCCTATAGGCCAGGGAAAGGAGGCGAAAATTATATTAGCAAGGGGAGCTGACGGCAGATACGCGGTATTGAAAATATTCTACCCAGTCCCAGTCCGATTTAAGAGGAGATCTCCCTATATATTGGGAGATCCCCGATTTAGAAATCTGAAAATAAGCGACCAGCTCCATTTGGTGGAAGTTTGGTGCAGGAAGGAGTTCGGCAATCTCTCCAGGGCTTATGAGGCAGGGGTTAGGGTGCCAAGGCCTCTGGGGTTTTATAGAAACGTCTTGGCCATGGAATTCATAGGCGTTGACCGCAACCCAGCCCCCCTACTCGCCGAGGTTGGCTTGGAAAACATAGAGGATCCCTACGGCCTTTTCTACGACATTCTGAAAAATTTAGAAAAGACATACGTGCTGGCGGGGCTTGTCCACGGAGATCTCAGCCCCTTTAATATCCTATATGATGGCCAAAACCCCTGGATAATTGACTGGGGCTCTGCTGTGAGGCGGGGCCATCCAAAGGAGTTTGAATACTTGAGGAGAGACGTGGAGAGAGTCCTCGAGTTCTTCGGATATCCGCTTGACGCTGAGGCGCTTTTTAAAAAGCTTGTGGAGAGGGGGGCTTGGCGGGGCAGAGTTGAGGTGGATGAAGAGGGGTGGTTATTAATAGGGGGCAAGAGAATTATAGACTAGGGCTCCCCTGCGGAAAGCCTCTCTATTCCGCTCGTCTAGGCTCGGGGGCATGGGCAGGCCGGCCAGCTGGGAGAAGAAGCCCAACATAACAGCGTTTTCGTAGAGAGGAGAGCCCAGTTCTATTGCTATGTCAAAACAAGGTACAATGTAGCTCTTCAAGCCGGATGTCAAAATTGCTTTGAATACCTCCTCCTCTTCCAACCAGTTTCCCGGCGGCTGAATTACCCGCCTATTTACAATTAACTCGCCGCCTCTTTTTAAATACTTATAGGCGCGTAACGCCTCCAGGGCCTCCAGCGCTATTACATAGTCGGCGCCGCCCTCCTCTACTATGGGGGCGTATATATCCTTTCCGTACCTCACGTGGACCTCTACAGAGCCCCCGCGCTGGCTCATTCCATGTACTTCTGCGATCCTCACGTCGTATCCCTCCGCCAGAGCTGCCTCGCCTATCCACCTGGCCAGAGTTAAAACTCCCTGCCCTCCTACGCCGACAATAACTAGGCTTGTCGCCATAATTCAAGCCATGCCTCTCTCTTCCCCTCTGGCTTAAAGGCGTTAAAGGGACACACCTCTGCGCAGATGCCGCATCCAACGCACAGAGCCGGGTCTACATGAGCCTTTCTATCAGGCCTCTTGTAAATAGCGCTACACTTCAACAAATTATAACACAAGCCGCATCCTGTGCATTTATTTACATCCACTTGGTACTTCGGCAATTGTATGCCCGCCCTCCTCGCCTTTCTCACGCCTATTAACGCACAAGGCCTCCGGGACACAACTACCGCGGGCCTTCCGCTTTTCACAATTTCAACAGCCTTTTTAATAATTTCGACGCTTTTTTTAACATCAATTGGGTCAATTACAAATGTAGATATTCCAAAGGCCTCTGTTATTCTCTCCGCTGGGATAGCCCTGCTGGGGCTCGGCTGGCCGCCTGTCATTGCAGTATAGGCGTTGTCCATAACCACTATTAAAATCGGCACTGACCTTGTCGCAATATCCACAAGTTGCGGCAAAACCGCGTGGTAAAAGGTGGAGTCCCCCACAGTGGCCACTACAAATTGCCCAGTCGCCAAGGCAATGCCCGCGCCTAGGCCTACTGAGGAGCCCATGTGCGTAATTAAGTCTTGTTGCCCCGTATTTATCCCGAGGGAGTAACACCCAATGTCACCAGACCACACGGGGTTCAGCCCCGCGGTGGCCAGTCTCAATATGTAAAACGTGGCCATGTGAGGACAGCCGGGGCACAGCACAGGGGGCCTGGGAGGCGGCTCCAAGGGCGGCTTTAAAGGGGTTGGCGGGGCGTAGGACAGGCCTAAGGCCTTAGCTAAGCCTAAAGCTGTTTTATTAATATCAAGCTCGCCGTGTTTTGGAAAGTAGCCGTCGATTTTACCCCTAGTGTTAATCCCCAAGGCCCTCAGCTGTATTTCAACTACGGGATCGCCCTCCTCAACGACAACTACCTCCCCGCCCCTGGCTATTTCCCTCACCTTTGGAGGCACCGGAACGGATATGCCCAGTTTCACCACAGTAGCTCTGATATTAAGACGGCGCACTGCCTCTTTGACATAGTTATACGCTACTCCCGATGTTACTATAACAACATCGCCTGAGCCCTCTATTTGTAAGAAATCGGAAGATAACTTCTCTAATTCACGCCATTTATCCACTAGCGCTATTTTGCGCTGTCTGGCATTCCCGGGCACTAAATTAAACCTCTTAATATCTCGCGTGAAACGGCCCCACTTCGGGGGGGCGGGGGGCTCTACCTCCACCGGGGCCCTCACGTGGCTCACACGGGTTACTGTCCTGAGCATAAATGGGTGTTTAAACTTTTCACTCATATCAAATCCAAGCTTTACATATCTATATGCCTCAGAGGGATCGGACGGCTCTAAAACTGGCACATATGCTTGTAAGCCATACCACCTGGTGTCTTGCTCATTTTGAGAAGAGTGCATCCACGGGTCGTCGGCTGTGACAATTATAAAGCCGCCCTCCACTCCAGTATACGCAGCGCTGTGTAGAGGATCCGCGGCGACGTTTAACCCCACGTGTTTCATTGCCGTCAAAGCCCTTGCCCCCGCCAGCGCCGCCCCGTAGGCCAGTTCAAACGCCACTTTCTCATTAGAAGCCCAGTGTACTACTCTGTCTTTAAACTCTATGAGCGTTTCTAAAATCTCAGTAGATGGCGTTCCAGGGTACGCAGTGGCCAAGGCCACTCCACTTGAAAGAGCGCCGTATGCAATGGCCTCACTCCCCAGCAACAACAACTTCACAGATATTTACTACTATATATATTATAAAGTTTTCTATAGTCGTAAGACGTTACACTTAAATACCAGTAAATGAGATACTCGGAATGCGCTTCTGCCCAAGAGACGGCACGTTAATGGTGCCGTATAAAAAAGACGGGGTCACTGTGTTGAAGTGCCCTAAATGTGGCTATGAAGTTAAGCTCTCTGAAAAGGTAAAAGAGGCATATAGGCAAAAGGCTGAAGTAGCTGAGGATAAGAAGAGGGGGGTTATGATAGCCGAGGAGAGGAGGGCTGAGTACGACCAGGAGGAAATGGAAGAGTTAAGGAGACAGCTCTTAGAAAATCTGCAAGAGACAGAGAGAGAAGGGGAGTAGTCAGCCTGGTTTAGGACTATTCACAGATCATAAGCCGTTTTTCATCACAATGGCAAAAAACGCCGAAGTTTAAAAACAAAGCGCGTGAAGACATTTAAAGGCGTAGCATAGTGATTATAATGGTTAGGTATCTAAAGGCCGAACTAGTCGGCCTTTTAGAAACAGTGGATTCCTACGGCCAAGTCGTGGGCATTATGTTAATCGGCGCGGAGGAATGGGGAGACAAGGCGGTGCCGATTATCATCGGCGCCGCTGAGACGCTGTCTATTAAAAAAGGGATGGGGGAAATCGACTTCCCCCGCCCCCTCAGCCACGACCTCTTTATAGACATTTTAGAAGCCCTCGGGGCCACGGTGGAAAAAGTGACAATTGACGCATTAGTGTCGAGCACGTACACGGCCACTGTATATATCAAAGACAAGGACGGAAAGACGCACTCTTTTGACGCAAGGCCAAGCGACGCCGTTGCGCTGGCCGTCAGAGTAAACGCGCCTATTTTCATTGCCGATAACTTGGAGAAATACGCCGAGGACTTGAGGAAATATATTCCGCCGCCGAGCGGCAAAGTCACTGAGGAATAGACCTTTCAATTACTTGAAGAGCCCTGATAATCTCGTCGATAGTATTCTTCAGCGTCAGTAAATCCTCTGGCCTCTTAATTTTATATGTTATATGTATCTGCCATCTCCCCTCTACGCATTGGTGAGCTATTTCCATGCCCTCGGGGAGGTCGACGTCGTCTGGCTTAACCGCGTTAATATACTTGCAGTCAAACGGCGTCTCTATCTTACTTCTTAATTCTCTCATATTCACGCAGAAAGTCGGTATACTTGTTAGACTCTATATATGCGACTATATGGGTGGGGAATTCCAAGACTTGGCCAAGCTCTGCCAAGGCGCTGGCTACAGTTTTTAACTGCGCCTTTTCGCCGAAGGGCGGGATTAGGGCTATTACGTATCCTCTAGGCGCGTCGTATTTAAGCGCCACGTAGTTGGCGAGTTTCATATAGTATGACAAATATGGGGGGATTTTGTATATATAAAATGGATTTTGAACTGGTATAACATCCTCTTTAACCTTTTTTAAAATCATGTAAAAATTTTCCGCGAGGTTAGAGACATATACCTCAACGCCCTTATCTATAAAATTGGCTAAGTCAGCCTCAAGCCTCTCGGCCACATCAGCCGCCTTAATCTCGGGGGAGTAATACCTAACGGCTTTGTCTAAAATAGCTGTGTGAAACCCCTCGCTTGCCACGGCGCCTAGCGCCCAGTCAAGCAACCTTATTTCGTCCTCCGGGACGGAGTCAAATTCGCGGCCAGTCACCCCGGGGATTATTGGTAGAGTGGAAAGTGGTAGCGCCTTGTTGGCGGGGAGTTCTCCCACAAAGGGGAACACAATGGCTAATTTCTCATCGCCCCTGTTCAATTCCCTGGGCGGGGGGCATTTATACTCACAGTAGTCTACGCTCCAAGAGTAATGCCCTATGAAAAGCGCCTTGTATACGTCTTCTTCAAGCGGCGACAGCGAGGTTATAATGTGGGCAACTATATGGCTCATTGACGTAAAATCGGAAGTATATACCTTGTCGTCTAGCCCAATACCTCTCTCCGTAATGTATAAGCCTTCGCATTTAAAGCCGATGCAGATCCCCACTTGTGGAGGCCAGTCTACCACTGCCACTTGGGCTGTTTCCCCCAACGACGCCGCTAGGGAATACGCGGCGAGATAGGCGTCTACGCTTCTCCGGGCGTAAATATAGAGGGGGTTCTGTTTTAAGTATTCAAGTATCCTGTCAATATTGTCAATGATAAAATTCTTGATATCCACGTGGGTAAACTCCTGTAATTTATAAAGCCTAGGTCGCTAAGTGCGACAATGCTTGTGGATTATACACGAAATCCGGCGGCAGTTTCCCAACTCTTTTGTAATACTTGACTAGGCGGTGTATTTTAGACTCCACCAGTTGCAACCCCCTCCTAGACGCCATGTCCTTTGGGTGTTCTTCTAAGTGTTTACGAATTCTCAAAGCCCTTCTGATGAGATTTAATAAGTCCTCTGGAAGCTCGTATTTAATGCCGTGTTCTTCAAGTATTTTAGTAAGCTTCTTGCCAGTAATTGGCCTCACTAGAGGAATGCCGTACTGATCCCTAAGGATAAGCCCGATTTGAGATGGTTGGAACCCGCGCCTTGCCAGCTCTACGACTAACTGCTCCACCTCCTCAGGCGTGTACTGTATCCAAGTGGGCACTGTGGGATGTGCTGGCCTTACAGAGCGCGACCTGCCCTTCTTATCGCGCGACCTATGGGGCACGGCGTTATTATTTCACACGGTATATAAGTTTTACCAGAGGTTATATAAAGAGGGAGTAGTTTTGAACGTGGCCGAACCGCCTCCCTGGCTGTGGGACTTGCCTCTGATAAATATTTATAACACAGACGTTATTGGCTTTATGTACGACGTGCCCTTCGTGGCGACCCCCGAGGTGGTTGTTAGAAGGATGTTGCAACTCGCCAGGGTCCAGCCTGGGGAAGTGTTATACGACCTAGGGTCTGGGGATGGGAGAATTGTCATTATAGCCGCTAAAGAGTTCGGCGCCAGAGCCTTCGGCGTTGAGATCAGAAAAGACTTATTTGAGCAGTCCATGGCCAGGATTAAAGACATGGGCCTGGCCGACAGGGCCACTATTATAAACGCCAGTTTTTACGAGGTGCCTCTCACAGACGCCGACGTGGTGACTATGTATTTATTGACGAGCGTAAACGAGAGGCTCAGGCCCAAGCTGGAAAAAGAGCTGAGACCAGCGGCGCGAGTGGTAACACACGACTTTGAAGTGCCGGGGTGGAGGCCAGCCGTGGTGGAGGAAGTGTATGAAGACTGGCGGTCTCACAAAATTTATTTGTACAAAATGCCGGGGAAGGAAATCCCCGTTCCTGGCAAGTCTATCCCGGTGAATGACAAGTGGCTTAGACAAGTGGTTGAGCTAATCGACGGTGTGAGATCTCTAGAGGATATCGCGGGGAAGCTCGGCGTTCCGATTAGAAAAGTTAGGGAGGCGGTAGAGGAGTTAAAAAAACTAGGCGTTGTGGATGAGATCAAGGTCGTTAGATGAGGGAAATTATAGAGTTGTACCGCAAAGTCGGCGGTTTTCAAGCGCTACACGTCGCTGAGGCTTACGACGTTCTAAAAGAGGCAGTTGAAGCGGCAGATGTGCGTTTTCTGTCCTTCACGGGGAATTTAGTCGCCACTGGGTTAAGGGAGTTTATAGCTGATGCTATACGCAGAAGGCTTTTTAACGTAGTGGTGACGACCGCTGGGGCTTTAGATCACGATATTGCAAAGAGCATGGGGGCTGTATACGCCCCTGGCTCTTTTGATTTAGACGATGTTGATTTAGCCGCGAAGGGCTACCACAGGCTTGGGAATGTGGTGATTAAGAAAGAGGAGTACGGCCCCTTGGTGGAAAAATTTATTCTAGCGCACTGTGAGAAACTGTGGGGAAAGACGCTGGCCACATATGAACTGGCATATTTATTAGGGGCGGAGTTGCCAGAGGACTCTATCCTCGGCGCGGCAGCGAGGGCAGGGGCAAAGGTCTTTGTGCCGGGTATTGTCGACGGGGCCGTGGGGACAGCCCTTATGACTTGTAACGACTTGGCGAGGACTAAAAGAGGAGGATCTAGGGCTTTTATAGACGTGTTAAAAGACGAAGAGGAGCTGAGGGAAATAGTACACAACAGTAAGAAATTAGCAGCTTTAATTGTGGGAGGCGGCATTAGTAAACACCACGTAATTTGGTGGGCCCAGTTTAAGGGGGGACTCGATTACGTTGTCTATATATCAACCGCAGTGGAATACGACGGCTCGTTAAGCGGCGCCCGGCCCAGGGAGGCCATTAGCTGGGGGAAAGTTAAACCATCAGCGAAATCTGTCTTCATCTTTGCAGATGCCACGTTAGTGCTTCCAGTGCTTCTCAAAGCCCTTTGACATGCTAATTCAAGTGCTTTCTATAGTGCTGGCATTCACGGCAGGAGTAGCCTTTGGCAAGTGGTGGGTTCAGTTCCAGAAAAGGCGGGGAATTACTTCCCGGGATGTTTACAAGGGTATTGACGGAGTGCCCAGGGCGGGGGGGCTTATAGCCGTGGCGGCCTCTGCGGTAGGATACGGCGTTGCGGCCCTTGTGGCTGAGGAGGCCGCCGTTGTTTTAGTAATATCTCTTATTATAGGTCTCTTGGGCCTTTTAGACGATTTGCGGGGAGTGAGCGAATATGTGCGCGTTTTAGTCCCAGTGTTTTTGGCCATAGGCTTGGCTAGGGCGGTGGGCCAAATGAAATTGACTGTACCAATGGTGGGCCTTTTCTACGGGGCGACTGGATGGTTTGCCGCGTTGGCGTTGCCCGTTATGACAAACGCTTTTAATATGTTGGATCCCGTGAACGGGTATTTGCCCGCTGCAAATATTATCATAGGCCTCGCCCTGGCCGCGGTGGCAGTAATTAGGGGACAGGCAGATGCGGCGTTTCTACTGGCTATTCACGTGGCAGCGTCGTTGGCCCTGTTTCTGTACAATAAGTACCCCGCCAAGACTTTTAACGGCAACGTGGGGAGCTACTTCCTAGGCGCCAGTATATCCACAATAGCTGTTTTATACGACCTCGTGGCGTATTTAATTCTAACAGGCCTGCCCTTTGTGATAAACGGGGCGTTGATAATATTCTCCTCGGGGGGGATAAAGGGGCGTGAGAAAATACAGAGGCCCACTGTTTTAAAAAACGGAGCGGTCTACCAAGAGTGTAACTCCCCAATCTTGTCGCTTGTGAGATTAGCCGTAGCCGACAAGCCGTTGACTGAATACGAGATATTTAAAACGCTAGTTATCTTGACGGCTATTACATCGGCGCTGACAATAGTTTTGGCCGCGTTATTGCGCCTCTTCGCACTGCCGATATGAAAAAGGCGCTTATCGTCGTGGGAGCGTCGTACTTAATACTGCTGGCGTTTTTTGCCATTGCGACTTGGCTCCTGCCCTTGTTAAGACAGAGAGTTCTCGGCGGGTTTACAATTGGCGATGTGGTGACAATAATAGTGGTTTTACTCTACGGGCTGTTTATATATTTAGCCGGGTTTTATCTAGTACGTGGCAGTTGCAAGAGCGGATATTGAAACGCTAAAGTGTATCCGCGGAGAGAGCAATTGGGATTTTTGTCTAAGGCTTAAAAAGGCCAAGGAAGCCCTGGCGGAATTAGAAACTAAGATTGAAAAACTTCTTGAGAAACTGCCGTGAGGAAGGCGTCTGTAGCAGTCCTGGGGGTGGGGGGCGTGGGGAAGACGACGTATGTATTTAGACTTCTGGGCCTCTCCCTAAAGCCCAGGGCCACCCTACGCCCAGGGATATACCGCATGTATCTAAGCGATAAGGAAATTGATTTTATCGACGTTCCGGGCCAAGTGGCCACTGAAGTGGCGAGGAATTTCGCAAAGGCGTGGACGTTTTATGTGGACTTAATGATTTATATGTACGACGTGACAGATCAGTCCTCTCTTTACGCCATTGCGGAGCTCCACAGCGCGTTGCTTGACAGAGGGATTAGGCCTTATAGAAAAGTAGTGTTAGTGGGGAATAAGCGGGACCTCGCCGAAGAGCTCGGCCTTTTTGTAGAAGGCGATGAGATAGCCACGGCAGTTGGCGCCTCTAAAATATATTATATATCTGCCCTTAAAGACAATATTGAGGTTTTATACAAGCCGCTGGAAGAAAACATATGATCCCCCGTGAGGATATTATCACAGGGATTTTAGCCACCCCATTGGTTGCCCTCCTCCAGGAAATTGACGAGGTAAAGCCCAGCCCCAGGGTAAGGCCTCTGTTTGATCTCATTTCGGAAACGGGGGTGTTGCAGAAAAAGGGGGATAAGTACAAAAGGGGACAGGCGCCCCCGGTAGGCGAAGTCTCTCCCATTGCAGAGGCCGTGGCTGAGCTCTTTCAACACATAGTTTTTCCCTACCTAGCGGCCGGCAGACAAGCGGTGAGGCTAAGCCGCGAGCTCCAGAGGGCTTTGTATGTATACACATCGGCTTACCAAGCGTTTAGAATTACGGCAGTTCAGGAGCTTTTAAAATTCGGAGGGCTCACCCTTGTGGCGGGGTGGTTCCCCTGTGCCTTTTCCTCAGAGCTAATGTCAATAGCAGGCCGCGATGTGGTAATAGTAGAAGAGCGCGAAGACATATTAACGCTTGAAATGGACCGTCTCTCTTTAATCCCCCTAGCCCCGTCGCCTCCTGGGCGGGAGCTCGCGGCGGCTGGTTTTTACGCCTTTGAAATCACGCGGCTGGACGACTTAGAGCAAGTGGCGGAGAAATACGGCAAATTCGACACGGCAATAGTCTGTAACAGAGGTGTCGACGTGACGAGGTTAGGCGGGCTGGCAGACGAGATTTTTTACATAATGCCCAAAGACAAGGTGATTTTTCAATTAAACGACGCGTTATTGAGAGGACTGGGCCTCACGGCCCCTGCCCAAGACGCAGATAAGGCGCTGAGAAAAGCCGAGAGGGAGGAGCTGGGGCCTTTTGAGATATATATATTAAGGAGCGCAGGCACCGCCTGACAAAATAATCTCCACGGCCTCCTTAAACCCTATGCCGCTTGGCCCGTCTACCACTACTTTTGCCGCTTTTTTCGCCGCTGGCGTCGCGTTGCCCACGGCAAACCCCCAGGAGACGCTTAACATGCCCACGTCTACATCGCTGTCTCCCACTGAGGCCACTTGAAAACACGGCACTCCCAGCCTCTGACACAGCCACTTTACCGCAGTGCCCTTGTCGACGCCTGCAGGCCTTACGTGTATGGCATATCCGCTAGACTCCACGACATAGCCCGGCCCCAATACGTCTCTTAAGCGCTCTACCGCGTCCTCTCTAAGCGGTATATACGCCAAGTCGTATTTCCTACACTTATTCTGATGGCTGGGCTTGACGACGCCCGTTGATAATACAAGGCGATCTACCTCTGCCATATCCCCAGAGCATAGCTCGTACGTAACGCCGTCTAGGTGGACGAGACATCCGTTTTCAGCTATGACATCTCTAATCCCCAGGTACCTGGCCACAGTTAACGCGAAATCTAGGCCGTTGGCGGTGGCCAAGACTACTCTAATCCCCGCGTCGCGCGCCCTTCTCAGAGCTAGGAGAGCCTCGGCAGATAGCTCGTATGTGTTTCTGCCAAGAGTCAGCGTCCCGTCTAAATCTACTACAAGCACTTTACACGCCACGTCGCCTAAGAACAGCGCCTTTATAAAAGCTATTGTTTTAGGCAAAAATTTTTTAAGTGGCCGCATCCATCAACCCAGCCGCCGTAGCTCAGCCCGGTTAGAGCGGCGGGCTGTTAACCTAAGGCGGACACCCGTAGGTCCCGGGTTCAAATCCCGGCGGCGGCGCTGGACTACTCTGTTAATATAACTTTGGCGTATTCGGCGAGGGAGTTTCTCAACTGCGCGTCCTCTGTCTGCAAGGCAATTGCTAAAATCAGTTGGGCCAATATTGGCTTTCTATCTTCTTGCGGCAAGGCGTTTAACAAATTAGCCGCTGCCGTGGAGATTAAGCCTATGGCCTCGTCTACTTTTAACTCGATGTTTGAGAGGAGGTCTATGACGCGATCCTCGGTTTTATATAACGTGTATATAGTGGTTAGCATTAAAAAGTCCGTGTCGCTGATTTGTAGCCTCTCGGCCCACTCTTGTACTTTTACCGGGTCTGACAACATATACTGTACAAATTTTTCAAGCTCACTCCTTGGAATTTGAAACATTTTCTCCGCGTCGTTGAGGAATTTCTCAACCCAATCCACATCTAAGACTATAATTCTATTTAAATTGAGAGTTTTTATAAATTCGGTGTTTTCAAAAGCGGGAGTCGGCTGGGTTTACGAGGGTTTTTTCGGCGTAGACGTCCCAGAGGACGTGGACGTGCAAATAGTCCTTGTCACGCACTACCACGAGAGACACATCGCCGGGGCCAGGTGGGCGAAGAAAGTAATTATCAACCCGATAGAGTACAGCATGGCGACTGATCTGCAGAGGGCGTTGAGGTATTCAGAGGTGGTGTTAAGGCGGGCTGGGGCGCCTAAAGACGTAAAGCCAGCCGTTGTGGCGGCCCCTTTCCGCGGCTCTGTGTATAAATTCACCGCTGGGTGGGTAGATCTGGGGGACTTATCCGTCCGCGTTTTGCCCTGCGGCTCGCACACGTGGGGACACACTTGCTACGGAGTGGAGAACGCAATATTTGTAGGCGATTTAGACAGCTGGATTGTAAGCGTGGGAGTTTTCATAAACGTCTTGTCTTCCCTGAGAGGCCTCAAGGGGTATGTTGTTTATACAGGCCACGGCGGGAGAGAGCCCGTGGAGGAGTTCGTGGAGAGAATCAGCGCCAGTTTTAAAAAGCTCACTGAAAAATACGTGGAGTGTCTTGGCGAGAAAGTGCCCTACAGAATAGCTCTTTGCGCCAGGGGAGGCGGGGACGTCTTAAGGCTGTCAGAAGAGGGAATTGCTTTTGTAAAATACCTGGCAGAAAACGGCTACGCTAAGATTGTCAACACGTTTCCTTACACAGTCAAGCCCACGTATTGAAGGACTTCGTCTAGCTGACAACGGAAGAGGTGGCTGGGGCTGTCGGGATCGTCCGTGGAGCCGAAGCCGGGGATGTAGTCGCACCTGCTGGCCAGGGCCTTCGCCACCTCCCTCTCACACAGCGGAAGCACTACGGCATATAGAGCCGCGCAGTTTAAGAAGTCGACGTGCCACCTCTTTTTAACAGGCCGGTTTAAATGCCGAGTAACTCTCTTGAGGCAGGACTTTCCACAAGAGCCCACATATGCGTATACGCCGCTTTTTATTACAAATTTTGCCGTCACGTGAGGATCGCAGAGGAAAAAGACCACATAGCTTTTAAAACACTTTGTATGCGACATGTGCGATGAGGAGCCGATGGCTGGCGCAACTCATGGCGTTAAAGCTTGGCGGGTTCTGAGCCTCCTCTTTACCTCCTCCACGAGGCGCGGGAGCACCTCCCCCGCCCTCCCCTGAATGAATACATCTGCTATTGGCGTTATGGCGGAGGGCTCGACGTTTATTTCCACAACCCTCGCCCCGGCCTCTTTAGCTATCCGCGGGATATACGCCGCGGGGTATACCACGCCTGAGGTGCCGACGACTAGCAAGACGTCTGAAACTGAAGCCAGCTCCACGGCGGCTCTCCAAGCCTCTTGAGGCAACGGCTCTCCAAACCAAACGACATCCGGCCTCAACAGCCCACCGCATTTTCTGCACAAAGGGGGCACCTCCTCCACTGGCTTGTCCAATATATACACAGAACCGCATTTTACACACCGCGCACGCCAAATAGAGCCGTGTAACTCAACCACCAGCCTGCTCCCAGCCCTTTGGTGCAAGCCGTCAACGTTCTGAGTTATGACGCCCCTCACCACGCCCATGGCTTCAAGCTCGGCGATGGCATAATGGCCAGGGCTAGGCCTTGCGTTGTAAATAACCTCCTGGCGCCATTTATACCACCGCCACACTAGCGCCGGATCTCTCGCAAAAGCCTCCGGCGTGGCCAGCTCCTCGGGCTTATACCTCTCCCACAAGCCCCCCGGCCCTCTGAACGTAGGAACGCCGCTTTCGGCGGAGATACCCGCGCCGGTGAAAACTACACAATGACGAGAAGAGGCCAATAAGTCTGCAACGTTCATAAATACACCTCACATATTTGTTTATAAGTAATGAGCCAGGCGATTAGGATACGCTACGTCCTCCCCCCTAATAGTTCCTATCCACGTCGACGAATACAATGGGCCAGATATACGACTCGTCCATCCTCCAGCCTGTTAGTGCCCCGCCCCTTTTGAGACTGCGTTTTGGTATAACTCCTCCGCTTGCTAGGCATTATAAGAGGGCCAAGTTATGCCGTTTTGTCATTGTCATGTATTTTTCTCTTTACTAAACAGAATCGTGTTCTAATTGAACAAAAATGATTGGGTTTAATAACAAAGGTTTGAACCGGGGTGAAAACGTCTTGTCTATTAGAAACGTCAAAGCCTAGTTCCATACGGCGGTAGTTTAACAAAACGGCCCGCTGTTTAGTTAATTTAACCAAACCGCGGGCAGTGTGGTTGCGTAATATTTCCGCTTTTTCCATTTCTTTCTCCGCTTATTTTCCGGTTATCTTTTGCCCGCAGTGTGCGCAAGCTTATAAACCTCACCAAGGGGGATCTATACGCCTTTACGGGATTTGAAAGTATCTTACGGGGCGTGTGAATGCTGTGTTTGTCTTGTCCATACCTAAGTATAAGTTTGCAACATCTCTACTTTAAGTAGATTAAGTTTTTAAGTAGAGAAGAAAGGCGTTGTCATGTTGGCGATTCACTTATTACTAGTGCTGGCAGTTGTTACGCATATGGGGTTGCCCAGTGCTACTGTAAACACTTGTAGCTTTAACGACGTTGTCTACGTGATATCAGGACAATATACCTGGAAGAACTATTACATGCCCTATGCTATTGATGCGTGGATAGGGGATGCGGTTACTAACGTGCCCGAGGTTTATTATACGTATTACTGGGACAACAATTCCAAAGTCCTCAATGTGATCTTCTTTGATGCCGGACCTGAAAGCGGCTATGTCACTTATAAAGTATACTTTACGACACAGGGCGCCTGTCCCACAGAACCTCCAAAAGGAAAGGAGATAGTGTTAAAGGCGTATCGGGCTAGAGTTGTCGAGAATGTTGAGCCGGTGAGCACTAAGCCGCAGTCTATTACATCCACTGAGAGGATTTTGCCAGCGTATAAAGCTCAGATTAAGGTTACAAATTAGCCCGGTTTTTTAGTATTTTTTATCCTATAAGGGATTTCATAGATTCTAACTAAGATGGGGGAATTTACTTTATTCTCAGTAACTGTGGGCGAATTGGAGCGTGGAATGGCGGGAGTTGTCAATGAGTGGATACAAAGGGGATGCGGGTTATGTGCACGCAGCCCGTTGCCAGCATAATGGCCGCATCTTCACGCCCCTGAGGTCTCTTCAATTAATGCGACATACTGCCGCTTTAGGAAGATATTGTGTAGCGCCTTCTAAGTGTATGGCACCGCAACGCCGATTTCAGTCGCCAAATCCCATCTACTTTAAGTAGATCAATTTTTTATCCAAGCGATATTATTACGTCGTGAAGTTATTTATCATCGTTATAGTTAGCGTTATTGTTATTGTTTTTATCGCATACTCGCTTATAGACAGATACTACGGCGTATGTATCTCGCACGGATCCGGCTATGACTGTGTTGTTTACAGAGGATTTAGCGAAGTGGGCAGAGTGGCTCTATTTCAAAACGGCACGGTGGACTTTAAGTGGGGCACGGTATCGGTACGCGGCCCCTTGAGGTGTGTAGGTAACTGCACGCCTGGTAGCCTGACCGCCATTGGGATACGCGGTATCTACGTGGTTGAGGGCGGGGGGACAACCAGCGTCGTCTTCTACCACTTAAATGCCTACCTTGGTTACATATTGGCAGTGCCCGTTGCACTATACATATACGCCTTAGCCCTAATTGCAAGCGGCGCTCTTGAGAAGATGTACCGCGGGCTTAAAATTGTCGTCGTAGCTGGGACAGTTGCAACAGCCCTCTCCATATTCACTACGCCGCTAGAGCCAATCTCAGCGGCGGCGCTGTCAATATGTGGTCTGTCTACCACGGCTCTGGGGGTATATGCCGTTAGGCGGGTGAGGCAATGGGTAATGTCGATGTTGACGTAGTTATCAGATTGCTCTCCCTCCTCCTACAGAGGCCTATGAGGAAGACTGAATTATGGAGGCTCAGTAAGCTTAACTATTACAGTTTCGAGAGGTACCTCCTAATATTAATAGAGAGGGGACTAGTGGCTGAGAGAGACGGGCTTTATCACTTGACTGAGAAGGGGACTAGAGAGACTTTGGCAATTTTAGAATGGTTGCGCAGAGTCCTCTACTAATGGCTTACACTTGCTGAGATCTATAAAGTGTATTTAAACGTCGGACGGTTGAGTTAGCCTTAACACAGAGATAAGTAGCGACGCAGAAAAGGTGGCTGAGACGCCCGTAGTGGCTGTAACAGGCGGAGTGTTTATCGCCACGCTAGACGCCGTGATAACCATCGTCATCCCGCCGTTGGGTTGTATCCCGCATTACATAGGAGTAATGAGCCACCCGCCAAGTCTTAACTTCTATAAACTCCTCTCTCCGCGTGAAGAGGCCCTTTCAGGCGCCCGTCGAGGTATCTGTTAACCCTCCTACTCTCCAGGTTTACGATGAATGAGTCCTCTTGTCATCGGCGTTTTATTAAGTCTGCAACGTTCATAAATATACCTCATGTTGTTTATAAGTGATGAGCCAGGCGATTAGGATGCATGACGCACCACGACCTCCTCTGACTTTATGCAAAGGAGAAGTGGTAGCGGCACGCACTCTTGGTGAGTAACTTTTTAATAACTATAGCGGGGTTTGCGTCATGAGAAAGGTGGCAGTGTTAACCTTAATACTGGCGTTTATCCTACTGGCCGCCGGGTGGCAGACTTATACTATAAAAGTTGCCTCTGTCGAAATAAACGCACTTGCCGTGGGGCCGTCAGGAGGGTCCGTCTTGCCGATAAAAGTGACTTTGCTCACGCCCGGCGACGGCCGCTCCTATGTGGCAGGCGTACCAGAGGCGGGACAGGGGTTTGGCCCCTCGGCGCAAATCGCCCTTTATGTGGCATCGCGCCTCTCGGGAGTCCCCTACACGAATTACACAGCACTGCTTAGAGTGCTCGCCAGCGATGCCCAAGTCGGCGGGCCTTCTGCCAGCGGCTATATAACAGTGGCGCTGTACGCCTTAATGAACGGCCTTCAGCTACGGAATGATACAGCCATGACGGGGATTATACTCCCCGACGGCCTCATAGGGCCTGTGGGCGGGGTGTCTCAAAAAGTCAGCGCCGCCGCTGCGCAGGGAATTAAAACGGCGCTTGTGCCAATAGGCGAGGCCCCAAGCGGCATTAGGGGGATAAGGGTCATTGAAATAGGCACTGTGGAGGACGCTATTTATTACCTCACGGGCCGGAGGATTGAAACCCCGCCTCCCACTGCCGTTGACGACTCTGCCTTTAAGACAATTTCGAGGGACTTACTCAACGCGATATACAGCTATTACAACCAGACAGTGGGAAGGGGGTATGTAGACACAGCGACAATAGAGCGGCTGAAATCGCAGGGCTATTATTACGCCGCAGCCTCTCTAATCTACCAAGGCCTCGTCAATTATTACAGAGAACAAGCGTCGTTTTCTAGGAGGGTTTACCGCAATTTATACGACCAGGCGTTACAAATGGCGAAAAACGCCGAGGCTGATTTAGCCCAAATCCCAATAACTATAAACAACATTGACCTCGTGGTGGCCAGTTATACGAGGATATACGAAGTTTATTTAGAAGCCAACTCCACTAATCCAGACGCGGGAATGATGTACGCCAGGGCAATTACGTTGAAATCTTGGATAGACGAGGCGCGGAAAATGGCCTATGAGCCCGTTGTAAATGAGACGGGCCTCGCCGAAGTGGCGAGGATGTACCTCGACTACGCAAAGACCATGTATGCGTATCTCGAGACGACTTACGGCGTCACTCTTGGCGACTACGCCACAGCCGTGCAATTAGCGGAGAGCCTTTACCAACGCGGCTTGTACCTAGCGTCCATGGCTAACTCCATTGAGATAATCGCCGAATCTGCCTCCGCGCTCATGTCCTCGGCGCCTGATAAATACCTACAAGTGGCCAGGGAAAGGGCTTTGATAAATATGGCCAGAGCTGCCGCGTGCGGCTACACCAACACTCTGCCGCTGAGCTACTTACAATTCGGCGACTACTTCAGCGCTCAGGGCAACGCGGCGCAAAACGCTCTTGCCTACTATATTATGGCCTCTATATATTCCACGGCCATGGGCGACGTGGTGTGTAACGCCAAGGGAGGGAGAATAATCCCAAGGGCGAATTTCTCAGCGGAAACTCAAGCCCCAACCTCCGCCCCCGTCACGACGCCCATGGAGTCTGTTGCAGAACAGGGGGAAAAAAGCTTGTGGATTCCCCTGGTTTTAGTCTTGTTGGCCGCGGCGGCTTTGATATACGCCTCTAGACGGTAACAACGTCTCTATTAAACGCCGGTTTTTTTCTCCGCTTCTTCCTCCCGCCCTTTGGCAAGAGCGCCGCGGTGAAAAAAGCAACTGGGATTAGATACTCCCAGTAGGGGGCGTACATATATATCGCCGCAATAATTCTCTCCACTACATCGCCGTTAACTAATAGGGCTGGTACCGAGAGTAGTATCAGGCCGGCAATTGCTAAGCCTGTGAGAACTCTATCCCTCACCCTCCTTAGCGCCAGCGCCGTGATTACTGCTATCACTGTTAAGGCGATTAGCCCAAACATATGGGGGGCCTACCACGGCGGTTTTATTTCTATTTGTTATTATAGGTCCTGGCTTTAAATAAGGCCCCGCGGTTGAAACGGGAGGAATCGGCACTGCACAGCTCCGGTGTATTGTTTAAATACTGTCAGAATTGTACAGCCGTGTGGTTCCTCCCGTTGACTAGAAACGAGGCTGTAGAGGCCATTAAAAAGGCGTATTCTATAGCGCAAGAATACGCGAGGAAAATTGGAGGAAGGCTGGAGGTAATACAGCCAAAGCATATATACGGCGACTCGGCTGATAAATTCGGCTACTCGTTGCAAATCGGGAGGATAACAGTAAACCTCCCTCCAGCCGCCGTGTTGATTGTCTGGGGCTTTTACAACGCCGATGAATATCTGGATTTCGTTAGATTTATTCAAGACGGACGCGTCTTCGAGTGGTTTGTAGAGCCCATTGCCTACTACCCCGAGAGAGTCGGCGTATGGGCAGAGGAGCCGTTAGTATTCAGAAATGTTATTTACATCGACGTCCACACCACCTCTACGGAGCAACGGGATAGAGTTTACGGGTGGCCGCTGGGCTATTTCATATCACCTCTCCAGCCGCCCCAAGAGGTGAGGCCTCCCAAGAGGCGTAGAGTGGAGAGGAGGCAGAAGGGCGGGCAGTCTTGATAACTGCAGTAACGTACATAAGAGTCTCCACGGAGGAGCAGGACCCGGAAAATCAACGGGTGTTTTTAGAGAGGTGGGCCGGGGAGAGGGGGATTTACATTGTTAAGCACTATGTCGACGTGGGGGTGTCCGGAGCGACGGAGCCTTGGGAGAGGCCGGCCTTTAGACAAATGGCCTCTGAGGTGGACAAGCTGGAGCCGAGGCCGCGGGTGTTGCTCGTGTACGAAATTTCGAGGCTAGTGCGCTCTTTCCAAGAGCTCTTTACTCTGCTAGACGTGGTGGAGAACAGACTGGGTCTCGTGGTAGTCTCAGCCTCGGAGAGGGAGCAGGCCCTGCAGAACCTCGACGGAGTTTATAGACAGTTCTTACGGGCAGTTTTGGCCTTTGTGGCGACTATGGAGAGAGAGTTTATAAGACAGAGGACTAAGACGGCGCTTGAGAGGGCGCGCCTCCAGGGGAAGGTGTGGAACGTCGCCGAGAAGCGGCGGGATTTGACGCAGGCCGTAGTGGAGATGTACCTATCGGGGGCCTCGCTGAGGGAGACCGCCAGGGCCTTCGGCCTCTCACTGTATGAAGTAAGGCGAATTCTGTCAAACGCGGGGGTGTACAGGCCAAGCCCCTACACGTGCCCCCGTTGCTTCTCAAAAATGAAAGTAGCTGAGAGGACGGCTAAAATCTCCAACGGGAAGTACACAGTGGTGGAGAGGCTCTATTGTTATAATTGCGGCTACGAGGAGATCAGGGAGGGATAATCAGTTCTTAAAGGACTCTTCACGCCTCTGCGAGGTGAAGCGTCTTCATCTACTGTTATACCCGGGCTGGTTTATTAACATATCTTTTCTATGTACTTTGAAATGTCGTGTCCCCTTTTCTTAAACTCTCTGAGATCTTCGTAGCGGCTCCACGGGTAAGAGATCCACACCCACTCCTCTATTCTCTCGGCGTAATAGTCGGGGGTGAGCTGGCTTGTTGTTTTTAAGTGTAGCACAGCTGTCTTTATTTGGGCCGCGCCTATTAAGTCGAGGAGGTTTTTGGCCAACATTAGCGTGTGTCCCGTGTCCGCCACCTCGTCCACCACAAGTACTTTCCTATCTCGAATAACCCCTGGCTCTATGCTGTGGTACAACAGGGGCCTCTCAGCCCGCCTCTGTGCCAAGCCCCAGTACTTGACGCCCATGGAGATTACGTCGTCAACGCCAAGAACATCGCTTATAATTCTAGCGGGCACTAACCCGCCGCGGGAGATGGCCACAATGACCTCAGGCTTATACCCGTCGCCCTCTATCCTCCTAGCCAAAGCCTCGCTTAGAGCTATCCCCTCGGCCCAGGAGATAAACCTGACTTTAACCCCGCCAACTTCAACTATAGCCATGTGAATTCATATTCAGGGAGTTAAAATATACAATTGCGTAGAAATTGCTATCCGATTTTAATATAGCGCCCGGAGGCGTTGTAGAGTGGCGTTCCAATTTTTAATTTAGACGTATCAACGACCGTATTAATTACAAAGACACAGTTCTTCAAAGTGGGGCCTAGTACCTCGGTTTTCACCCCCACTTCTAACGGCACAACAGATATCCCTCGCGCGTCGCGGTGTTCAGATTTTATATAGATGCCGTCGGAAGCGAATAAGAAGGCAGAGTGGTTTAGTTCCGCGACTGGTTTACGAACGACGTAAGGCGGCAGGCTAAAATCATAAATAAAAGATAGGTAGCCAATTCCCCTTTCGGGATAGGCAACTAACACGGCTCGGTACCCATACGCCTCGTCTGTAAATGTCCTTAGACCTTTTTTCACGCCACACAGACGTTTGAGGCCTGTTTCAAACGGCGCCTCTGGGTCAGGTTGGCCGGTAAACACCCGGCCTATAAATACAACAGCTGTCATATTCCCCACGCGGCCAGCGGTTACGCATTTAAAATCGCTGGCGCTTATAGGCGGCGGCACTTTAATAACACCGCTATACTCACAAGGGCCATATACTACTCCAGAAATATTTTCTACAGACATACATGCAACATTAAAATTTACATAACAAATTTTTTCATCCATAAAAAACATATATAAATAGTTAATGAAAAATGAAATAAAAATTAAAATAAAAAATAAAATTATCACTAATAAAAATAATCTATTCATAGTTGTAGAAAGAGGCTAAAACCCATGTGGCGTTTATCTCTACGGCTTCGGCCTCAACGCCAGCCTTAAGCAAGGCGTTAAGTATAGGCTTAATGTCGGTCTTGCTTATAACACAAGTGAAGTTGACGATGCCGTCATAACAAGTCAAAGGTTCGGAGGTTTTAATCACGTCGAAATGAGCCAAGGCGGCGATCTTTCCCCTGTGGTTACCGACGTAGTTTATAACTACCCGAGGCAAATGCTCACCAGAGCCAGCTTAGGCCAACTGATAAGCGGCTACTGCCACGAACACAGCTACTGACATTATATCTAACCGCCGTTTTCCGATCATATGTATTAAGACAATCGGTATTTTTATTTTTTATTTCTACAAATTAATTAATGTAAAGACCGGGGTTATGCGAGGGATTTTCAGCGCCCGCCACTGCTGGGCAGGCTCTCGCCACCGCGTCGGCGTGGGTTCAACTCGTCATTCGCACTATTTGCAGTGAGTGTATTTAAATTTTAGGTGTTGTGGACTGTTTAGTTTTTATATACGTGGCTTAAATTATTGGTGCCGAAGTTAATAATTGTCACTGGCGGCGTGATGTCCGGCGTTGGCAAGGGAGTTGTAGTCGCTAGTATTGGAAGAATTCTCAGGGCCCGGGGCTTGTCGGTAAATGCCGTGAAAATAGATCCCTATATAAACGTAGACGCGGGGACTATGAACCCATACGCCCACGGAGAGGTGTTTGTCACTTACGACGGGGGAGAGACAGACCTAGATCTCGGCCATTACGAGCGTTTTCTAGACGTGGAGCTCTCCAAGAGGAATAACATAACGTCGGGGCAGATCTACCTCACAGTAATTGAGAAGGAGAGGCGGGGAGAGTATTTGGGCCAGACGGTGCAACTCATACCTCATGTAACTGATGAGATAAAGAGGAGGATTGTGGAGGCCTCCGGCGGTTACGACGTGACTTTAGTAGAGATAGGCGGGACGGTGGGAGACTACGAACAGCTCCCGTTTTTGGAAGCGGCTAGGCAGTTGGGGCTTGAGCTGGGAGAGGACGTGGTTTTTATACACGTGGCGTGGGTCCCGCTTTTAAAAATCACGGGAGAGTTTAAGACTAAGCCCCTTCAGCACAGCGTCGCTGAGCTTAGGCGCTATGGCATACAGCCCGACGCCGTTGTGGTGAGGTCTGAAAAGCCCATAGACGCCAACTCTATAAAGAAAATAGCGCTTTTCGCCCACGTGCCTCAGTGGGCTATTTTTAATTCATACGACGTTGATACTATATACCGCGTTCCCTTAATACTAGAACAGCAGGGATTGGGGGATTTCTTGACTAGGAGGCTCCGCCTTCCGTCGCGCTCCCCCGAGTATAGAGACTGGGAGGAGTTTTTATCCAAGCTGTCTGCTCCTAAGTACAGAATTTCCGTAGGGATGTGCGGGAAATACGTGGAGCTCCCTGACGCGTATTTGAGCATTGTGGAGGCTTTAAAACACGCAGGCGCCGCGCTTGACGCGAGGCCGGAGCTAGTGTGGATAAACTCGGTGGAGGTAGAGAAAAACCCGGACATACTCCGTAAATTAGATCTCGACGCCATAGTGGTACTGCCCGGTTTTGGCAAAAGGGGCACTGAGGGCATGATCGAGTGCATTAGACACGCCCGCATGGAGAAAATACCGTTTCTCGGCATTTGTTTCGGCATGCAACTGGCCGTGGTGGAGTTCGCCAGAAACGTCTTGGGACTAAAGGGGGCCAACTCCACAGAGCTTGATCCAGAGACGCCCCACCCAGTTGTACACTTGGCGCCTGAACAGCGGGAGGTAGACGTCTTGGGCGGGAGCATGATACTGGGCAATAGGGAGGTGGAAATAGTGCCGGGCACTCTCGCCGCATCGCTCTACGGTGTCTCTGTAATCACAGAGAGGCACAGACACCGCTACGAGGTGAATTTGTCTTATCTCCCCAAATTTACAGAGGCGGGGTTGGTAGTGTCGGGGTGGAGGAGGGATATTAAGAGAGTGGAAATTATTGAGCTGCCCGGACATCCCTATTTTATAGCCACGCAGTTCCACCCGGAGTTTAAGTCCAGGCCCGCCAAGCCCCGGCCTGTTTTTCTCGGGCTTTTAAAAGCGGCGTTATTCGCTAAGAGGTGACTCTCCACAGCTCTATCCTCTTGGCGTAGCGGTAGCCATACGCCGACGCCGCCACGGCAACTACGCCGCCTATAAGTGCTGTAATTACTGTGAGCTGTAAGTTGTTAAACATTATGTGGACTGCCAGCGGTATAGCTACTGCCGGCTCAAGCGTGACTAGCATTAAGACGTAGCCAAGGTACTGCATTGCCAGCGGCGCCTTGGCCGGACCGCTTTCCGGGTTCCCGGCCTCGTAGCGCATTAGCTTGTAAGGAGTGGGGCGCCTTGGGGCGATGAGCATTACTAAATACACAGTCCCGACCATAAGAAGGAAAAGGACGGTGTAGACCAGAGCTACTGCCGTCGCGTCGTCCATGGTCAGTTCAATGTGTCAGATTTATAACAATTGTTTTTATAGGGACGTGATTGACATAACGCTTTCTATAGCGGCGGCAGTTGCCTACGGCGTTGCGCCTCTAGTATACAGACCTGCTTTACAATGTACTAATCAGTTCAGAGCAATGAGCGTGTTCTCCACTTATTCAATTCTCCTGGGCCTGCTCCTCCCCTGGGACGGCGCCTCTCTTGACGGCGTTTTATCGGCGGCCGCCGCCGCTTTATTTGGCGGCGTGTTGGGATCATGGCTTTATGTAACAGCCGTTAAAATAGGGGGCGCTGCCGTGGGCAATATAAGTAGCTCGTTGTATGTAGTGTTGTTGCCCATCGCCGCAGGGAAGCTGGCCTTAATACCTGCTGCGCTGTTGGTGTTGTTAGGATCGGCAATTGCCTCTTCTTACGACGTGGTTGCTAAACGCGGGGCATTTTACGGCGTAGTAGCCGCCTTCGTGTGGACGGGCTCTATTATGCTCTACGCGTCAGCTGTCCGCGCGCTAGGCCCGGGAGGGGCTTTGTTCACAAGAGGAGTAATAGTGCTCCTCGCCACATTGCTGTTGGGCTTTAACAAGCCCCTCTGTGAGGCGTGGCGCCTGGTAGTTGGGGGGTTTATAGACACCTTCATTGGGTTTGGGGCATATACTTCCGCTATTTTTTACGGCGACTATGTAAGCGCCACGCTTATTATGTCCTCCTATCCCCTAATTTCAGCGCTTTTAGAAAAGCCGTTTATGTGGAGGAGAGTTGCCGGGGCTTTGGCGGCAGTGGCCGGCCTCGTGTTAGTGGCTTTGACAAATAAATAAATAGGTGTTGAATGCGGCCTTTGTGAAAATCGTTGTGACAAACGACGACGGTCCTCACTCCCCGCTGTTAGAGCCGTTGGTGAGAGGCCTTGAAGCCGTTGGCAATGAGGTCGTAGTGGTGGTGCCTGAAAGGCCTAGATCGGCCGCTGGCCTTGCCAGGACTTACCACAAGCCGTTGCGAGTGAGAAGGCTTGGGGGGTATTACGTAGTTAACGGCTTCCCTGCAGACGCTGTATTTTTGGCGTTGAAGCTCATAGCCCCAGACGCCGAGTTGGTAATATCTGGCGTCAACGTAGGAGAGAACATCGGCATAGAGGCTACTTATGGTAGCGGGACCGTGGGCGCGGCCTTGCAAGCCGGCGTCTTGGGAGTCCCCTCAATAGCGGCCTCGATGGAGGTTGGAGGAGACGTGGATTTTATGATAAAAGTGGTGGAAGGGGCTGTGGCGTCGGCTAGGGCGGGGCTAGACGGCGTTTTGGCCGTCAGCATTAACATCCCAAGCGTGTGGAAAGGCGGCGTTTACTGCGTGAGAAAACTGGCGCGGGCGGTTTATAGGGAGAGGCTATACGAGGGAGTTGATCCAAGAGGCGAAAAATATTACTGGCGGTGGGGCCCCAGAAGATCTGAATTTGAACCTGACACCGACGCATATTATTTCTACTATATGCGCGGAGTAACTGTTCTAGGGCTCTCCGAGTCAGGCGTGGCGTCTGTTGAGAATTTCGGCAGAAAACTAGGCCAGCTTATTGGGGCTGTGAAAGTGGACTGTTAAAGCCGAGGCTTGCTGACTCCCGCCGGTTTACCCACGGAAGCAAAGTGCGCCGTTTAGCTGGGGGAGTTGTAATGAGGACGTGCATAAGTCGGGGCCTAAAGACAAATAAATGGGCAATTGGGTGGCGCCATGGACGTTGTAAAAACTCTGAGGTATAAATTCGTGCGCTACTGTGTGAATAAAGCGTATGTGGATTTAAATCTAGAAGGCGTGCCCGCCGAAGTTGTAAACGTCTTAGACGACGTGGTAAATCAAATTAGAGACTTGGAGAGGCACATAGTTTCTTTTGAGTCTGCTGTTAGAGTTTTTAGGGCAGATTTGCCTGAGAAATTAAAGATATTAAAGGAGCGGGATCCAGCATTAGCTAGGGCCTTTATAAAGAATTTAGTTAAATACTGCCTAGAGCTGGAGGAAGTGGCTGATTCAAAACTGAAAGATTATTTAGAGGAATTGTTAAGCAGTTTTAAAGACTAGAGAGATGAGTGAGAATTGTCTTAAACGCCCCTCCTGGCTTCGGCAAGTCGAGGCTAATTGCGAGATTGGCGTCGGGTAGAATATCTCTAGTGTTTGTAAGGAGCCATCTAGAGGGTCTGCAAATGGCCCAGTACGTCTCTGAGTTTGGAGGCGTGCCGGGGTTATTATTTGGGCGGAAGTCTCTGTGTCCTTTCGGGGCCGAGAACGCGGCGCAGTGTTTATGGCTTAGAGAGAGCGGGGCGTGCAAGGCGAAGTCCCGGAGGCCGCCCACATTAATTTTCGATATTGACGAGCTTTATAAAGCGGGGGTGTGTCCCTATGAGGCGCTACACGCCGAGGGCAGGGAGAAGAACGTAGTAATTCTGCCCATAGCCTATTTGTCAAAAGTCTCTAACATATCTGCAGTGGCTGATCTTTTTGAAAACGTAGAGTTCGTGGCGTTAGACGAGGCGCATAATTTACTCTCAGTGGTGGAGGTAAGCGACAGCGAGCTTTACTCTAAGAGATATTGCCAAGAAGAGGACGGCAGGCTTTGGTGTTTAGTACTGCCGCTAGCCGCCGAGGTGGTAAGGGGGGTGAGATTTATAATTGCGGCCAGCGCCTCTGTGGTTAGGTATTTCTCCGACTTTTTCACGCATTTTCTCAACGCCAAGTTTATAGAAATTAAAACCTTGCCGGGCGCGGAGAATTTAGAGGTTGAGCACATGCCGTTGAAAATCCGCTATACTACTCGTTTAAAAAAAGACTACGTAGAGGCGGTATTGGACAAGATAAGGGAGGTATATAAAGAATACAGGCGTGTAGTCGTCTACCTGCCTAATAAAGAACTCGCCAGTTATTACGCAAATAAACTATTAGACCTCCCAGTGTCAGACAAGCCGCTGGGCGATATAGATCACGTAATTGTCAGTTATTTCGGTTCTCCAATTTCTGAGGGAGTTAACTTAAACGTCAAGGCGGGGGTCTTAGTGGGATTCCCCATACCAAATGTCAAGAGCAAAGAGCTGTGGCTAAAAGTAAGGCTAATCCAGAGGCTGGGCTTTGACGGCTATAAATACGGAGTTCTATTCACCGCGGTAAATCACGTGGTACAAGCCGTGGGCAGGGTGTTAAGAGGCTTGGAAAGAGAGAGGAAGTACATCCTCCTTATAGACGACAGATTTGCCGAGTACAAGAGGCTCCTGCCTGAATATCTTTCAAAGGCGGTTAAGTAGGTCTTAAAGTGGGGGATTTACGTGTTAGAACTGGCTTTGTTATTGCTACTGCTGGCTTTTACGTTTAATGACGGCGTATTTATTGGAATTGGGAAAACAGGGCCTGTGGAAATACCGCTGGATAGGCATATAGTAATAACAGGCCCGACTAGAAGCGGCAAGACTAAACTCGCGAAGAAAATCGTGGCGAGGTCGGGGTTGCCGGCTCTTGTGCTTGATTGGCACGGCGAGTACGAAGGGCTATCAATAGATGCAAGAAAAATAAAAATTGACATTGAGAAATTTGATAAAAAATTACTAGTAGAGATTTTGGGCCTCTCTCTTAATCTAAACGAGCCAAGTATTTACTTCCTTTATAGGGCAATACGTAACCAAAAACTACGAGACATTAAAGACGTAGTTGCCGCGTTAGAGGACTTTTTAGTGGCCACGAGGAGCGAGGTGGAGATGAAGGCTGCAATTGCCAGAAGGCTTGAATACGTAATGGACGTGTTTGAAAAAGGCATTATACCGGTGGAGAAAATTTTTAAATATAAAAAGACTATTATTATTAATTTATCTAAATTGAAATTATATGAAGAAAAAATATTAATATCACTATTTATATTATCATCTTTATATAATTACTTATTTGAGAAAGGGCCGTCTAAAAAAGTCGACAGGCTACTCGTAGTAGACGAGGCGCAGAATATTTTAAAACGCGGCGATGTTGTGAAATACTTGGTTTTTGAAAGCGCCAAGTACGGCCTGAGATTAGTGCTTGTGAGTAACGAAATGCCCCCAGAGGATATACTAGTCCATGCAACTCTAGTGTTAACTCGCCCTCATTACGCATACAGTTTAAAAACTAAGAGGGCGGCGGTGATCCGTGACAACACAATAAAAGAGTTATGGATAATATAGAAAAAATATTGAGGGCTCTGGGTTTGAAAAAAGATGAAATTACTTCTTGTGATATCTATATTAACTATTTTATGCAATATTTAGCTAGTATTGAGAGGAAAATCGCTGAGTTAAAAAGCAAAGTTGATTACCTAGAGGAAAAATGCATTAAAAATGGAGAAGAAACCGATAACTCAGGCTAGTATAAAAAGGGAGAATCTCCGAGTTAACCTGTCGCGCCCTCCGTCATATCATGTCCCTGTAGTGTTGAATGGCTATATTGCCGTCCTCGAAAAATTTCTCAGAGGCTAAAAGCCAAGCTTTCCGACCTGGATAATTCAGGAAATAAAGCCGAAAAATTAGCGTTCAAGAATTCTTTCAGAACGGCATATCCGCAGGATCGAGCAGGAGTTAGGAAAAAAGGGGGGGTTTAAATTAATTCGGAGAACCGCCTCTGCGCCCACAGCGCCAACACTTTCTCCCTCGGCGCCTCAAAGCCGCACTGCTGACACCTCAGCTTCCTATCCGACAGCTCCCCCATCTCTATCCCACACCGGGGGCACACCGCGGAGTACAGCCTGTCCTCACGGTACGGCACTCCGTACCATGAGGCCAGCTCTCTAATCCGCCTCCTCAGCCTCTCCGCGTTGAGGCGGATTCCTCTGTCTGAGACCTGGCGGGGGTCTGGCACGCTTACCACAATCACCGCCTTGTTGCGCCTCGCCTCCATTACTAGCTTCTTCGCCGTTTCATCTTCAAACTGGCGCAAGATGTTTTTCACGCGTCTGCGGAGCGCCGCTACTCTTTCACAGTGGTCCTCCTCCCCGCTCGCACAGAGGGCCTCAAGGCGGGAGATTTCCCTCTGTATGCGGCCAATTTTCCCCAAGTCCGGCCTGTAGACGCCTTTTTGCAGTACGCGCTCCCCATCTACAGTCGCCCACACCACGCCGTTGTGTAGAGCGATGACATCAACTGCGGTTAGGCGGGTAGGCTGGTAGGGCTCCGTCTCTTTGGCGAATACCAGCGCCACGTTAAAGGTGAATAAGTCAGACCGCCCAGTGGGGCCCACCCAGGCGTAGGCCTCCTCCAGCCGGCCGCCCTCCTTCAGCCTCTGGAGTATCCCCCTCACTTCTGCCCTCCTCAGCCTTATTACAATTGCGCCTTCGCCCTGTCCAATTCTGATCTCGCCCCCTTGGAGATCGACAGAGAACTGATCTCCGCGGAGTGCCACCCGCTTGTTGATACCCCCTTGCGCTCCCAGAAACTCCACCAGCTTCTCTGACGGAATCTCCTCCACTTTTCTCCGTATAAGCACTGTTCTATACGCCATCATGACTCTTCCTCCGCACTCCCAATTTTGAACAATTTTTCACCGCATGCTTTCCTGAATCCGGTTCTGAGCGGCGGTTTTTGCGCCTTAGCGTCCTGAAAAATTCAGGAAACAGAGGCGGGAAAAACCGGCTCAGGAGGGGGCTCAGGAGACGTCCTCTGGCCGGGCCAGCCGGATGAAGATCGGCGCCCTCCCGCCGAACCGGACAACGGCGTGGCGCTCCCCCGGTAGCGACTCGGTGGCCACCCTCTCCAGCACGGAGCGGTCTATCTGCACGGCGCGGGACACCCTCTCCAGCTGCTCCGGCGCTATCGCCAGCACGGCCTTGGTGTCCGAGTTGGCGATGATGGTGGAGAGCGGCCCGAACTCCTGGACGTCCTGGCTTATGGCCACGAGCCTGACCCCGAACTTCCTGAGGCCGCGCCACGCCAGCGCCAGCGCCTCTAAGTTGCGGAGCAGCAGGTGGGCCTCGTCTATGTAGATCTCCAGCTTCGGCCCGCAGGGCGGCCTGGGGCACGCCCGCTTGGCCCACAGCGCGTATGCGAACAGCCACGAGACGAGCCTCATGACGGAGGCGGGGCCCTCGTCCCCGTACGTGGTCACCGCCACCGCGCCAGACGTGGCGAGCCCCGCGGGCCTGGCCCGGGCCAGGGACTTCAACCGGCCGTAGATGGAGTCGACGGCCATGGCGCTGAGGGGGTCCCGGATCCTCGCGAGCGCGCCGACCAGCCCGGCGAGGTCGGCGGAGCCCCCGGCCCTCTCCAGGGCGTTGAGGATCACCGTGTAGTGCACGTCGTGCACCGCCACGCCGGCGGCCCTCAGTATGTCCAGGAGGAGGTCGGCGTCTGAGGGGCCCTCCTCGCCGCTGTCGGCCGAGAATGCCATCTCCGGTATGTGTTTCCTGGCGTCGATCACGGCCGTGGCGACGTCGGCCCAGTGCCCGTGGGGATCTATGGCCACCACTAGCCTCCCCAGCCGCCTGGCCTGTGCGGCCTGGGCCTTCGCCCACGTGGTCTTGCCAGATCCCGTCTTGCCGATCACCACGGCGTGGGGGCTCTCCAGCTGGTAGGGATCCATGCAGACCTCCCTCCCCCTGTCGTCCCAGCCCAGCCTGTACGCAGAGGGGCCGCACTGGAAGGGCAACAGCATGAAGGCATAGGGGGTGAACTCCGCGAGGTCGAAGGTCAGGGCGTCCACGGTGCTGGGCCTCCCCACGGTGAAGGCTGAGGGCCTCCCGTCCACCACCCCCGCAACCGCGAAGGCCTCCTCCCTCAGGTGGACGATCCTGTGCCTCACCGCCGCCACCTCCTCGGCCCGCATCATGCGGACTCGGCTGAGGAGGACCGCCGCCATGTGCTCCTGCCGGAGGGCCCGCTTCGTGATCCTCTGCAGGAAGCCCCTGTTGGGCGCCCAGGTCACCAGCGCCCTGCTGACCATCAGCTGGGAGACCTTCGCGATCGAGTGCACCTCCTCGGGGCGCAGGAGGGCGAAGAGGGAGTCGTTGGCCTCCAGGCCCCGCCCGGCGGCTGGCGTCCCCGCGTCCGACGCCAGGAGGAGGAGGTAGGCCAGGGCCCCGAGGACGGCGCCGGGGAGGGAGGCGGTGGCGGCGTGCACCTGGGATCGCCTGGCGGGCATGGGGGCGGGGGCGGATCGTCCGTCACGTTCGGCGGGGGCGGCGGCGGCGGAGGCGGCCTCTGGATGGCGGGGCGGACGTCGTGGTAGGTCACGCCGCCAGGCACCGCGAGTCCCGCATAACTTCTGCTACTCGATATAAACGCGACGTAGTCCACGCTGGAACTGGTTATGCTTTCTCTGTTGTGGTAGCCGAGGTTCTGCACTACGGTTCCCACGATGTTGGTGCCCAGGATGTAGAACCGCTCGACCGGGGCCACCACAGTGCCGCCACTGGGGCTGTAGGACCAGTCATAGAGGGCGTTGAACCGCTCCACCTGGGCGCCGAAGCTGAGGTAGAAGTACCTGTAGCTATCGGGCCACACCGCGTAGGCGTTGGGCACCACCGAGTCGGGAACCTGTAGCGGGCCGACGGGCGTCTCAATGGTGATGGGCGTGGAGCCGAAGGAGATCTCGGCCGCTGGCACGAGGGTGATGTCCTGAGAGACGTAAGCGAGACCTTGCTCTATGGTCTCCCGGCCAGCCGCCAGCCAGACGGTGGGCCAGCTGTTGGCCACAATGCCGATCCACCTGAAGAACGCCCTGGCTATGTCCACGTCAGAACGGAGTGGGCTGACAGCACTCCCCGGGTTGGCGAGCTCCACCCCCTCAGTTCCGGGGACGACCGTCCCGCTCTGCCCCATGAACGTCAGGTTGTACTTGGTGCTGAGTCTCTCCTTGGCTATGCCACCAAGCGGGACGTACCAGCGACCGTCAGCGCCGCCATTGCGGCTCACTGTCACGCTCCCGACGAGGGCCTCCGTAGAGCCCTGTGGCGTGGCCACCACGTACGCCACGGCGAAGCCGTAGCACGTATCGCTATGCTTCTTCCACACGTGCCCTACAACGACGAGATCGCCAGCTGGCCACCAGGCGCCTACGTCCTCTGCCACTACTTCAACCAAGTAGCTGTTTGCCCACGACGCCCTCCCGCCGCCAGCCCTCTGCAGGTGCTCTGGCGTGAGGTATTCATCAATCCTGGTGGCGTTCTGCGGGACGCAGGTCTCCGGGTCGTACCCCCTGTAGACGCGCCACTCGCTTCCCACCCTGGCAAGGCTGTACAGGCCGTACCTCACCGTGGGCACCGTGTTCTTGGGGGCCCCCACGGCCATGACCACCCACTGTGGCGGGAGGACGCGGGCCTTCATGTCAAACCTGAAGGGTATGCCGATGGAGGACAGTCCCAGGCCCTGAACGCTGTCTGGCGCGCCGTACCAGGACTCCGCCCTGTTGCCCGCAGTCCTCCTGAACTCCGACTGCTCGAAGGCGGCCAGGAGGCCCGCCGGCCCGGCCCTCCCCCAGGCGATCCAGGCGGCCGGGCTACCCCTTACCGCGTACCAGACGAAGTGGAAGTACTCCTCCCTCATCAGAATCCCGTCGGTGGTGCCGTCTGTGTTGGTGTTGTACTGTCCCGGCTACAGGCCGCTCATCTGGAGGAACCTGAGACTGCCGCCAGCACCCTCCAGGTACTCGTGGGTCACCGTCATCTCGTAGCTACCGAACTGGTCGACAGACGGCACGTTCTCCCAGTACTGGGCGCCGAAGTCGCCCGGCTCCACCGTCTCCTTCCCGTACCACGGCACCGTCAGAGTGCACGCGTACTCCCCGCTGTCCGCGGTGTCGAGGATCAGCAGGTCGCAGGACCTCTCGCCAGACTGCCAGCCCTCGCCCCTCACGTCCTTGGCCGTGGTGACCGTGACGGTGGTGCTACCGACGAGTTCACCGCTCGTCTTGTTGTAGTACTCGCACCTTATCACGTACTCGGTCACTGTGGCCGTCCACTGTCTCGGCGCGGAGAACCGCACGGACGCCTGCACCCGGTACTCGGTCTTCAGCGGGTTGGGATCGCCCCACTGGGCCGCGTAGGGCTCCGAGCCGCGGGCCTCCTGCGCTTTATCAGTCCTCGGGAAGCCGGTCTCCACCCTGTAGCTGAACACCAGCCCCATCTCGAAGTCGAAGGCGTTGCGGGTGACAGTCCGCGACGTCTGAGACGCCACGTACGTCCTCAGCGATATTTCCGGATCGGCGGGAGAGGGACAGAAGCCTTCAATAACTTTAGGATCGTTCATATCTTTGCGCTCTCCACTTATTGTTATACTATCCGGATCTACTTTGAAGAATCCGCCTTTGTCGCTGTTGTCGCCACCGTACGCCAGCAACGCCAGTAGCGCCAGGACTGCCAGCACCGCTGGCCAGGGGTTCCGCATGAGGGGGAGGGGGAAAAACTTTAGTGTTGATTGTGGGGTGGGAGGAGGGGTGGCAACGCTATCTGCGCCTGGCGAGGCGCCCCGCCGCCAGGCCCGCGGCTAGGGCGGCCGCGGCCAGCGCGGCCGCCGCCGTCCAGTCCACCTCCCTCACCCTCACCGTCTCGGTGGCCGTGGCGACGCTGGTGACGGTCTCAGTGACTGTGGCGGTCTCCGTGGCGGTCTACCTCACGGTGACTGTTGTGGTGGCCACGGCCGTTGCCGTCACGGTTCTGGTCACTGTGGTGGTGACGTTGACGTAGACGGGCCTCACCTCCTCCCTTATGGCGACGCCCCTCGGGCCGGGGTAGCTGAAGTTCGGCCACTCAACGTCGGCGCTGTAGATGAGCTCGGCCCTCCGGACGCCGTCGCCGAAGAGGGTCGCGAAGGTGGAGCCATTTTTGAGTCTCACTAAATACGCGCATTCGTTCCACCACAGGGCGTAGTCGTAGTCTCCAGTAGTGCCATGTATTTTTCTCATATACTCCCACCTCTCCATAAACGAGCTACCCGTCACGATACAGGGAGTCCTCTTCACCACCTCCCCGGCCCTGTAAACGTCCAGTCTCCTCCCGTCAAAGGCGGCAATGCCGACTCTGGTGCCGTTTTTGTAGACGTAGAGGACGACGTCCCTGCCCCGCGTGGAGTTGAGGAGATCGGCGCGGCTCACCCTGGCGCCCGGGAACAGCTCTTGCAGCTTCTGCAGGATCCTGTGCACGAGCAACGCCGCCGCCACCTCCCTCTCGAGCATCACGCCACTTGTGGCGAAGAGGGGCCCGTGCACCGGCCAGCTGCCCGCCAGGTAGGCCGCCAGGGGCTCCACAAAGGCGTCTGGAGGCCGCACCGGTAGCCACATCTGCACCTTGGGCTCGGTCGGTAGTGAATCCCACCAGTAGCCCGGCCTGAAGTTGCCCTCCCCGTCCACCACCAGGTGGTATGTGCCGTAGTCCAGCTCGGCCCTGTCCCACAGCGACACGGGCCAGAACCAGGTGGCGCTCACGACGCACGAGATCCCCTCTACGCAGAACGGCCGGGCGCCGCTGGCCGGGCTGGTCGTGTAGAGTCCGGTCTTCCAGGAGGTGAGGGCGCCGTGGACGACCCTGGCCTGTCTCTCGTAGCTGGTGCTGCCGTTGCCCGGCATGACGAACAGGTAGTACAGCACGTAGTCGGCCTCCAGGGACACGGAGAAGTAGTCGGTGTAGGCCACCACGGCGCGTAGCGTGCCGTTGGCCCCCAGCCATATGAGGGCCAGGCGGCCCGGTCTCTCGAAGCGGAAGGCGAAGGTGGCGTAGCCGTAGTGGAGCCTCTGGGTGCCGATCACTGTCACCGAGCCGAGGAATACCTGCCTGACGTCGTGCCAGCTGACGCAGGCCTCGGGCTCCGGCTGGGCGGTCAGCGGCCTGTCCCAGTCCGCGGGGTAGCCGACCAGAACCACCTGGGCCCTCTTGCAGGCGAAGAGGGATATCGGGAAGTCCAGACTGCCGTAGTAGTAGTGGACGACGCCCGGATCCGTGAACCACGTGACGTTCACGAAGCCGATGCGCGCGGAGCCCCGCTCGAAGGGCGGGCTCTCCCCCAGCCTGAGGAGCCTGCCAAGGTAGCCGCTGACGGGCGGCCTTCCCACCCAGAAGAGGTAGACGGGCTCTGAGGCGTTGAGAACCAGCCGGTCTCCGGGGACGACCGCGGCCGTGAAGTTGACCCAGCCGCCTGGCGTGTACAGGGGGCCCTCGGACACGTACACCAGGAGCCGGTAGTCCCAGTACTCCAGCTCCAGCCCCAGCGCGGTTGCGGCCAGCAGTAGCGCCACCAGGGGGACTGCCCTCACCATGGGGAACGGCCCCAAGCTATAATTTAAAGATTTAGCACGCCGTCCTGAGATGTCTCCTGAGTCGCCAGTTTTCCAGCGGACAGTTCCTGAAAAATTCAGGAACTCCCGCCGAATTTTTCGTCGATTCAGGAACTAACTCAGGACGGCGGGAGGGGGTAGGGGGATTATGTCGACACGAGTAGCGCCACCGGCTCTCCCTCTCTGTCGGTCACCAAAATCGCCACCTCACCGTTCTTCTTGTACTCGGCGACTGTGTCTAAGGGCGCCAGCGCAAAGCACCTGTCGGCGGTTTCTATCAAAATCTTCCAGAGGCGTACCACCGTCCACTGGGCGTCTTCTGGGCCTTCACACAGCCTTATCTTTACCAGCCTGGCGTTGCGCTAGTGAATCAATATCTTAATTCGCACTGGGGCGCCCGTGGCCATGCTTCGAGTTAATAGGCCGAGGTGGTACGTAGACGGCTACTACGTCGAGAGGGACGGCCCCCGCCCCGTCGCGGCTGTAGCAAAAAGCGTTGCGGCCACATGGCGCGCCCTCTTGGATCCTTCGTCCATCGCCATGTACTCTACCATGGGCGGGCACATGTTGACAGAGCCCCCTTTAGTTGTTTTTAAACCCCCAGTCATATTATAATAGTTATACGTGTACGTGGTCTACCTCCTCTACGCCGAGCTCGGGGGGAGGGTCGTGCGCTACGTCGGCTCCGGGAAGTGGCCGGGCCGGCTGAGGAGCCACGTAAGGGGGCACTCCTCCCTGGCCAAGCGCGGGGGGAGGCCGCTCTTCGCCGTGGTGTTAGCGTTTACTGAGGATCGGGAGACGGCCTACCGCATGGAGGCCTATTTCCAGCGCCTTCTGGGGCACGAGACGGGCCGCCGTGTCCGCAAGAGGCCCCTCGCCGCCAGGTTGCCGAGGAGGTTCAGGCCAGTGAGATTCGGCGGCCTCTTGGTCTTCGTCCCCGACGGGGAGGGGGCAATCCCCGCGCGGCGGGGGATCAGCCCTCCAATGGCCGAAAGCCCGCCACCCGCAGGCCAGGGAGCCACCACAAGCAAGGAGCCAGGCCCCGGTGGCCCGGGACAGGCCTAGTGGGCCTCTGTGGCCGTGGTAGCCACCGCGGCCAGGCGGACGGGCCTTGCACGGCCTGACCACAGGCCCGGAGGGGGTGAACTCGACGAACTCTATGTGGGGCCAGGCGGAGTACATCACCACGCGGCCGCCGGACTTCATGCGGGACACCCACGGCCTCACCTGCCCAGAGGCCTCGTAGACGTGGACCACTTGCCACCTGACCCTCGCCACCGCCACATTCTCTTAACGTGGCAACAACGCTTTTTGCCTCAACTGCAGGCGTGTCGCCTGCCCCTCGGAAAGAGATTCAGGGCGGTACATATGTCGATATGGCATACTTTAATCAAAATTTCTGGATGTCGCGAAAACTAGCTCATGAAGGTAGCAGAGGAGGCTTTAAAGTACAGGTCTGAAATTAAGAGACTGTTTGAGGAGGCGGAAATGGCAATAGAGCAGGGCTCAAAGCCGTGGAGCGACTTGAGGAGAGTTGTGACTTACATGAACAGCAGGCACAATAGGGATTGGCTAAGGTCTGCACACGTAGCCGTCGCCTGGATCCTACTCGAGGCGGGGCTGAGGGAGCTCGGCGACGTGAGGGACAGAGCGCTATCTGCTCTTAAAGAGATAGCGGAGAGACTGGCAAAGGGGGAGGAGGCAGAAGTGCCAGTGAAAGAGATATCGGAATTTGTGAGGAGGGCGCACGACGTGGCGCACCGCCTCGAGTTGATATTCGAGGACATCACGAGAAACGCCGAGAGGTATGGTAGAACTAAAGAGGAGGCCGAGACGATAAGGAGGACTTTCGCCGTAACCGAAGTGGCCAGGGAGCTGGCCGTCGCCACAGTGAGGAAGCTCAACAAGCTCAGCGAAGCGACGCTCGCCGACAAAGTTGTTGCATTTTTCTACAGCCTAGCTGAGGGCACGGCTTGGAGCCGTATAGTACTGAACGCCCTGAAGAGGGGAGAGGTATACGGGGCACTGGCCAGATCGCCAACAACGGCGTATACCAAATACGGTGGCGAGCGGAAAAAGACAAGGGGTAAAAGAGAGAGGCTAAGCGCCATCGTCTCCCGCCTCGCTCTCTGGCTCTCTGAAAGGGGCGTGGACAGGGCCACGATGATACGTGAGGGCGATACGGTGAAGGTCGTAGTAAATGGCGAGACGGTGGCCGAAGTCGAGACTAAGACTATCAAGACTGGGGGGAGCATTATTTTCTATGCGCAGGGCAGGTGGGTAGAGGAAGAGGGAAAAACAGCCGCAAAGCTGATAGCGAAGATAAAGCCTGCGAAGGCAGAGGACTACGAGCTAAGGGCGCTGTTGGCCACAGACGGTAATTATACCGCAGAGGGCAAGGTCATTGCTGGCACCACCTCAGTGCTACAGGCTGTGATCTACAAGCGGTTTGGGATGGAGGTCTCACACACGGGGAAGGGCGACTTGACCAGGTACGGCCTAAAGCCCATACTTTAGGCTTGGTTGTCGACGCAAAAAGGCGGTGAAGAGGTGATCGAGATAGTTAGGCATGATTTAGAGGAGGGGCTAAGGGCCTTGCTGAGCAACGCTGAGCTGAGGGAGGAGCTTAGGGAAAAGGCGTTAAGACTCCTTGACGAGATGAAAATCTCAGTTCAAGGCGCAGACAAGAGTGAAAAGGGTAGAGAGAGGGTAGAGGACACAAGGAATAAGATAAAGGAGCGTATAGAGAAGTTCTTAACCGAGTTGAGGCTTGGAGAGAACAGTTCCGTCTGTCTTGTCAACTGTCAATTCGGCGAGCCCGTGCTGACGTATAAGCACGAGCCGTACGCCCGCATAATTGCGCCGTTAGTACATTACATCGCCTCAAACGCGCCGGAGGAGGAGGTCATGAGATTCCTAGCATATGCTGTACTTTTCGACGGAAGCATAGAACACGACAGAGTATCCCTCATGCTGGGCAATTTCCACGTAAAGGAGGCGTCAAAACGTCTCCCGCTTGATATGTACGACAAAATCGCTCTGTATATAATCCTCGCCGCGAAATACGGCGTGGGTATCAGGACAATTTTCGTCGGGGAGTATGAGACAATATTGTACTTTGACAGGAAGTATGTTGCAAAAATGTTCTCCCTTGTGTGGGGAGATCTCACAACCCTGTGGAGATTAGGCAGAACGCTGGTATCACGCGCCGATCACATTTTCAAGAAGCTTGAAAACATTAGGATGTATGTTGAAGAGTTTGCAAACAGGCTGAAAATTGTCTGCATTCTAAAGAGTTTCTCAAACACAATCCCCTATGTAACGTTGTTGTTCTGGGAGGACAGCTGGCGGGAATTTGCACGTATATACATTAAATGGTGTCGGAATAAGCTGTGCGCTTACTTTAGGGGCGCCAAGGAAAAGGCAAAGCGCGCGGCTTCTGTGCTTAGCGCACTGGGCGCCACAGTGATAGTAAAGAAGTATGACGGGGAGTGGCGCGTCGCCCTTAAGGCGGACTCCATTACTGCCGTCCGCCGGACAGAATGGCTCGACGCAGTCCGCGCCCTCGTGGAGGAACTACACAGGAGGGGCATAATAAGCGGGCGACAAAGGAGGCGATTGCTGAGGGAGATCGACGCCGGACCCAACGTGGTAGAGATGGCGGGGGTAGAATTCACCGTTAGAACAAAGGGCAGGCAGATCATAATAAAGCGCGAATCACTGTTGGCGGAGGTCATAAATTCGACAGTAGAGACACTCAAATCTGCCGGTCTCGAGGAGGGCGCCCACTTCATTGCGAAAAGGCCTGATGGCAGTAGCTTGGGCTACGTGTACATAAGTGTGCCGACCGGGCTGTGGCAACTGGAGGAGTTAAGGAGACAGGGTATAGACTGGGCCGACAGAGCGCTAAAGCGCCTGGAGGAGATTGCAAAGGCCAGAGGCTTCTACGACGTGCTACAAAAGCACTTAAGATTGGCCAGGGAAGCGGAGACCGTTAATCCGCGGGGACTGGTAGTAGAGGATCCTGGGGCGGGCGTCAGGGCCGAAATTAGAGACGTGAGGGTGGAGTGGACTGGCCGGAGGCCGAGAGTCGTGATCGAATACGAGGCGGGCGGACAGATCAAGTCGTTCTCCTTTATCTGGGGGCTGAAGACGCGGAGGGCAATTGTGGCAACTGTGAAACTAAACGCTGAAAGGGCCCTACTCTTGGCCGCCCTGACTGGCGACGGGAGGCTGAAGGGGAAGAGGGGGGCTTTACAGCTCCACGCCAAGCACTTGCTCGCCCTGACCAAGTACAAGGGCGTGGGTTTGTCCCCCGTTTTTTCCCTCCCGGTTTCACGGCTCTTTACAGATATCCTCCCGTGGCTGGTTCAGTGGCGGGGATGTGCTATTTGGGGATTGATTACCTAGAGGAAAAATGCTTTAAAAATGACAAAGAAACAAATAAATAGAGGGGATTTCTCTAAATATATGGCCGATATCAGAACTCTATCCCGAACTTACAACGGCAAAACAGATACCTTTCGCGTTAAGCTCATTACCATAAGGTTTTTAAGAGAACAAGTACAAAACGCCAAGGGGAATCTCATAACGTTTAGGCCCTCAAAAGTGGCCCAAGATCTGCAGTTATACGGGCGTCAAGATCTAAGGGCGAAAACTGTTTTAATTAGAGCGTTTCTCGACGATTTAGTACAGAGAGGGTATATTACAATTATCAAGAGAAGCGCCAGGGGGAAGGTATACGGCTTATACAAATCCAACAGGTTCTGGGACATGTTAACAATATATGAGCCCGAAAAAGTTCTCGAGCTCCTCGAGGCCGAGAAAATTCAACAATAGGATTTATATTAAGAGTGGAGCTAGATAAGTGCAGGGATTAGAACTCATAGAGTTTTTAAAAAGGCGTTATAAGAAAGAGAGCTATAAGGCGGCTTTAGTCGGAGCTTACAGAGACGGGAGGCTTGTTGACCCCCCACCCCTTCAGACAGGCCTTTACTTCTTACTAACGCCCATAGCCCTTTCAGTAATTCCGTTAATAGCTGTAAAAGACGTGTTCATACAATGGGCTTTAGGCGTAGCGGTAATTATAGCATCGTATTTAATTTTCTATTTCTACTTAAGGAGGAAGTGTTTTGTACCAGATGCCGTTAAAGTAGTGAGGACTAACTTCGGAGACGTGGAGTACTTGAGGAGGCATAAACTTGAAATTTTAGAAAACCCCGGAGTTTTACCAGGCGACTACGAGTTTTACTACGCCCCCGTCAACGTCTGCGTTGCCTGGGACAAAAGGGCCAACGCCTTTACTCTAGACGGCCCCCGGGGCCCCGTTATTTATTTTACCACGGGCATATTCGCCAGGCTTTCCCCAGAGGAGTTGCAGGCAGTGTTAGAACACGAGAGGGGCCACGTGGCGTTTAAACATACTCATAAACTACTGGCCTTCCTAGTGGCTGAGTACAGCCTCAGACTCCCGCTGGTGCATTTATTATACGCCAAGGTCTCAATAATGTTGCTGGCTGTGCACTTAATAGGCGTGGTTCTGGTCTACGCCGCCATGTTACAAGCCTTTGAATTCGAGGCGGATAAATACGCCGCCTCAAAACACAGAGAAAAGCTGGCCTCGGCCTTAGTCAAGCTTGACTGGAACGGCATAGTGGAGGCAGCGCTCAACCCCTTGGCGGCAAGGCTAACGCTACTAGCCCGCACCCACCCCCTCACGGTAGACAGGCTTAGGAAACTACATGCAATTCCTAACTAGACTTGCGCGCATTATTGAGCAGTTAGATAAACTGGCTCAGAAATACCAAGACGATGAATTAAAAAACGTGGTTTCCGATTTATATAAACAATTGACACTCATTATAAATCTACTTGAAAAAATATATTCAATTTATACAGAACTAGATATAATTATGAAAACAGACCTTAAAATTGAGCCGGGCCTCTACGTGGATATTGAACTGCCCCACCAACAAGAAAAATTGGCGGATTTCTTAAACAAGGTTAAAAGCCAAGGACACGATCCCAACAGGGCCCTCGCCTATTTCCTGGGGGTAGGGGCTGTGGAGATAGAAGTTAAAGACGGCGAGTTGTATATACGGCCTAGAGAGCAACGCCGCCGTTAGACGCGGCGAAATATCAGCGCTATTAACCTCAATCACCAATCATACAGCCTGGTCTCCTCACCGAATAAGGTTAAACACAGGGATTTTAACAATTTTCCAGTAGCTGTACGTGTCTCCTCAAAACCTCGCCTATTTCTATACTTGTCCTATACTTCTTCTTGAAATCGCCGGCCTTGACCCTGGCGAATTTGCCGGTAAAAATTATTTCTGCTGTGGACGTCGGCGTGACGTAGGGCTTGAAAATAACGCCTTCTGTGCTTATTTCTAAGGGGCCAGTGTATGTATAATACCTAGACTTGACCGCGCTCCCTACCCGGTCCATTAAGCGGCTTAACAACCACGTCGCCTTTTTCAACTCCTCGCTGGTTATAACACATTCCCTTTCCCTCGTCACTACCGCCGCATAGCTAGACTTAGCGTATAGGTGGGAGGCGAGGATTCTATCGCCAGCGGTTATGGTTATTGCCCTTACGCCAGGGCTGGAGGTTATTGACAGGAGTGTTTTAGACAAGTTCCAGCGGTGTGTAGCCATCGGGGCATTTGTATTGAAGCTTTCTGGCGCAGACGTCGCAAAAGACGTAACCCCACTTCTTACAGATATATCTATCATCAAAGGCGTAGATCCTCTTACCGCATCGAGAGCACCTCCCCACCATTAGAGTCTTCGGCGGGTAGACCATAGGGGTGAGGCATAAATAGGGTTAAAAAATATTTCCCATGATTATAGGGGTACTACACCTCCTTCCCATTGACGACCCCGAGTTTTTTAACCACGCCGTTCGGAACGCAAGGAGGCTGGAAGAGGCAGGCGCAGACGCCATTATAGTTGAAAATTACTACGACACGCCCTTCAAGCCTTATGCAGACTTTCCCAGAGCCGTGGCCGTCGCGGCGGCAGTGCGGGACGTTGTGAGAGAGGTTTCAATTCCCGTCGGCGTAAACCTCTTGAGAAACGCTTGTAGAAAAGCGGCAGTAATAGCTCGGTACGCAGGCGGCAGGTTTATCCGCTGTAATGCATATACAGACGTCGTCCTCACAGAGTCCGGCCTCCTACTGCCCCAAGCGCCTTATATAAAAGGCGTAAAGGTACTGGCTGACGTGCACGTAAAACACGGCATGACGGTATACCCGCCCACGCTGGCCGAGGCCGTAGAGACGGCGTCGACAAGGGCGGCGCCAGACGCCATAGTTATAACCGGCAGGAAGACGGGAGAGCCCCCGGACCCGGTGGAAATAGCGACGGCGAGAGCCCACACAGACCTCCCAGTTCTGGCGGGCAGCGGGATTTGCTTCAACACCCTAAATCTCTTGAAAATAGTAGACGGGGCCATTATCGGCACGTGTCTTAAGTCAGGCCGGGAGGTGGATTTAGAAAAAGCAGCGAGGCTGATAAAAGAGGCCAGGCAAGTCTTAAAGCCGAGGAGAGCGCTTGTCTTACGGTAAAATCTCCCCCTCTTTTACGTCCTGTTCAACTTCTCTATTGGGGCCAATTGAGGCGCCGCGCCCCACGAGAACTTCGTCGCGTATATAGACGCCGTCTGCCACCACGGCCTCGATTACTCTAGTCCATTTCCCAAGGACGACTCCCTCCCCAATTATAGACTTAGCCACGTACGCCCCCGCCTCGGCCACTACGCCGTCCATTAAGACGCTTTCTCGAATTCTCACGTTAGGCCCCAGCCTGCTGCCGTTTCCAATCACTACGTAGGGGCCTAGGACGCTGCCCGGTCCCACGACGGCGCCCTCGCCTATATAAACAGGGGGGATTATCTTAACCCCCGGCACTTCTCTGTGGCAATTACACCTCTCCAACGCGGCGAAATTCGCCTTTAAATAATCCCCGTGAGTTCCTATATCAAACCACAGCCCCCTGTGCACGTAGCCGTAAATGTCGAATTTTTGCATTAACTTAGGTATTATGTGCTTGGCTATTTTCAACTCCCCCGAGTTTATATCGGGGAATTGGGCAATGGCCTCGGGCTCAAATATGTAAATACCGGCATTCGCCAAATTGCTCCCCACGGGCTCCTTGGGCTTTTCTACAAACCTCTTAACCCGCTCCCCCTCTAATACTGCTATGCCGAACCTGCCGATCTCCTCAGGGGGCACTTCAATAAGGGCTATTGTCACGGCTCCCCCCATCTTTTTGTGAAAATCCCACATTTCCCTTATAGATATATCCGTAAACACGTCCCCGTTGGCCACTATAACCGGCCCCCTCAAGCCCAAGCTTTTAATTACATTTACAACCGCCCCGCCGTCTCCCAAAGGCCTATCCTCCTCGACGACGCGCACTCTGCCGCCCCATTTGGCATTGACGTGATTTCTTATTATATACGATAAGTACCTCGCCGAGATTACAGGCTCAGCCACCTCGCTTACTTTTTCAATAACCCAGTCAATTACGGGCCTGCCCAAGATGGGAAATAACGGCTTCGGCTTAGTGTAGCTAAGCGGCCTCAGCCTCGTCGCGAACCCCCCCGCGAGTATAATGCCACACTCAGCCACGTCAATTTTAGAAGAGGAGATTAATAAATTCAAATGCTGTTATTTCCGCCTCCGCAACGTCTACCTCTTTTCTCTGCAAGACGTTGCCGCCCTCGCCCATAATGAAAAAAGCCTTTTTACTCCTCGGGGACGAGGCGTTTAGGTAGAATTTCGCCACTATGTATCTATTCCCCCTCCTGACGAATATCTCGTAAGGCATTAAGCCCAGCCTGCAAGTGCAGTTGAGATTAAGCTCGCCGCCTCTCTGTAGAACTTTAGCCGTTGCCCATATTTTTTTAGCCAGCTCGATGTCGGAGGGAACTGCGTTTATGTGAAGCAGAGACCCAGCCCTGGAGGCGCCCACGGCCACTGAGGGGCTTGCGTCAGTGAGATACAAAGGCTTGTTCCACACAGGCTCCCACGCGCCGAACTCTCTGGCTTTTACGTGGCGTAAAGTCACGGCCCTTTTCGCCAACGGCTTTAAGCCCTCTAAGTCGAGCACGTAGACTGGCTTGGCCAGGGCCACTCCCTTCACAATAGTGGTGGAAAAAGAGGCAATGGCTAAATGGCCTATTATAAATTCGCCGCTTATGCCGGGCTCTGCGGAGTCTATCTCAACCCCTATGTACTCCTCAGCCCTCTTGCCGCTCTCTACTTCTAAATAAAACACCTTGTTTTTCACCACGCCTAGAGCCACGACGCAGGGAGTGTCGAATGTGGCCACGTTGTGGAATAGAGAGGTATTTAAAAACCGTGAAATTAAACATTGGGTTCATAAGTCAACTGTGAGTTAAGTCAGTGGATATCCGCATTTTGGCAAAGCTCGTGGCAGCCAGGGTAGGGCAGGACCCCGTTGACCTAGACGAAGTCTTAGAGGCGCTGGGCGTGGAGATATCATGGCTTGAGAAAATTAAGTTAGTGCAGAGCCTTGAGGGCATAGAGGCAGTTTACCACGCGATATCAGGGAAGATTATATTAAAGAGGGCTAACGTCGCAAGGGCTTAGACTTTTTTAACTGGGCTTTTTAAAGCCACGTGAGAGTGGTGTACGCCCCGTGGAGGTACAGATACATTAAAAGCGTGGGTAAAGGCGGTTGCTTTCTCTGCTCAGCGGCAGGAGAGGCCGGTAGAGACGACGAGAACCTCGTGCCGTATAGGGGGAGGCACGTTTTCGCCATCCTTAACAAATATCCATACACCTGGGGCCACGTCATGGTGGCGCCGTACAGGCACATTTCCCAGTTTGAGGAAATGACGGCGGAGGAGTGGGCGGAGATGATCGCCTTGGCTAAAAAACTTGCCGAGGCCGTGTCAAAACTCACTGGGTCTAGGGACTTTGTAATAGGCCTTAATATCGGACGCGCCGCTGGGGCCGGGTTGGAGAGCCACATACATTTACATATTATTCCCAAGGATACAGAGGTAAAGGCCGACGACTTGGAGAAAGAGCTAATTAAACTCACTAGAGAGTTGAGGGCGTTGTTATGATTAAAAGAATTTGTCTAGACCACTTCCGCGGCGTGATTAATAAATGCATAGAGCTCGGCCGCTTTACTCTGGTGCACGGGCCTCCCAACTCGGGGAAGACCACGTTTTTCGAGGCCCTGGCGTTGTTAATTCAAAGCAGGGGGGAGCAGTGGCTTGCCCTAGAGGGGCCCCTCTTGATTATTCACGAGCCCGAGGACCTCCACAGCGGCGGCGATTTGACTACGCCGTTTGTCGTGGAGTTCACGGCGGAGTTTGAAGGCGGCGATATAACCTACGGCTATAAGTACGCCACGGCGACTAATTACGTGGAGCAGTGGGTTGGGAGAGGAGGCCGGCTGTTAGCGAAAATGGCAAAGAGGGGGGAGCGCGGAATTTTGACTTACCCGAAGGAGGCAGAGCTCTGCGTGGCTCCATACGCTGTAATGAACGAGGATGTGCTCATAACATGTGAGCCTTTAGACGACGAGAGAATTAGGGAGGCTGAGAGGGCGTTATTAGAGCTCAGAGTAGGCCTTAAGGATAAATTCTATTTAATCAGCGGGAGGAGACTCGCGGCGTGGAAATACACTTATGAGACGCACGTAGATCTCATGCCCCTAACAAGCGTGGGGGCCGAGGGGCAGTTCACGCCGCATCACCTCTCGAGAATTTTGACCATGTCCTCTTATGAGGCCGTGAGAGATGCGCTTTATAATTACTTAGAAATTGCGGATATTGAAGACGTCAGAGTTGGCCTCGTCAAAACCGGCCGCATAGCTCTATACGTCAAAAAAGGCGGTTTGTGGACAAATGGATATAACGCTGGGAATTACACGAAGGCGGTGTTGCCTGTATTGTTGCAAATGCTCCTCGCAAACGAGGGATCCTCAGTATTTATAGACGATGTGGATTTAGCAGTTCCCAGCGGAAGGGCCGAGGTCCTTTTAAGCGCCTTATTTGAAATCGCCCGTAAAAGGAATTTGCAACTAGTCGCCTCGGCGAAAGAACCCGGCTTCGCTGAGATCGCTGAGAAGCTCGGCTTTACTATAGCCAAGCTGTGAAATTGGTGCTCGACACCTCTGCCCTATTATACATCGTGGAACACAGACTGGACATATGGGAACTCTCAGAACACGAAATTTACATCCCATCGGCGGTGTTGGAGGAGTTAAACGCCTTGAGCAGGAGGAGTAGAAAGGCCAGGGTCGCGCTTCAGCTCCTTTCCTTGTTAAAATATAAAGTCGTGGAAAGGGGAGGCCCCGCCGACAAAGCAGTGTTAGAAACAGCCGTTGAGGAGGGCGCGGTGTTAATAACCGGGGACACGGCGCTGGCCGAGGAGGCGAGGCGCAGGGGGGTTCCTGTTGCGAAATTTCATAAGGGCCAATTGGCCATTTACTAGCGAGGGGCTGTTCACACAGCCTCCGGCTTTTATTGATTGCGCTCCTCCGGGGGTTAAGTATATAAAACAATATATACATCTTGCCGTGCCCTTCAGATTAGTAGAGGCTGAGGACTATGTAAGAGTGCCTCCCACAGAGTTCGGCAAGCCGCTTGAAGACATAGCTTTATCTCAGTTAAAATCCCGATATGAGGGCAAGGTTTTGAGAGAGGTTGGATACATCGTCGCTGTTTTAAACGTAAAAGTGGGGAGGGAGGGGAAGATAGTTTTCGGCGATGGGGGGACTTACCACAGGGCTGTCTTTACAATGTTGGCGTTTATGCCCCTAGACGGGGAGGTCGTTGAGGGCGTGGTGGAAAATGCCAGGGAGATGGGCATGTTAGTGAGAATAGGCCCCATTCTCGGCTTTATTAACAAAATCCACATAATGGACGACCCTAATATTTTCTTCGACGCAAGTACAAAAAGCTACATTGGGGAAAGGACAAAGAGGAGGGTCTCAGTGGGAGACGTGGTGCGGGCGCGCATCACTGGCGTGAGCTTCACAACGCCGCGAGAGGGGACGGATCTCCTCATAAGAGTCACGCTTACAATGAGGTCGCCCGGCCTCGGCAAGCTCGAGTGGGTTAAGGAAAAGAAGCCGGCGGCTAAGAAGGCATGAGCACGAGGAAGAGGACTTTAAGCGGCTATAAGGCTTGTAAGCGGTGTAAAACAGTAATGCCGGAGGATGCCAAACAGTGCCCCAACTGCGGATCTGAGGAGTTTGTTTTCAAGTGGAGGGGCATGATTGTAGTTATTGACCCCCAGAAATCTTGTATTGCCAAGAGGCTGGGGTTGGAAAAGCCGGGTATTTACGCCTTGGAGCTAGTGGAGGAATAGCACTTCATTACTCTCTCGGCAATTGAAAATAAATATTTTCGGTAGTTTTCAAGCTCTCGTAGCAATAGGTCAAATTCCAGGGGCTCTGCATATAAGTCCTCACCTAACACTTCTCTAATCAAGGCTCTGAGAGAGCCCTTGGCCAGTTTGTCGTACAGCTCTAATATGCGCCGTATTCTTGACTCGAAAATATAGTAGTTATTGACAAGTTCGGCGACGTCTTTCGGCTCTACCCACCCGCCGCATTCATACGCTTTTAATAACGCCTCAATAGCCGAGGCCGTAGTTGCGCCTACGGCCTTTCTAAAGGACTTGTTCTGAAGCTTAACCCTGAGGTGAGCCGCCGCATCTCTCAAGTCCACAGGGGGGAAGACAAAGCTTTTTAAATAACTATCAGTAATTAGGGGTGCTGTCGGCGAGAGTTCTGAAAAACACCGGCTTCCTCCGGAAGCAGTGCCCCCTGTGTAAATCTTACTTCTGGACGCTCCGCCGCGATCAAGAGTACTGCGGAGATCAGCCCTGCGTGCCCTACGGCTTTATTGGAAACCCGCCGACGAAAATATCGATAGACTCGTTGACAGAGCTAAGGGAGAGGTTTTTGAGATTTTTCGAGAGGCGCGGACACGCCCGTATTAAGAGATACCCCGTGGTGGCGAGGTGGCGCGACGACGTATATCTAGTCGGCGCTTCTATATACGACTTCCAGCCGTGGGTGACAAGCGGAGCGGTGCCTCCACCCGCTAATCCTTTAGTTATATCCCAGCCCTCTATTAGGCTCACCGACGTGGACAAAGTGGGCAGAAGCGGGCGCCACCTCACGGGCTTTGAAATGATGGCGCACCACGCCTTTAACTACCCCGATAAGTTCATCTACTGGATTGACGAGACGGCTGAATACGCCTACGAGTTCTTCACTAAAGAGCTGGGAATTCCGCCCGAGGAAATCACGTTTAAAGAGTCTATATGGGAGGGCGGGGGCAACGCCGGCGAGTGTTTTGAGGTTTTAGTTAGGGGGCTGGAGGTGGCCACCCTAGTGTTCATGCATTACGAGGTGAAAGAGGGGAAATACGTAGAGCTTCCTCTAAAAATCGTCGACACCGGCTACGGACTTGAGCGGATTTACTGGCTAATAAGGGGAACACCAACGATTTACGATGCTGTGTTCGGCCCCTATTTAGATAAGGCCAGGCGTAGCCTAGGCTTTCCCGAGCCGCCTAGTGAGCTAATGGGCAAGGCTTCGGTTTACTTCGGCCAGATGGATCCAGAGGTCATAGGCCTTGAAAAGGCGTATGACATAATCGCGGAGAAAATAGGCGTTGACCCCAAGTGGTTGCGCGAAGTGTTTAAGCCGCAGGAGGCGCTTTACGTCTTGGCGGATCACAGCAGGACCGTCTCGTGGATGATCGCCGATGGGGTAATACCGTCAAACAGCGGCGCCGGGTATCTCGCCAGGCTGTTATTAAGGCGTATACTAAAGAACTTGAAATTAGTCGGCGTCGAGACTCCCTTAGTGGAGCTGTTTGACATGCACTTAAAAGAGCTTAAAGCCGATTACCCAGAGGTGTGGGAGGCGAGGAATCTTATTCTCGAACTCGTTGACATTGAGGAGAGGAAGTATAGAGAAATACTCAAATCTGCGCCCGGCGTAGTTAAAAAGGCCTATGAGGAGGCGAGGAGGAGGGGCCGGGCGGGTTTTGACGCAGAGGACTTAGTCTCGCTTTATGACAGCTTCGGCTTGCCTCCCGAGATTGTCGCCGAAACGGCGAAAAGCCTAGGCGTTGAGGTGAAAATACCTGACGACTTCTACTCTAGGCTTGCGGCTAGGCACGCCAAGAGGGAGAAACAGCCGGAGAAGACGTTAGTGGAAATGGCTAAAATCGCCGACCTTCCCAGGACTAGGGAGCTGTTCTACGAGGATCCCTATATGAAGAGCTTTAAGGCCAAGGTGTTGAGGGTGATTGACGGGAAATACGTCGTTTTAGACCAGACGGCGTTTTACGCGGAGGGCGGAGGCCAGCCCGCCGATATTGGAATATTGAAACACGGCGGGGGAGCGGCTAAAGTAGTGGACGTTCAGCGCGTAGGCCACGTCATAGTGCACGTAGTAGAGGGCGAGGCGCCGCCGGAGGGCAGCGAGGTGGTAGGGGAAATAGACTGGGATAGGAGATACGCCTTAATGAAAATGCACACGGGAACTCACGTGTTAATTCAAAGCATTAGAAGAGTGCTGGGGCCGCATATATGGCAGGCGGGGGCCCAGAAGGACATTCCCGCGAGCCGTATTGACGTTACTCACTTCAAACTGCCCACGGCAGAGGAGGTGGCGGAGATAGAGAGGCTTGCTAATTCAGTGGTCCAGGCCAACATGCCGGTACACGTTAAAATTCTGCCGCGTAACGAGGCAGAGGCTAAATACGGCTTTATTCTCTACCAAGGGGGAGTGGTGCCCGCGAGGGAGATAAGAGTAGTGCAAATTGGGCCGGACGAGGCGCCTTATGACGTGCAAGCTTGCGGAGGAACACATCTCAAATCCACTGGCGAAATAGGGCTTATCAAAATACAAAAAGTTGAGCGCATAGCCGACGGCGTTGTGCGTTTTATTTTCACCACTGGGCTACACGCGCTGAAGTACGTGCAAGAGATAGAGCGCCAAGTCGCTGAAGCGGCGTCGCTGGCCGGAGGGAATAGGGATAACCTAGTCGACTCTGTAAGGAGGCTTCTCCAAAGGGCGGAAGAGGCCGAGAGGAAGGCCCAGCGCTATACAGAGCTCTACGCGGCTGAGTTTGTGAAAAATCTCAAGGCCGAGCCAGTGGGCAAGTACCGGCTGGCCGTGGTTGAGCTAGAAGACGAAGAGCTGGCTAAAAAAGTGGCGCAAATAGCCACTGGCCGCGACAAAGAGCTAGTGCTTCTCGTCGTAGGGGGCGGCAGAGTTACTGTATACACTGGCGGAGCGGACGTAGGGCCTATTGTTAAAGCCCTGCGAGAGGTAGGGTTTAGGGGAGGGGGCTCGAGGACTTTTGCACAAGGCGTATATTCCGGCGACGTTAAAACTCTAATAGATGCCGTGAAGAGGGCGTTGGCATGATTCCGACTAGCCCGCGGGATCTCGAGAGGGTGTTAAAACGAATGGGCATAAAAGTAGAGGAGATAGACGCGGCGTATGCAGAGATAAAATTAAAAAACGGCGAGGTTATTAGAATAAACAGCCCCACCGTGGCCCTGGTGAAAATGCCAAATAAGCTGTTGTTATACCAAATTCAAGCCCCGGAGAGCGCCGTCCAGAAAGTGGCTCCGCAGACACAGCCCCAGACTGCTGAATATACCCCCAGCGAAGAGGACATTGCGTTAGTCGCCGAGCAGACGGGCGCGCCGAGGGAGGAAGTAATCAAGGCGTTAATAGAGGCCAAGGGGGATTTAGTACAAGCAGCGATGAAGTTATTGTCTAAAAAACAACAGAAATAGCGTCGCCAGGGCTGATAAAGTTTATATTATACCTTCATCTGGGAGGTATGCCAGTTAGGCCGGCGAGGTGTTACAAACGCATTAAAGGCCCTCCATACACTAGAGAGGAGTACATCCACGGCGCCCCCATGATTCAAATTCCTAAGTTCGACATGGGCACAACCAGCGCCGCTGCGCGGACGGCCTTTACCATGACGGCAAAGCTAGTAGTAGAGGAGAGGGGCCAGATCAGAATGCAGGCGTTGGAGGCAGCGAGGCAAATGGCGTCTAAATACTTAACAAAATACGTAGGCGACGCCAATTATTACTTAAGGCTTAACGTCGTCCCCCACCACGTCCTCAGGGAGAATAGAATGTTGGCTATGGCGGGGGCGGACCGCCTCCAGGAGGGCATGAGGCTAGCCTTCGGCTCCCCGGCCGGGAGGGCCGCCAGGGTGGAGCCCGGACAAGTGCTTTTCTACGCGGAGTTTAAACCGGAACACCTCCCCCACATTAAAGAGGCGCTGAGGCGCGCCGCCTCTAAACTGCCGCTACCCACTCGGATTGTTATTGAGCCAAAGGGCAATGGAGGCAACAAGACAGTTACATAAAGACAGAATTGAGGCCGCGCTGGTCTTACTAGAACGCGTCCTCAACGGGGCGGTTACATCCCGCCCATCGCTAGTTTTAGAACTGCAGACGGTGTATAAAGAGAGGGGCATTGAGCCCTTCCGCGGCCTCTCTAAAGAGGGCGTATACGACAAGGAAATAGCAACGGTATATTTAGTCGGCATTTATGGGGCTGGGGTGTTGGCCCCGGGGGATTTCGACAATGTTTTCTATATAGAAAACCGCGCGTTAGAGGCCGTTGAGATTATCCGCAACACGGGGGAGGTGCTCACCCCCGAGCTAAAAGAGGCGCTTGTTAAAAAAACGGGGGAGGTCAAGGGGAAGTCCGCGGAGGATAGGGTATTTAGAGTATTAAGGCTTGTCTTTACCGGCGTGATGTTGGGCTACTACCCAGAAATGCTCTTGGTAAAATCAATAAAGACGTACGAAACTGCGTACCCAGAGCTGGCACAGCGCCTGTTAAATTACGCGGCATTTTACAGCGCTTATAAAATAGCCGAGGAAATAGCCCTGGGGAAAATCAGAAGCGCCGAGGGCTTAAAAATCGCCAAATATACTTACTGTTTGAGGCTGGGCTTTCAGAAATGTAAGCCTGGGGACAAGCTGATTGCAGAAGTGGCACAGGCCGTGTACAAAGTGGACAGGTCCTTATTGGCGAGGCTTTTCGCAAAGGGGGTATTGCCAAAAATCGGCTAACTCCTATTTTACAAACCCGTAGGCAGTTAAGTTCATATTTTTAAGGGCCTCTAATACGCAGTCTCCCTTTTCTGTAAAAGAGGCTACAAACGCCTCGAAATGGCCCACGTTAATAATCTTGGCGGGCTTTCCAGAGGGATCGAGCAATACTACTCTCACCGGCATTGGGGGATCGTTTAAAAAATCATACGGGGGCTTAAATACATAAACATACACCGCCTTCCCCCCGGGCGCCTCCCCGATATACGCCGTCCAATACCCCGTCTCCTCGCCGTGCGGCTTTAAGGACAAGTGTTTATTTACTAAAAAGGGCACGTAGGCATATACGCAATCCACAGCGCCTATTTCCAACTTCGTCCAAGCCCCGTCCAGACTCGGCGCGATGTCCGTGATGTTTGTATTAGGCAAGGCGCTTGGCACGGTTATAGTCAACGTCCCGTTGTAATAGAAGCCAACTCCCAACGCCTTGTATCTAGCCGTGAGATTTATCCCATAATCCCGCTGTAGCCACCAGCTCACGGCCAACTCCCTATAGCCAATAGGCGCCTTATTGGGATCCGCTAAAGCGATTTTCACCTTGGCTAAATCCGCCAGATCTCTCAGGGGGGTTCTACACGCCAAGGCCAGTTTAAACCTGCCCAGAGAGAAGACGCCGCGGGGGCCTACCCTCTCTATATCCCCCCTAAGCTCTATGTCTACAGAAGCATATAGATCAACTCTAGACCCCGCTTGGATCTTCCTAAGCCCCTCCACAGAGCCCACTGACTGAATGCCTCCCGTGCTCATGCCGGCTTTGGCCACGGCGTCTTTTATAACCCGTATTAACGTAGGAGCCACGAAGCTTGAGACGTCTCCCACGCAGGCGGCAGCACGGGGCTGTGAAGCGGGCTTTTGAGTTACAGCGACAATCCACGCTGCGACAATTAAAAGGGCTGATATTAGCACAATTAAGAGGGCTGTTTTCATGCGCATAAGACGACAAAATAAAGAGGCTATAAAAATTCACTTTACAAAAAATAAAAGTAAACAATTAGAAATAAATTAATAATAAATTGGTGTTTAGTAATGTTTTTAATTATTTAAGATTGAAGAAAAGCCTTTAAGGCGCTGAGACAGTAGGCTCTTATGGCCGTAGCCGCTGTTATTATACTCTTACTGCTATTAATAATACTGCCTCTGCTTTACGCCGGCCCGTTGCCGCCGGGGTTTACAGAGACGTTGTTAACCACGGCTTTTTTCAGCGGCGTAGCCTCTGTTATATCGCTTCCCTTTGGGCTGGCGACTGCTCTATGGGGGAGATCCCCTGGCAGGGCGTTTATCTCCCAAGTCTTGTATGTACCAGCCGTCGTCCCCCCCACTTCAGTCGGCGTCTTACTGCTAAGCGCTGTTATGAGCCCCTCGAAGATATGCTCGGCGGTGGGGCAGAATTGCGACTTTATATCAAACGCCTTATATGCCTTTTTTGTAAATAAGCCCGCCGGGGTGTTGTTGGCAATGTTCGTCATGGCGTTACCAGTTTCGTATGTCGTTTTCGACGGGGCGTTGAGAGAAATCAGGGCTGAGGCTTATTTCAAGTCCCTAGGCTTTAAGGGGGCCGGTTTGTTGTTGATGATACTGCTCTCCCTGAGGAAGGCTACTATCTCTGCCTTTATATTCTCCTTCCTCAGGGGCTTCGGCGAGTTGGGAGTGTTGTTAATATTCGCCTCATATCCCCCAACGCTTTCTATATACATATACAACGCCTGGCTTATCTACGGCGTTGGCCCAGCGGTTACGGCCTCGCTCCTCGCAATGGGAGCAGGGATAGTCTCGGCATATGTAGTGAGGATATGGTTCTCAAAATAACAAACCTCAAGGCCCGGAGGGGCGGGTTTCAGCTATAGGTAGAGAGGCTAGAGGTAAACTCCGTGGTGGCGCTTGTGGGGAGAAACGGCAGCGGCAAAACTACTCTACTAGACGCAGTGGCCGGGCTCATTCCCGCCGAAGGCGCCGTGGAGGCTTGCGGGCGAGAAGTGTCGGCTCTCCCGCCCGAGGAGAGGAAGCTTGTCTACATCCAGGCAACCCCCGTAGACCTCCCAATGAAGCCGAGGAGGTTTTTACGCCTCGTGGCCTCAAAATGGGGGAAGGGGGAATGGGAGGTGAAGGAGGTTGTGGAGAGGCTGGGAATAGGGAATCTTCTAAACTCGTCCGGCCTCTCCACTGGGCAGAAACAACTTCTCAACATCGCCGCCGGACTGCTGGCTGAGCCCTGTGCCTTTTTAATGGACGAGCCCACATCGCATTTAGACTGGTTTAACAAAAGAATAGTGAACGACGTGGTGAAGAAAATCGGCGTCCCAGTCTTATACGTAACCCACGACCCCTTTGAGGCCTTTTATGTAGGAGACGTGATCTGCTTGATAGAAGGAGGGAGGATCCGGGGGTGCAGGGAGAACACCCCGGCGGATTTCTCAGAGGTGGAGAGGATCGTCAAGTCTCTCTATTTATAAACAACGTGCCGCGAATTTCCTCACAGCCTCTGCGACAGCCTTGACGTGCTCCTCTGTCTTGGGCGAGTGGCCCATGCCCTGCACCTCCACCACCTCCAGGGGGAAGTTAAATCTGTCGGAGAGGCCGGCGAGAATATCAATATGAGTCCTCGGCACTACGTAATCCTCAGAGCCTCTTATGTAAAGCACTGGCGGCATTCCGTTGCCAATAAAACGAGACGGCGAAGTCTGTTCCAATTTACTCCCGAGGGACGCCAAGTCGTTGGCCAGTTTCTTAAGATAGGGATCGCTGGACTGGGAGAGGTATTGCAACTGTAGCCTCCTATCCACTGGCGCCGCCACTGCTATAACGCACTTGACAGAACCCGGGTTTTTAGCGGCTAAGAGCAGGGCGACAGTCCCGCCCATGCTGTGGCCTGCGGCCACTGACACTGGTAGCTCTTTGAGGCCTCTCTCATAGCCGTCCTCTACATCTCTAATTGGAGGCGCCACGACTCCAAAGCCCGCCTCCTCTAGGGGCTTTACCAGCCACTCAATGTTTGAGGGCGAGCTTTTATAACCGTGGAATACAATGGCCTTAGGCATGGCGTCAAGTGGGTTGTGCTTTATAAATTTTAGACCCCGTAATTGTTTTAAATGGGAGTAGAAGGGGATGTGATGAAGTTGGAAGTTAAAATCAGCGGGTTGCCTCGGGACAAGAGGAATATTCTGGTGATGGCCTGCCCAGAGCCTTCCCTCGCAGGGGTAGTTGCCGTCGAGTACCTCATAGACGCGTTAAAAATGGAGGAGATAGGCGCCATAAGGATCACAGAAATGCCCCCAGTTATTGCGGTGGTGAACGGAGCCGCCAAGCTCCCCTACAGGATTTTCTACTCCAGAGAGGCAGGAATAGTGGCAATTAGACAACACGTCCCAATACCTCCACAGATATATGCCGAGTTTATACGTAAAGTTTTAGACTGGGCAGAGGAGAACAAGGTAAAATTAGTGGTGTGCCTCTCAGCCATGCCAGCTGCGGGCGATAGGGAGAGCGAAAACGTGTATTTCGTCACAGAGGAGGGCTTAGTGGAAAAGTTTAAACAATACGGCTTTGAGCCCATAAAGGAGGCGACGGTTGCCGGCCTAGAAGGGGCTTATCTAGACGCCGTATTGGGCAGGGGTATTGACGGCGCGTTGCTCATCGCCGAGTCGAAATTACTCACAGCGATTAAAAGATTAGTGGACAGCGGCAAGATCTCCACCCACCGCGACGTGATGTTAATACTCAACGACTTAGTTGGCCGCGTGGGCCCAGACGTGGGCGCGGCCTTAAAGCTAATAAACGCCGTGGCTAGGCTGGCCGAGACCCAAATAGACACGGCGAAGTTGCAAGAGCACGCTTCTAAATACGCGTTTTTAATTGAGAAAAATCTCGAGGCACTCTTCAAGCCAGTAGAGGCCGTGGCGGCTCAACGGAGAGAGGTGCCGTTAGTGTTTTAAGAAAAATTTATTAAAGGGGACAAGCCTTTTTCCCCATGCCTAGCTGGAAAGAGCTAGTTTTAGTAAAGGGACACCCAATGCAGAGGATATATATAGAGAAAGTAGTTGTGAACATAGGCGTCGGCGCCAGCGGCGAGAAGTTAGAAAAAGCGGCTGGACTGTTAAAAGAGCTAACTGGTGCAGAGCCCTCGAGGAGAAGAGCCAAGAAGTCCATAAAAGACTTTGGAATAAGAAAGGGCGAGCCAATAGGAGTAGCGGTCACCCTCAGGAGAGACCAAGCCGTAAACTTCTTAATGCGGGCGCTACAGGCGGTGAACAACAGAGTAAAAAAGACCAGTTTTGACGACAGGGGCAACGTTTGTTTTGGAATAAAAGAGCACATCCTGCTCCCCGGGGTGAAATACGACCCAGCCGTTGGCATATGGGGCATGGACGTCTGCGTAAAACTCGCCAAGCCGGGGCTAAGAGTACAGCTTAGAAGAAGGCGGAGGAGCAAAGTGGGGAAAAGGCAATTGGTAACAAAAGAGGAGGCAATTGAATTCTTCCAAAAAGTACTAGGCGTACAAGTAGACTAGTAGCTATTAGGCGTTGAGATCTCACTCTTCTGGGCGCGTCATTCTACGCGAAGCGACAATAAAGTCAAATAATCGTGTTGTAGGCCACTGTTAAAGTTATAAAACCCCGGGTTGAACGCGATGTGTTGCTAGTTGCAGTGTCTGACAGCCACGACAACATCGCCGCTATTAAAAAACTAGGCGATGCGTTGAGATCTAGAGGAGTATCGTTAGTAATACACGCAGGCGACTGGGTATCCCCCTTCACAGCCCGGTTTTTGAGGGAAGCGGTGGGAGAGGGGGTTAGGGTGGTGGGAGTGTGGGGGAACAACGAGGGGGAAAGGCCGTACTTTTTAGAGGTCGCCAAAAAGTTCAACGTTGAGATCGCGGGAGATGCGGCGGAGTTAGAAGTGGCGGGGAGGAAGATCGCCGTGTACCACGGCACATCTCCAGTCTTGCTTAAAGCCTTGGCCGAATCGGGGCTGTACGACATTGTGATATACGGCCACACCCACCAAGCAGTAATAGAGAAAAGGGGGAGGACTCTCGTCGTAAACCCCGGGGAGTTGTGCGGTTGTCTCACTGGGCGTAGCTCCTACGCCTTAATAAACGTTGAAAAACTGGAGGTGGACTTAATTTATCTCACGTGAAATGGTCGCCTGATGAGTTAATATCGTTTGTGGCTAAGGTCCTTTACGAAGTCGCGGCCAACGGCCTTACTTTAGACTACGCCTTTCAAAAAGTTAAGCGGAATTGGCGAAGTCTACAGAGCTTTAAGGTGTTTTACGACGTCTCTTTTGACGCCGTTAGACACTATTACTTTTTAAAATTCGCCGCGTCTAAACTATTCGGCTCCTCTGCCATGAAGGCCGTCGCTAAGGCGTGGTTTATATATAGAGCTGATGCGTTGCTTTATAATAAGGACTTAGTGACGCGGTATAAGAAGAGGCTGTTGAAAAGAGCCTTAGCCCGGCCCGAGGAGGCGTTGGAACAACTAGAGGGGCTTAGAGACAACGCCGTGGAGTACCTCTCGGTGAAATACAGCTACCACCCGAAAATTGTCTCAACTCTCCTCTCCCACCTTCCCCAGGGAGAGGTTGAAAGATTGTTGGAGGCTGGGAACGCCACCTGGATCTGGCTGAGGATAAACACGTTAAAGGCGGATATCGACAAGGCGTTGAGAATTCTAGAGGCTGAGGCCGAGGTAGAGCCACATCCCAAAATCCCCTTTGTCGTGTTGTTAAAAAATGCCAAGAGGCCTGTGCAATACTTAGAGGCAGTGAAGCGCTTCTTAGCAATACCGCAAGATCTCGCCTCTATATACGCAGTGCTGTCTCTGAACCCCCAGCCGGGGGATCGCATAATTGACCTCGCCGCTGCGCCCGGGATGAAGACTAGCCTAATCGCCCAGCTGGCGGAGGGGAGGGCTAAAATAGTGGCTGTGGACCTCTCCGCAAAGCGGGTTTCGAGAATGAGGCACTTGCTTAAAAACCTTGGCGCTGGGGGATTTGTAGAGGTAGTCAGGGCGGACTCCCGGGCGTTGAAAACTAGGCGTTTTGACAAGGCGCTTTTAGACGCCCCGTGCACTTCCAGCGGCGCCTTTACTAAAGAGCCTGCGGTGAAGATTTACCCCAGGTTGGAGGACGCCCCGAAGTACAGCAAATTACAAAAGGCGCTTTTAAAAAACGCCTTGTCTCTGGCCAGTGAAGTGGTATACGCCGTCTGTAGCATACTCCCCGAGGAGGGCGAAGAAGTCGTTACGAGCGTAGGGGCCAAGGCGGAGAAGCCCCTGGGGGATTTGGCCTCCTCTTACAGAGGGGAGGTGGGAGGAAGGACCTTCCCCCACGTTCACAAGAGCGAGGCCTTTTTCATATCTAGACTCAGGGAATGACCGTGGCGCCGGTGCGTTCAAAATACAGCCGGGCCTCTTCATACACGTCGTCGAGGACATAGGCCAGATGGTTGCCGAGGCCCGCCCTCAGCACATCTCTCCCGCGGCCAGTTAATAGCCTCACAGCGACTTGAGTACTACAAGCCTCAACTCTCTGCGCCTCTATAGTGACGCCCTTGAGGAGGAGGGCTTTTTTCAAATCGCTTGAAACTCTGAGGAGAGTCACCGGCAGGCCCGGCGGCACCTCTACTCTCAACGCAGCGGGGGCCCTAGTGGCCATCCGGGGGACGATTGAATACCTCCCAAAGGAAGGCGGCGCTCCGTCGTGAGTTAATAACAACACGTCGTCTCCAACAGAATTGACGTTACTTATCCAAGAGGGCTTTCCAGACAGTCTTTTTAAAACCACCGCTGAATAGAGGGCCCTCAAATCGCCTTCACACGTAGCAGTGATCCCCCAGTCGTTAAGAACGGCCAGGGAGATGCACGGAGTCCACTTGCGGAGGCTCACTTTTTTAAAATCAAAACACCAACAACCCAGAGTCAGGCCATCGACGTTTTTAGCCGCCTCCCGCAGGGCTTTGGCATATGCCATAATCCTTGCGATTTCCCCCACGCCGAAATCGCTATGTTCCGCCTTTGATAACAAATCCCCAGCCTCGGCCGCCGCCTCAATCTCTAGGCTTTTTCTATAAACTTCCTCCTCATTTATGGCGACGTCGGGCTTGCCTGGGAGGTCGGAGGCCGCAAGCCATTTATTGGGAGCGCCCACAAGCGCCAGTCTGGGAGGCTTTTGCAACAACTCCACTACTCTGAGGATTCTCTCCACTCTCCCGGCAGGCGGCGGAGATCCCGGGGCCTCCAGCTGTATCACCTCTGCGAATTTCCCGCTCTCTCTCAACGCGGCCGTAGCCTCGAGGGCGGCCGGCAAGGAGTTATAATGAGGCCACGCCAGCAATATGTTGTAATCGCCCGCGTTTGCTAAAATCTCAGGCTCTGACCCGCCGGTTAAGACTAGTATGAAATTAGCCCTTGGCAGAAAGTCCCTGAGGGCCTCTTCGTAAATACGCCTATACTCCTCGCGCGTTTCGTCGTCCACGTTAGGCGCTGCCGCGACGCGGAGTCCCATATGTAGAAAAGTTTTCCCATTTATTAGCCCTTCTTCAGCCTCTCCACGCCGGGCGGCGCGGTGCCGCCTCTTGACATAAGCGGTATTTTAGAATACCGCGATATTTCCATAACGGCAACCTTGCCGTAAAGCCCGCCCAAGTCGTAATAGTCCCCCGGCTTGCCGCCTGGCACTGGCACTAGCCTAACGCCCAGGGGCTTATCTAAATAAACGGCGAGGGCCATTACGTCAGCAATTATCGCGGCCACCACATCTGCGCTGGCATCCCCCGGAATGCCAATCATGTCGAGGCCTGTGTTACACACGGCGGCCATGGCCTTAAGCGTGTCTAACGTCACAGCCCCCTCGGCGGCTGCCTGTGCCATTACGGCGTCTTCGCTTACGGGTATAAAAGCGCCGCTAAGGCCGCCGATATTAGAGACAGCCATAGCCCCGCCTTTTTTCACCGCGTCTACAAATAGTGCCAGGGCGAAGACAGATCCCGGCGAGCCAACTCTCGGGAGCCCCATTGCCTCTAAAATAGCCGCAACTGAGTCCCCCACCTTAGGGGACGGCGCTACGCTTAAATCCACAGCGCCAAATGGCACGCCCAATTCCTTAGACACCTCCCTCCCCACTAACTCCCCCAGCCTAGTTATTTTAAAAGCCGCCCTCTTAATAGCGTCGTGCAAAGTCCTGGCGTCAGCCTCTGGCAAATTCCTAACCACGGCCTCCACTACGCCGGGGCCGCTTACTGCGATATTAATAACTGCGTCTGGAAGGCCGAGGCCGTGGTAGGCTCCCGGCATAAAGGGAACGTCTTCGGGCAGATTTGCCGTCACTGCAAATCGGGCTGCGGCGTGAGGCTTTAAGCTGAGGATTATGTCGGCGGATTTCCTAACTGCGTCTAAATTAATCCCCGTCATGGTGGAGGCCACGTTTAAAAAGCCGGCCAGCCTCGAGGTGCCGTTTAAAGCCTCTGCCAGCCCCTCCATTAAAGCCCTATCCCCACGGGACACGCCGGCGTGTACAAACGCCGAAAAGCCGCCCACCATATCCACTCCGTACTTGCCGGCCAAATCGTCGAGAAAATACGCCAGCTCCACGGCCGACTTGGCGTCGCCAATTGGCTCTAGCATTATAGACACGGGGGACACGGCGAGTCGCACCGTGACGATCCTCACGCCGAGTCTGGAGGCCACTTTTTCCACAGCCGGCCTCAGCTTTTTTAAATAAGGCTCTAGAAGTTCTTCAAGCGCTGAGATGGTATCGGATACTCTGTGCCTAATAGCCGGCAGCGTGTTAACGCTGAGAGTCACCGCCCTTATGTCCAGCTCTCTGAAAAGAAGCATTTCTAAAATTTCGCCTATCTCCTTGGGGTCAAACCTCATATCCTCTGCATATACTTAAACACGTCTATGTGATAAACGGCGACCATTACGCCTAGACGCTTCCCCTCCTCCTCAAGCTCTCTACGCAGTTGGGAGATGTCCACATCCGCCTTTGAGATGTCCACAATCATAACCATAGAGAATATATTTTGCACTACTGTTTGTGAGATATCCACAATATTGACGTTGTGCTTGGCCAGAACCGACGAGATCCCGGCCACAATGCCCACTCTATCGGCCCCCAATACGGACACCACTGCGAGCTCCATAAAACTTCTACTTCAGTAATTTTAAAACATAGGGGACAGCTGTCCCCCGTCTTGTGATTAATTGTGCGAGGGCAGTGCCGATTTGACAATTCTATAATTATAATTAAAATGTTTTAATGAGAATTTTTAAAACGCCTGGCCCTATAAAATACATAAACTGTTTATTGACTGCCGCTATGTACTTTCCAGGTTTAGAGGGAGTGGTAGTTAAGGAGACAAAAATTTGCCATATAGATCTGGAGAACTCCAAGATATACTACAGGGGCTATGACCTAGAGGAATTGGCCCAGTACTCCACTTTTGAAGAGGTGGCGTACCTCCTCTGGTTTGGCAAACTGCCCGCTGGGGCTGAGCTGGAGAGGTTTAAAGCCGAGCTGATGATGTATAGAAAGCCGCCGGAGCATGTGGATGAGGCGGTGAAAATTGCGCCTAAAAACGCCGAGCCAATTGACGTTTTGAGAACAGCGGTATCCGCCATGGCTCTGGGCGAAGATCTTTCCGACAGAAGCCCCGAGGCGGAGCTGGTGCGGGGGTTGAAAATCACGGCGGCTATGCCCTACATAGTGGCGTCTTTTGACAGGCTCAGGAGGGGGAGCCAGCCGCTACACCCCGGGGAGGCTAAAAGCCACGCAGAGTACTTCTTGTGGGCGCTGAGGGGCGAGAGGCCGGGGGAGAGGGAGGTTAGGGCGCTGGACGTGATGTTAATTATATACGCCGAACATTCTATGAACAACAGCGCCTTCACCGCAGTGACTGTGGCCTCTACGCTTTCCGATATGTACGCCGCCATCACGGCCGCCATCGCCAGCCTAAAGGGCCCGCTACACGGCGGGGCTAACGTAGATGCGGCGAAGATGTTAGAGGAGATCGGAGACGCCAAGAGGGTGGAAAGCTGGGTTGACCAGCAACTTTCCAGGGGGAGGAGAATACCCGGGTTTGGGCACAGGCTTTACAAAAAGGGGCCCGACCCGCGGCTTAGGGTTTTAAGAAAATTGGCCCGGGACTTGGCCTCGGAGAAGGGGGATTTCAAATGGGTAGAACTCGCCGAGAGGCTTGAGGAGTACGTGACGGCGCACCTCTCCCAAAAGGGCATATACCCCAACACTGACTTGTACGCCGCCGTGATATTCAAATATTTGGGTTTGCCCGTGGATATTAACTTGCCCACATTTGCCATTTCAAGAGTCGCCGGGTGGGTGGCGCACGTGTTGGAGTACAGACAGACAAACCGCTTAATCCGACCCACTGAGAAATACGTGGGGCCAGTGGGCTTGAAATACGTGCCTATAAGTCAGCGGAGTTAGTTAACTATATACTTAAATATAGTGAAAAATTCACAGCCATGAAAATTGCAGTTCTCGTAAAGACAGCGCTTGACACCGGGCAGTTGAGAATTAGAGACTCCGTAGTGATTGAAGAGACGCCGTTGAAAATCAGCGATATAGACCGTAACGCCGTTGAGGAGGCGGTGAAATTAAAAGGCCAAGACAAGGCCTATGCCGTAACTGTGTTAAAGTGGGGGCCTCTTCAGAAAAAAGTCCAAGAGGCTGAGAACGTGTTGCGCGAAGCTCTGGCCATGGGGCTTGACGAGGCGTATTTAATAGCTGATGAGAAATTATTAAACGCGAGCCACGTGGCCACGGCCAAGGCCATAGCGGCAGTGGTTAAAAAAATAGGCGCTGATTTAGTGCTGGCCGGGGAGGCCACTGTGGACAATTACACAGGACAAATCCCTGCGAGAGTGGCGGCGGAGCTGGGCTGGCCTGTCATCACATACGTAAGAGAGTTGAAAGTTGAGGGGGGAAAAATCATTGCCAAGAGGGATTTAGAAGATCACGTAGAAGTGGTGGAGGCGCCCCTCCCCTCTGTGGTTTCTGTAACTAGGGAAATAAACCAGCCCCGAATACCTACTCTCCTGGCGATTAGAGCCGCCATGAAAAAGCCGGTGAATAAGCTCACGCTCGCCGACTTGGGGCTAGACATTGCGCCCAAAATTTCCGCGGGCTATAAGCCGCTGGTAATACAGAGGAAGAAAATAGTGATTAAAGACGGCACTCCTGAGGAGAAGGCGGAGAAGTTAATTCAATACTTGAGGCAGGAAGGGGTGATATGAAAGCGCTAGTAGTATACCCAAATAAAGAACTGTTGTACGCTGCCTCTACTCTCGGAGGGGAGGTTGCCGCCTTGGTGTTCAGCGAGGGGGAGGCCGAGGCGATCAAGGGCAGGGCCCATAAGATATTCGTAACAAGCGTCGACGCCAGAGCGCCAGACGCCGTGGCTGAGGCTGTTATAAAAACAGCTCAGGGGTATGACGTAATTCTACTGCCCTCTACGAAAAACGGGAAGACCGTGGGGGGAATAGTGGCGCAACGCCTGGGCGCTGAGTTTATAACTGACGTCTTATCGCTCAAGGCCGAGGGCAACGTATTAAAGGCGGAGCGGTACGTCTTCGGCAACAAGGCTGTGGCCTCTGTGGAGGTCCCTGCACCGGCGGTTGTATCAGTGGCCTCTGGGAGGTTCCAGGGAGAACCCCCGGCAGTTCAGAGCGATGTGGAGAGGATAGAGGTTAGTGCTACGCCTGTCGTTAAGGTTTTGTCAATAGAGGAGAAGGCCAGAGGCGCGGTTAAATTAGAAGAGGCTGAGATCATTGTGTCAGTGGGGAGGGGCTTTAAGAAAAAAGAGGATCTCCAAATGGCCTTTGAGCTCGCAAAAATACTAGGAGGCCAAGTGGGGTGTTCGCGCCCAATCGCCGCGGATTTGAAGTGGCTTCCCGAGGAGCATTGGGTAGGGCTGTCTGGGAAAAAGGTAAAGCCTAAGCTCTACTTAGCCATTGGCATTTCGGGCCAGCCGCAACACATCGCGGGGATTCTTGACAGCAGAATTATCGCTGCAATTAACAGCGACCCTTCGGCGCCGATATTCCAAAACGCCGACTACGGCGTTGTGGAGGATTTATATAAAATTGTGCCAATATTAATAAAGAAACTTGCGTCGGTAAAAAAAGTTTAACATTTTTCCCCCCAGCTCTTTTAAGACGTCTCTAATTGACACAACCCCGACGAGTTCGCCCTGTTTGTTCACCACTACGAGGTGTCTGATGTTGTGCATTGTCATTAGTTTTGCCGCTTTGCGCACGTCTTCATCCTCCTCTATAGTAACCAAGCCAGGCGACATAAATGCCTCCACAGGCGTGGATAGGGGCATTTTCATAGCCACAGCCCTTACGATATCCCGCTCCGATAAGACGGCAGGGGGCTTTTTCTGCGTGACGGAGTCTATAACTGCCAACGCCCCTATGCTCTCTGCCGCGAGCATCTCCGCCGCCTGAATGAGGCTCTCCTTGGGCGTTATAACCACGGCGCTTCTCCTAATTAAGGACTCTACCGGCTTCATTACTCCTCGGGCTTAGGCCACCACACCTTGTCTCCAATAGTTTTCAAAGCCCTGTCCTCAACTAAGTCGCGTATGGAGACAACGCCGCCGAGTGTGCCGTCATTATTTAAAACAAGCAAGTGTCAAATGGGAGAGCTAATAAAGCCGCGCTCATATGGGTTACTCCGTACTGGGAGGCAAGGGTTTTGAGGTATTGGGATCTGTACAGAGAGGTAAACCGCCTCTCTGTGCTGTTGAGGTCCCTGGGGGTAGAGAAGGGGGATAGAGTGGCTATTTACATGCCCATGATCCCCGAGGTCATGATCGCCATGTTGGCAGTTAATAGAATAGGGGCTGTCCACACGGTAGTCTTCTCGGGATTCGGCGCGCAGGCATTAGCAGATAGAATTGTGGACTCGGGGGCTAAGCTGGTAATTACAGCAGACGGCATGAGGCGGAGGGGGAAAGTGACGCCCCTTAAGCCCACGGTGGACGAGGCGTTGAAAATCGCCGGAGACGACGTACAAGTATTGGTGTATAGACACGTCGGAGTTGGGGTGAATATGTGGCCCGGGAAAGACCTCTGGTGGCACGAGGAGACGTCTAAAATCCCGCCTAATACATACGCCGAGCCTGAGTGGGTTGAAGGGAATGCCCCGCTGTTCATTCTCTACACATCGGGGACCACTGGGAAGCCCAAGGGGATATTACACTTCCACGGCCAGTATATGGTTTGGATTAAATACGCCTTTAGCCACTTAGTGGGTGCCGAGAAGGAGTTCAAAGACGACATAGTTTTCTTTTCCACTGCTGAAATAGGTTGGATATCGGGCCATCACTACGGCGTTCACGGCCCCTTGCTTAACGGACTGACGGTGTTGTGGTATGAGGACGCCCCAGACTATCCGCACCCCGGCGTGTGGTGGGAGATCGTAGATGCCTACAAGGTGACTCACGTGTTGTTCTCCCCCACTGCCATTAGGCTTTTGATGAAATACGGAGAGGAATGGCCCATGAGGTATAAACTCACGACGTTAATGGCACTGTACCCTACGGGGGAGGTTTTAAACGAAGAGGCGTACAACTGGATGAGGAAGTATTTATGTAGAGAGAGGCCCGACTGTCAAATTGCAGATATATGGGGCCAGACAGAGACGGCGTGTTTCGTCACAGCCCCCGGCTCAATGAACTTGGGGGGTTCCGCTAAAGTACGGCTCAGTGGGCATGCCCTACCCAACCCTAAGGCTAGTTATACTTGACGACGAGGGAAAGGAGTTGCCCCCAGGCCAAAAGGGACATGTAGCCGTCAAGCCCCCGTTGCCGCCCGACTTTTTACATACCTTATGGAGAGACCCGGAGGGGTATGTGAAAAGCTACTGCAGCCGCTTCCTCGGCTATTATCTCACCGGGGATGTTGGGTATATAGACGAAGAGGGACATTTACACATATTGGGCAGATCAGACGACGTGATTAAAATAGCTGGCCACCGCCTCTCCACTAGGGAGGTGGAGGACATATTAACGTCTCACCCGGCCGTAGCTGAGGCGTCTCCCCGACCCAGTTAGGGGAGAGGTGCTGGGGGTTTTCGTCGTTCCGAAATTAGGCGCTAAGATAACTGAAGAGGACGTGGTAAAACACCTAAGGTCTACCCTCGGGCCGGTGGCCGTCGTGGGGAAAGTGGCCGTGTTGAACAAATTGCCCAAGACGAGGATTGGGAAAGTCATGCGGAGAGTTCTAAGGGCTGTGGCCACAGGCCAGCCGCTGGGAGATTTAAGCACGTTAGAAGAGCAGAAGGCGTTAGAGGAGCTAAAGGCCTTGTTAAATAAGTAGCTGTACTCTCACCTCCTCCTCCCTTGCCCCGTTTTTGTCCACAATAGCTAAATCTATGCCGCCGCCAGACACGGGGTCTCTCTCTATGGCGGCTTTAAGGGCCTGAACCGCGAGTTTTTTGGCCCCTTCCACCGTGATGTCGGGTCTGTAGCCCGTGTCCAATACCGCAACGGCCAGCTTCGCCCCAGTGCCCAACGCTGCGTAGTTGTCCTCTATTAAACTGCCGAGGGGATCCATTACAATGAGGTGGGGTCCCTCCTCGTCAATGCCGCCCACGAGCACCTCTGCGAAAAACGGCATGAAACGCCTGCTGAACATTATAACTGACAGCAGTCTAGCCATGGAGTGGGTGGAGGGCTTTCTTTTCATCTCCAGCTCATAAGCCTTAGCGTTGAGCTTTAAGATCTTGGCGAGAGTCTGCATATCCGCAATAATCCCCGCGGAGGCTATGGCCAGCTTGTCGTCAATTACAAAAACCTTTTTCCCAGCGGAGCTGAGAGTGTAAAAGCCGTAGGAAACCCTCTTCTCTGCCGCCAGCACAACGCCGTCTTTAGCCTTTATTCCCACGGCAGTTGCGCCGATTTGTACCTCTTCGCCCATAAGAGGGGCTGTACCTTCTGTTTATAAATATTTAAGAGATTTAAAACCGGGCTTAGGGGGTAACATGGCTGTTAGAATAGACGGCTCATACGGCGAGGGGGGCGGGCAGATATTGAGGACTTCCATAGCCCTCTCCGCGTTGCTGGGAAGGCCTGTGGAAATTGTGAACATCAGAGCTAAGAGGGCCAACCCAGGCCTCCAGCCGCAACACCTCACGGGCGTAAAGGTCGCCGCGCTGTTAACAGACGCGGAAGTAAAAGGCGCCGAGAAGGGGTCCACCCGCCTTTATTTTGAGCCCAAGACCTTGAAGTGCGGGAATTTCAGTATCGACATTGGGACCGCCGGGAGTATTTCGCTAATAGTACAAACGCTAGCCCCAATACTGCTCTACGCGCCCTGTCCAACGCAAATAACAGTAACTGGGGGTACAGACGTGGCTTGGGCGCCTCCCATTGACTACATGAGGTTTGTCTTCACAAAAGTACTAGAGCGCTTCGGCGCCAAGCTCAGCATAGAGCTAATTCGGCGTGGCCATTACCCAAGGGGAGGGGGGAGGGCAGTGGTCAGGGCTGAGCCGGTGAAAAGGCTCAAGGCCGTAGAGTCAGAGGAGTTCGGCAACGTGGTTAAAATCTCGGGAATTTCACACGCAGTAAACCTCCCTCCGCACGTCGCAGAGCGCCAAGCAAAAGCCGCGAGAGAGGAGCTGTCTAAAATGGGACTAGACGCTGATATTGCCATAGAGGTTAGAAACGACGGCTTGGGCCCGGGAAGCGGCGTTGTGATCTGGGCGGTGTCAGATGCAGGCAATGTTATCGGCGGCGACTCGCTCGGCGAGAGGGGCAAGCCGGCTGAGACAGTGGGGAAGGAGGCGGCTCAGAAATTAATAGCTGTGCTCAAGACGCGGGCCTCGGTCGACCCCCACATGGCGGATATGGCAGTGTTGTACATGGCTCTGGCAGAGGGGCGGAGCAGAATATCCACATCAGAGGAGACAATGCACTTAAAGACTAACATGTACATTATCGAGCAGTTCTTGAGGGTAAAATTCAGTACTATGGAAAAAGCCGGAAGATATACAATTGAAGTAGAGGGCGTTGGCTATAATCGATAACGTTGTATCATTAGTGCTATTAAGAATAGGGTTAACATAGGGCTAGACGCTTTGTACATTTTCCACATGGCCTCTTCCGTTTTTTTAACTGCGGCGTATATGCTTGTGGCTATTGTGGCGGCTACGCCGAGGGCCACTAGCGCCCCCCCTGCCCCTCCTCCAAATTGTAAATACAGCCAGAGGATGTAGGCGGCAGCCGCCGCGTTTATAGCCGATATTACCGCCACTGCCCTCTCTTCTTTTATTAACGCGGGTAACATCGGCACCCCTGCCCTTTTGTAATCCCCTCTGTATTTAAAAGCTAGGGCCCATATGTGAGAGGGAATCCAGAGGTATATGGCAAAGGAGATGAGGACGGCGGGGAGGTCCACAGTCCCCTTGGCCAAGGCGTACCCCCCTAGAAAAACTGCGTTTCCGGCAAAACCCCCTCCGAAAATATTCAGCCAAGTCCTCCTCTTGAGGACAATTGTGTAAACCACTGCGTAGAAAAGCCAGCCCAGCAGTACGAAAAGGCCGGGGAGGAGGCCCAGCAGTAAAAAGCCCAGGGAAATCCCCGTTGCTGAAAGGGCGAGGGAGTAGGCGAGGGCGGCGTTAGGCGTAATTAGCCCGGAGGGAAGAGGCCTTTTAAAAGTCCTCGTCATTAAGGCGTCTATATCCCTCTCCCAGTAGTGATTAAAAGCAGCAGAGCCCCCAGTGGAGAGAAAAGCCACAGCCAAGAGGGAAAAAAGACGGCTGTCAACGCCGCCCCCGCCGTAAATATAGCCAGCAACAGAGGCCAAAATAAGGAGCCAAATAACCCGCGGTTTTAATAAAGAGATATAGGGAGACACGAATTTTATATAGTGAGGTAGTGAAAAATATTTATGGAAACTATAATGACTTTTTATTTTATAAATCACGGAAAAAAGAAATTAAGATTGTGACCTTGCCAGTGCCATCTTAAACATTTCAACTAAGGCGGGGACATATTCCGTCGCCCACTTGTCGCCGTAGGTCTTCTTAAAGGCTTCGGTCTGGGTGAACATAGTTGGTGCGAGGTCTTTATCGCCTTCTGTTAGAAACTTGGCAACGAGCTGTGCAGCCTTGTCCAAATTGGCGGCGGGGTTTGTTAACCCGTTTTTCTCAAAATATTCTAACATAATGGGGCCGCCAGCAGTGCCCTTCTCAACGCCTACATTGCCGAGAAGAGTCTTTGACAAATCCGGGCCTATATTGCCCCCAACCTCAATGCCAGCGCCTTTTACCGTGTGGCACGCATTACATGCCAGCTCTTTAAATAACTGAACGCCCTTTTGGGCGAGTTGCTCATTATAGCTTATTTTAATGGAGGGCGTCGGTTGTTGGCCTATAGGCGTTGTGCCCGTGACGGTAACTGGCTGGCGCGTCGTTGTGACAGGCGATTCTGTTACAGTAGTTGATATCACTTCTGTTTTTGTCCTCACCTCAACGCCCGGCTGATAGGTAAACGCCAATGCGCCCACGACAATGCCTATTATCGCTATTACTGCGTATACTACATCTTTGCCCATGGGGTTCTAAAGCAGGTGTGCACAAAAACAATTTGGTTAACGGGATTAACACAAAAGCTTATTTCATATTGGGGACAGTACGTTCATGGCTGAAAAACAAACTTCTTCCAGAAGAGATTTGTTAAAAGTCGCGGCTGTGGCGGGCATCGGCTTTGCCATTGGTAGCTGGGCTGTCGCCTTAAGCAGAGGCAAGGCGGTGGTCGAGGTGACTTCACAAAGAGTAGAGGAGGTGAGAGTAAAGCCCCAGGTGGAGGTCCAGCCGGTGGTACAGCAAGTGGCACAACAACAACCCGCCGGGCCCGTAGCCCCTCAGCACCCGGCGTTTGAAAAGAGAGGCCTCGCCTACTTAAACCCCGACTATATCCAATCTACTTTGAGAGTGTTAGTTCCAGAAGATCAGCTCCCGCCGAAGCCCACGGCGTTTAACATAAACGACTTAGACTGGATAGCTATAATGATTGAGAGCAGATACCACGAGCCTGGCGTAGAAATGGTAGGGGCTTACACTTTCTTAGATATGAAGAATTTCAAGGTATTGAAGAGAGTTAAAAACGCCGGAGATAGAGTACATGTTGTTAGATTTGGCAGAGAGGAGTGGCCGGAGCATAAGAGGCGGTTTGCCATAGGCATGTCTAGAGACTGCTGGCTCTCAAAAATAGATCTCTACACAATGCAAATCGTGAGACAGATTAAAATAGGCGTTGATTGTAGAAGCGCCGCGTATGACAAAGACGGTAAGTACATAATTGCGGGGAGTAAAGACCCAGGCCACGCCGTAATACTCGACGCAGATACTTTCAAAGTGCTTAAGGTAATTCCCTTCTTGGGGCCCTCTAAATTCTTCCCAACGCCAATGATGGGGAGGCAGGGCGCCATCCTAGCCACAGATCTCGGCTACTGGCTCGTCAATGTAAAAGACGCCGAGATGGTTTTAGTAATAGACTATAGATCTCCCGACTTCCCCATAGTGCATGTGTTCACAAGCTACGACACTAATAGCAAAGGGAGGTCGGTTAAAGTGCAAATAGGCGACAAGACATATGACGTGACAGGCATTGGCAAAAGCCCCCACGAGTTGAATAAACTTGACAAAGAGGGGCGCTACGTGGCCGTGACAGGCCAAGAGTCAGATACTATTACAATCTTAGATTTAAAGAATATGGAGATTGTTAACGTCGTTCCCTGCGGCAAAAAGCCGCACCCCGGCCCGGGCACGCTAGTCCCCAATAAATACTTCTTAACTAATGCCATAGGGGAAGGGGTCATAACTGTGATTAACCTACAGACAATGGACGTGGAAAAGTACATTAAATTCCCGAGTGAGTTCCCCGCCGACACTGGCGGCGGTCTTTATTCAACTCCGCCCCTGCCCGACGGCACAATACCTAAAGGCCTAGCCTGGTTTGACACGTCATTTAACATCAATAAAGGCGTCTTTGCAGTGGACATCCACTTACTCGACGTAGCCACCAGGCCGCCCAAGCCCGCGATCTTCGTCGAGAATAAGCCCGGGAAGTGGGCCATGCACCCAGGCCACACGCCTGATGGTAGATATGTAATCAGCGCTTTGGAGAGGACAGACTCCGTCTATAAAGTCGATGTTGAAACTGGGGAAATAGTGGACATAATAAGGCTTAAGGAGATAGAGCCAGTGCAACTTCTAGAAGAGCCCTCGCCCACCGGGATATTCCCGGCGTGGAGAATAAAGGCGCCGTGGTTCTAGGCAAAATATACGTCGTAGGCGCGGGGCCGGGAGATCCAGAGCTCATAACCCTCAGGGGTTTTTTCCTCCTCCTCTCAGCCGACGCAGTTATTGCCGGCTCGTTAGTGCCCGAGGAATTAGTGGATATTGTGAGGGAAAAAGTGGTGTATAGAGAGAGGCTGACCAAGGAGAGGCATGAGGAGGCCGTGGCCACCGCCATACGCCTGGCCAAGGAGGGCAAAACCGTAGTTGTTTTAAAAAACGGGGACCCGGTGCTCTACGGCAGGGGATTTGAGATATGTGAAGAGGCCAATAGAGAGGGCGTGCCCTGTGAAATAGTGCCTGGGGTTACCTCCCTCACTGCAGCCGCGGCGAAGTATAAAATCCCCATCGGGCGCGGCGGCCGCCCCATTTTGTTAAAAACCGGGAGGAGCTCGGGGGATCCAGACGTGGTGATATTCATGCCTGAAAACGGCGCTGAAGGCTTAGTGGTGGAGGATTTATACGGCCCGGGGGAGAGGATTTACCAGGGCAAGCCCAGGGGGCGACCTGCCATTGTCTTCCAGATTAAAGGCTAAGCGGATAATTGCATTAGCCTCCTTTGAGTGTACAGCAAAAACGCCACAATCGCTATGCCTACAAGAGGCCCGCTTACAACGGCGAGGGACGGCGTGTAGGCGTAGGCGTAGCCCGCCCTTGCCAACATGCCGACGTTTAACAGGAGAAAAGTGACAACCTCAAGTATTGGAACTCCTCTTCTAGGTTTTACCACTATTCTTTTCTGCATCTGTGTAGCTATCATGTCAATTAGTATTACGTCTACGCCGAAGACTATATTAAAAATAAACCCCAAGGCTAAGGCGTGCGTCGCGACGTCCCGCCACAAGGTCGGGGCGCCGAGGAAAAGTATTAACCCCGCCGCCATTAGCCAGAGGTAGGCGGACCAAATCTTCACGTATGAGAAGAGCTTCTCCCTCCTGGCGTATTGGGCGACGCCTGAGAAAAGTATTGACGCCGCCCCGCTGGCCGCCAGGAGCGCGCCGGCGGCTTCTACAATTCCAAAAGTCCACATGGCGAAGGAGGCGACGAGCAATAGAAAGGCCAAGACGCCTAGCCGCTCCCTCGCGGGCCTTCTCCCCGTCACTAATGCGATGTCTCTGGCCATAACGGCGTAAATCATACTCACTGGGAATATCAACATGGCGACGCCCAAATCCCCTCCCCCAATCCACGCCGTTATATACAGCGCTATAGACGCCGCGAGGGAGGCGACGATTAGATAGTTATAGGCCGAGGGCCTAAACCCCATTTTAGACGGCTTTAGATACGTCCTGGAGTATGTTATCAAGACTAGCAACATCGCGAGGTAGGCCGCTGAGGACAGCCACGCGGCCCCCGCAACAGTCCCCGCCAGCAGAGCCCACAACAAGGCGGCGTATAGGGCCAGCGTAATGCCGCCCGCCTGCCTCCCAGACCACTCCATGGACAGCACGTTTAAAAGCTCGTTCCCTATGAGAGCTGCGAAAAAGCCGGCGATCATTAAATAAAAGTGTTGTGTAACTTCAAGCTTAATGGGGAAGCTGGTGCCGGCCCAGCTCCACATAATTCCAATTCCGCCAAGTCCTCCAAGCACTAGCGATATTAAGCCGGGGGCCATTACGGGTATGACTCTCCTTGGCGTAAACACCTCTCCCATAGCCATGTTCTCGTTATGAAGACAAATACGTGGCAGTTATTCTGATTAACTAAAGGGCATAAAAACCGCGGGATGCGGAATTGGCGTAATGCCCTTCTAGGGCGCCCGTTGCAACGCCCCATTTTAATAGCCTTTGTATAAGGCGCGTACTTCCCTCTGTACTGATGTGAGGGTGATGATGGTCAAGCATGTGTTGAGATCTGTGCGCGTTTAAACTTGGCGGAGGCCGAGAGATCGGATGTCTGTTATCTCTACCCGCTTAATGTTAACATTTGGCGTAAGCTTGCACTTTGTGTTTTTATGTTATTGTGGTTAACCAGAATTTATAAATTAACACCGGCGTAATAGCGTTCATGAAAAACGGCTGGACTTATTTCGTGCTTGCCGCCACAGTTCTCGTCTACGTTGTGTACATAGCCATGGCGGTGTGGACTTTTTACAACTTGCCCCCAATACCTGAGAGAGTGGTTACTAAGAGCGGTGAGTTGTTATTCACGGCGCAGGACATAATAGAGGGTAAGACGCTTGCTCAAAAATATGGTCTTTTAGACTACGGCTCCTTCCTGGGATTCGGGGGGTATTTCGGCATTGATTACACCGCATATACCATGAAGTTTTTTGTAGATAAAATAGGACAGTTGAAAGGCACTGCCCTGGCCTCAGAAATTAAACACCTCATGACGCCGCAGTTCTCTGCAAAAACCTCCTCTCTGTTTGCCCCAGCGGCAGGAGTCGCGGTGGTCAGCGACGAGTTCGGCGCGGCTTATAAACAGGCTGTTGACTTCTACAAACAGCTATTTGGGCCTAAGGCTGAGGAGATAGGCCTCAAGCCCAATTTAATCACAGACCCCGAACACGTCAGGAAGATAGTATCTTTCTTCACCTGGGGCGTTATGATCGCCATGGCTAATTACACGAACGACTTCCCCTACATGCCTGGCATTCTCACGCCTAATATACACGTCACTGTTGCCACTTGGGTCACTTTCTTTATACTACTGCTTGTCATTATGCCGCTGGCGGGGTGGATAATAATTAAATTTATAGACTACTGGAAAGAGCCGAGGATAACCGTTGATCTCCCGCCGCCTTCTAAAGAACAGAGGCTTGCCCTGCTCGGGTTTGTTCTGGCAGTGTTGGGCTTGTCCATTCAAGGCCTCCTCGGGGGCTACCTCATGCACAAATACACAGAGCCCTCAACGCTATACGGCATTTCGGGGATAAACAACGTACTGCCCTTCAACGTGGCCAGGGCGCTCCACTACAATTTGGCCCTACTGTGGATAGCCGTCTCCTGGGTCTCATTCGCCTTGTTCGTCTTGCCGTATTTAGGAGTTAAGCTGTCTAAAGGCAAAGTCCTCGCAATTTTAGGCGCCGGGGCCTTTACCGCCCTGGGGATACTCCTCGGCGTTTGGTCCTCCTACTTACAGCTACTGCCAGATCCTCTGTGGTTCATAATAGGGTCGCAGGGCAGGCCGGTAATTAGCCAAGGCACTCTGTGGCTGTTGCTTATTGCCGCTTTGCTTTCCTACCTCTCGGTAACTGTGTGGAGAGCCTCTAAGACCTCCCCCGAGCCCATACAGCCGTTAGTCAAAATCCTGTCTATTGCGCTGGCGGGCACTGCCTTCGGCGCGTTTATGGGCGCACTGCCCGTGGTGACGCCGTGGTGGCACTTCACAATTGACGAGTACTTCCGGTGGATAATAATACACTCATTTGTAGAGGGCTTTTGGCCCGCCATTGTAATTCCTATACTGTTAATACTCTTAGTAATCGCGGGGATGGTGCCGCCGAAAATGGCCGTCGCCGCGGCGGGGCTAGACGCCACTCTTGAAATAGTCACGGGCATGATCGGCACAGCCCACCACTACTACTGGGGCGGCCAGCCCACACTGTGGATGTACGTAGGCGCCGTGATGTCCACTTTAGAAGTGCTCCCAATAGGCTTTCTCATTGCATACGCTGTGGTTTTATGGAAGAGGGGCGAGTATAAGACAGAGCTTCAAAAGACGTTGCTCACCTTCGTCTTAGTGGCAGCCTTTGGAGGAGCCATAGGCGTAGTGGCCTTCGGCGCTGGTCTCATAAACATGCCGGTGGTTAACTATTATCTTCACGGAAGCCAGGCCACTATGGTCCACGCCCATCTCGCCATGCCAATGGCATACGGCGTGCCCACCATGTTGATGTGGACCGTGGCCTTCGCCCTCGCGGGGGCCTTCGGCGCAGTTCAACTGCGCAGATTGAGAATGGCGGTTGTGATAATGGCGGTTGGGTTATACTTACAAGTCACCTTATCGCTTATGTTATTAATGACTAATCAGTTTGTAACCACGACGCAAGTTGGCTACTGGGCCTCCAAGGCCATCTTCGCCCCCGACGGCACGCCGGCGTTTTGGTCAAGGCAGGATATTCAGATGTATGTGTGGCTGAGGATGATTGGAGACGTGGTGGCCGCAGTGGGCATAGGCACTTTCTTAATCTACATGTTAAGGGGATTGCCAAAGGTGTTTAAAACTTAATTTTTAAACATAAAAGTGTTTAAGTACATATTTTTTCTTTGCGCAATTCTTAAAAATAGAAAACAAAAGATATTCAATGAAATATCTTGTTCTATATTTAAAGCCTTGTAGTAAAATGCCCCGCGACGCCTATGCCTATCTCGGTTTTCAAATTAACAACGGCAAGGTAAAACACTTAGTGGCCACGTCGAGGGGGCTCGAAACGGTTACCTCAAGATGTGAAGAATGTATATTTTATAAACTGGCCTCTTCCTCATACGTATACGGCCAGCCCGCCATCGTAGGGGGGAAGTTAAAGGTAATTGTGTCTGACAACCGCGCCGTCAGGAGGCTGATTTCACAACACCTCCCTCAGGTTGTTAAAGTCGTGGAGATGCGCCATACGGGGTTAATAATTACGGACAGACAGAGGGAGGTGCTCCTCAGCCTCGCCAACGGCCATAATTTGACCACAGTGGCGAGGCAGAACAACGTGTCAAAGGTGGCCGTCTATAAAATGTTTAAAACAGCGCTGAGAAAACTCTCACTTATCCTAGCTTAAAATTTCAACAACTTTTTTAAGAGCTCTTTTTACAAGTTTACAAGCTGCCGATTTAGATATGCCGAGCCCCTGAGCGACGGCCCCCAGCCCTCCATTAGAGAAGAAGATGAGAGCGGCGCGTTGCCGGGGCGTCAAGCGCGGGTTTCTCCACCTCTTTACCACTGCCTTCACCCGCCGCCTTCTTACGTATTTTTTCACGGCGTTGTTGGCCACCACGGTGAAGACAATAAAGCCGTCTCTTATTTCAGGCATTTTAACCAAAGCGGTGTTTTTCAACAACTCCGACAAGATACAAGAGGAACAATATATTTTCACAAGCCCATCGCCCCGTTTAATATAGTGTATAACTTTACCATTTTGTATAGAAAAACCTAAATATTCAGCTCCTTTCCCACAATCTCCAATACTTTCTAAAAAATTTTTACAAGGTTTTTCATAAATAGTGAGAAGTTCCATTACAAAAAGTGCACATAGCGATTTAAAAACTTTATGATCAACGAGTTTAAGGGATAGAGATAAATAAGGAGGCGTAAATTATACACATGTTCGGCGTTGTAATGAGTATAGTGGCGGCACTGGCGCTGGGATTTGGCCTGTTCTGCCTGTGGAGATGCGTAAAAACAAAGGAGTTGGCGGATTTATTCGTCTCCATAGGGGCATTTGTGCTGGCCGCCCTCGCTCTGCTCTTAGCTACACAGGGACTTGCCGCTCTGCAGTCCCCGCTGGCCGCCCCGCTGGGCGCCCTAGTGCCTCTTTTAATATCTCTGGGGGTTGTGAAAATCGCCGCGGCTAAGTGGTGGAAGTGGTATGCCGTTTTTGTCCTAGTTGGGTTAATTGCGATATCAGTCGCCAGGACGGCGGTGCCCGTGGTGCATTCAATTGCCGGGCTTGTGATTGTCATCTTGCCTATATACGCCGTGTTGAAGAAAAAACTTCCGCCCCACTTCATAGGGGTGTCTATTGGAGGGGTTTTAATTGGAATAGGAGGCGTGGCCCTGGCCTCGGCGGTCATGGCTAGGCCGATACTGCCTCTAGAAACCGTGGTGGCGCTCCTCCCGTGGATACTGCTTTTAATGACTGTCTTCTACGCCTATGGGTTCATCCTAGGGGTTAGGAAATGAGAGAAATTAAACTCCTCCTGTTTTTCACCTTACCACTGCTCGCCTTTTTCGGGCTGTTGTCCGGCCCCCTGGCGGAGGCCGGGGTGAAAGAGGCGTTGAGCCGCTACCTATCAATAGGCCCCGGCGAGGAGGATTTCGCGGCGCGTGTTATTATGGCGTATCACATAGCCGCAGTGGTGGTAATGGCCGGGACGCTCTACTTAGCGGCCAAGTACGTAGACCACGAGCCGAACACTGGGAGAATTGCGGTAAACCTAGCCACGGCCGGGTGGCTTATAGCCGTGCCGTCAGACTTGGCGTTTGCCTATTTCGGCAGGAGCCCCTTGGCCCACGGCCTGTGGCTCGTGGGGCTGAGCTTAATGTTCGCCGCAGGCCTTGTATTCCTCTACTCCATTTCCCCCTGGAGGTTGAGCTGGAGGGAGAGGACTCTCGAGCGGGCTACTGCCTTCACAGTGGGCGCGACGCTTTTAATTGCAGTAATTATGGGGGCGATATACGCCGCTCACCTCGGCTTTGATGAAAACGTAAAGATATACATACTGGAGGAGCACTCCACAAGGGAGTACCGGGGGCTCGCCCCGGCCTCCACGCCGTTGCAACTCTTAATCTCAGGCCATGCCCATGCCGCCGTGGCTCTGTGGGCGGCTGCTGTAATGTTTATAGGAATGAAGTGGGCCCGGATGGACAACTGGAGGCCTAAGTTGTATAAAATTACTTTGGCGCTAACGGCAATAGGGGCTTTAATTACATTAATTGGAAGCGCCGCTGTGGCGGTGGTGAGGCCCATAGCCCATCAGATAATTTTCGGCGGTATTGGGCCGTTGCACCTGGCCCTCTTCTTCTTATGGCTGAGGCTCGGGGGCATGTTAAAAGGCGGGGGGTGGAGGGATCCCGTGAAGTTGGGCCTATTCCTAGTCCCCATTTGGACTGTGGTATTCGTCACGTCAACTGGGCCCATGCTCGCCTCTCAGATAAAAACCGTAAGGCTCGTCTGGCCTTTAGAGGACGAGATTGCGTACAACGTGGCGCATTGGCACATGTTGGCGTTTATCATAGCCTCTGCAATGTTTCTCCTCTATCTTTCGGAATTCGCCGGGCGCATCAGACAAATTTCGGGGTTTTTGTTGGCAATAGGGGGGACAATCGCGCTCGCGGGGGCTTTTATCTACGAGCTGTCTCCCCTATTTGCCCGCAAAGCCGGCGTCCAGCTGGCGCCAGCCTCAGCCGCTTTAAAGAAGGGCATCCTCCCGGTTATAGACGCGGGGCTGGCCTTGTCTTTCGCCGCGTTTGCCCTCTTTGTACTGTGGTTATTTGTAAAAACTGTTAGAAAAGCCTAAACCCTTTTTTCACCTCTTTTTTCACCCTCTCCACTAGCGCGTCGGCCCAGTCTTGAGGCGTGGCGTAGTGGCCGTCCACCAAGCCGAGGCTAGTCAACGCGTTTAAGTGGATGGAGTAATACGGACATTTTAAACACTCAGTTTCGCAAACCTCTGGTATATACACGCAGTGCTTCTCGGTCAGGATGAGAAGGGGCCTTTTAAGAAGCTGAAAAGCGCCGTCTACTGCCTCCATGGGGATATAAATACAGGGCTCTCCCAGCCCCAAGCGCTGAAGTTTATTAAGCCTGCGGTAGACGGAGCTGAGGGGCAGGCCCAGTACAAAACTAATTTGTTTAGGTTTAAGCCTAGCCGAGAGGCACAGCAGTTTTACGTCCTCGGCGGATAAAGAGGCGAGGATGAAACGGGGGACGATTTTTATACACACTTAGGATGGCCTGACACACTTTTAAATACTTAATTGTTAATGCGGTTTACTCCCCCGCCTCGAATTCCTCGTCAAATAGCCTTTGTAACAAGTTTACTATATGTCTATAAGGGCTTTTAGACTCCTCCACGCATTTTTTAAATTTGGGGAACCAGGGCTTTATAAAACGTCTATAGAAATCGCGCCTCACTTGCGCCGAGGCTCCCTCGGCCTCTGAGGTGGCCGCTAGGAATTCCAACATAACGGGGAGGTAGTCCGGCAGCTCCCTCCTGACGTCCATGGTGAAGCCCAGCGCTTTGTAGTAAGTGAGTATTTGGTGCATGTAAAGCCCCCTTTCTCTGCTGTCCTCCCCCAGGGCGTAGTAGCCTCCATAAGGGGGACATCTGGGGGCTAGTTCAAACATCTCCACTCTGTGAGCCTCAATACTCCCATCATCCGCCTCTTGGAAGAAGTCTCTGAGCTCCGACAGCCCGAGCGCCTCGGCTAATTTCAACACCTCCTCGCGTTTAGAGTAAACCTCTTTGGGATTGTCGAAAAGCCTGGCGGAGATCACGTAAAGAACTCTTAAGACATTCACGCGCATACTCTGCCCCATATTTAAAAATATCGACGGCGGTAAATGCAACGCGGTTTTCGACGTGTTTTTCTCGCCTATAATTGCTAAAAACCTCTCTTTTTAATGAAACTATGCTTAAAACAACTAGGCGGCGGATGTTAGCCGGCGTTGCTACTATAAGCGCGGCAGCTGGGGTAATGGCGTTGGCCCAGAATTTGCAATATTTACAGCCGCTGGCGCAGTTTGTAAACACGAGGCTTCAATACCCTGACAGGTCGTGGGAGGAGCTCTACCGCCGCCGCTGGCAGTACGACAAAGTGGCCAGGTCTACACACGGCGTTAATTGCACCGGCTCTTGCTCGTGGAATGTGTACGTCAAGGACGGCCTTATAGTGTGGGAGCTACAGGCCACGGACTACCCGGACATCTCGCCGGACATACCCAATTACGAGCCCAGGGGATGCCCGAGGGGGGCCAGTTTTTCGTGGTACGTATACTCGCCCTTGAGGGTGAAATATCCCTACGTCAGAGGGGTACTCATAGACATGTACCGGAGGTTTAAACAAGAGACCGGCGATCCAGTGGAGGCGTGGCGCCGCATTGTGGAGGATCCCGCCAATCGCGCGGCCTATCAAAAGGCAAGGGGGAAGGCCGGGTGGGCCAGGGTCACTTGGGACGAGGCCCTTGAGCTGATATCCGCGGCGTTGATATATACAATTAAAAAGTACGGCCCCGACAGAATCTACGGCTTCACCCCCATTCCCGCCATGTCCCCCGTGAGTTACGCCTCAGGGGCGAGGTTTATTGAGCTAATCGGCGGGGCAATGGGATCGTTTTACGACTGGTACGCCGACCTTCCCCCGGCCAGCCCTCAGATGTGGGGCGATCAGACAGACGTCCCTGAAAGCGCCGACTGGTACCACGCCCAGTATATGATCGTGTGGGGGACTAATTTGCCAATGACTAGGACGCCCGACGCGCCTATGTACACACAGGCTAGATATAGGGGGGCGAAGGTAGTTGTAGTCAGCCCGGATTACAGCGAGCACGTCAAATTTGCCGACTTATGGCTCCCGGCATTGCCCGGCACAGACGCCGCACTGGGCTTGGCCATGGCGCACGTGGCTTTAAAAGAGTTTTACGTGGACAAGCAGTTCAAATGCCTGAGGGAATACGCGAGGAGGTATACCGACCTCCCCTTCCTTGTTATACTAGAGCCCGCTGGAGACGGCACATACCTACAGGGGAGGTTCCTTCGGGCTTCAGACGTACCGGAGCTTAAGGATAAGGTGGGCGGAAACCCGGAGTGGAAAACAGTTGTATTGCAGAGCGACGGCACTTTGGCGGCTCCCTACGGCTCTATAGGCTTTAGATGGGATGGGAGCGGGAAGTGGAATTTAGAGCTGAAAGGAATTACGGCGAGGGGCGAGGGCGATATAGACCCTGTGCTTTCTGTAATGGAGGTGGGGAAGTATGAAAAAGTGCCGGTGAAGTTCTTCGCCATGGACTTCGACGTGAAGAGTACGGTGAGGGAAGTCCCCGCGATTAAAATTGGCGATAAATACGTCACTACTGTATTCGACTTATTGGCGGCGCATTTAGGAGTAAAGAGAGGCGACTTGGGAGGCGATTACCCAGCTGATTACAACGACCCCAAGCCCTTCACTCCCGCGTGGCAGGAGTCTATAACAAATATCTCGCGCGACCTAGCCATAAGAGTTGCCAGGGAGTTTATGAGCACTGCCATTTACTCTAAGCCTGTTTACGGCAAGCCGGGCGATCCCCCGTTCTTTGGAGACGACGCCACGCCTTGTGGGGGCAGAGCTATGATATTCGTAGGTCCTGGGATTAACCACTGGTATCACGCAGATTTAATATACCGCTCAGTCTTATTATTAGTACTGCTGGGCGCCACCCAGGGCAAGAACGGCGGCGGCTGGGCCCATTACGTGGGGCAGGAGAAAATAAGGACTCTCATCGGGTGGTCCACAATAGCCTTTGCGCTTGACTGGATAAGGCCGCCGAGGCTACAAAACTCCCCCAGCTACTGGTACGTCCACACCGACCAATGGCGTTACGACCCGGTCACCACTAAATTATACGCCGCCACCTGGGCGAAGAAGTGGGGCGATATTCACGAAATGGACGCCAATGTAATTGCCGTGAGGCTTGGCTGGTTGCCCTTCTACCCGTCGCTTAATGTAAACCCGCTTGAGCTAGGCGACAAGCTAGTGAGCGAGGCTAAGGCTCAAGGCGTCCCCGACGCGCAATTAGGCCAGTACGTGGCGAGGAGAGTGGCGCAGATGTTGAAAAACGGCGAGATTAAGCTGGCAATAGAAGACCCCGACGCTCCTGAGAATTGGCCAAGGGTGTTGTTCGTCTGGAGGGCAAATCTGCTGGGCTCCTCCTCTAAGGGCCATGAATACTTCCTTAAACACTTGCTGGGCACTGACAACAACGTAATGAATAGGGAATACGCTGTGGAGGAGGGATTAGTTAAAGAGGTGAATATTAGAAAGCCGGCGCCTGAGGGCAAGCTGGACTTATTAGTTGTGTTAGACTTCAGAATGGCAACGTCAGCGGTCTATGCGGACGTAGTACTCCCCGCGGCGACGTGGTATGAGAAATACGACTTATCCATGACAGATCTGCACACGTTTATACATCCCTTTACGCCCGCTGTGGATCCGCCGTGGGAGGCAAAGGCCGATTGGGATATATTCAAGGAGCTCGCAAAGAAGTTCTCTGAGCTGGCTAGGAAATATCTGCCGCAAGAGGCGTATGACGTAGTGCTAACGGCTCTTCTCCACGACACGGCTCAAGAAATCGCCCAGCCGTTTGGCGAAGTGAAGGACTGGAAAAAGGGCGAGGTGGATCCCGTCCCCGGCAAGACTATGGCCGCTGTGTCTCTAGTGAGGAGGAGGTATTGGGACGTATACGACATGTACATCACGCTGGGGCCGCTCGTAGTGACGATGGGTCTATCGACAAAGGGCATACCCGCGTTTAAACCCGTGGAGAGCTATAACTGGCTGAGGGAGATAAACGGCTTGACAAGCGCTACGTCGCAATTCGTACAAGCGCAGTGCGCCAACGTAGGGGGATGCCCGAGCATTGAGAGGGATAAACAGGCGGCTGAGGCCATGCTGGCCATATCTCCTGAGTCAAACGGCGAGGTGGCCTATATGGCTTGGAGTAATTTGGAAAAAGTAGTGGGTCTTCCGTTAAAAGACCTCCCCGCTAAAGAGCACAGAATTACGTTTAACGATATCGTCGCCCAGCCGAGACGCGTGACTACCTCGCCTGTGTGGAGCGGAATAGAGGCTCCCGGGAGGACTTACTCGCCATTTACTGTAAACACAGAGAGGAAAGTGCCCTGGCGCACTCTGACAGGCCGCCAGCACTTCTACATCGACCACGAGTGGTTTAGAGAGCTGGGCGAGTCGCTTCCAGTATACAAGCGCCCGCTCGACCAAGTAATGGCCAAGTTAATTGCTGACGTTAATCTATCCGACTACTGGTACGATCCCGCCAAATATAGAGTGGAAACTCCCGGCGGCAAATACCTAGTCCTCCGCTATTTAACTCCACACGGCAAGTGGAATATACACTCTACGTATTGGGACAACCTAATTATGTTGACGTTATTCCGCGGCGGGCAGGTGGTGTGGATTAACGACGAAGATGCTAAGTGGCTCGGCGTTAAAGATAACGACTGGATTGAGGTGTATAACGCCAACGGCGTTATAGTGGCCAGAGTGGCCGTCAGTCCGAGAATTCCGCGGGGCACAGCCATTATGTACCACGCCCAAGAGAGGCATGTGTACGTCCCCATAAGCCCCAAGACTGGCAAGAGGGCTGGAATTCACAACAGCGTCACTATAACTCACCTCAAGCCGACAAAAATGGTGGGCGGCTATGCGCAGTTGAGCTGGTCCTTTAATTACTACGGCCCCACTGGCGTAAATAGAGACACTCTAGTAGTAGTAAGACCCGCCGGCAGGGTGAGGCTATGAACGTCCGGGCCCAGATAACAATGGCGATGAATTTAGACAAGTGCATTGGTTGCCATACTTGTTCCGTAACGTGTAAAAACGTGTGGACTAACCGCGCCGGCGCTGAGTATATGTGGTGGAACAACGTCGAGACAAGGCCCGGCCCAGGCTACCCGCGGCAGTGGGAAGACCAGAATAAGTACAACGGCGGCTGGGCCCTCGACGGAGGAAAGCTGAAGCTCAAGATAGAACTGACTAAAAACTACAAGCCGCCCTCTTTAAAAGACTACTACGAGCCGTGGACTTACGACTATGAAGCGCTCTTCTCAGACAAGCAGACAGATCAACAGCCAGTCGCCAGGCCGATCTCGCTTATAACAGACGAGCCCATGGACGTCGCCTACGGCCCCAATTGGAACGACGACTTGGCGGGCGCTGACTATATATTGGAGGACCCCAATCTAGACGGGTTGCAAAGGGAGATCTACGCCCAGTTTAAAGACGTGTTTATGATGTACCTGCCCAGGATATGTAACCACTGCCTCAACCCGTCTTGTCTTGCGGCATGTCCGAGAAAGGCTATATACAAGAGGGAGGAGGACGGGATTGTCCTAATAGATCAAAACAGGTGCAGGGGGTATAGGTATTGCGTCGCCGCGTGTCCATACAAGAAAGTGTACTACAACTGGAAGACCGGCAAGTCGGAGAAGTGTATCCTCTGCTATCCGAGCGTCGAGGCGGGCCAGCCCACTGTCTGCTCTCTGACGTGTGTGGGGAAGATTAGGTACATGGGAGTACTGCTTTACGACGCCGATAAGGTGTTAGACGTGGCGGCCACCCCGGACCCGGCCCAATTAGTTAGGAGGTTTATAGACGAGGTGTTGCTGGACCCGTTCGATCCCGCCGTAATAGAAGCCGCTAGGAAAAACGGCATCCCCGACTACTGGATCACAGCGGCTCAGAGATCGCCGGTGTATAAAATTGTGAAGAAGTGGAAAGTGGGCTTTCCGCTACGCCCAGAGTTCAGGGTGTTGCCCATGGTGTTTTACGTGCCTCCGCTGAGCCCAGTGGTGACGACGTTTGAGAAGACCTACGGCGCACAGATCGCGGACATCTTCCCCAAGGTGTCTGAGCTGAGAATTCCCATTAAATACCTGGCCAATATGTTCACCGGAGGCGACACGGCGTTAATCGAATCGGCGTTGAAGAAGCTCATAGCCGTGAGGATATACCAAAGGGCTAAAAACGTGGCTGAGCCCGGCCTAGCCGACAAGGCCAAGGCCGCCTTGGCGGAGGCCGGCCTCTCAGAGGCGGACGCGGAGGAGATGTACCGCCTATTTGCCTTAGCTAGATACGAGGACAGATTCGTAATACCCACTAATCCGAAGAGATACGCCGCGCAACCACAAATAATGCAAGGCACGGTGGGGTTGCCATGAGGCGCGACGTCGTCCTCCCGGGCATCGCCCTGGCGATCTCGCTACTACTGGCGTTTATGGGCGTGGTAGTGGTAACTGCCCAGCAGAGCGTAGTGACTGTTAAATACATTGCAGGCCCATTGCCGGCCGATCCGTTTTCCAACCTCTGGCCCGCCCCAGTGGAAGTGCCGCTGACTTCGCAGACGCTAGTCTATCCACTGCCCGCGGCTACTGAGACGAGGTCGATAGGCGTATCCGCCGTGTACAACGGGACGCACATAGCGTTCCTACTGACTTGGAGCGACAATACGCAAGACGTGGCGACGCCTGGAGGACTCGACGTCTTCCCAGACGCCGTGGCCGTGCAGTTCCCAGTGTCAAAGGCGCAGTTGCCGTATATATGTATGGGCACGGTGGACAACCCCGTGAATATAATCTACTGGAGGGCTGGATTCGGGGCGGAGAATTTAGTGGCCGGCGCTGGCTACGGGCTAAATCCACAGCAGAGGGAGGCGCTGGGCTTACAAGCAACGCCGGTGTCTCCAGTAGAGCTACTGCCCGCCTCGGCGCAAGTTATAAACGCCACTGCGGCGTATAAAGACGGCAAGTGGTACGTCGTTATTATAAGGCCGCTCGGCTCTGTCCACCCGTTAATGGCCTCTCTGGCCGAGGGCTTTAGCGCCGCATTCGCGACATGGGACGGCGCAAAGGGCGAGATAGGAGGCTTAAAAGCGACAAGCGGCTGGGTCACTTTCCAGCTGGAGAAACCCGTTGCCCCCACAGCGCCGGCAACGCAAACTGTGAGAGAGACTGTGACTGTTACGCAGACAGTAACCGCTACACAATTAGTGGAGACGACGCCTACTTGGGCCTGGGCAGTCATTGGGGTCTTGATAGCAGTAATAGCGTTGCTGGCAGGGCTGGCGCTGCGCCGTAAATAAATGGATTTTTTCCTACTCCTCTTATTCCTAGATTTTTTACTGAACCGTACGTTGAACCGTCTTTGGATTTTTATTCCCCAAAACCCCTTTACTCACGCCTTATTTCTCGGAATTCAATGGGCTGGGTACGTCTCCATGCTGGCCCTTTACGTCTACTCGTTTCTGCTCATTGGGAGCTGGGGGAAGAGAGGAGTGCCGCTGGGCGTGTTGGCCCTTGTTTTAACCGCATTAGATCTGTCAAAAGACTACTTGGGCTTCGGCGTCAAGGCGCTTTTCCTACTTCCCCTGATTTTCAGCGTGTTTTTTAAACACAGAGTGGCCATCGCCTACTCTCTTTACTACTTAGCCGAGGGGGTTATCAAACTCACCAAGCCTTTATACTTGGCCCAGCTGGAGTGGGCCTGGGCGTTACTGCCGCTTGTGGGCGGGTGGAGGTTTAGAAAAATCGCCGTTATTCTCGCCGCGCTGTTATTAGTATTAATAGCGGCCTCGCCTTATTACACAGGGATGATATTCGTCTTCGGAATGGGGCTTAGCCAAGTTTTCCTACTGCCGGCGGCGCTCTTTCTGTCCCTGTCTTCCAAGTCGAAATACCCCCTTTACTCCCTCCTGGTCGGCCCCTCGGTGCAACTGTCAGTACATTATATAACCCTAGCCGTTGCTACGGGATATGTTAATAGTGGGAAACGCCAGGGGTGAGCTCTTCGTGGTGAAAAACGGCATTGCCAGGGGTCCGAAGGGGGTGGAAATACCAGTCCCCTGGTCTGACGAGGGCATCCATTACGGCTCTGTCGTGTTGAAGGGGAGCAGAGTGTACAAGCCCGGGGGAGAGCTAGTGGCAGAGTACAACCTGTCCCTTGTTCCATACGGGCTTTATGGAGACGGCTATGTGATGCCCCGCTACGGGCTCTTCGTCAGGGGCGAGTCTCTTTACATCATGGACTTACGAAATTGGGCCGTGGTGAGGAGGGCGAAATGTCTGGGGAAATGGGATTACATGCCCGTCTACCCCTTTGCCGATGAGAAGTCCCTATACTGTACAGACGGCTATATCGCCTATGTCACCCCTGTGGAATACGGCGTGATCCCGGCGCCTTGCGGGGTAAGTTATTACGTTGACGTCTTAAACCCAGGTAGGGGGATTGTGGTGGATTACGAATACACAGAGGAGGGGCTGAGCGTATTGGCAAAGGTAGTCTCTCTCCGCGGCGAGTATATCGACACAGTAGAAATGGAATTTAGGGGGGCCCGGGCGGTGGAGGTGCTGTCCTCCAATCCCTTTGCCGTATATGTTGAAGACGACAGCGGCACCTACATCTTGACTAGGGGGTCGCGCATATCTGTGGAAAAGCCGTTTTTCCTGACGCGAGCGGGGGTAGTAGTTGCCGACGTTTTAAACGGGGTAGAGAAGTTGAAATGCGTCCCCGCCCACGTCCACGGGAATTACTACGTATGTGGAGAGGAGGTGCTGGAAATAGGTGAGCGCGGTTAACCGCATTTCTTAAATTACGCAGCTTAATCTCTGCCATGCTTCCGCGGGAGAAAAGCGTCTTGGGAATTCTCACTTTTTCCTACTTGCTGGCCGTAGCCACATCTCTCCCCCCGCAGAGCTTGCTGGGCGCCGTATTATTTACTGTTGCCTACGCGACTCACCTCCTGACCTTTGACCCCATTTTCTACGGGCGTAAGTGGTCGCGGATAATTGCTCTATTGGGGATAAACACTGCGCCGTACTTAATTTCCATGGCCTTTGACAGAGGCGATTTTGTAGTATACGGGGCTGGCGCGCTTCTGCTCGCGGCGTACCTCTGGCTGATGAGAATGGGCTTGGGCAGGAGCGTCCAGGGGGTGATAATCGGCACGGCCCTCCTTTCCTATACTTTCATAATTGGCAAGGCCATGTTAATGCACAGTATTGCCTTGAAGGACGTGGCTCTTGCCCTATTTTTCATAGGCTATCACGTGTCCACGGCCTATTATGTAGAGAGCAGGCTGGCTTTTAGAAAGGTGAGCCCGCTGTGGTCCTCAGCCGCCTGGCTATTAACTCTAGCAACGACGTTGCCCCTTTGGTGGGCCTTAGTCATACCGGCGTTAGAGCCCAGCGTTAAATTCCTCCTCAACACGGTTAAAAACGTAAAGGTTTCTAGACATGAAGACATTGTAAAAATGGGCTGGAGGGAATTAGCACGTTCCGCTTTACTGACGGCACTGCTCGGGGCGGCGTATTATTTAGCGTAGTGAATTGAGGGCGCGTTACGGAGAGACGCAGAAGCGCCCCCTAGGAGAGCTCTCTGCTCAGCGCTATGGCGATCGCGGCGAAGGCGGGCGCTGTTAGCGCTGTGGCTACGCTCAGCCCCTCTCTGACTAAAGACGCGGAGAAGCCGAGGGAAAGCGCCGAGGTTAAAAAAAGCGACATTATTTGTTTTGTCCTCGTGGACAGCGCTAAAAAGGCGCTGGCGGTGGATACCACTCCTAAATACGCTGGTGTGTACACGGCGGCTATAAAGTCAACGGGGCGGAGCGACGCGGCGGCGTATACAGCTGTATAGGAGGCGGAGGTGAGCAGGTTTAACAGCGCGGTGGCCGTTGTTTTAGCTAGGAAGAACTCCTCGTGTTTTTTCAAGAGCCGCAGCCCGTCGAGAGTGCCCAGCTCTTCCTCCCTCAAGAGGAGCAGGTGGCTGTAGAGAAATGAGGAAATTAACACGGCGGCTAAAAGCCCGCCTCGGTAGTCAACCGCCGAGAACACCAGGGCGAGCGCCGTGGCGATTAAGGCGTTTACAACGGCTAACTCCCAGTTTCGCGCCGCTATTTTCAACTCCCTTTTTAAGAAGAGGAGCATTGCGGCCGTTGTTGTATAAGCCTTCCGTCGTGAATGTAGTAATACTCATCGAACTTGACGGCGAGGTAATCGCAGGGGGTGGAGGCCGTTATTAGGGCGGGGCCGCGGTGGCGGTTTACGACGTCAATTACCACCTCCCTCGCGCTGGGGTCTAGGCCGAGGAGGGGCTCGTCTAGGATTAAGACGTCGGGATTTCCCAGCATAGCCCTCGCCAAATCGGCTCTTTTCCTCCAGCCGTAGCTCAAATGGGCAAACCTCACGTGGAGATATCCGCGCAGTCCGAGCTCCTCTACTATGTGGGAGTGCTCCGCCCCAACGGCCTTTGCGAAAAAGGACAAATTTTCGTCAACGGTGAGGTCGGGATGGAGGAGGGGGTATTGGAGCAACACTCCCAGCTTCCCGCCCCTCTCCACGCGTCCCTTAGTGGGCTCTAACAGCCCAGCGGCTATTTTCACTAGAGTCGTCTTGCCGCTTCCGTTGTGGCCGTATACTAACGCCTTTCCCCTCACCTCTAGGGCGACGCCTTTTAAAACCCAGTGGTCGAACTTCTTCCACACGTCGATGAGCCTCAACACAGATGGCGCTGGGCGTTGTTTATAAAAGTTAATGCGGTTTTACGAAAAGTATTTATAGAAAGGCCCTTGTGGTGACATGCTCGGCCCTGTCCTCCTCGCGTATTCGCTTCTTTTGTTATACGCCGTGTTGTACGGCCCGTTTCCCGCCCTTGTCCCCCTCGGCTCTCCTACGGCCTACAGAAACCTCTATATCCACGTGCCGCAGTCTATCGCCGCACTCCTCATGGCCCTCATTTCGTTTTTTGCCGCCCTGTGGTTTTTAAAAAAGAGGGGTACCAAGTCGCGTTCGCTAATGCATAAGTCCGCTGTACTGGCCGCGGCGTTCTCGTGGCTTAGTTTTATCACAGGTACTGTCTGGGCACAAGAGTCTTGGGGGTCGGCGTGGTCTGGGGACCCGAGACAGCTGTCAGTCGCCGTTATGGCAGTCCTATACACCGGTTATATTATACTCAGGCGGGGCGTGGAGGATCCCGATAGGGCCGACAGAGTGTCAGCCGCCTACTTAGCCCTAGCCTTTGTCTCTGTGCCAATTACTTTAATAGCCCCCGTGCTTTTCCCCGCGTTGCACCCGCCTCCCGGCACTTTGGCGGAGCTTGCCGCGCCAATAAGGGCAATTTACATCGCCGTGTTGCTGGCGTTGTTAACAGCCGCCGCGCTAATTCTGGCGGGGTTTGAGGCGAAAACGGCGTGGGGAGTTGCGGCGATGTTAATTCTCTTTGCGGCGGCCGTTCTGGTTTTAATGCCCTACTCCCAGCCAGTATATAGAGTTTATAACGCCACCATCTCCGGGTCGGCGGTCACCGCAATTACAAACGGCGGCGTCTTGACTATCCCTGTGGAGAAAATAACTCTGAGACCTCTTGAGATTAACGGCAAGTCAACTCTTGCGGGGCACTTAATTACTAAAGACGGCGTAGTGGTGACTCACTGGTCAGTGGCGGTGAACCTGCTGGTGACCGGCGCCGCGTTACTTATATTAACGAGGTTGAGCAATAGGGAGATATGAAGACGTTGATACTACTGGCCGTGGCCGCCGCAGCGATAGGCGGCGCTATTTTTGCCTTTCTTAACAGCGCCGGCATTACAGACGTATCCGCCCTCCGCGGAGTCAACGCCCCTGGGGAGTATGTAGTATCGGGCTCTCTTAAAGGCGTTGAGATCACTGACAAATACGTCATATTAAAACTGGGAGGCGGCGGCTTTGAGATAACCGCGGTGGGGGACAGGAGGAGCATGGAGGCGTTATACGGGCCTATCACCCCTGCTAGTTTTGAGAGCACTGTAGTAGTGAGGGGGCTCTACTACCCCTCAAATAAGACGCTTGTGATAAGGGCAATTTTAAGGGGGTGCCACTCGGCGTATGGCCAGCCTGCGGCGAATACTCGCTAATTATTTCCACCTATCCCCGGCCGTTTCTCTCGCCCTTTTGTTTTTTTACATCTCTAGGTTTATAACGCTAGACACCTCCTATTTAGACGTCTACGCCAACACCTCATGGGGAATGCCGCTGTACTACCGGCTGGCCGCCTCGCTTGTAAACGTGGGGGGGATTATGTTGTACATCGCCGCGATTTTAGGCCTAATGGCCGTTGTGGCAAAAAGCTGGAGGCTCGCCGCGGCTTCGCACGTATTTCTACTCGCCGCATTTTACTGGGGGGCTTTTGCCAAATGGGGAGGCGGGGGGCCGGGCATTGGCCTAAACCCCTTGTTGAGAAACCCCTGGGCCCTCCCCCACCCGCTAATGGTTATTGCCTCTTACGCCATGGTTTTAGCCGCAGTGGCGGAGCCCAGAGTCAGGGAGAGAGCGGGCGTTTTGGCCTGGGTTTTCTCCACGGCCGGGCTGGCCGCGGGCGGGTATTGGTCTTATACCACCTTCGGCTGGGGGGGCTACTGGGCGTGGGACCCCGTCGAGACCTCTGTGTTTATTAAGTGGCTTTTCCTAACCGCTTGGATACACGGCAGAGGCTCCGGGGCTTTGTACGCGGCGCTTGGGGCCGTCTTCCTCACCATGGCCGTCACGTACAGCGGGGTGTCGCCGTTGCACTCCTTCGCGGGAGTGGCGGCCGCGGGGAAGTGGCTCCTCATAACCTCTGTAATTGCCTTAATCTACGGCCTCATAAAGGCGAGCTGGGAGAGGGGATCTGCGTTCTCCTACCTCCCGCCTCTCGTCGCCGGGGCGTATATCTATTGGATAATCGCCGGCCCCATGGCGGCGCAGTCATTAGGCCTCCCCGTGGCTATTCCCTCAGGGGATAGCGCCGTGGCGCTTATCCACCCGCTCTTAATACCCGCAGTCTTGGCGGCGTTTTTTGGAATGGCGAAAAGGGCCTTTCCCCCGAGGGCAGTGGCCCTTTACATGGGGGCGTCGGCAGTTGCCTCGCTCGCCCTAGTCTCTATGGGCATTCTCTGGTCCCCCCTGAGCAGCCTCTGGACAAACGTGGCTATTTACCTCATAGTCCTAACCGCTCCGCTGCCAATTGCCGCGTCGCTTTTAAAAATACGTAAAGACTTGGCAGAGCTTTCCCACATAGGCTTTGCCGTTTTAGCAGTGGGGGCCGCGCTGAGCGGCCCGTATGCCTATCACATGCAGTACGGCGTCGTGGTGCCCCTCGGCGTGGGACAGCCGGCGCTTGTGCCCCTGCCCAGCCCTTACGGGCCGGAGGCGGTTAGCATTAAAGTTGTGGAGTGGCGGGCGGCGGGGGCGGGGGAGTTAGTGTCAATCCCGCCGTATCTCTCAAGGCTCGTCTCGCCCGATTTGGCCGGCTTAATGGGCGTGTGGGGCTTGGATTTGAGGTTTGACAGCGTCGTCCTCAACGGCACTAAATACGTAGTGGCCTTTGGCAATTACACGCCTGGTTTTCACAGGCTGGGTAGCTACTGGCTATACGTTAACTCCACAGTAGACACCCCGAGGGGCAAGCTTTTAGTAGCCGCCCTGGGCATCGGGGACAGGGCCCTTGTCTTCAGCCCTCAGAAATTCGACGTAATTTCAGCAGTCGTCGCGTGTAAGCCCAACGCCACTTCATTGAATTTAATAGAGGAGAGAGTCATCCTGGGGATAGACGGCGCGGCTGTTGAGGCTACAATTAGATACGAGGCCTCGGGGGAGTTCAAACTCATTAGGGGCTTAATACACGCAATAGCCACAGTGCCCAGAGGGCTAGACGACGTTTATATCGCCGTGACCCCCGAGGTGGCCGTGGTGGGCAACGTGAGCTATACCCGCATCGCCTTAGAGCTGGCGAGGCGGAATTTAAATGCGTGTCTCCCCCTTGGCGCGTGGATGTTGCTGTCGGCATATAGCGGTAGGCCGCTCAGCGGCGGGGAGGTAAACGCCTTGTTGAAAAACAGCCCCCAGGGCTACGTGGCGTATGTAAAGATAATCCCCATGGTTCAATTAGTGTGGATAGGGGCGGCGCTTTTAGTAGCAGGAGGCCTTGTAAAGGCTGTTAGGAGACATGTGGCTTAGGATAGGCCATTCAGAGCCGAGGCGGTTTTACAACGCCGTTATTTGGGTCATAAGGGCCAGCCAGCTGGCCTTGTACCTCTCAGCCGTTTTGTTCGCAACAGGCGTTTTAGCGGCCTCTTTTGGTTTAATAACATGGCACTTGCAGTTAATGACCTCGGCGCTCGTTTCCTTTTACTTCTCTGTGATGTACCTCCAGCTCCCAGGCTTTATTAACGCCGCGCCGTCAGTAAAGGCGACGCTCCTAGTGACATCGGCGTTTTTAATCTCGGCGGCGCAGATCTTGCCGTACCCGCTTCTCCCGCTCGCCCTCGTCTATATAGTCTTACATTTAAAGGCCCTCCGGGGCGCCCCCAATTACTACCCCAATTGGATAACAGTCTCAGGCGCTTTGACGGCGGCCGTCGCCGCGACGCCCTATGAGATAATCGCCTCGTTCCCCCTGGCCTCTGTCTTAACGCTGATGTACCGCATAGACAGCTCGAGGGGGAGGAAAAAGTTCACCGTATGGGGCGCCGGCTCTATCGCCGCTGCCCACGGGGCTGGGTTTTTGTTAATTAAACTGGGTTATTTCTGGGGCGTTGCCCTCCCCCTTGTTGTGACTTCACTAGCGGCTCCGCCTAAAGTAAGAGATGTTTACGGAGCAGGTGTCGTTTTGGGCAGAGTCGCCATGGCGCTGGGGTGGCTTCACCACCACTTTCTCTACATGGGATTTGCCGTGGTAATGGCCGTTCTTTGCGTGCCCTACTTCTTACCCAGCGTCGTCTATAGACGCGTCCCCAAGTTCTCTTGGGAGAATTTAGCCATAGCGCTGGCCGCCGCCGCGCTGAGACTAGCCGGGTATATTGAAATCGCCGCCATCTCTGTCTTGGCCCTAATCGCCTATGTGGCTTACAAAATCCTGAGAGAGGAGAAAGTGCCGCTCAAACCGCCCTAATGCGCCGCTACCGTCCCCTAGCCGCGGCCCTGAGTTTTTCCAAGGCCGCCGGCACGTAGTATTTCTGTAAGACGTAGTCCATTACCTCTTTTGTGCCGCGGCAATTGAGGGTGGAAATTTCGCCTATTGGCGCGAAGATAGCCCTAGCCTTTTCTAACTCCTCCTCCGTGGCGATGTCGATTTTATTTAGCACAGCCACCGCCGGGGCGGAGAAGCCCTCTTTTATTTCCCTCCAGAGGCGTTCTTGCATTTCCAAGGAGTAGCCGCTGTGAGGTGTGGGGTCGACGACGAAGACTATAACGCCTGCTAGGTGCCTCAGGGCTAGAATTGCCTGCTTCTCTATTTGGTTCCTCTCCGAAAGCGGCCTGTCCAACAGCCCGGGGGTGTCTATTACCTGTACCCTGTCCCCCCTGAGGAATATGTGGCCTAGGTGGATTTGCTTTGTGGTGAAGGGGTACTCCGCCACCTCCGGCTTGGCCGTGGACACGCATCGGACAAAACTGCTCTTGCCCACGTTAGGCGCCCCCGCCACTACTATTGTGAAAAGCTCAGGGTCTATTGACGGCAGTTTTCTGAGAAAAACGACGATTTCGCGCATTTTCTCTAACTCCGGCCTCAAGTCGTTTAGCAGATCAATAATTCTTGCTTTGTACATCCTTCTGGCGTCTAATAAGGCCTTTTTGTCGGGGGCTGTTCTAACAGCGGTAATGGCCTCTTTAGCAATGGCCTTCACGGCTAAATTGGCGTTTCCCACTTTAGCCACGACGTGTTTATACGCCCGGGCCCCGATGACGGCGTCTATAAGCTCTCTGTAAAAGGGGTGGAGGCGGTCTAAAAAGGGCATTCTCAGCGCCATCTCCCGCAGAATTGAGGCAATTGCCTTGCCCGAGGACACTATTCTCTTAATCTCAAGGCGTTTTTGTTTAACAAATGCGGGCTCCGCCGTGGAGCCCCTGGCCTCCTCCCTGCTGTATGTGGTGAGGAAGAGGGAGATGAGCTCGTCTGCGGCGTAGACGTAAGGCAACTTCGACTTATCAACGACTTCCACGCGGCTAACTAAATAAGATTTATATAAACTTGTAAAAATCGACATGCCCATTGCCCTATTGACGGACTTCGGCACTAGGGATTATTTCGTAGCGGCGATGAAGGGAGTGATCCTCTCCATAAACCCCAAGGCGGTTATTATCGATATCACTCACGAAATCCCCCCGCAAGACGTGTGGACAGGCGCTTTTGTATTAAAATCGGCGTATAAGTGGTTTCCCAGCGGCACTATATTTCTGGCTGTGGTGGACCCCGGAGTTGGAACGGAACGGTTGCCGTTAATAATAAAGACGCGGCGTTATTACTTTGTGGGGCCCGACAACGGCTTGTTGTCGCTAGCCGCTGAGGAAGACGGCGTGGAGGCAGTATATAAAATTGAGGCGAAGTTGCCCCGGATATCCACTACATTCCACGGCCGCGACGTCTTCGCCCCGGCCGCCGCATATCTTTCACTGGGCATAGAGCCGCGTCTCTTGGGCGTCCCCGTGAAGAGCTGGATTAAGCTTGAGTTCCCGGCGCCACGCGTCGAGGACAACGTTATCCACGCCAGGGCTATCTACGTGGACAGATTCGGCAATGTCTACACATCAGCCCGGGAAGAGGCCTTTCAAATAGCCCAATACGGAGATACCTTGTGTTTTGAGGCGGAGGGCCGTATAATTAAGGCGAAGTTCGTGGAGACTTACGGCAGGGCCAGAGCCGGCGAGACTGTGGCGTTGATAAACAGCGAGGGCTATTTAGAGCTGGCCGTGGCCATGGGCAACGCCGCCTCCACATACGGCTTAAAGCCGGGGCTTGATTTAAAAATACGTAAATGCATATAGGCGGTGATGACCTAGCGCCGCCGCACTGTAAAGATGAAGAAGGCCGTTTTTCTGAAAAAATGGGCCGCTGGCGCTTTTATCTTCACGTATTAACCTATATTAAAGGGGACGTACGTGGAGCCAGAAAGCTCCCTGTAGCAGGAGTGGATCAACACATAGAGGCGACGGAGGCAGTTAAGGCGATGCTCGCAAGAAATAGTTTTGCCCGAGGTTTTTAACTGCCGAGGGGGTTTGGCGTGTCGTGGGGCTGTCTGTATCGAGGTTAAGGGCGATATGCGACTGGTATGGGTTTAAGATGATTTACTATGTGTACCGCTTCCCCGAGGGGATACTTGTAGGGCCGGCGATAAATCTCTATGGATAGTGGATAAGAGTGTTACGCTACGATTGCAACAGACGACGTGTAGAAAAGTGGCATTACCGGTTTTTAGCATATCGCTAAAATTGGGCCACTGGCGTACGCGGAGCTGTCACAGCGGCCCCAATAGGGCCTCTCTGCCCCGGGGAGAATACAGCAAAGTGGTTAAAAATTTACCATGGAAAAGTTTATAAACCAGTACGTTATTGGAGTTGCCCCTAACCCGGCCATAGGCGCCGGTGATACGCCCGGTCTCATCAGAACCCGGAAGCTAAGGCCGGCGCCGCGCTCGGGAGTACTGGGCTCCGCGAGGGCCCGGGAAACCGGCGTGCTGGGAGGGGGCTTCTCTCTTCTTTTGTGGACACTTTTAATGCGTTTGCCGGGCTGGCCGCGGAAAATCCTACGGCGCGTTGCGCACTTTGACTCGGTCTATGAAGTCAACTGTTATTTCATAATTCCAAGCGGTTGACGGCGCCCCCCGTTGTACTGAGAACTTGGCAGTCGCCGAGAGTAGCCCCATGCAGTAAATTTCCACTTGGTAGTCTGTGGCGGGGGCTTGGAATAAACTCACGGAGCCGTCTGACGCCGTGTTGGCAAATATGCTGACCCAGCGGCCTCCAGTCATGGCGTCTAGGATTTTTGCATAACACCCGGCCAGCGGTTTGCCCGACTTGCTTCTCACAGTTATAGTAATGGGGTAGACCCAAGTGCGCACTTTACCCGCGGTGGGATAGCCCAGCTCGGCCACGTCTCTGGCGGTTTGGCTATCGTAAACCCAAATGACCCTCCCCGAAAGGATTTCGCCTAGAGACGCCACTCCCCAAGCCACTCTTAAGCTATAGCCAGGCCTCCAGGGCAGGCCGTAGGCCAGTGCGCCGTTTATGACGTAGGACAAGGCCACTGGCTCTCCCCTCTCGTCGTAGACAACAGCTGTGCCGTAAGAGAGAGGCCGGTCGTTCCAGTCTCTAACCTCCATGGCAAATACGGCGAGAGCTAATAGGAGGATTAAAAACACTCTCATAACGGCAAAGGGAGTAGCGCAAATATAAGTTTTAAAGGCAATTCCACAAGCCCCCGTGAGAATTCTCATATACGGCGGCTTGGGCTTCATAGGGGCCAACGTGGTGGAGGCCTTAGCTGGCAACGAGCTCTATGTGGCCCACAGACCTGGCTCGCCGGGGAGGAAGCCGAAAATTGCCAGTTTCGTGTCGCAGTACGCCGGACTTGTCGAGTATACAGACCCGGCGAGGCCGCTGGAGGCCGTTAAGCCGGAGTTAATAATAAACCTAGTGGGGGAGTACTTCGGCCCGCCCGAAGTTATTAAATCCGCCAATGCGGATTTTCCGAAAAGGCTGTGCGAGGCGAGCCGCAGGGCGGGTTGGAGGGGAAAGGTAATTCACATTTCCGCGGCGACAGTCAGAGGGCCCGTGGGAGAGGTGATAAGGGAAGAGGAGAGACATCTAGAGGGGATATCGCCTGTTTCGTACTTCGACGAGACTAAGGCTGAGGGCGAGAGGGCAGTGGCGCAGTGTTTTGAAGACTGGGTTATTGTGAGGCCCGTGTTGGTATACGGCAGGTTTAACGACCATCCCGAATGGGTAATGCTAGTGAATTACTTGCAAAAAGGATTTGCCCCCGCCATAAGGGCTAGAGTCTCTGTAATATCTGCGAGGGAATTGGCGAAAGTAATAAAGGCTTCTATGGCTTTGTCTAGAGAATACTTCTTCGCTACGGAATGCTTGCCGCGCATGCTTGTAGACTTCATAGACGCAATGGCCAGGGCCGTCAGAAAACGCGTTGTTAAAATCCCAGTTCCAACTTCCCTACTTAAATTAGCAGCCCCCCGGGAACTACGCTCTCACATACCCTTTTTAAACAAGACTTTTAGCTGTGAGAAACTTAAAAAACTACTAGGCTTTACTCCGGCTCCAGATTTTGAAAAAGAGATTATGGAAATGACAAATTTTATTTTAAATATACATTAGATTATCTAATATTGACAACTTCGAGAAGTACATTCATATATTGTGATTTTAAATCATAGTATAGCATCATGCCACTAGACATACATATCTGTATCTCGCCGCTGATTAACGCCGGCAACGTCTTTCTGTACAGTTGCCCTGTACGTCCCGTAGCTTGACATTCGCCAATTGTATCGCCTGGGGAGTATTGCCCCGATGCTATTAAGACTGGGTCGTATTCCGGTAAGAGTATATTCGCCAATGGGATTAAGCCATAAGGCCCCTCATACTTTTCCTCATTACAGGCGCCTTGAGTGCAGTACTTAATTATTGACTGCTTTCCGTCGTAGTTCACAGATGCGTTTAAATCACTGCCGTTGATTATATACCAATATTGACCGTCCGCCTCAATATGTAGTTTCAGAGTTGCATGTCTCAATTCCCCTCCAAAATTCATTTTAACGGTGTAATCGGCCTCGTAGCTAATAGGCTTTACCAACTCACCTCCCAATACCAGCTTTTTAATTTCCTCTATTTTGCTCTCATTAAAAGGTACTACGCCAACGAGCACCATTTGTATATTTGTAAATGGAAGCGGAGAATCTTTTACAGTTTCTGGATTTACTTGAGCAAAGGTATATATAAGGATCCCTTTATTGTTTATACAAATTTCTGCATTTTTAAGCGATCCTTGTGAGTAATCTTCGGGATTTTTTAATACAAACTTATAGCCAGACCGCTCGCCGTAAGAACACGTCCCTTCAAAACGCCAAGCGTCGTTAAGCTGTTGATATACTTCCTCAGGGGATAAGTTCGTAATATTTGCCGACAGCCTAGTCTCTACTACCCTCCCAGTACAGAAGCCAGAGGTGCATTGATAGATAAATGTCTTTTCTCCGTCGTAAGCCTGATGTGAAAGCAAAGTTAAGTTCCCAAACTCCACCCTACCTATTGTATAGGATTTGTTTATACCAACGCCGTAAATAACAGTAATAAAGTGCATAGTAGACTGGTTGATACCAACATTAATGTGGTACTCTGCCTCATAAGGTTCAAAATTTCTTAGTATTTCTTCCACGATATTGCCAACCTCTTTAGGTTGTTGCGTAGTAGTCTCGACATGCGTCGTGGTGGTAGTCTGCTGAGTAGTTGTAGTCTGGGCAGTAGTATGTGGCGTCGTTGAAGTCTGCGTATTTGTATAAGTCGTCGTAATGGTTTCCACCGACGTGGGGGGTTGTGATGGCGATTGTTGTATCGTAGTAGTTTGTACATTTGTGGGCGGTAGATGAGTTGTTTGAGACTCTCCCGGCTTGGTCAATGAAATAAACCCCACAATCACCGCACTTATTGCAATTATTACAACCGCCGCTATTATTAGCCACTTCATATATAGTTAGTATCACTATCTATTAATTAAATTTTTCGATTTTCTAATTTTTATTTTTTCTATGATAAAATTTATATTGAAGAGATAATTTAATATATTTTATATAAACATTTACTATATTAATCTGTTTCTACGGGGTCGATATTAACGAACCTTTCTACATGCAGTGAGCGATACAGATTGGCCCAAGAAATCCAGTGAAGTGACTTATATATCACTATTTCTGAAGGGGTTGTAAAAGAGGTTAAATATCGTGGTAGCTGTTCTCCATCGCTATATGCTAGAGTAGGAAACACTTAAGCATAATCTTTAGCATCTTGAGACATCAGGCGTAAGTAATTGCCTCCAGCGCTTATGGCTTTGCTCAGGGTGACTTAGACTTTGGAGCTTAGTAGGCACCTCTCCACCTTGGTGAGGAAATGAAACAACCACTATAGTCTCAAAATCCCCTTGAGATAGGGTAACATAAAAATGGTTTTGGAAAATGTTTTAATAAATACACTTTCTATATAATATATGGAAATACCACTGGCTTTCATTTTTCGGCGCTGTCCTCCTCGCTATTATTTAGAACTGCGCTTGTGGGGAATACGGCTGGCCTCCCTTTCCCCCTGCCCTTGGGCTGAGGAAATAAACGAGGATCAACTGCCGGAGTATATAAAAGACAAATTCGTCGTTATCGTCGGCGATAAGGCCTTGGCCAAGAGGCTTGAAGTGGCCTATGCCACATATAAAGAGGTGGAGAGGTTTTTAGACTATTTAAAAAAGGAGCTGAGTCCTGTCTATATGCCCTACCTCCAGTAAAGTCTTTTAAAATATGCTTTTTCTACGCCATGAGTTTTGAAAAAAACTTATTAGAGAGAATTGCCTCCTATATCCCGGGCTACGCCGGGTATAAGGAGAAGGAAATACGCCGGGAGACAGACGCGTTGTTGAGAAGGCACATATCCTCTATTCTGGCCTCGGCCGCCTCCCAGCTGGTCCTCGCCCCCGCAGACGCCAGGGCGGTGGCCGCCAACCCGGACGCCCGCTATTTATGGGACGCCGTGAGGGCAGAGCTGGATAAAGTCGTGCAGAAAATAGACAAGGCCCCCCACGGCTACGTAGGGTTTTTCGACTTGGTAAAGGTGGACGAGGGAGTGTTGGAAAAGGTGTATAACCACGACCTCGCGCTGGTGGAGGAGGCCAAAAAGATCGCAGACGCCGTAAGTGCCTTGAAGAACTTGCGCCCGGGATCCGCCGAGTGGCTAGACGCCTTAAGGCAGATATTCGCCCTTATTAAAAACTTCGACGCAAAAATCGATGAGAGGGCCAAGTTGTTAAAAGCCATAAGCGAGCCGCCTCCACAGCTGTGGGAGAGGGGGGAGGAGAAAAAGAGAAGCATATTGGATAGGTTGTTCAAGAGGGGGAAATAGGATGCCGCCCCCCGCGGGTTAAGGTCGTTAAATCCTCACATAGCTTACTGCCACCGTGTTGTAATAAGTTACGCCACGTTCGCAGTGAACGTTCATTACAGCTATTAACGTAGTCGTTTTGCGCACACTTTATACAACCCCCCTGCCGTCACGGGGCGCGGAGGGGCTTACTTCCCAAGTGTAGTATCTAAAAAGAGCATTAAGAGCGTTCCTGCGACAAAGCCGTAGGTGGGGTACTTTTTGTCCTTTCCCTCGGCGTAAATATCGGGGTAGAGCTCAGCCACGGTGACGTATATCATGGCGCCTCCTGCTATGCCCATGGCAAGCCCCAGCGCCGCTGGCAAGACCGATAAGGCGGCCCCAGACGCAATTACCGCCCCTCCCTCAACTAAGGCGCTGAGCACTCCGACGAGCAAGGGAATTCTCAGCGTGTTAAATTGGAGCAATGGTAGCACAACGGCGACTCCCTCAGGCACGTCTTGTACGGCTATTGCCACGGCTGTTATAAGCCCCAACTCTACGTCGTAAGCTGTTGATACCCCCACTGCCAGCCCCTCTGGTATATTGTGTATTGTTATGGCCAAAGCTATTAGCCAACTTCTCTTTAACCTCCCCAGTAGCGCCTGAGGCCCCTCATATCCCTTGACTAAGTGTTCGTGGGGAATTACTGCGTTTAAGAAATTTATTAATAAGACGCCAAGCACTATGCCAATACCCACTTGCCAAAACCCCCAGCCTTCAACCCCCGGTATTATTAAGCTAGTGAAGCTGGCCACTAACATAACGCCGCCTGTAAAGCCGAGTCCGAAGTTTATCCACTTTTCCTCCCTCTTTACTAACACTCCGCTTGCCACTCCAAGGAGCGTGCCTCCTGTGACTATTAGCGAATGTAAGAGTAGGGGGTCCACAGTAAGCTCGGGTTTTTACCTTTAAAATTTTAATTTAGAAAAGTCTAGGTCATGCCACAAGTAATTCAGTGGGTTAATCCGAGAGAGGGGGAGATAATATGGCGCTACCCCGTTGATCGAATTGAGTGGGGGGCCCAGTTAATAGTGGAAGAGTGGCAGGCGGCGGTGTTTATGAGAGACGGAAAGGTATACGACGTGTTTAGAGCCGGCCGCCACACTCTCACAACGCTTAATCTCCCCCTCTTGACCCAAGTCCTCAGCAGAGTGGCCGGCTATGAGAAGTCCCCCTTCGTCGCCACGGTTATTTACGTCTCTTTAAAACAACACCAGTTGCCCTTCGGCGGGAGGGGGCAGACGGCGGAGCTTGCGCCTATACAATTCTTCGGCACGGCTTGGTTTAGAGTGGCCGACCCCGCCCTGTTCGTGACGCAAGTGGTGGGCGGGCAGAACATCTACACCACGGAGGATCTCCAGAAATTTCTAAGAGGCTATTTCAACGAGCTTTTAATGGCGGAGCTCTCAAGGCAGTCAATATTCACAATTTACGGCAATTTAGAACAAGTGAGTTTCATCGCGAAAAACGCCATACAGCCCCACTTCGGGAGAATAGGCCTTGAGCTTATAGACGTGAGGTTTGAGGGACTGGACGTGACAGACCCTGTTTGGAGAGACAGGCTGTTTTACATCAGAGCCACCGGCGTAAACCCCGCCGAGTATTTACGCATGGAGACTGTGCAAAAAGCGGCGGCGGAGCTGGGGAAAAGCCCCGGCGCCGCGGCTGGGACCGGAATTGTTTTAATCCCGCCGTTGCTCTGGCCGCAACAACAGCCGCAGCCAAGCGCACAGCCTCAACAGCAACAAGGCGGCGTGGTGTGCCCTCAATGCGGCTATGTAAACCCGCCGGGGGCCAAGTTCTGTATAAATTGCGGTTATATGCTGGGGAAGAAGTGCCCCCAGTGCGGCCACGTCAACCCACCTGACGCGAAGTTCTGTATGAACTGCGGGGCTAAATTGCCGTGACGCCGGGGGAGACAGCCGCCGCAATAGCCGCCTTGGCTGTTGGGATTTATTTAATTCTGGCGTCCGCGGGGCTGGTGCAAATAGCAATTAATCAGTTAATAGGCTTGGCAGTTGGCGCATTCGGCGTGGCGTATATCGCGGCGGGCAGGACGAGGGAGTCGGCCTTTTGGGGCGGCGTGTTGGCCATACTGGGAGTTGCGATGGCCGCAGGCTGGGGAGCCTCCCCGTTGTTTGTAGTCGGCGTAGTCCTCGTCTTCATTTCCCTTTTCGCCCTATTGGCAAGTAGGCGGTAAGGCTAATTAGGTCGGGCTATTCCCCCTCCATGCCTCTATATTTGGCCGTTGGAGGGGGCGGAGACGTTGTGATGGCCGCGGCACTGGCGGGGGAGGAGGCCGTGGGGCAGATACCCTGGGAGAGGTACGTGGTTGACCCAGAGCCCGGCCCCGTGCCTCCTCCCTCGTTGCGGGAGGTGTTAGATCTGGGAAATGGGCTTTATTTGGCGACGCCCAGGAGCTTCGCGGAGAGAGGGGGGAGGCTTTTTAAAACCCAGGGCATGTGCGTTGCTGAGGCGTTGCAAAAATCCGTCTACTTGGTGGATCCGTACAGAAGGCCTAGCGAATTGGCGAAGGCGCTTGTCCGTTTTGATAAAATTATTGGCGTTGACGTTGGCGGCGACGTCTTGGGGGTTGGGTGTGAGGAGTCTCTAAGGAGCCCGCTGGCAGACGCCTACGGACTCGCCGTCTTGGCTAAGGCGAGTGAACTCGGCGTGGAGGCCGAGCTGTGGGTGATGTCGCCTGGGGCAGATGGCGAGTTAAGCCTAGAGTACTTAATTCGCAGAGTCGCAGAGGCGGCGAGGGAGGGCGGCCTACTGGGGACTGTGGGGCTTGACAGTAAGCAAGTTGAAGTTTTGGAAAAACTAGTAAAGCGCTGTGTGACTGAGGCCTCCGCCGTTGCCGTGAGGGCCTTCAAGGGGGAGTACGGCCCGGCCCACATACGGGGAGGCGCCAGGCTCGTGGAAATAGGGGCTTGCGCGTTGATCGGCTTTAAATTCAGCCCAAAGGCCCTCTTAAAGTTAAACAAAGCGGCGCGTTTAATTTACGAAAGCGACGCGCCTATTGACAAGGCGGCTGACTTGCTTATAGAAAACGGAATTCCCACAGAGCTCCATTTAGAGCAGTTATTGGCTAAGGGCCTCGACATATACGCGGCCTTAGAGGAGTTGAAAAAGAAGAAGAGTTGTTAGGCGCTTGCCCTTTGGGCCGCCTTTGCCTCCGTGAGTAATAGCTTGTAACGAGTGGAGTTATAGGCGCTTATAGACACGGCCGAGGAGTCGACGATGAGTTTAATTGTGAGCACTTGGCCGTATAAAGTGACGTTGAGGTAAACATTCGCTGAGGTCGTGAGGGGGACTCCGCCAGCTTCACAGACAACAGCTGTGAAGACCCCGGTGCCATTGACGGAGAGATCGCTTAGTATTTGAGAGAGGGTCTCTGGGCTTATTCTCCCCCTCTCCTCATAGAGAGTCCCCGCCTGTCCCAAGTGGCTACAACTGCCCTTTTCCGCCCGGGAATCTCCCTTGAGGTTGAGAAAAGAGGTGTAATTAGCAGGGCCCGACTCAGCTTGGCACTGTCCAGAGGCGCAAGTGACCACGTACACAGTCCTCCCCTCCGTGGCGGCTTTGTAAGTAATCTCGACGGGGCCTTGGGGCGGTATGTTTAAAACCAGCTTCCCAAAACTATAATTGCCGTACTCCCCCACGCCCTCGACCGTCCACCCGCTCATTTTTAACGCAATGTCGCCTATATATACAGTAATGACGTGGGAGTAGTTAATTTCATAGCTTTTAATCGCAGGTGTTTCCGCGGCCGTCGGCATGGCAGTGCTTGTATTTAAAACGGCTGGGGGTTTCGTCTCAGCGGGCGAGGGAGTGGGAGGAGGCGGAGGGGGCTGTGCTTGATTGCCAGCCGTGATTACGAAGTAGGCGAGCGCGCCTGCAATGAGGATTAATAAGGCGATCACTCCTTTTTTCATATGGCATTGCTTTTCGATGTTTAAATCAGTTACAGTTTGTACTGCGCCTCGTATCTCCCCGTCCGCGACGCGGCGAATGCCAAAAGCCTCACCGCTGCGCCGAGACCCGCCAAGGCCCCTCCCAATGCCCCGATTTGTGGGTAGAGCCCTAGGTAGTGCGCCGTCAACGCCCCAACAGCCGCCGTGGCGAGTAGAGAGCCTGCGGCGAGTCCCAAGCCCCCAGCGCGGCCGCGCCGGGAAATGGGGTATTCCATATAGAACACAGACCCCTCAGCGGCGTCTACCACAGCCTTGTAGTTGCGACCCCGGTAGAGGTAGGAGAGATTACACAGGGGGTAGTAGACAATACCTTCAAAACTCCACCTCACAGTAACTTTAGTCTTGAAGACAGAGGCGTAGGCGTGGGCCTCCTCCAATACGTCGTTGAGACTGCGGAACGCCTCCTCTGGGCTTAAATCCGGCGAGTGAAACACGCCTATTCTCTCCAGCGACGGCTTAAACGGCACAGTTCTAGCCTTGAACAACAGCCACCCCCACAGTTAATCAATGTTAAATACCAGTTGAATTAGAGACATGGAGTCCCCCT
>FWWM01000614.1_pt1 | contig 115081 bp, 87 predicted proteins | sample 2228351 | NCBI WGS metagenome assembly FWWM01 (sample SAMEA103939774, study PRJEB20133) | metagenome
AAAGACGGTGTTTTGCCCCCATTTTTCGCGAAATTTTTCTTTAGCTTAGCTAACAGAGTCGTCTACCTCACGCTTGGCCATACCAAACCGGAGGTAGACGACTCTCTTAGTGACAATAAATATCTGGCTGTATCAGCCACCGGTTTTCACACCGAAGCGCGTGAAAATGCGTGAGAACTTTGCTGAAGGTGGCTTGAGGGGCTTTGTCTGTCTCATCACCCGGTGCGCAAACCACCAGCGAGCCATTGGCACCCCTCTCCCCGAAGCTGGGAAAGGCAAACGCCCTTTCCTCGCATGGAAGGGGGGCGGGCGTCAGGCTCTTTCTTCGACTTGGCAGGTGGGCGTTGCCCTCCGGTGTACACACCCTTTCCTGTCATGCTGAGGCGCCAGCCGAAGCATCTCCGAGATTCTTCGCTTCGCTCAGAATGACAGAGGTGAAGAACAGAGTGACATAACACGCGGTGTCATTGCGAGCCTTCGCCGCTTCGCTCCTCGCCATGACACGGGGAGGCGGGGGTCATTTCAAACACCTTCCCGAAGCCCGTTGACTCCGGCTATTTAAAATGGTAAAATATCGGCAAATCATGCGCCGGGAGCAACATCATGCTCGAAGACCTGTCCCAGTATCACCAGCCCATCGGTAACCTGTTTCGGTTGCCTGAAACACCGGAAGAGTGGCGCCAGTATCGGTTGAGCGATGAACAGATCGCCTTCTACCACCAGAACGGCTACCTGCCGGGTATCCGTATACTCACCGACCAGCAGGTGGAACAACTGCGCGAGGAGCTGGCAGGCTTGATGGAACCCTCTCACCCTGGTCACCACCTGTTCTATGAATACCACTCCAACGAAAGCAAAGACCCGAACACCGTCCTCTTTCATGCTTTAGGTGCATGGCGCATCACGCCCGGTTTTCACGACATCCTGTGGCATCCCGCGTTCACCGTGCCCGCGTCGCAACTTCTGGGCGGACCGGTGCGCTTCTGGCACGACCAGCTCTTCTGCAAACCGCCCAAACAGGGGGGCGTGGTCGCCTGGCATCAGGATTACTCCTACTGGACGCGCACCCAACCCCAGGCGCACCTCACCTGCTGGATCGGGCTGGACGACGCCACCGAAGAAAACGGCGCACTCATGTACATCCCTGGCAGTCACCGCTGGCAACTCCTGCCCATCACCGGACTGGCAGGCGATATGGACGCCATTATGAGCGTGCTGACCGACGAGCAGAAGGCTCAGTTCAAACCGGTGACCATCCAGCTCAAGAAGGGCGAATGCTCCTTCCACCACGCGCTGGTCGTGCATGGCTCTGGAGTCAATCGCTCGCACCGACCGCGCCGCGCTACGGTCATCAACGTCTTTCGTGACGGCGTGAAGTCTGCGTCTGACCAGCCGCCGCTGGAGGGAGTGCCTCCCATCCCCGCGGGGCAGAAGATGGAAGGGCAGTTCTTCCCTCTGCTGTTCGACCCGGCTCGCGCGGGCATAGAATGAGTTATCTAAACTGGAGGGTAGAACCATGAGCAACACCCAGCGCACTGTCATCTCGGACGAAGAGGCGCAGTTCTTTCTGGACAACGGCTACCTGATCCTGCGCTCGGTTCTGCAGGGCGAGGAGCTGAAGCGTGTCCAGCAGGCGATGCTCGAGCTGGCACAATACGGCTCGCAAGCCGTGCGCGACGACCCCGATTACATGTACGGCACCGGACCCAACAGCGGTCAGCCCGTCCTGCGTCGAATCGAATACGTCATCGACAAGCGCGATGAGATGAAGGTACTGCTCGGGCACCCCTTTATCCTGCGCTCGGTAGAGAAGCTGATCGGCAAGGATTTCATTCCCACCTGGGATTCGATGGTGCTGAAGATGCCCGGCGAAGGGATCATCGTGCCCTGGCACCGCGACGCCGGTACCGAGTGCGTGGGCGACACCCCTATCTTCAATGTGGACTTCTATCTCGACGAGGCGGATGAGGACACCTGCCTTTGGGTCATCCCCGCAAGCCACAAATGGAGCACCGAACAGGCGCAACAGTGGCTGTCCCAGCGGCGCGACGCCGACCAGAGGAAGGAGGATTTTCGTGCCTCCGGAGCCGTGCCCGTGCTGATGCAGCCCGGTGACGTGCTGTTCCACAACATCCTGCTACTGCACGGATCGCCCTACAATCTGGGCAACAAGATGCGCCGGGTGGTTTACTACGAGTTTCGCGCCGCGCACGTGGAGTACGAACTCGGTCCGCACGTGCCCGAATATATCCCGCTCAAACAACGTGTGCTGTTGAGCTGTATCGAAAAACGCCAGCAGGCAGACTATATACAGGGGGAAGAGCCGTTCGTGTACGACCCACCCGCACCGTTCACCGTGCAGTGGACGTCTGGCACGCCCTTGCAGACCTATCGCTACGCACATCAGGACTACTGGCGCAAGTAGGGGCTATGGCTCGCGTCTTTCGGGGATTCGGGTAGCGCTCCACAAACCCAGCGCGACCAGTACTGCCGTCGTGATGAAGGCGGAAGGGTAGCCCGCCCAGCTCACAATCACTCCGCCAATGAACGGCGTGGCGGCAGCAGGCAGGTTCATGAAGTTCTGCAGGGCGATGTAGGTGGGGCGTTCCTCCGGCGGCGCGATGCTCAGGATAGCGTTCGTAAAGGCGTTCCAGAGGCTCCAGCCCAGCGCGCCCAGACAGCCGAACACCAGCACAAACCCCCACGCCACCGGCATAAACAGCGCCGACAGCGGGGGCACTATCGCCAGCGACACCACCACCTTCAGCGCACGCACTGCCCCAACCCGGTCCGCCAGCCAGCCCCACAACGGTCCCGTGATGACCGCGCCCACCGTCTGCGCCGTCAGGTATATTGCCACATACGATTCGGGCAGACCGAACCGTTCGCGCGCATACAGCACATAGAAGCTGGAGGCAACGCCCCCGCCCGCCAGCAGGAACTGCGTGGTCAGCACCCAGCGCAGGGCGCGATCGTCGTGCCACAGAGCAGGGATGCGACGCAGATGTTCGCCAAAGGTGCGGTTGGGATCTTCCTGCGGTGGGGTGTCCGGCTCCCGAATCAACAACAGCATCAACATCGACAGCAGTAACCCCGTCGCCATCAGCAGGATGAGCAGGGCATAGTTGCGCGGAAACTCCAGCGAGCGCAGGCTCAGTATCCGGCTGACCAGCAGGGGAGCACCCAGCGCCGCCAGCGAGGAGACCGTCTGCATCGCGCCAAAGAAGCGTCCTCGCATCCCGCTGGGGATGGATTTGCCGATGATCTCCGTCCACGGCACAATGCTGAAACCATCCGAGGCGATGAACAGCAGGCTGAAGAAGACAAACGCCCACAGCGCCAGCGCGTGGTTGTGCCCGGCAGACCACACGATGAGGAACAGCAGGAACATCGGGAGCCTGCCCACCACACACGCAGTGACGAGGAACGGCTTCACCCGGCTTCGCCCGTGAATGCGATGCGCCACATACGGTTGAGGAGCAAACAGTACCAGCAATCGCAGACCGGTAATCAGCCCGATCAACTTGGGCGAAGCGCCCAGCTCGCGCAGGAACTGTGGCATCACCGTGGTGGGGTCGAAACAGGCAAACCCCAGCATGAAGAACGCCACATCGCCAATGATGGCGATGATGTTGCATCGTACTGCAGATGGCTCGACAGCAAGATGGCTCATTCAGTTGCCTTCTGCAGTTCCTCCAGCAGAGGCAGGGTGCGCGGCGCCAGCAACACCTCCTGCGCGAAGAACTGACCCAGTTCCTGCCTGCTCACCTTCTCCACGTCGGGGCGGCGGAGGTTGCGCATCTGCTCTCGCGCCTGATTGTATATCGTCTGCTTCTGCGAGTCGGTCAGGATGCCTTCCAGCTTCGCCCACAGGGTGCGCACCACCTGGTCTATCGTCTTGATGCGCAGTTGCACCGCCTCGCGGTCTGCCTCCTGCAGTTTCTTGCGCAACTCTTCAGGGGGCGTTTTGCCTTTCAACGCCTCCTTGCGTGCAGACATCACCGCATCGCGCAGGTTCAACAATGCCTGTGCGTTGCGCTCCTCCATGCGGGTCAGATCGCTCTGTGCCTGCTCCAGCAGGGGCTTGATCTTGCCGATCTGCTCCTTGTCCAGCTTCAGCGAGGAGAGCACCAGCAGCAGGTCGATATCCGCCAGTGCGGTCAGCACCTCGTTTGCCTTCTGCACGCTTTCCGGAATCCGCACACCCTGCGCCCAGCCGCCAGGCGACGCCAGCCAGCCTATCAGCAGGGCAAGACCGAACAGAATGGCTCGCTTCATCGCTACACCTCCAGCGAACGGATCGCCTCCATCACCTCTTCCACGTGTCCGTCCACTTTCACCTTTGGGAACACTTTACGCACGATGCCGTTCTCGTCGATCAGGAAGGTCGTGCGTTCGATCCCCATGTAGGTTCGCCCATACTGCTTCTTCTCCTTCCACACGCCGTACGCAGTGGCGACCTGCGCGCCCTCATCTGCCAGCAATGGGAAGTTCAGTCCGTACTTCTGCGCGAACTTCTGATGCGACTGCACGCTATCCGGGCTGACTCCCAGCACCACCACCCCCATCTGCTGGAGCGCGCCCAGATGGTCGCGGAACGAGCAGGCTTCCTTCGTACAGCCCGGCGTGTCATCTTTGGGATAGAAATACAGCACCACCTTCTTCCCGCGCAGGTCGGACAGACGCACGGTGCTACCTTCAGTGGTGGGCAGTGAGAAATCGGGGGCGGGTTGCCCTTCGGTCAGGCTCATCGAGTTCACCTCTGAAAATCGAAATCACCGAGCATATTTTACCAGAGATCGCCTCGACTTTGGCGAATAGTGAACCAACAGGGGATCCCCTGCGTCATTAAGGGTCAGGAGGTGAGAGAACATGAGAAAACTGATGGTCATGTTCTGCGTGCTGGCGCTGGTGGGCACGGCGCTGGCACAACCGGGCCCCGGCGGGCCGGGCGGACGCGGTCCTCGCGGCATGGGCTTCGGTATGGGACCCGGCTTCGGCATGGGCGGTGGCATCGGCTTGCTGATGATGCCTGAAGTGCAGAAGGAGCTGAACATCACCGAACAGCAGACCCAGCAGTTACAGCAGTTACTTCAACAGCAGAGGGAGCAGATGCAGGCGCTGATGCCCCAGCTGCGCGATGCCACGCCCGAACAGCGCCAGAAGATGATGGAACAGATATCGCAGAAGTGGGACGAGGCGCTGGGCAAGGTGCTTCAGCCCGCACAGAAATCGCGCCTGCGCGAGCTGGAACTGCAGTGGCAAGGCAGTATGGCGTTGTCGCGACCGGATGTGGCGAAAGAGCTGAAGCTGACCGAGCAACAGCAGAAGAAGATTCAGGACATCCGCACGCAGTACTGGCAGAAGCAGATGCAGTTGTTCCAACAGCGCGACCCCAATGCCGACATGCAGGCGCTGATGCAACAGGGTCAGCAGTTACGCCAGCAGATGGATAAGGAGATTCTGGCAGTGCTGACCGCCGAACAGCAGGAGCAGTGGAAGAAGATGCAGGGCAAGCCGTTCCAGTTCCCGCGCCCGCCCGGCATGGGGCCCGGGATGCGCCCCGGTGGTCGGGGTGGTCCCGGTGGGGGACCGATGGGTCCTGCCGGTGGTGGCGGTGGACCGCGCGAGCTGTAGTGGATGACATCCCTCTCGTCCCACCAACCCTCGGGGCGAGGGGGATGTTTTTTTCCGATTACCCGTTATGCCGCCTTAGGAACCGCCTGCTCATCCGAGCGCTCGCCGTCCATACGCCGTAACACCCTCACGAAAGCATCCACGATGACGGGGTCAAACTGCTTCCCACGCTGGCGCTGTAGTTCCGCGATGGCGCTCTGTTTGTCCATCCCCCGCCGGTAAGGGCGGTCGCTGGTCATGGCGCTGTAGGCATCGGCGACGGCGAGTATCCGCGCCAGAAACGGTATCTGCTCGCCGGATAGCCCATCGGGATAGCCCTTGCCGTCCCAGCGCTCGTGGTGGGCGCGCACAATCGGCGCGAGGATGCTCATGTTGGGCAGGGCGGCAAGCATCACCGCCCCCATCACTGCGTGCTGTTTCATCGCCTCGTACTCGGCGCTGGTCAGCACATCCGGCTTCTGCAGAACCTCGTCCGGGATGCCGATTTTGCCCACATCGTGCACCAGTCCAGCCAGACGCAGTTGATGTTTCTCCGCTTCGGATAGCCCCAGCTCCTCCGCAATCCACAGCGCGTAATCGGTGACCTCTTCGGAGTGCTTGCGCGTGTAGTGGTCTTTGTTGTCGATGGCGATAACCATCGCTTCCAGCGTGGAAAACGAGCCGTTTTCCCGAACCTGATAGCGTAGCCGCCAGCTGGAATGCGCATCCGCTACCCCACTGCCGTTAAGGCGAGCGGAAGACAGCGCCTCCTCCGCCACCGATAGCAGTGTTTGTACGCTGTCTGCATCTGCCGGAAAGCAGGCGATGCCGATGCTGGCGGTCACGGGGATGACCTGCCCGTTGGTCGCCCAAGCCAGCACCCTCTGCCGCAACAGGGCGTTGAACTGCTGAGCGATGCTTACTGCCGCCTCGCGCGAGGTGTGGGGAAGCACAATCAGGAACTCGTCGGCGTCGTAGCGACCAACCACCGCGCGAGGAGGCAGACTCTGTTTCAACACCTCTGCCACACGCCGAAGGAGGTCGTCTCCGGCACTGTGTCCGTGGATGGAGTTGAACAGCGCGAAGCGGTCGATATCCAGCCGGATAATGCACAGCGGATGTTGAAGACGTGTCGCCTCCTCGAACAGCCTCTCCATCTGCTGATGTAGACTGGAGTGCATCAACAGCCCGGTGACGGGGTCGCGTCCTTCGCGCGGGCGGCATGTCACCTGCTGAAGTCGCGACAAGCCCCACAGCCACAATCCCAGCACCATCGCCGACGCGCCCGTAGCCATAGTCCATGGGTATCCCTCCCCACCGTGTCCATCCAGCGCAGGATTGGGCGATGTGAAGCCGAACAAGAGAAGCAGGAATATGACGGCGCTGAAAACCAGCGTGCCAAGTAACTGCATGAGAATCCTCCCTGACTCGGTCGCTTCCCCTTCCGTAGAGGCGACAGGTCACGCCGCCGAAAGCAACCATTACCATTATTCCACAGCAGGGTTGCAGGTTTATCCGCAATTTGACGGAGTTTTCGTCTTGGGGCGGGTATGGTATAATGCTCGTGCAACCAGAACCTGTTGCGCCTGGGGGATGACGATGCGCTATTTGACCGTCTACGATGTGATCTGGATCAACACCGCCGTGACCGGTGCACCCCAGCGGTATAATTTTGACCGTCTGGAGAACGCTGTCCACCACCAGTATTCCTACGGTGAGAGCCGTGACCTGCTGGTACAGGCGGGGCGCATGTTCCAGCGTCTGCTGAAGGACCAGCCGTTCGAGGAGGGCAATGATCTCACCGCTCTGGTGGCTACGGCGGTTCTTCTGCGCTTCAACGGCTACACGCTGGACCTCGGCGCGGATGAGGTGTCGTCCGTCCTTTCCCAGCTGGCACAGGGGCAACTGCAGGCAACCGAACTGCTTCAGCAATGCGCTCAGCCTGCAGAGCCAGCAACCGCCAGCCTGCGCGAGGTGACGGCGGAAGTGTGCCAGGCTCTGCGCGTGCCGATCAAGGCGGTACTGGCAACCGCACACTGAACTCGGGTGAAAGGCGGCGCCTGCTATGCAACTGAAACAGGTACAGATTAATCTGAACGCTCCTATCGGTCAGCTGGGAGAGGTGCGCAAGAGCCACGTCCTGCAGGCACTGGGCGTCCCCTTCACCCTTCAGCATGCGCCTATCCCGGGCTTCGTGGCGTATGTGGACCCTTTGCATCGGCGGACGGTGATGCTGGCGGAACAGCAGATTATCTACGTGCACGAAGGGGAAAACATCTCTGCCGACCTGCGCGACGCCGAGAGACTGCTGGTGAGCACGCGAGATGCCCTCCTGCTGGACGACCGCTTTGTGGCTGGTATCCAGTGGATTGCACATCATGAGGCGGAAGGCGTCGCGACAGAGCTTTCTGTGGAGCGGTTCCTGAGCCTGAGCGCGCCTGAGGTGCGAGGGCTGTTCGAAGAGGGCTTGCGCGGAGTCGGTCTGCGCTTTACCTACGAATCGCCGCCGTTCACCTGCGACCTGCGCATCGAGCCGTTCTACGCTGACCCTGCCTTTTTCTTTATCCAGTTCAACGCGGCGCATCCGCAACCGCTGTCTCTGGAAACCATTCTCCTGCGCGCCACCGAGTTCGGCGAGTACGTGCGCGACGAGGCGGAAGAGGTGCTTGCCGCTCTTCTTGCGCGATGAGACGAGGCGCTATCATGGGCAAGCACTGGTCACGCATATTGCAGACGGTAGTGCCCATCCTGGCGGCGGTCGTTGCGGTACATGTCAAGGATGTCCTGCGCCAGATGGGTGGAGCCAGCGCCTCGTCGCTTCTGCTGGCCATGGTGGTGATTGCCATGCTGATACCCCATCTGCGCCGGTACGTTCTGGTGGTTATCTGCTTCGGGGTATGCGTGTTCTCACTGGACAGGATGTGGGGCGGGGCACGTTCGGTGGACTGGTCGCAGGCAGTATGGACGGACTATGCCTTCGTGTTGATGTGGTTCGGCATCGCCTTTTTCAGCGGGCTGGCAGGCATCGGAGAGGTATGGTTTGACAGTCCGCGCTGGTCCCAGCAGAGCTACCTGCTGGCAGTGGCGCTGTACTTCCTCGGACACGGCGGTTCGGAGTGGTTGCAGGGCAAGTACCGCTACGCGATATTCCTGATGCTGGTGGGATTGGTGTCGCTGGGGGGCGTGCTGTGGGTAGGCGCTACCAGGAAACTTGCTCCAGAGCCCGCCTTCCAGCCGAGCCGACGGCGTGTGCGCTGGACGCACACAGCCAGCCCTTCGGAAAAGAGCCATCAACGCAACCACTGAGCCTGCCGACGCTGTTTGAAGGCGGGCTTGCAGGGACACAGTATTCGTCACCCTGAGCGACGCGACAGGATGAAAGCAAAAACCGTCAACAGCACTGCCATCGCCAGAAAACCCACCTCCACCACTCCGCCTGCCCCCCAGCGCACCAGCCAGGCTTGACCATCCGGCTTGAGCAGAGGCTCCGGGGCGAACTTCACCCACGTCAGCGCGGTCTGCACCCACACCGTCCACAGGAACCAGTTGATGGCAGGCGCGTGTTGCCGATACCACCACGCGCTGAGCACGCTTGCCACCAGTATCAACACGACCAGACCGGCAAATCCCCAGCCGAAAGAAATCAGCTGACGCTCGTCCCACAGATAGCGCAAGGTGTCGCTGGCGGAGACCAGCGTGACCGCCATCCCCGTGCCGAAAGGCGCCCACCCACTGCCTGCCAAACTGCCCAGCAACGCCACCAGCATCCACAGCGCAGGCAGGTTCCCCCAGCTCTCTGCCCAGCTGACCTGCAGGTCGGTCGCCAGCACGGGGATCACCCACAGCAGGATGGTAAGGTCATCCAGCCTCGGATGCCAGGGGGTGATGACAGGGGCAGTAGCTTCGTGCAGGCGCGTCAGCCTCCATCCGATGCCCAATCCCGCGCCCGCGATGAAGCCGAAGGTCATCTCCATCACTTTCCACCAGTCTATGTATCTCTGCACCGCTTCCCCGAAGGGCACTCGATGCGTGCCCCACGCCTGCAGTACCTCACCTAAGCTGAAGCCGATGGCGCCCGCCAGAACACCCCATAGGCCCATCGCCACCGCCTGCCGGTGCTTCTTGACCGCGCCCGCGTACACCATCACCGTCAGCAGGGCGAACCACAGCCAGCCCCACCACTCCACACGCGGCTTGGCAGAAAGGCGGTCGGAGAAGTAGATCAGCGGCAGTGCGTCCGGTGGATTGTGCGGTCGGTTGAGCAGGGTCACCCCCACCGCTCCCATCACCAGCATCCCCACAATGAGGATAACCGCATCCCGCAGGTGATAGCGGTCGCTGGTGGCGATGACGAGGAAGACGCCGGTCAACCCGATCCACGCCCCGCCTTTGATTGCCAGCCCCAGCAATCCCCACCAGTAGGTGGGCGACGGATACTGGTTCTGCACCAGCCCGATGGTCTGCCCGTAGGTCTCCATCCCGCCCAGCGAGCAGGCGAACGCGCCCACCGCTGCCAAGCGTGCGGCGTCCCTGCCCTTCCAGCCGGATAGCAGAGCCAGCGCCAGCGCAACCAGCGCGCCGGGCACCATCGCCCCCGTCTCCCCGCCGAACTGCCCACGGATGCCCCATCCCAGACACATGGCAACCGCAGGAAGAAGCACATACCACACCCTCATCACACCACCCCCGCATGGTATGGCTCTTTGTTCGCGGGGAGAGCAAGGCTGTCCTGTGTGTCCATGAATGATGACCAAATGCCCGACTTGCCGTGAGGGTGTTTCAAAAACAGGCAGCACTGAACCTGGAGGGCGAACCTCTCGGTGAGCCGTTCGTGGGTATGTTGTCGGCTCGGCGGGAGCCTCGCCCTCCAATTCTTTCGTCATGCTGAGGCAGCCGAAGCATCTCAGATATTCTTTGCTTCGCTCTTCATGACAAAAAAGACATAAACAAAATATTATGTCACTTTAAGCCTTTAGCAGAAGGCGAAGCAATTCCCCGAAGATTGCGGTAGACGAAAGAGGTAGTTTCGTCGCCACGCTTCCGGCAATGACAAGGGTATCGGGGGAGATTTCAAACACCCTCGACTTGCCGTTGACTTTTTTTGGAAGTGGTAAACTCGTAGTACAACGTGCAACCAGCATATTGGAGGTGAGCAGCAATGAATCGGGCGTTATCCATTCTCGTCTTGCTAACGGTCGTAGGTTGCGTCAAAACAGCACCAGCACAGGGATGGCCGTCATCTGCGGTGGCGGCGGTTCCACCAGAAGGCTCGGCGGTCAACATCACGATGGAACAATCAAGCCTTTCCGCTGCTCTGCAGAAGCTGGTTCGGGCGGCGCCGACGAACGTGGTGGCAGAATGCTATGCTCACGAAGAACCGAAGAGCCTGCGGATTAGCGCTCATTCTGCAGAGGGCGCTATAAGCACGCTAGCTCGCGCCTTTAGCAGGGAGGTTATCCTGGTTAATGGCGCAAATGTACTGCGCCACCAGGATTGGTCGGTTCAACCGCAACGCGAGCAACAGTCGGGCAAGCAATGGAGACATGCTGGGCAGGTGAGTATCGAGCGTGGAGAAGACCTGTGGCGCATGCGGGATCATAGACAGCTTACCGGCTCAGCGGGTCAAGGTTCGAGCAGTGGAGTGTCCATTGAGCAGATTTTGCGAGGAGTTTACCCGAGCAACCGGACACAGCCTACAGGTTCCCGCGCAGATGGGAGCACGCCGCGTGACCATGTTCCTAAACGAAGTGATGCCGGGGCAGGTTGCTGATGCCCTCACCCTATTGCTAAACGGCAGGCAGGAGATACGCATCACGCAAACGCCCGCACAACAGCAGATGGAGTCCGCCCTCGCACGGTCTGTTCCCGCCGTTGCAGTGGAGCAAATCATGAATCGGCTGAATGAGCTCGCTTCTTTGATAAGACCGTCGCTGGTGGATGCGCTCACCCCTTCCCAGCGAGAATCGTATGAGCGCGGCGAGCCAGTTCTGTTTGAAGCAACCTCCACCCCTGAACCCATAAGAGCGCTGGTGGAAGATTACATGCGCCTGCGTCTCTCCCTTCTGCGGAGCTTTCCCACTCACCCCGACATCGACGACTCGCGCATAGACGCCTTTCAGCTGGTGCTGGTGAGGACTGACAACATGATACCGGTACGCTTCGTGGACAAGGAGGGGAACGCTGTCCAGTTCTGAACAGATCCCCTCCGCGGTGAACTCCCTGCGACGTTGAGGTCAGCGTCCCTTCAGTGCATCCTCCGGCACCAGCAACTCCGAGGGATGGCGTGCCACGAAGGGCGGAATATCATACAGCTCCACCGCACAGCGCAGGCTGTTGAGTGAAAGCGACCAGATTCGCCCATCCGCGCCCTTCGGCACACGCACCGTCAACTGCTGAGCCGGCACGATGGTCTGCCGCCCAATCTCCGAGATGGACTGATACTCCTCGATGTCTTTGTCCACGATCACCGAAATCTGGTCACCCGCCAGTAGTCGCTCGCGCTTGAGTTCCGTGCCGTCGGGCAGGCGCAGTACCAGCTCGGTGTGGGGCCAGCCGCCGGACACAATGCCTATCACAAAGTGGCGCGTGCCCTTCGGGACGTAGAAATACAGTGGCTGATCCGAACGAGGCATCCACAGGCGCAACGGCTCGTTCAACACCGGTCCGGAGTACCCTGCCCACACCGACATCGGACGTCTGCCCAGCTCCACCTGAGCCGCCTTCCAGTAGTCGGTACCCGGTCGGAAACGGTATACGCCCGCCTCCGGCAGACGCAACTCCACCTGACCGCCTTCACCCTTCGGCAACTGCAGATGCCCTTCCGACACCGCACGACCATCTGCCGTCTGCAACTGCCACCGGCAGTCCACTGTGTGTCCGGCGTCGAACGGAGTATACCGCGCCCGAATACGCTCGCCTTCTTCGCCCACAAAGTAGTGCCAGCCGGTCTCCACAAACAGCGCAGAGCGCGCCACATCCCCCCACGCCTGAACCAGCTCAGGACGCGCTTCCGCAACTGGTACAAGGCGAGCGGTATACTGCTTGCCCACGATCTCTACCGCCTCCGGAACCAGCGCACGCAGGTGGCGCACATCGTCGGCGAAGATTTGTGCTATCTCCTCGGCAGTGGGGATGTCCGTGCGCTCTTCCTTCCATGCCTCCACTTGCTTCCAGTCGAAGCCCTCGATCTTGGTCAATGCGTCAAGCCGATACTGACCCCAGCCAGAGAACAGGAAGGGCGTGATGTGCACCACGCCGGTGTCCAGCACCCGGCGCGAATACACCACCCACTCGCGCGCCTTCGCCAGCACCTCGTCGGGCGGATTCACCAGTTTGCCGAACTCCGTCAGGCAGGACAGCCGGTCGTAGTCCAGCCACAGCCTCAGCCAGTGCAGATACAGCGCCACCTGGTCCAGCCGCGCCCGAACCTCCGGCGATGTCTCCAGCCGATACGCCTCTTCCAGGTCATCCAGCGCCAGACGCAGACCCCGTGCGCTGAACCGCTCGCCACGCGCCCATCGCTCATGCAGGCGACGCATCGGACGCTCTGCCCTACCATACGCCAGTCGGCAGAACTCCGCCACCAGTGCCCTCGGGTCTAATTTCGGTTGCCACATCAGGCGCGCCGCCACCCAGTAGCCCAGTCCATACGGAACCCAGTCACAGCCCGCCTGGGCACTGATGGTGGTGCCCCCGATGCGATGATACATCTTGATGTCTTTCGCCAGCTCATACACCCGGCTGGCTTTGGATGCCCCGGGAAGGCTCCAGTCCCACTCGAACACGGCAAAGTAGTCGTAGATGCCCACCGCTGCGCCCTGTCGGCGGATGCGCTCCAGACGCTCCTCAAAGCTCAGCGGGGTGTAGTTGAAGCCGTTGACCACCTGCACGTACACGCCCGGCTCGATGCGGATATTGGGCGGTTCGCTATGGAAGGCGTAGGAAAGCAGTCCCACCCATTTATCGGGATAGCGCGCCCGCACCGCCTTCGCCACCACGTTCGCCAGCGTGAACACGCGGTCGCTCACCGTGCCCAGCGCACGGCAGTTGTCGCACTCGCAGTGACCGCCCCCGTCGTTCGGCTCCACGGATACCATCAGCCGTTTCGGGTCTTTACGGAATGCCTCCAGCACACCCTCAATCACGCGCTGTTGCACTTCGGGATTGCTCACGCACAGCTGAGCCGGCTGGCGCTTGCCGTCCACCAGCGCGAACCATTCGGGATGCTGTTCGAACTCGCGGTGGGGGATGTAGCTCTCGTAAGCGTGCCCTGTATGCGCCTTGAAACTTCCGCCCTGTCGGTTGCGCTTGAACCAGTCGCGATACTCCTCCGCCAGTTTGGACGATCGCACGCCCCACGTATACCAGATGACGCGGTCGTCGAAGGCAGGCTTCTCGCGCAGGTTCAGGCTCACGCGCAGGGTCGGCTTGCGAGGAATGATCGTCCACGCCGGATTGGGCGCCAGCCACCGACAACCGATAGTATCCAGCAAGCGATACACCGCATGTTGCAGACCCAGTTCGGTATTCGCCAGCAGGAGCAGGCGGTTGTTCGAACTGACAATGACATACCCTTCTGCTCCCAGCTCCTCCACGCGATACTGGCGAGCCTCCTGCGGGTATTCGTCTGCGGTCGCCAGCACAATCGCCTTCCCCGCCGATGCCTCTTGACGGATGGGCACTTCGCCTCCAGTGACCTGCTTCAACCAGTGTTGCAACTCTTTCGCCATCTGCTGGTAGGCGGGAGTGGTTTGAATAATGCATTGCGGTTTGCCGTTGGTGGCTATGGTAAAGGACTGTGCCACAGCGACAGGGGTCGCTGACAGGAGACATGCCAGGAGAGTAACAACAAACATCGTTTCGCCTCCGAAGTGCTTCCGACTGTATCTGTTCGTTCGCCCGGAGTCTATTTTTTTCCTTGCTGAGACACAGGGTGTGCTCCATAAAATCGCCTTAATAAAAGCTTGCTACACTTACATACCGTTCCATTTTGATAGCATGAATCGGCGTTCGCGGAGGCACAACATCTTGTGTGATTCTGGGGTTTCAGGGCAATAGGGGCACAACACGTAGGGGCATGGAGCGGGAGACGGGACTCGAACCCGCGACATCCAGCTTGGGAAGCACATTGCTGTGATACCACTCACCTGATATACAAAATATTGTGCCACTACCTGCACAAACCTGCCTCAGACGTACCATATCTTGTGCTTGAGGAGGTCGGCAGGTTATGGCGGCGATACTCAGCCTGGAAGAGGCTCTGGAGCTGTGGTTGGAAGCGCTAAGGGCTTCCGGTGCATCATCAGCAACGTTGACCACAGACAGGCACACGGTCTCCCGCTTCGTCCGGTTCCTGCGCCCATGGGCAACCACACTGGACGAGGTGCAACCCGCTCATATCCGCAAGTGGTTGCTATCGCGCATGGACATGGGGTTACGTCCAGCAAGTGTTCACAACTACTACCGTATCCCGCGCACGTTCTGGCGGTGGTGTTTGCGGGAACAGCTGACCACGAATGACCCGTTCAGGCTGGTAGACCCGCCAAAGGTTCAGCCTGTGCCCCAGCCAGCGCTGACCAAAGAGGAGCTGGACAGGTTGCTCGCCACGTGGAAGCAGGGCAAGGGCTGGTATGCCCGTCGTGCTTATGCGCTGTGTCTGTTGCTGGTCAGCACCGGTCTTCGCATCCACGAGGCGCACCAGTTGCGGGTGGCGGACAGTTCCAAGGAGCAGGTGGTCATTCGCGGCAAGTGGAACAAGGAGCGGGTGGTCATTCTGTCGCCGGAGGTTCGCCTCGCTCTTCATCGCTATGTCAAGGCATATCACCTGCACGAGCTGGAGCCTGACGACCCGCTGTGGTGGGGGCAGTTTGGACCGTTGACCCTGGACGGGTTGAAGCAGGTTGTGCGGGATGCCGGTGCAAAGGCGGGGTTGAAGATAGGTCCCCACACGTTGCGCCGGACGTTCGCGACCAATGCCCTGCGCAGTGGTATGAGCATGGAGGCGGTTCGGATACTCATGGGACATGCCGATTACCGCATACTCCAGCAGTATCTGTCGCTGACCACAGAGGACCTCAAATCGGAGCTAGGTAAACTCAACCAATTCATGCGAGGTAGCAGGAGATGAGACCAAAACGACCTGTGGACGTATGGAAGTTAGAAGCGGACGAATTGCTGAAGGACGCGACGGGGAACCTGTCCGGCGTCGCCTTAGCCGAGTTCCTGACGCACGTGCGCGCCGCCTGTGAACGGCATCTGCGCGAGCTCGCCCCAGAGGTGCGCCTGGCGGGGGAGCTTAGCGCTACCAGCCCGCTGAAGCAGATCAGCATGTTCAGGGACAGCGACGAGTAGCAACGCAGGCACGGGAGTACTGTAGTGGTGTGCAGTACTCCCGTTCCTGATACCTGTTCAAAGTGTTAACCGTGCAGAGCGGGGCAAAGCTCGTGTACGACGCGCACAACGCGTTGGGCGGCGTATTCCGCCTCCTGAAGGGTATTGAACCGTCCGAAGCCGACCCGTATAGTTCGGTATGCCTCTTCGCGAGGGATGCCGATAGCTTGCAGTACGTGAGACGGCTCCATGGCTCCAGCGGTGCAGGCGGAACCCGTGCTGAGAGCAATATCGGGCAGATTCAGCAGCAGAGCGTCGGCGTCTACCCCTGGGATGGTGAGACTGCTGTTGTTCGGAAGGCGGCTGTTCAGGTCACCGTTGCGAACGATGGATGGGATCTCTGCCATCACCCATTGCTCAAAACAATCTCTCATCTCTGCAGTAGCATGGGCATCGTGCTCCATCATCTCGGCGCACAGCCTGCAAGCTTCGCCAAAACCGACGATAGCCGGCACGTTCAGCGTGCCCGGGCGCAAACCACGTTCCTGTCCTCCCCCATATTGGAGCGGAGAGATCGCTCTTCGTAGCCCCCTGCGGACATAAAGAGCTCCGACTCCTTTGGGACCGTACATCTTGTGCGCGCTGACAGAGAGCAGGTCGATGCCCAGCTCGTTGACGTCCACCGGTATTTTCCCAACTGCCTGCGCTGCGTCACAGTGCAGTAAGGCACCGGCTTCGTGGACGATGCGGCTGATGGTGCCGATGTGCTGAATGGTACCGATCTCATTGTTCGCAATCTGTATCGCTACTAATGCAGTGGGCTGTTTCAAAACATCTTCCAGCATGTTCAAGTCAACATGACCCTTACGGTCGACGCGTACGACGCACGTCTGCGCGCCCTCACGCAATACTTGTTCCAGACAGGCAAGTACGGATTTGTGTTCGATGGCACTGCTGACCACACGCCTCGGCGCTCCGTCCGGTAGCCCCCGCAGTAAACTCAGGATCGCAAGATTGTTGCTTTCCGTAGCGCTACTCGTAAAGAACACTTCCTCCGCATCGGCACCGATCAGTTGGGCTACCCGATGCCGCGCCTCTTCGACCGCTTCTGCAGAACGACGACCAAGAGGGTGGTAAGGGTTGGAAGGGTTAGACGGGTTATCGGTAAAATAGGGTAGCATCGCCTGTAGCACTCGCGGATCAACAGGAGTGCTGGCATGGTTATCCAGATAGATGCAATCGCGCTTCATTCGATCCTGTACTCCAGTTTCCGTTCGTACTGCCGATACTCTGCATCCAGCTGATAAATCTGCTCCCAGATGAGCTGGCGGAGCTCGCGTGCCGGTTCCACACAGTACTCACGGAACTCGTCATCCGACATCTCCATGTTTGGAAACTGGATCTTGACCAGCGCGCTCGCGAGCGATTGTATGGCGATCTCGTTACGCTGATAGCGGCGTGACCCTCTCAGGTGTATCCGCTTGGCGCAGTAACTGTCGATCTCCAGCGAGTCACGCAGTGCTATCATCGCGTCCCCGAAGAAGTCCGCCTTCAGCCCAACGGTATTCGCGAAGCACTCGGCACGCAATTTGGGCAGCTTCCATCCGGGGATCAAGCCTCGCATACGGTCCAGGAACGCCGTCTCACGCAGGAAGGTTGGCAGCTCCTCCACGACGATCTCCTTCAGCGGTTCCTGCTCTTCGTTCAGTGAGATATTCGCGAGCAGAACAAAACTGCAGTCACTGGTGGTTTCATACAGCCCGCCTCGGCTCAACCGTGCGTTGGCGAGAAAGCCCTTCAATCCGCCCACAATCTCCGCTGGCTTATCAAACCGGAGGGTCTGTACTTCATCCAGCACCACCACTTTGTAACGCGCCAGGATGCCCCATTGCCCTGATGCGTTGTTGACGAACATGACCGCAGGAGAGACGTTCCCACCGCTCACCAGCTTCACGTGCGGGCTGATGTTCTCGTAGATGTAGCTCTTGCCTGTGCCTTTGGGAGCCAGCTCCATCAGATGGGCACTTTTCTGCACCAGCGGTATCAATCGGCACAGCAGGAGCGTCTGCTGTTCTTCGGTGAACACTGCCGGGTTATAGCCCATCGAGAGCAGTAATAGCCAGCGCCACTCCTGCAATGTGAACTCGCGGCGCGCTTGTCGGAACAGCTCGATGTCCACGCTGGACTGCATGGGGCGGAAGTTGGTGATGATAATGCCGCTACCGCTGACGTACATCAACTCCACAATGCCCCACATCCCTTCCTGCAACAACGCTGGGTACTCCGACAGCACAGCCTCGCTGATGTAGGCTTCGTGGATGTTCAGCAGTTTCAAGATGGCACAGCGCTTCGGTTCATCTTTGAGCAAGCGGATCTCGACCTCTACCGGAGTCAGTACCTTCAGGTGCTCCCCTCGTGCCAGCCGGTTTTTGATAATCTTGTCCTCTCGTGGCGTTGGGATAGTGCGCTTTGCCCACTCATGCAGTTTTTGTGACTCTTCCGGGGTGAGCGGACCTTCGCCGGGAACGATATAGTCCAGCACCCACTCACCAACGTAAGCGGGCACGCCCCGCTTCTGGAGCTGGCTGGAGTGCAGGCGGCGCTTGTCGATAACAAGGTCGCGGAAGACCGCCTTCGCTTTCTGGACGACGGAGGAGAGGGTATCGGTAACGTCGGCCTGGGTGGACATGGCTACAGCCCCTCAAGTGTATCCGCGAGTATGTCCGCCTTCTTGTACATCTCGCGTGTCTGTATCTCACCTCGTTCTACAGATAGCGTGAACGTAAGCCCATCAACGTCTACCTCCACTTCGAACTGCGCTTTTGTCCACTGCCCTTCCGACAACCAGAAGCTCACCTCTAATGGGCAGACCACCTCGTCCAGAGCCGGTGCCTGCTTCTCCACGGGAACGTTCCACTGCTGGTCTAACGCCCTTACCTTCAACACTACCACACGCACGCCGGTGTTGTCCAGATTCTGCACCCGCAGGCGCAGGCTACCGCCTTTGCCTGCCGTACCCTCACCGTCCAGCGTCAGCCTTATGCGAGGAGGCTTTACTCCACGTACAAGCGATATCCAGGGCACGATAACCTCTTCGGGAAATAAACCTCCATGCACAAATTGCTCGCTACCCCGGCGTCCGTTCGCCGCGACAAACGCTCCACTGTCGAGAGGTACCGCTACCTCGCTACACAAGCCGAACCGCTCTGGATGAAGGAAGAGCAGATGTTTCTCCTCGTCCCACACGTAGCCCTCGGCGGGGAACTTGCGCAAAGTTTGACCCTGCTGACGCGCCCATGCTGAACGCCCGCGCGCCTCCATACCGTCTGGTACTGTATGGCTTCGGTGGCTGCGCCCATGCATCCGACCGTGGTCCGAGGTTAACACCACCTGCACAACGTGGCGAGACACTACTTCCAGCACCTTCACTACCTTCTCGGCGATGTTCTCCAGCTCCTTTTCCACGTCCTGTATTAAGGTCTCGGGGTTGTATCGCTCGTGATAGGTCTTGTCCGGTTCATTGATCCGCCAGATCAGCAGGTCGCCGGGTTGGGCGAGTTGTAGCCGCTCGGTTGGAAGATTCCCTTCCGGCAGAACCTCTCCGATATCCGGTATCTCTCGGCTCTCATCCAGTGCAAGGGCAGGGCGCTCTCCCTTGAGAAGGGCAGGCTTCGCAAACTCCGTTATGGTAGGCAGGGCGCTGAAGACCGGCTCTGGTTCGCTGAGAGTGACGTCGCCGTGCACAAGGTGCTTCAAATGCGACCACAGCCTTTCACAGTCCAGCCAGCCCAATCCGTCCAGCAGGATCAACAGCGTTACCCTGTGTTTGTGTTGTAACCCGGACACTTTGCCGAAGACCATATATTTCTTCCATTCGTCCGGGCGCAGAAGGGCAACGGGGTACCATTTCACAAACCAGCGCAGGAACTGCCGGGCGAGTTCATCGGCGCGTGCCCGGTGTGCCTTAGTGCCGTAACTCTCCGCCCATCGGCGATATGGCAGGTATTTACCTGTTGCCCACTGTACAACTTCATCAACAGGCAGATCAGCCGCGAGATCAAGAGCAGGTGGCTCCTCTGGTGGCACTCGCTTCTCCAGCTGGCTCAGTTGAGAGTAGTCAAGATAGGCACGTAGCAGGCGCAAAGTGTTGCGGTCGATCTTCTCTGGGTGCTCGGCGAAGTAGTTTGCCGCAGACTCCGCAACAGCCTCCTTTGCAGATTGAGGAGCGTGTTCGTCCTGCAGGTAGATGATACCTTTGATTTCACCGGAAACGAACCCCTCTGTCGCCTGATCCTGTAACTTCTTGTACCACCGCTTCGGCAATTGCTCTGGAAAAGGCGGCAGGTCATCCGACAACGGTTCTGTGTCCGGCAGGCGCATCCACCTTCTAAGGATAACCTCAGCACCTGTGGCGTCAACCGCTTGGTAGAGCTGACTCAGCGGCGACCCCGCCGCATTCTGCCACCGTAGCGCTTGTTGCTTTAGTAACACGCACTCGGCATCTGAAGTAGGGTTCTCCTCCAGCCACAACAACCACCATGCCGCATGGGACGGCGATGGGCGCTCATACCACCTGCCTCCGGGCAACAGGGCATCGAGAACATCGGGAAGCGTCCACTTGGAGGTGATGGGCACTCCCGGCTTCTGCATTCGCTGTGCCAGCTCCTTAGCCTGCTCATCCGACAGCCCCGGGCACAGGCGCTTGAGGTAGCGACTTGGGGAGAAGACCTCTTGCGTTGGGATGGCTCTGCCCCGGTAGAAACGCTCAGCCCACCGGCAGAGCTTGTCTCCTCGTACGAACAGCGGTTTACCGGATACCGCGTGTTGCAGGAAGGCGACCTCAGTATCGACGAGCAGGTAGCCTTGTGGTATCGATGCGTCGCCTACCGGGTCGAGCAGGATTGTGCAGTCCCTGCTATTCATTCGCTGAAAGCTCCTCTAAACGCCTGTCTATCGCGCTCCGGATACGCTGTAGCTCGTGCCGGTCAGAAATGCGTTGAATTCTGTCAAGAACTGTCGCAACGTTATCGTTCAGTTCAAGACGCTGGATAGCCTCCTGGCACCGCTTCTGCAGAGCCAATACTTGAGCCAGCTCCTCCGTCGCTTCATAAAGGTCTCGCCCCGCTGTAATTGCTATGTTCAATTGCCGAAGAGAAGTCAGGTCGTCTTTGTATCTGTTCAACTGGTCTTCCCATTGCTGGAGGCGTTGTAAACGTTCCGAGATCGCCTTTTCTACGTCCTTCAGCTTCCTCTGGCGCTCCTGCTGCCCTTTCTCACTGGCGGGGTGCAGCTCCTCAATACGTCGTTTCATAGCACGTAGACGGACAAGCGAGCTGCGCTGGTCAACAAGGAGCCCCCGCAGTTCGCCTATTAGCTCCTTGTCCTTTTCTTCCGCTTGCAGGCGGTTATACTTCTGTTTGAGGAGGTCGATGGTTCGTTGCATACGGTGGATAATCTCCTGATCTTTCACTCGGTTTGCTGCAGGCAATGCTGACTTCTGCAATTCCCCCAGATACTGGCTTACCTGTTCTAGTTGCTCGGTGCGCTCAGCTAAGTTACATATTTCTCCTATCCTTTGACGGAACGCCCCGAGTATTCTATTAGCGACCTCGCTGATCCCAGGCTGCTCAGGGTGAACGCGACCTGTCGGCGGGAGGTGACTAACCTGGAGGTAAGCCTCTGCCAATTCAGATACGGAATGTTTGCCGACCACCTTCAACAAGCGCTGTGCCTCTTTGTCGTATTGCTGAGCCTTGCTCAGGTCATCCTGAAGCACCTTCTGTGCCTCCTGTAGCTGTTGGATTATCTCTTCCGGATAGCTCCTCTGCTGGATAGCCTGCTGTAGATCGCGAATTACCTGCTCCGCCTGTTGTTGTGAGAAGGATGCTTGCTCGCTCATTACCTGCCGTGCAAGTTCTAGGTCCTCCCGCATCTGCTTATCCAAATCTACGAGCTCGATGTACCCCTCTTCAACGAGGCGTCCGAGAAACTTCTCTGACCGGTCTACTCCCTGCTCTGACCAAACCTTGTCAAGCGTTGTAACTCGCCCTCCTATAACCAGACGCAGCTCTTGCCGACGGTAACCATACCAGGCACACAGTAGCAGGGCAAGCTGGTGGAAGTGGTAGCCGTACGGCGCTTTCAGAAGCGGCAGGATCACGGAATTGAAGAGGACTTCTTTCCCGGGACGGTCGAGTGTTTCCTGCAGAAACTTCCACGCCTCTGCGACGTTGGAGTTTTTTAGAGGCTCAATTACATTGTAGTTCCTGTTAACGATATGCCACTCGTCCAGCAAATACTTGTTGACGCAGTCCTTACCCGGTCCGCTTTGGGTGAGCGTGCTAACGAGGTCCGCCAGGCGATTCTCTGCCAGCTTGATGCAGATCTGACGCACATCTGCCCGCAGTTTGGTACCGCCGTGGTCGTATTGCGTGAAGAAAGGCGGTGCAAACCGGTACGCACACTCGGCATACAGTGTCTTCATGGCGCCCTTAACCGTGCGCTCTGCAACGCCACGCTGCCGGAACAGCGCCTCCCGGCAAGAAGCGGGCACCACCAGTCGTTCAGAATTTACAGGTTCTTCCAGCGGAAACAGCTCTTTGAAAAGCCTCTCGCGTTCACCACGAACATCTTGGAGCTCCCTCTGGATGACCTCATCGCCTATATGCTGGCGTCCATTCAGGGATAATCCCGATTGCAGGTGGTTCTCCCAGCGATACAGGCGCACGAGCTCCGACGCGTCGGCGTCGGGTAGAACCAGTAGCATTGCAGGTGCTGTTTCCGCGCCCGGAAAAGCATCATTCATCACGCGCTGGGCGTTCTCACGGAACCAGTGCACGTCGTCCTCGCAAAGCGCGAGGAGATACACTATGCGCCCGCGTGTTACTTCCCATTCTCTCCCCGCAAGACGCACCTGCGGTTCGAGTTCGCGCAACTCTGCAGGACGCAACTGGTCTCGCGTGAGGACGCAGCACCTGGCATGCCAGTCATCTGAACCACCCCAATCGACGTCAATATCTATCCTGTTTACTGACAGACACTCATTAATCTGACGCACGACCGCGCGTGTTGTCTCATCGTCTGCAGCGACACGCATCTGCCGGAACTGTTCCCGAAGCGTTACCAGCCGAGCCGGGTTAGTGCCACCAGCCCACAGGCGGTATACACCGCGGTCACCGTCGATAACTCGTTTATCATACAGCTCTTTCAGCGTTTTCTTCACCACTTCTTCCGGAAATCCGCTGATGTGTGCGACCAACCGAGCGAAGGAGCTACTGCGCCGCGGTAGTTCGGCTACCTCGATGAGCAGTAACGCCTTCAGCACGGCGTCCTGTTCCGGGGTCGGCGTGCCTTCTACCTGCTGACGCGCGTCTTTGTAACGCTGAAATGACGAGTCGGGAAGTAGCGTCTCGAAGTAGTCCACAAGCGCAACTGGATACACCCAGTTCGGGCGCCCGTCTTTCTGTATCGGATCGTCCAGCTTCTGTCGGACAGTATGCAAAACAAAGCCGAGCACGGTGCGCGGCGTATCCGATTGGATAAAAGAACCTCCCAGGCTGGTATTGCACAGGACAGCCGTCGTCAGTGGATGGAGAGGGAAACAACCTTTGGTAACCACCTGGTCGAACTGCTCTTGGCTCCACTCTATCTGCCTGCGATATACCTTGTCAAAGCACTCAAGCGTCAAGGACGCGGCCTCCCAGAGGTAATCGTCGAAGTCAGGGTGCTGGCGGCGCAGTTTTTCCCATACCTCGTCGTCCTGACCCAGGTAGGAGTCGATGACCTGCTCCATGCGCGAGTACAGGAGAAGCTTGTTCTGCTTGGGCAGGCGCTGTAACTCGCGCTCCAGATTATTACGCAGAGACTCGCTGCCGATATCCCGGATGACACTGTCCGGGTCTTCCTGGGCGAAGGCGACAAACAACGCATGCTGGCGGTGGGCATCGACCGCTTCCAGCAGGCGCTGGAGGCTTCCCAGATGCCCATTCCCACGCGCATAGTTACGCATGAACAGTGAAAACTCATCGAACAGCACCAATACCCCACCGAAGTGCTGGTTCTGAACGCAGTAGCGCTCAACAACCTCTTTCAATAATTCATCAGCGGTGAAATCGCCCTCGAAGTGTAGAGGTTGGCCGTAGAGATGACGGCACAGTTGCGTCACGAGGCTCTGTGACGAAGGGTCGTATCTTCTCAGAAGGTCGCTGAGCTGCGCAATGTCCGTGCTTTTCTCCTGCAGCCACCCCTCTGCTTTTTCTCTATGGTAAGCATCAAGACCGTCCAGCCATTGAGCCACCGAATCGTACCAAAGAGGCAATGTGTCCGTTTTGCCCTGTTCCTGCAAAGCCCGTTTGGTCGCCTGGAGAAACTGCTGGTCGAGGGCGCGGGGGTCATCTCCGCGTAAGCGTATGACGAGGTAGGGGGCTCGTTCCTGACGGAAGTCACGCAGGCTCTGTACCCGCACAGAGTCTTCGCCGGCATGTTCCAGCTTGTCCATGATGGTAGCGAACTCTTCCGAGTCAACCGGCTTGCCAAAATAGTTCGCCAGGATCAACCCGAAGTGGCTTTTGCCATGCCCGTAGTTCGCAATGATGCAGAAGATGTTCTCCAGCTTGTCTGTCCGGGCGGACTGGTAAATGCGCCATAGCAGGTCCGCACAGGATGACTTACCTTCAGGAGCATGGCGGGTCACGATGAAACCCTTCACGAGAGCAAGATTACGCTCCTGCTCGGCAAAGAAGTCAATCTGCACCACACTGCGCTCGTCTACATGCGGGTCCAGAGTAACAAGGTATCCTATGAACATCCTGTGACACCCCCTCAGAAGGATCAGATGTGTGGTGCGACCGAACTATGCTCTGGAGAAGACGGTTGCTCCTTCCACCGAGCACAACGACGCACCGCCTCCAGCTCAGCAATATTGTGCGGGAGGACAGCGTACTGTTCGGGCATCAGTGCGATAAGCACGCGCCTGCGATGAGGTAGTGCATACAGATAGCGATACCAGACCTCCTCGCACGCTGTCTTGTCCAGCGCCGAGATCAAAAGGTCGAGATGAAGAAGCAGGGCCAACCGACTGCCTTGAGAGCGGTTGCTAATAACGTCGATAACTTCCAGCACCCGTTCAACGCTCAGGTTGGCGTATCGCGTGCCTGCAGGCAAGAGGTGCAGCAGTTCCTGAGCCATGTCCTCCGGCGTCGCGTTCAACCTCGCAGATATCTCCTCTGCTCTGTCGAGGTCGGAGGGCGACGCCAGCAGGATGCCAGTGCGTACCCGCAAACCCGGCTCCTCAAGATGCTCGATCATCTTCTGTACTGCGTCGGTCATAGATGCGCTCCAGCAAAGTGTGTCGATTGTCCCACAATTTCACCACCTGATAGGGCGGAGCCACGCGGTACAGATCAATCACGCCTTCCTGCTTCAGCGTCTGCAGGTAGCGACTAAGAGTGCCTGCGTCCAGCCAGAAAATCTTTGCCAGCCCGCCCGGCTCGCTCAAGCTGTTGAGGTTGATGGTCACCTGATTCGGGTAATGATGTTCCCAAAAATCTGCCAGCGCGTATGCAAAGACCCACACCGGTGGAGGATCAGGCTGGCACACCTCGTAGCCATTCTTCGTACGCTTCACCATCTGTAGCGCGCCCAGCCCTTCCGTGTTGGCATAGCTGCCGAGAAACACGGTTGCGGTGCTCTGCAACGCACGCTCCGTTGGCTCCTTCTCCTCCGCCTCCAGCAACGCCGTCGCAATCCAACGCGCCACCCGTTTGCTGTCTACCGTATCGCCAGGCTGCAGGAAGCGGGTCACCAACGCATGCCAGAACAAAGGACCCAGACCGTGTGGTGCACTCAGGTGATAATGCAGAAGCCACTGCGTCGCCGGTTGGCTCAGGTAGGGGTCTGTTTTGACAACCTCTTCGCCAACTTTAGTTAGGGTATACGAGCCAAACTCCACCAAACCGGATGCTACTGCGTAGCGCGGCATGGCTTTGCAGTAACGTGTTCCCAGCGCAGTGTGTTCCCGCAGAAGGTCGAACAACGAGGTCTTTACTTTGTTCGATTGAAGCACCTGCAAGACCTCAGCAACAGCCGTGCGCGAGAAAGGAAAAGTCTCATGAAAGACGGTACCAATCCGCCCCTTTCCGTCACTGACTGCCCGCATATCTTGCCTCCAGCAACTCAGTAGCTTTTGTATTCTTGATTTCATCGATCAGCATGCAGGCGATTTCCCGCCTTAAGCGTTCTCGCGCGACAGGGTCGTTCAGTACATTCATCACGCAATCAGACAGATACGCATATTCTACGGTTTTAAGGACGTTGCCCACCCCGCCACCAGGTGTTTCCATGTTGCTATAGGTATCTCTGCGCACAGGCCTCACCGCGTGATGCCAGATGCCGGAGGTGCGCAAGTGGAAAAACGGTGGTCCAATTTGAGGGAGGTCGCCGGGTTGACGCACGAAGTTGAAGTAGAATACAAATCGCTTCCGTAGTTCCTCAGATAAGTATACTCGCCCGTCAGGCATCAATCCACTTTCATAGAGGTCTATTACACTCAGTAACAACACCAGCTTATGCGGCTTGGCTCGTGTGCCAGACCGATAACGCCTCATCCGCTTGATAGCGTCAAGAACGCTTTTTAGGTCTTCTTCCACGCATGAACTCAGAGGTGGCATACAAGGCACCCCTCTCGCTCGTCTTCCTCGTCATCGCCGAATATTGACCAAAGGGTTTGTTTTTGTCTGTTTTGAGGGAGCCGTTTTGCGGCGTTCTCGACAATTTGCTTACGACGCTCCTCCCGAACTAATTCCCAGAGGTTTTCTCGCTCGCTCCACGTAAACCTCTCGCTGCTCTCCGCATCGTACTTCTCATAGCCCGCAGCTTTCTTGAACAGATCCGGATGGTTCTCCCACAATCCGACCCACTCTATCTTCTGCTGGAAGAAACAGAAGTAGCATCCGGAACGTGAGCGCCAGCGGTAGTAGGCAGGCAATCCCAGCCCGCTCTCCTCCAGAATGCGCATCACGTCCTGCCTGGTAATCCCATCCTCTATGAAGGGGTAACGGGGGATGATGTTCGGTTTGGTGGAGATGTAACCTTTGCGCTGAGATTCGTCCGCCCGAATGCCCACGTAGTTGTAACACAGGTCGTCGCCAACGTAGCGTTCAAAAGGTTCTATCTTCAGTTTCCGCGTACACCAACGATTTCTCGGGTCAGGTAGTACTCCTCTGTATATCAGCAGCCAATGCCGGAAGGGACGTTCGGGGTTAAGCCTCACGATGGGTTTGCCGAGGTAGGCTTCCAGTTTCTCGATGTACTCATAGGTTTCAGGCAGTTCCTCGCCCGTGTCCATGAACACGTGTTCCATCTCAGGCACGCGGTCGCGCAGGTAGATAGCCAGCGCAGTGCTATCCTTACCTCCCGACAGGGAGAGAATGTGCCTTATCGGTTTGGGCGCGTCCATGGCAAACCCTCGCAAATGGGTGAACGAAGTTTACCTATATTTTAGCACAGGTGCGGAGGATTCCTGCAAGCTTATGCCGATTTTGTGACGTTTGCGCCCTTCAGGATGTCTGCTCGTGCAGTAAGCGCAGTAACACCGACAATCGCACCTGCGCCGTTTTCCCATCTGCCAGAAGCTGGCGCATCTTTTGCAGGAGCTGCTCGCATTGCGCCTCTTCCTCCGGCGTCAACGGTAGAGCCTGCAGGTTCAGCATTGCAGCCTCCCGGTAGGCAGAACCCAGCACCTGCGCCATTTCCGGGAAGCGTTGCACCTCCATGTCCGTCCATGTGCGTGGAGGACGCCCGGCAATGTAAGCCAGCACGCTCTCCAGCGTGGTCTCATCTGCGTTCGTACCGCTCTCTGCACCAACCCCAGCCGAGGCGCGTGCCAGCAGGGGACGCAGGTGCGGGTTCGACACCCTGTCGCGCAGGATGGCGGACTGCTCGCACAGCAGTTTCCAGCCCGTTTCACCCTCCGGCAAGCTACACGCCTTCAGCAATTCGTCCCGAGCCCACTCGATGGTGCGCGTGGTCACCGCAGCCAGTTCACGCAAGGCGCTGTCCAGCGCAGAGAGGAACCGTTGTACGGCGTCGGGGTCGGCGCCTTCCGCTGGAAGACGGGTCTGCAGTGCCTTCGGTATATCATCATAGAGCAACTGCTCGGGCGACTGCGCCTGCATCAGGGCATCCCGAAGCGCCAGTGCCTGCGGGGACAGGCGGCGTGTTCGCTTGGCGTGTTCAGGCAGGGCACGCACCCGACGTATCAGCTCCCTCACCACAGGCACTGTTTTGGGAGGCACATTCCAGCGTCCGGCGATCGTCTGAAGCACTTCAGCGCGCGCGCCGGAGGTGGGGCATCCGGCGACAGCGAACAGCTCGGGGCGGCGCAAGAGTACCTCCCAATCGGCGACAGAGGGTTCAGGCAGGAACGTCCCCTCACGGTACAGACTGCACTCATCACGATACACATGCATGAAGACGCACAGGAGGACAGGGAATAGGCTTGGCGTCAAACCAAAAGGAGGTTGCGCCAGCCTGTTTTGCATCTCAGCCACGTTCACCATCTGCGGAGGGTCCCTGAAGACCATCTCGCGCATGGCTTCCCAGAGTGGACGCAGGCGAAGTGGGTCGTCCTCTGCTGGTTCTGTGAGCTGCCAGCCCAGTGCGGATGGCACATGCAGTTTGGAAGCGGCGAGCAGGCTCTCGTAGATACTGCGTTCGGGTGGATATCCGTCTATCCCTAAACGCTCCTCATGCGCACGGGTCAGTATCGCCTGGATCAGGTTGCGCCTCGCCGCTGCCGCTGCGGACGACAGCGCCCATCGGTTGATAAGCTCGTTCTGTATAATCGGAGCGTGCGGATAAAGTAGGTCACAGACGGTAGAGAGCAAACGGGACACGGAGCGGTTGGAGGAGTGCTCTGCACCTCGCCAGAACCAGCGACAGCTCTGCCACAGCCGCTGGACACGCTGGCTGATCTCTTGCTGAACGCCCAGTAGACGTTCGCTCAGTTCACGGCGTGCTACGGGGTCATCGCGTAGTTCGGGGGTGTTCTCCTGCACCCAGTAGAGTGCCTGCAGTTCTTCTGCCAGTTCCACCAACCGCTCATACCTGGTCGCCACCGCCACAATCAGCCTATCGCGAGAGGCGACCGCTTCGGAACACGCCCACCGTATGAAACGCTCATGCTCGTCAGGGGATTGCGGCAGGCACAGCACCACGCATCCGGCATACATCGGTTCCGTATCCCAGCTCAACCATCGAGGTTCGGCGTCCTCCAGTCGTTGCACGTCGACGTACTCTACTGCGAACGCGCGCAGTGTGCCGGTTTCATAGCTATGCCGACGTGCCGAGATAGGGCGCGGGGGCAAAAAGTCCTGTACCGTCCTTGCCAGAGGAAACGGCTTGCTTATATGCGCCCGCGCTGTTTGGAGGCGTTCTTCGATATCGATATCGCTACCCTGCCACACACGATACGTGCGGTTGAAATGGCGGACCACCAGTGCTGACTTCTTCCGAAGGGAGTGCAACGCCTCGTCCAACTGCTCGGGTGCCAGCCAGGGGGCGACTGTAGACAGCAGCACCTCACGAGTTGGGCGCAGATGGCTGGTTTCCTGCAGCCACTGCAGTAGAGCGAGATGTTTGAGCACCAGTATCTCGGCGTCGGAGCAGTCATGGTGCTGGAGGTGTTCCTCCGCCTGTGCGATAGGGCGCGCGCTGGAACGCCGCAACAACAGGTGGTGGTGATTGATCACAAGGTAATCGTACAGATGGTGCAAGCCATACAGAGGCGGTGTCTCCTCTGGCGACAGAGCATGTCCACTCAGGAAATGCTGAAAGCCGCCTGCCTCGTAGGAAGCCAGAAAGGCAAACAGCGAGCGTTCGTTCTGCGCGTAGCGCCGGGCTACCTCAGGTAACGCGACCCACGTTGCCGGGTGCAGCGGATAGATGCGTTCAGCGAGGGCGAGCAGGTCGTCACTGTGGGCAGAGGGAGGAAACAGCCCTTCACACATAGCTTGTTCCGCCAGCTGTCTGCAGAGGTGCCGTGCGCGTGCCATCAGCGGGGGTTCCTGTCCACCGGCCGTCTCCAGCGCGAGTGCGGTCAGGCGCATCATCTGTTCACTGCTTTCTATGAAGGGGATGTCCTCGAACCGCCCCTGAACCTTTGACCACTCGCGCCGTATAGACCGATCCAGCTGTTGTGCGTAATATTCGAACGCCTGATGCAGGATTCCGACAAACACCATGTTCACTTCAGGCGCCAGTTCGCTCAGTTGCTGGAAGAGATACAGATCGCTCTCAAAGGGATGGGTTGCGCTGTACTCCAGAGTTTTTCCCATCTCGTCAAAGACCAGGATGAGCGGACGCTGTGATAGGCGCGCGGTCTCGCGCAGTACATGGATAACCGCTGTATCCATATCTGCAGGCGGCAGAGGTGTCTGCGCCTGAAGCACCTGAGAGGCATACGCGCGCACTTCGGGAGGAAGACCATCCGCGTGTTCCATCGCCTCCAGAATGCAACGGGCAGGCGAATGCCTTTTGCCGACAATCAGTATCGGCAGGGAGGAAGGGCTGTTAGTGACCCACTGTGCGATCTGGGCATCTTGCTTCAAGAGAGCAGCTCTTGCGGTAGCGTGCGCCGGGTGGTCTTTGTCCAGCAATGCGGTTATAAACAGGGCAAAAGTGGACTTACCGGAGCCGTAAGGACCGGTAACCGTCCAGGCGAGTTGACGCCCTGAATGGTAGCCTTCTAGCAGACGACGCAGGGCGCGGTCCACGACAGGCGTAAGGATATAGCGTTCGATAACCCGCGCCGACCGGGCATCTCGCCGAAGATTAGCGGATCGCACAAAGTGCGGGCTCACACGAACGCACGAGGATAACGCCACCCATTCAGTGGTTAACGGATGCGTCATCTATCTTTCTCCTGCGGTGTGCTGTAGTAGGCGTCCAGCAAACTATCACCTAGCTGCGCAAGTTCCGAGAGAGCGCCTTCTTTGAAGAACAGGTAGGTCATCCCGGCTATTTCTCCGAGGTCCATCATCCCGTGTGATATTGGTAACAACTGCTCGACCAGATCGATCAACGATACTTCATCAAGCCGGAACACCTGTCCGGGACTGCCCGGTTCATACAAGCAGTCATATAGACTGAGCTGATGATATCGGTGCAGACGTATAGCCGCAAATGTCAGTAGGGCGTACCCGAACACTTCCACCGGCAGGGTCTCCTTCGCGCCGATATGGAACTGGAACCACCCGGGCTCATCAGAGCTCTGTATCAGGTTGAGTTCCGTTAGAGGACACTCCAGGGCGACTTCGGGAAGCACATGTGGCTCACGGTGCGCTGTATAGGTACGGATGAAACAATCTGCATCACGCTCCAACGATGCGGGCGCTATCCGTTGTTCTTGCCGCTCGACCACACGCTGTAGGTGGGACAGCAGTTGCTTACGTGTAAACTGCGGGGAGGTATAGCCAGAGAAGATGTGATACCACGCGCTTGCCCTCTGCACGTTCGTCGCCAGCAACCAGTGCAGTAACCACAAACTACCGATGTCTTCAAGGTAGGGGTCGTAGCCGTGGTCATCCAGCAAACGTTTGCCGAGATCCGTTACTTGCAAACGCTTCTTCCCGCCCGGCTCTTGGTGTTCCTCCACCATCTGCGTTGCCAGACACCAGAAGCGGATCGACCGCACCATGTTCTTCCCGACGCCCAGCACAACTATCGCATCTTCTCGGCTAAAGACCGTCGGGTCACGATTAACGGCGTCGAACCCCTTCTTGAGCCATGTGGAGCGGAAAACAAACGTCTCATGCGCCCCAACAGTGTAAGGATGAATGTCACCCGCGACCGTTAGCATGGAAAATACACCCCCAAGCTTATTCGGTAGCAACAATGTGTTTTCCTGTGAGCGGGGTCATGCGTAGAGTTGGCTACGCGCCCCTTTTGGGCCGGGCGTCCAGCCCCATCACGCCTGTATTGCGTCTGCCTCTCCGCGATGCGCCGGGCTTCCGCAGCGTGTTGAGTGTTGTGGTTCGAGGAGGTCATCACTAATAGATTGGCCGACACCGGCGACTGGCGGTGTCAAGGACACGGGCGGTACATAGGCGGCTCATGGCGGTACACGGTCGCCACATGAGTGGTACATGGAGGCGTCCGCCCGGGGCTGACGGGCCTAGCTGGGGACCAGGCCAGTTACCACCGTCACTCGGGTCGTGGTTTGGTACTAATTGCTACAATGTTCCTGCTAGAGATCTCTGTGGTAGATCTCTAGCAGATCTCTATCACCTTTTTGTGTCATATTGTCAGTATTTCACGAGGTTACTGTCGTAGGTGTGTGTTATTAGTGCTCTTTTAGTGTTTGTTAGAGTGCTAGAGTGTTAGAGATGTTTAAAAGACTTTTGTAGAGAGAGCGCGATGCAAATGTTAAATATACAGATTGTCCCTAACAATCTCTAACACTCTAACACTCTAACACATGCGGAGTGTGTTTCCCAGGCGTACATACCCACCGCGTACGGCTCCCGCGCTCGTTTGTCGACGGTGTTGGTGTATCCTGGTTTGTGTGGTGGCTGGTTTGTGGGGTGGCCCCACCCGGTTCTGGGTGGGGCCGTCTACTGTGGAGTCGCGTCGGTGTATTGGGGGTCGATTCGGGGCTCGGTTACCTACCCCACCCCCTGACGGGGTAGGCATCCTCGTCGGGGCGGATGTGCTGCGGTGAAAAGCTCGGAGGCGGAGGAACGTCATCTGCGGAGCCCGGGCGAACGTAGCACCATGTTTGCCGACCGCCGAACCTCAGGTTCGCCGACCTGAACCCGCGTCGCTTCAGTGCGTCGGAAATCCGCTGTGCCACGGCGCGCTTCTTCTCATCGAAGTACGCCGCGGCAGCTTTGATGATCGCGTTGGCCTCGATGCAGATCGTTCCCTGTTGCAGTCTCTCCTGGTCTACGAATGCGCCCCAGGCCTCGTCTACCCAGTGTTCGATCACGTCATCCGCAAAGCTGGTGTGCGGCTCGTTCTGCTCATCGCGCCAGGTCGCTTCCTCTGCACTCAGTCTGTGGTCGAAGCCGGACTGATAAAGGTGCAGCGCCTGAGCCCAGAGCTGGTCGACTGGTATATTCGTGTATCCCCAGTCGATCTGAGTAATGTCCAGCGCCACGAATCGACGGTTGCCGCTGCGGTCGTAGAGAAGCGAGTATGCGCCGTTAGCAGTGGCAATGAACGATGCGGTAAGCTGCAGTGTCTCCGCGCTCCTGGCGTACGGTCTTCGGATGTCCAGTTCCTGTCGTGTCAGCAATCCTTTCAGTGCGGCGACATCACGACGTGCGGTTGTTGCCTGTAACTCGTCTAGCTCCCATATCAGCTTCTGCGTGGCCAACAGTAAATGATCCTTGTCGTCTGGGTTCAAGCCGCCAGAGAAGAGGAGGTCTTTTGGCGCCAACCAGCGGATAAGCCAGCTTTTGCCTATTCCCTGCCCGCCGATGAGGATCGGGACGAAGTTCTCCTCTCGACCGAGTAGTCTGGCAAAGCAACCCACCAGCCACTTCCGCAGGAACCGCTCTACGGGGTCGCTACCGTCCGGAAGCGCAGGCATGTCGTGTTTGATGTGCCTGGCCAGGTCCCCAATGTGGTCGTGCCCGTCCCAGACAGGAAGCCCGCGCATCCACTGCTCGATGAGGTTATACCGATAAGCATGGGCACAGGCCTCAATAGCGTCGTTGGTTCGTGCTGGTGACACCAGCCGTGTGATTGTGTCCCCATTATCGGTTGTCAACGCGATTTGACAGTATGCCAGCCATTTACGCATCGGGTCGGTCAGGCATTCCCACCGTCCGTCTGTGAGCACTTCGATAACGCCTGCCGGTTCGCGCAGACGGATCCCGCGGACACCACGCTGATCGTGCATTGCCTGCAGGATGTCATGGTGCTCCGCTGGTGCCTTAGCGTACCAGGTCTCCTGCTCGTCTCTCGGCATCGGGAACATCTCATCGAGTTCCGCTGCCAGTTTGGGATCTATCTCGTTGATAGCCTCCCAGCCTGCAGTCTCGTTGAGCGCCTTGCTGTAGGTATCCCGCACAGCGCGTAGGTGTTGCGGGATCTGGCTATAATCACCAGCCTTACCCGCCGCTTCGGAGATGATGCGCTCTGCCTCTTCCTGCTCCACACCGCGCTTCCTGAGCCACCCCGCTACAGCCAGGGCGAGGTCGTGTCGGATGCCTGGTCTCCAGTGTCCTGCCAGTACGTCTGAGAGTCCTGCCAGGTCAGCGCTGTCGATAGCGGGCAGGGCGTGTCCGTTGCCGTGCCCGTTCCTCTTTGCCTGTACCGGTTCGTGCTTCGGCGCCTCTGTCAGCTGCGCTACCAGCCACTCTGGCGCCTCTGCGAGCTCGCACTCCCACGGCGCCGCACCGGGCAACCAGCGGTACTCCACTCCTGACGGATGAACGGACGGTGGAACGACCACGTAGCCGCCGTGCCCTTTGATGTCGATGCCTGGCATGTCCGGTCGCTTCGTGCTGCGCGAACGGACACCGTCAGGCAGGCGGAACCAGAAGTGAGAACCGTTACCGCCGGTGACCGCGCGCCACGTGAGAGGCAGCTCGAGTCCATGCTTCTGGACGGTCTCCCAGCCGTCCACGTCGCCATGCCGGTCAATGTCAAGCACGACGATGTGCTCCGGTAGTGCGATGCCGATGTTGAGGTCGCCGTCGGCAAACCAGAGTTCGATTTGCTCTTTGTCCCTGGTGGCATCCTTGAAGCCGTTCGAGGTCACAGGAACCTTATCGCGCATCTTCAGCGGGAAGACCGCCAGACCGTGTTCCGCATACCGCAGGGCGTCATCAAGCACCGGTACAGGGCACTGTGGTCGTGGCGTTTCAGGTCGCGGGTTCTCCGGTCGTGGTTTTGGTCGCAGCCATTCTGGTGCTTCGGCAATCGGGCACTCCCACGGCGCCTTACCGGGTTCCCATTCCAGCCGTCCTGTAGGCATCTCCGACGGCGGGGCTGGTACGAACCGACCTTTACCCAGGGTGGTCACCCCGTAACCCACGTGGGGGATGTCCAGGTCGCTCACGTCCTCCCCCGTTCGATACCACCGATAGACTGCGGTATCGCAGCGCGCCGTCCACGTGGCGGGCACATCCAGTCCCAGTTCCTGCAGGGTATCTTCTCCGTGCAAGAACACCGGTTCCTCATCGTCTGACTGCTCGTCATCGTCCACCACGTAGCGGTAGGTCTTCAGCACGATGTATCCTGGTGGCACTCGAAGCCCAACGTTGCGCTCTTTCAGCACATACCACGAGCCTACCGCTTCTGGGTCGGTGCTGGTCAGCACACCGCCGTGTTCCTCATCGGGATGCGCGCCTGGTAGTGGGCACTCTTCGTTACCGCAGGAGCAACGGCCACTGTCGTCCACGGTGTGGAACAGGACGACGGGGAGGCCGAGTTCGGCATACCGACGGGCAAAAGTCTCGAGTTCGTCCATTGACGAACCCATAATGATTGTGTTAGACTTTGGTTGCATCTTGATACCTCCTTATAGAGTGTGTGTTCGTCCTCGCTCTGTAGGAGGTGTGGTTTGGGAAGTTGGTAGGCTGGTGGCCCCCAGCCTACCCTTTACCACACTCTACAGAGGAGGTATCTGCGGGTCTGCTATGGTACTTCCCGCCCGCCACCCGCGAGACGGACGGTGCGCGCCTGTGATGGCTCATACACTTATTGGCAGGTTCAGCCTGCGACAAGCTCGTCTCCTCGCCCTCATGTCGCCTACCTCTGACCTTCGTATGAGAACCTTCTGCACAGGCTTTTGCAAGTATATTGGCACGGTTTGCAAAACCACATCTAATGTCGGGCTTGTTGCATCTCACTATGTTCAGGAAGTAGCGCGAATAGATGGGCTCTATCCCTGAGGACACCCCAGGCAGTTTGTGCACGGTGCCCGTCGGCGCCACCGTCGTCACCTTGATCGGCTCCACAATGCGAAGCTGATAGGCGTAACGTCTGGCCTCCTCGCGCACGGTGCGGTAGAAGCGACGAAGCATCCTTCTCACCTTCTCCGAATGGGAAGCCTCGCTGTAACGCATGCCGTGCTGGATCAGCCACTCGTGGAAGCCCAGGAATCCCACCCCGATGCGCCGGTTGCGCTCGATGTTGCGGATGGTCAGCTTGTCGCCCTGCTCACTGAAGGTGGCTCTTAGCAGGAAGCGCGTCATCAGCCGGAAGCACTCCAGAACCTGAGCGTTCCCAACCAGGTTCACGTGCCCCAAACAGCACACGTCATACGCGCCTAAATCCGGATAGCGCATCATCGGGATCTCACCACAGTTGTGCGAGATGAGACCGTTGCTGAGGTAGCAGTGGTAACCGGGCACCTGGCAGTCGTAGACGGGCTGCTCACCGGCTGGCTCTATGCGCTCTACGCGAACCCTTAACTGCTCACCGAACAGTTCCCGGATGCGCCGGGTGGGGTTCTTGCTTCGGGATATACTTCGAAGATACTCCACCGTCTTCGCGTCCAGGTGCACATACCAGCCGCCGATACCGCGACGAAGCCGCGCAGGAACGCCGCAGCTCAGGAACCGATGGAGCGTCCTCCTTGCCTCCTGCGGGTCACCGTAATAGAGGTAATAGACCTTCCCCGTTCCTTCTACGGCACGTTCCGTGACGAGGCTATTGAGATTGTGTATCTCCGTTCTTAAGTGCTCACTGCAAGCACTGCCCGGTCCCATGAGTAACACGTCGCCCGGCTGGAGGTCCTGCACGTTGCGCCATGTTCCCGTCTCTTCCATCACGCGATGGTCGGGCGTGCACACGAGCTGCGCCCCGTTCTCCAGCACCAGCTTCACGGTCGGTTTTGTGCCCACCACGAAGAAGCCACTCACCGGCATCTCGCCTTGCGGAGTGATAGCGGTAAAGGGTTTACCCACCAGGTCACCTGCCTCGCGCAGTCCCTCGGTGGTGAGTATCAGCGTGTCGCCGACAACACAGGGGTTGGTGGAGTAGAACGTTGCGCCCGGCGCTTCGCCCTTCTCACACATCGTGGCGTTGATGAGCCCCGGCTCGCCGTTTGTCAGCATCCCTTCCACCACGGCGTCCAGCACTGTCTGTGCGTGGATATCTCCTTCTTGCACCGCACGGAAGAACTCATCGTCCACCACCACGCTGATGTTGGTCGTCCAGTGCGAGTAGCCGTCGCGTTTGCAGTGGATGAAGTCGAAGATGTCGGGGTCGCGCCAGCGCTTCATCGCCATCCTTGCACTACGCCTTGTACCACCTGCCACCACCGCCTGCGCAATGTAGTGGTCGATAAGCATCATGTCGAGCGAGGTAAGGCGCTGACCCACCTTACTGTTCAGAAGCCTGTTTATGCGGTAGAGCATGAGCATGAGCGCCGCCGGTCCCGACGCCTTGCCTCCGAAGGTCTTGAGGGGCGCGCCGAACTCACGGATCTTGCTGAAGTCGAAGATGCAGACCGTGTCGTGACCGTTGAAGTGCGCGTGCAGGAGTCTCGTCATGGCGTCCGCCCAGCCCTCGCGCGAGTCTTCGATCTGCACCTCCTCCATGTAGCCGCGGATGTCGGCGTATTTGTCGATGGTCTGCGCCTCGCGCATGGTGTGGAAGGGGAGCTCGTCCTGCCAGTCCGGCTTGATGAGCGTGGGGTTGTCGATGTCAGGATGGTCGGGTCGGCACACGAACCGAACCTCCACGTGGCAGGAAGGCACCCAGTGCCCTTCGGGGTGGCGTGGGTTGGAGTTGATAAATAAGTCGGAGTAGTTGGCGCCGACACCCTCGCCTTCCATGAGGCGCATGAAGGTGTAACGGAAGTGCTCGGCGAAGTCTTCACTGAAGTCCGCGACGAAGCAGTTGTTGATGTACACGCGATTGGTGCCCGTTGCCCACAGATGCCTGCCCGCCGGGAGGATCTCCATCTTCACCATCGCCTCGTAGAGCTTCTTGGGTTCGTCCGGCTCAATGAAGCGCTCGTCCACCAGGTTGAGGTTACCGTTCACCACGCGGGCACAGACCTCATACCAGTCTTCCAGCGTGCCGTCTGGCTTTGGGCGTGCGTAGGTGCGTCGGAGCACCGTCTCACCAAGCGGTCCAAACACAGGTCGGATGGTCTTGCGTGCACGGTCAATATCGTGCTGAGTGATCCACTGCTTTGCGTGTTTCATTGTATGCGTCCTCGAACGCTAGAGTTCCCCTCCATAGAATCAATCTGCGCACTGCCCGCGAACCAGCCTGGTAGCGGCGATCCCCCTGTGCAGGAGCACCTCTGTGCGGTGTCGTACAGCACGGGGTCCGCGGATCTGCACAGGTTTGCCCATACCGTGTCCAAGGCGCGGTCACCCTCCTGAAGACAGAATCAGAGTTTTCTACAGAGTATATCTGCGGTGACCGCGCCAGATTGTCCGAGATTTTTCTGGGCTACAGTGCGCCGAACCAGCTACAGAGCATCTGTGTGGGGGTCACGCAGGCATAGAAGGCGGTTGAAATGCTTCACCATGTTGCCGAGACCCACCCAAGAGATGAGCATGTCTGGGGACGCCAATGCTCGGTGGGCGAACCTTGAGGGTGTAGCACTACGATGTGCCTCAGGAAGCGGTTCGGTCTTTGGTTGCCGTTCTGCCTCTGTGAGGTGCAATTATGCTTATCACAACCTGTGGACTTTTGTTGCGTGCTGTGATGGGGCTGTTCGTGTGGTTGACCGTTGGGGACACTGGTGGTGTGTTCACGTTATCGGCGCGTTTGGGGGCGACTATAGTCTGACGCCGAATGACGCCATACACCGATTGACCTGTGTGTTGTGTTGGCTGTATAATGAAGGCGAGGTCAGGTTTGTTGCAGGCTTAGTGTCTCCACACTGTGCTGACGACACTAAGCTCTAGCCAGGTGTGAGCAGTTCACTTAGCTGGGTTACGTCGTTGGGGCACAATATCTTGTGTGCGCAGGGAACGTCGCTCACTACATATAGTAATTACATGCATGGAGCGGGAGACGGGACTCGAACCCGCGACATCCAGCGTGGGAAGCTGGCGTTCTTCCACTGAACTACTCCCGCTCACCTTGCAATAGTATTCTACATCTACTCTCTGCGCTTGTCAAGCCCCCGAGGACCATGCCAGCAAACGGTGCACCGCAGAGTTCGCCCTGCACCCGGTTACCCAACAGGAACCTGCCCTGTCCATCGCGTATTATAGGCAGGTACGTTCTTAGCGGTGCATGGAGGTTTCACCGTGAAGATACCGCTGTTCGTCCTGATTTCACTGCTGACGGTAGGAGTAAGCACGATGGCACAGACTGATATTCCGCGTCCCGAGCATCCGCGCCCCGATTTTCAGCGCGAGCTCTGGCTGAACCTCAACGGAGAATGGGAGTTCGAAATCGACGAAAAGGGCGTCGGTGAGGTAGAAGGCTGGATTTCCGGCAAAAGCTTCTCCCGACGCATCCGCGTGCCGTTCTGCCCGGAGAGCACGCTTTCCGGTATCGGCAACACCGACTTCATGACGCACGTCTGGTATCGCAGACACTTCCGCGTGCCCGCCAGCATGAAGGGTAAACGGCTGTTCCTGCACTTTGGCGCGGTGGACTGGCACGCTCGCGTGTGGCTGAACGGTGTCTTTCTCGGAGAACACCGCGGAGGGTACACGCCCTTCCGGTTTGAAATCACCCGTCACGTCCGCCCAGGCGATAACGAGCTGGTGGTGCACGTTATCGACGACACTCGCTCTGGCAAGCAGGCAACCGGCAAGCAGAGCCACGAACGCCACTCCTACGGTTGCGTGTATACCCGAACCACCGGCATCTGGCAGACCGTGTGGCTGGAAGCGACGGGTGATACTTACCTCAAAAGCTTCTGGCTGACGCCCGACGCCGATGGGGGCAGGGTCATCTTCCAGGGATGGATAGACGGCACGCAGAAAGGCACGAAGGTGCGCCTGCAGGCGTTCGCGGGCGGCAAGCTGGTGGGCGAGGAGGTGGTTCCTGCTGGCTGGCGCAACACCATCGGCGTCATCAAACTCTCCACGGTCAAGCTCTGGCATCCGGGCAAGCCCTTCCTGTACGAACTGGTCATCACCGTCGAGCGCAACGGCAGGGCTGTGGACACCGTGAAGAGCTACTTCGGTCTGCGCAAAATCACCATCGAGGGCAACCGCTTCTTGATCAACGGCAAACCAGTGTTCCAGCGGCTCATTCTGGACCAGGGGTTCTATCCGGACGGCATCTACACCGCTCCGTCGGATGAGGCGTTGCGCCGGGATATCGAGCTGGCAATGGCCGCGGGCTTCAACGGCGCACGCCTGCACCAGAAGGTGTTTGAACCCCGCTTCCTCTACTGGGCAGACAAACTTGGCTACATCGTGTGGGGCGAGTACCCGTCGTGGGGGCTGAACGTGAACGACTACGAGGCGGTTACCCACGCCGTGCAGGAGTGGCGCGAAGCACTGGAGCGCGACCGCAACCATCCCAGCATCATCGGGTGGTGCCCGCTCAACGAGACCGACAGCAGCCAGGGTTCCGCGCTGGCGCAGATTCTGCTGGCGACCACCCAGACGATGGACCCCACACGCCCATGGCTGGATGCGAGCGGCTACGTGCACTTCGTGCCGGAGACTGATGTATACGACTGCCACGACTACACACAGGAGCCGGAGGTATTCGCCCAGCGCTATGAGCCGTTCAAGCAGATGGGTACCCGCGCGTGGAACAACGTGCCCAACGACCCTCGCAGTGCATATCGGGGTCAACCCTACTTTGTGAGCGAGTACGGCGGGATGCGCATCCGCACCGAGCGCAGTGCGGGCGAGGGCTGGGGCTACGGCGAGACCGACCTGCAGGAGTTCCTGAAACGCTACAAGGCGTTGACCGATACCCTGCTGGATAATCCCAACATGTTCGGCTTCTGCTACACGCAGTTGACCGATGTGGAGCAGGAGCAGAACGGCGTGTACTTCTACGACCGCCACCCCAAGTACGACCCCGCTCTGCTCAAAGCCATCAACGCTCGCCCTGCCGCTTACGAAACCCAGCCTCCGCGTGTGATTGACGTGCAGTGGGAGACGCTCCTCCCCACCTCGCAGGTGACAGGGCAGAAGTGGCGGTTCACCTTCCAGAAGCCATCCGGTGACTGGACACACCCCGACCACGACGACAGCACATGGTCGGAAGGCGAAGGAGGGTTCGGTACGCGGGGCACGCCGGGCGCGATAGTGCGCACGGAATGGAACACCTCTGACATCTGGTTGCGCCGGCGTTTTCACCTGTCCAGCGTAGACTTCCGCTACCTCGCCCTGCAGATTCACCACGATGAGGACGCAGAGGTGTACGTCAACGGCAAACTGGTGGCGCGCTTCAATGGCTTCATCACCGGCTACGTGGAGCACCTTGCCACAGAAGCACTGAAGACCGCCCTGAAGCCCGGCGAGAACGTCATCGCCGTGCACTGCCATCAGACCACCGGCGGGCAGTACATCGACGTGGGCATCGTGGGCGCAAAGTAGCCTCCATTTCAGGTAAAATAGTATCTGGGATGGAGAAAGGGGAAATGGAACGAGTCGACGCACAAACCATTATCGCCGTGCTGATGGCGGACGACGACCTCCGGCGCGAGGTGCTGGAGGCGCTGGAATCGGACGAACTGCGCCGTCTGCAGGAACAGACGCAACGCATCAATAGACGAGTTCAGGAACTGGAGATGCGTCAAGCCTACCTCGAGCAGGCGGTGCGAGAGCTTCAAGCGAAATACGAGGAGACTCAACGTCGGGTGCAGGTGGCGGAAGCACTGATTCGGCGACTTCTCCAGCAGAAACAATCGGGCGCTACCGACACCCCGCTGGGCTTCCTGGTGGTGCGCAAGCCCTCCACCGACACGACGTTGAACTGACGGACCTGTGGGGATACCTATGTGAGTGGTCAGGAAACAACCGTGCGGGCTCTGCACCACCATCTGAGTGCGTTCTGCCTGTTCGGCAGGCGAACCGCCCTCTTGACCACTAAGGGTATCCCCACCTACGTCAACGAGTTCTGGACCTCCAGACAGCGTCAGGCGAACAGCCTGCACGAAATCGCCTACCGCGCTTGCTTCAAGCCGCAACTGCCCCGGTTCTTCAGCGAGCGACTGACCCAGCCGGGCGACGTGGTGTACGACCCCTTCATGGGGCGCGGAACCACGCTGATCGAGTCTGCCCTGATGGGCAGGATACCGCTCGGATGCGATGTGAACCCGCTCAGTGAGGTGCTCACCCGACCGCGCCTGAATCCACCGCGCCTGCCGGACATCGCCCGTCGGCTGAACGAGATAGACCTCTCCACCTGCTGGAAGTACGAACCGGAACTGGAGGTGTTCTACCACCCCGACACGCTTACCGCCATCTGCGCCCTGCGCGAGTACCTGCTGAACCACGAGCTGGACGATATCGACCGCTGGATTCGCATGGTCGCCGTCAACCGCCTGACGGGACACAGCAAGGGCTTCTTCTCGGTGTACACGCTTCCGCCCAATCAGGCGGTGTCACTCGAATCCCAGCGAAAAATCAACGAGAAGCTCGGGCAGACCCCACCCTATCGTGACGTGCGCGAGATTATCCTGCGCAAGAGCCGTTCTCTGCTAACGGACTGCACTGAATCGGTCAGGCAGAGGCTGGCGTCCGTTGCCCCTCACGCCAAGCTCCTCACCCGACAAGCGCACCACACGCCGGAGATACCCGATGAGTCGGTGCATCTGGTGGTCACCTCACCGCCATTTCTGGACGTGGTGGACTACGCACAGGATAACTGGCTCCGGTGCTGGTTCTGCGGGATAGACCCTCACGCTGTGCCCATCACCATGGCGGGTAGTGTGGAGGAGTGGTGCGAGGCGATGCGTGCAGTGTTCACGGAGCTGGCGCGGGTGCTTGTGCCGAACGGGTGGATAGCTTTCGAAGTAGGCGAAGTGCGCGGGGGCAGGGTTCGGCTGGAGGAGGTGGTGCTGGAAGCGGTGCAGGCACTTCCGCTGAAGCCCGAAGCTATCCTCATCAATGACCAGCACTTCACCAAAACCGCGCACATCTGGGGCGTCAGCAACCGCACCAAAGGCACCAACACCAACCGCATCGTGCTGTTGCGCAAGGGATAGTCAGGGATATATCCACACGGCTTCGCGCTCAACGTGCGGTGCGAAGCGTCCTTCCTTCAGCATGCTTCGCCACTCCTCCTCGGTGTAGACGAACACATCGGTACTGAGGGGGAGAGAGAGCACGTCAAACATCCGCCCGCGCTCGATGAGGGGCACGTCTGTGTCACGAACAATCAGCACCAGGTCGATGTCGCTACCGACACCCCAGTCACCTCGCGCATAGGAACCGAACAACCCTATGCGGGTTACCTCAGGATGTCGTTGAACGGTCTCCTCCGCCCAGCTCTTCACCGCGCGCAGAACGGTTTCGGAATCGGGCCATTTCATGACGGGCGAACTCAACGATCTGACGGGCATACTCGATCGCCTCCTGACTCTGCCGGAGAGTGTAGTACTCATACGGAGCGCCCTGCGCGAATCCATTCGGATAGCGCGGTGGAATGTAATAGGTGTCCAGCACGCGAGCAATCTCGCCCACGCTGGAAGGAGCAACGACCTCATCAGGTAGCTGCTCCAGCAATTTTGCCACCGAGTGCCCCCACGCTTCCTGCCCGAGTTGCAGGTGCAGGGCTTTGACCGCCTTCTCTGCCGCCTGTTGCGCCGCGAAACATGCCCACTCGTGCATCCCGTTTTCCAGACTGATGCGCGCCTGCTGTAGGTCACGTTCCGCCTGACGAAGCCAATCCTGTGCGCGGTTCATTCTCAGCTACCCCTCCACTCGATTATAGCACAGGACATTCAGGTCACACTTCACCATGTGCTATAATCGCAGAAGGAGACCACCTCGCAGGAGCAGACACTATGCCACAAGCCATTATCAACGCAACGGTGTGGACGGGTCAGGAGGTCATCTCGCCCGGCTTTGTGCTGTGGGAGGGCAACACCATCACCGATGTCGGGCGGGCAGACGTAGTGCGCTTCTCTTCCAGCGTGCGGTTGATCGACGGCGGAGGTGGCTGGGTCATACCCGGGCTCGTCGACCTGCATGTGCACGTGGATGAGGTCATCACGCCGGAGATGTTCGTGCGGTATGGGGTGACCTCCGTGCGGGATATGGGTTCTGCGCCCAAAGTCATACAGCAGTGGCGAGCGCGCTGGCAGAAGGGCGAAACCGTCCCTTACGTCTACTGGACGGGGCGCAACATCGACACAGGAAAGCCGTCGTGGTGGGAAGCGGTGGCGGTGAAAAAGCCCTCTGAGGTGCCGGGTTTGCTGGAGCACATGCGCAAGCTGGGCGCGGACGGCTTCAAACTCTATGTGAACAGCGACCGCGCTACCGCCGAGGTCGTCATCGACTACGCCCGCTGGATGGGTCTGCCCGTAACCGCGCATCACGAGACAATACCCGCATCAGAACTGATGCGACTCGGCATCGGCGGTATCGAGCACGCCCACTGCTTCTTGCACGAGCTGTTGCCCGCCCGCCCACGCATCGACGAGAAGCTCCAGAGCGGGTATCTGCGCGTCTTTGCGGGCTTCGACCGCCTTCACCCCGAGACCGAGCGCGCCCACCGGTTGATGGAGCTGGCGTATGCCACCGGCATCGTCTGGACACCCACGCTCAGCCTTTATGACCTTCCCCCGTGGTGGCGAGATAAGAAACCTGCAGGAGTCGCCGTCCCCGAAGCGTGGCGCAAAGAGTGGTCGAAACCCTACTGGGACTTCATCTCCACGCGTGGTTGGTCGTCCGCAGACTTTCGGATGGCGGAACGGGCTATCGCAGTATTCAAGCAGTTTGTCCGTCAGGCATATCGCGCTGGGGTCGTGCTTGGCGCGGGCACAGATACTCCGGCGCCGGGCGTTCTGCCGGGGGCGGGGTTGCACCACGAACTGCGTCTGCTGAACGCAAGCGGACTGTCGCCCGAAGAGGCGTTGCGCTGTGCGACGGTCGTGGCGGGCAGGGCGCTGGGTCTGCCGGGCAAAGTGGGCGTGCTTCAACCCGGCGCTCGCGCGGATATGGTGCTGATTGACGGCAATCCGCTGGAGAGCCTTGCCCATCTCGGTCGCATTCGCAGGGTATGGCTGAACGGCAGGCCAGTAGCCTCTGTAAGATGACACTCCCAAACGTAAAGCCGGGCAGGAACCTTCGCGATGCCATGCATACTTTCTCATTCCCGAGCATGACCAGCGTCCCCACTGTCGTCGGTTTTGATCCTTTGCAGGATTGACGCAGTTCTCTCTGTAACTCTTACCTGAGACTTTTTTCACAAAAGCCGATAATTACAATCGGTATCTAGAGAACGCCCCGCCTGGTGCGCTCAATACGACACGAGTCCTCTTGAGCTACCTCCCGGGACGGAAGAGGAGGGTACGATGAGAAAAGCAAGGTGTCTTGCGGGGACTGCCAGCACGGTGGTGCTGGCACTGATCTCCGTGTGCTGTGCATTTTCTCCCCCTGTAGCCGCTTCTCCGAGCGACCCCGTACTTGTTCTACCCCGATTTCACGATGAGTACGTCCGTCCAGTTATCTCCCCGGACGGCAGCTTGCTGGCAGTGCCTGCCACCATGGGCGCTGTGCTGGTGTTCCACCCCGACACCGGCGAGGTAGTGCGGACACTCACCGGTCTGACCGGAGGCTGGAGGGACGTGGCGTTCACTCCAGATGGGCAGTACCTGCTGGGTGCGATGGAGACCTCTTCGCGCGTAACCGCGCGGCTATGGCGCACCAGCAACTGGAGCCTGTATCGCGAGGTGACGGCATCGCTACCGCACTGGTTGAGAGCCGTTGCCATCTCGCCAGACGCCCGGTGGCTGGCGGTAGGCGGCTGGAACTACCTGAAGGTGTACAACACAGAGACAGGCGAAGAGGTAGCCAACTTGCCCCAGCCGGGACGCTACGTGTACTCGCTGGCTTTCTCGCGCGACGGGCAGTACCTGTTCTCCGCGAACGGCGGCACTAAAGCCATCGTGTGGCGCGTGTCGGACTGGAGCCAGTTGGCTGAGCTAGCTGATGGGCTCTCGGAAAACGTCGCGCTGGTGGTATCCGCCGACCACCTCGCGCTGGCGGACGGCGAGAAGGTGCGCGTGTGGCGCATCGGCACCTGGGACAGCCCACAATACACCTTCAACCGGGAAGCCGCGTTTGACGGAGAGATCCCCATCACCTTTTCGCACGATGGTTCGAGGCTGGCTGCCCGCTGGAACAACGACCTCGTCAAGGTATGGCAAGTCAGTGATGGAGCCGAAGTGCAGACGATCGACGCGAAGGGCACTTACGGTTCAATCTCCGTGCGTGGTATCGCCCTGCGCAACAGCATTGACCTGTTCGCAGGCGTCTCTGCCGACTCTCGGGCGCTTGTGGCGCATCACAGCGTGACGTCGGGCGCGAAGGTCAAAGAGATACGTGCGCCCATTAGCCTCGATGGAGCTGGGGTCGCCCTTTCGCCTGACGGCAGCTCGCTGGCTGTGGCTGACAGGTCGAGAGAGGTGTATCTGCTGGATACCGCGACGTTCCAGCGACAGCTGACGCTGACTGGCAACGTCGGAGCCGCTGTCTCGTTTTCACCGGATGGCGGACGGTTATTCGTGCCGTATCTGGGACTGTACTCCGTACCGGACGGTACACGAATTTGGGCGAACAGCAGCTATGACGAGGGCGTCTTCCTGCCGGATGGAAATTCGCTGGTGACCATGAGGTGGGCAAGCATCTGGTGGGGCTACTTCCTCACGGAAGCCGCGACCGGCGCGGAGACCCTGCAGTTCGCGTGGGGACATGGTGACCTTGCCTATCGGCACGCCCTGGTCTCTCCAGACAGCAAGTATCTGCTGGTGCCGGGCAGGGGTATCGGCATGAACTGGGATACCAGCTTTCGCGTATGGCGCATGGCGACGGGGCAGCTGGTGTACGAGCAGTCGTGGGGCGCCTTCACTGCCGCCCTGCATCCCAGTGGAAACTTCGTTGTCGCAGGTTACGACTACGGGTACCTCGACCTCAAGAGCGTCAACGACACCGGCGACACGCTGGAGTTCACCAACATACACTCGTGGAACGGACACAGTAACTCGCGCGGTAACGCTGTCCGTCGCATTGCCTTTGCACCGTCGGGCTACGTCTTCGTTTCCGGGGCGGAGGACTCCACGGTGAAGGTCTGGCGGTTCGCCGACCTGGGTCTGGAACGTACGCTTTATGGTCATACGGAGCCGGTGTACACCGTCGCGGTAGCGCAACAAGGCAACGACCTGCTCGTCGCCGCGGCCGGATGGGGCGGTGCCGCCCTGTGGCGTATCCCCAACCCGGGCATGGGCAATGCCCCCGTGTCGGCGCCACAGCTTCTATACCCCGCTCCGAATGCCGAGTTGCCCGACTGGATGCTGTCGTTCAAATCCACAGACTCCGATGTCAGCGATCAGCTGCGCTTCCGTGTGGAGATACTATCCACCGATGGCACCGTCGTGAAAACCTATGACCAGAGCCGCGACCCTGCGCCGTTCGACAAGCCCTATGCCTCCAGCGACGAGGTGGTCTCGGTCACCATCGACCCCGACTTGCCGCTCGGAACCTACCGCTGGCGCGTGCGGGCGACCGACGGCTGGTCATGGAGCGCGTGGTCGGAAGAGCGCGTGTTCACGCTGGTCAAGCCGGTTCTGCCTCTGGGACAGTTTCGCACCCTGCAGGTGAACGCCGCTGGCGTGCGGCGGTTCATCGTCAACGTGCCGGAAGGCTCCGGCAAGCTGTTCGTCACCTGCCGGTCGGTAGAGCAGAAGATCAGCCACAAGCTGGAGCTCTACAAAAACGGCACCAAAATCGTCGAGCAAGCGGACGGCAACGTGCTGATCGACCGCACCAACCCCGAAGCAGGTGAGTACGAGCTGGTGTTGACCCCTGCCGCGGCGGGCGCAGTGGTGCTGTATTCAGGCACCTCGCTTCCCAGCGTGCGTCTCGCTGGCACCTACACAGGCACCATCTACCATAACGACGGCTACGACTGGATCCAGCTGGACGTGCCTGCCGGTGTACGGGCCTTGAACTTCACCGTCGACGCACCCGGCAACGTGACCGAACTGGATGTATGGCGCGACTCTATCGGCAGCTGGTACCGCTGGAGCGCGAGACAAAGCTTCAACCCACCCGTTCGCCTGACCATCAACAACCCGCAGGCGGGGCGGTACTACATCCGTGTGATGGACCACGGTTCTCTTCAGCAGACGCAGGTGAGGCAGTACACGCTGAGCCTGTCGGGAGCGCGAGCGAACCTGAGCGCAGACGCAACGCCGGCTATCATCTCTGCCGGTTCACCCGACCCCATCTCCTACAGCATCACCTATGCCAACGAGGGCGATGCTCCGGCAATCGGCGCGGTGCTGAAATGCGTCCTGCCTGAAGGACTGACGCCGGTAGAGGGTTCGATTTCAGAGGGCGGCACGTATGACGCCAGCACCCGCACCATCACCTGGGATCTCGGCGACCTGGGGGCGGGCGCCATCGGCACGGCTTCCCTGCAGGCGACGGTTTCTGCCGGTGTTCCCGAGGCAACCAACCTGAAGGTGCAGGTGAAGCTGCAATCTGCCGAACTGCCCGAAGAGGCGGTCAAGGAGGTTGCCGTCTGGGTCGGCGCGGCGGGCGTGACGTTTGACAACGTGTACACCCTCTACAACGACGTGAACGTGACCATCGGCGGTTTGTCCATCGACCGGGCGCAGGGAACTCCGCGCGTCAGCCTGGTCTTCCCGCCCGGCATGGCAAGCGCGGTCGAGGTGCCTGCAGAGGAGGTCACCGTTTCGGAGGACGGCAGCCGGGTGGAGGCACGGTTTGCGCTCTTCGATAAGGTGTTACAGGACGTGGCTCCGGTTCTGCGACTGAGCCATCCCAGCACGGGCGACAAGGAGTGGCAGGGTCCCACTCTGCAGGTATTTGGGATGCACGCGGACGTTTCCTACAACAAGAGCTTCGTGCGCATGGGACGACAGGAACGCTTCACGGTCACAGTGACCAACCCGACCTCGCAGTATCAGACGCCAATCGTCAAGTTCACCATGCCGTTGGAGAACGTGCCTTCCGACGAGAACCCACAGGTGACGTATGTGGTCACGGACAATCAGGGGCGCGAGGTGCAACGGGGCGTGGTCAACGTGAGAGACTCTCGCGAGGTGGTGGCGCTGATGCCTCCGCTGGCGCCTCAGGGCACCGCCAACTACACGCTGACGCTGAAGGTCACCAGCGACCGCTCAGCTCCCAGGACGCGCATCGAGCCGATGACCATCGCCGTCGTGTTTGTAGTCAGCGAGGTGGCAATCATCGGCGCGTGGGCAGGGCATCACATCCTGCAATCGGGATGCGAGAAAGCCATCAAGCGACGCCTGCGCGAAGACCTCGCCGACGCCGGGCATGACCTCTCCGATGAGCAGTTGAACAGGCTGTACAACGCCTACAAGCAGACGGGGAGCTTCATGTCTGCCTGGCTGTCGGAAATCGCCGCTGGTGCGACAGAGCAGGCGTTCAAGGATTGGGTGAAGGCGAAATACGGGGAGCAGTTCCTTGACGCCGCCGAAACCACCTACAAAGCGGCGAAGGGCGACCACCCGATGGACATCGCCTTCAACCTGATCGCAAGCAAACTGGCTGATGGTCTGGACTGGCCGCTGTTGCCCGCCACAAGCGCGATCAAGGCGTTCCTCGCAGAGGGACAGAACTGCATCGAGACTCGCGAGCAGTTCCGCCAGATTGTAAAGCGCATCAACCAGAAGAAACAGACCAATCGCCTGCGTATCACGCGGGCATGGGACCCGAACGCCAAGTCCGGCAGCTTCGGCGTGGACGGCTTCCTCGCGGGCGGAGAGAGCATCGATTACACGGTGTTCTTCGAGAACCAGCCCACAGCCACCGCCTCGGCGGAGGAGGTGCTGATTGAGGATATCCTCGATGCGAACCTCGATGAAGCCACGCTGGAATTCACCGCCTTCGGCTTCGGTAGCCATGACATTCGCCTTTCCGCTCCCGTGCGCGCCCTGTCGCAGGGGGTGGACCTCGGCAACAATCTGGCGGTGCGCGTGGAGAGCAGTTACGACCCCGCAACCCGCAAACTCACCGTGCGGTTCCGGGGCATCGACACCCGCACCGGAGAACACCATGAGAACGGCTTCCTGCCGCCCAACGTCAACGAACCCGAAGGCGAGGGCTACGTCTCCTTCCGTATCCGACCCAAAGCGGATACCCCTTCGGGCACGCGCATCGTCAACACCGCCACCATCCTCTTCGACCCACACCTCGGTGGGAACCCGCCGATGACCACCAACGAGCACGCGGTGACGATAGACAAGCAGTCACCTGCCGTGACCGTGCGCAACCTGCGCGAGGTGGAGCCGAAACCGCGCTTCAGAGTCGAGTGGGAAGGCGCCGACGATGCCTCCGGCATCGAGGGAACCGAAATCTGGTATTCCAAGAACGGCGGTCCGTTCCAGTTGTGGCAGGTGCTCCAGCCTGGCGAGACCCGCTCGGACATCGGTTCCTCCATGTTCGCAGGCAAGTTCGGGTATACCTACCGGTTTTACGCGGTGGCTCGCGACCGGGTGAACAACCGCTCCGACCATCCGTCCAGCCCGCAGACCAGCACCACCGCTGGCGCCGCGCCGACAATCCCGGCGGGACTGCAGCTGATTGCCCTGCCGGTGGTCAGCGAGGATGCCGACGCCAGGCGCGTGCTGAACTTCGAAGCGGACAAACTGGCAGGATATGCCAGCGGCACAGGCTACGTGCGCTATCCGAACACATCCCTGGGCGTGGGCAGGGGCTACTGGGTGCAGATGCCCAACGCGCAAGTGCCCAGCATTCGGGGCGAAGTGCCTGATGACGCCGCGCCGTTAACTATCCCGCTCCAGCAGGGCTGGAATCTGATTGGCAACCCGTGGCTGGAGAACCTGACGTGGGATCTGAGCGCGATTCAGGTGGAGCTGGGCGGTCAGACCAAGAGCCTCGCCGAGGCGCAGTCCGCCGGATGGGTCGAGGACTACGCCTGGGGCTGGAACGGCTCGCGCTATGTGCTGGTGTATGACGCCAGCGTGGTGCCGGGCGTCTCCTCCCAGATGCAGGCATGGCGCGGCTACTGGGTGTATGCCCATCAGGCGTGTAACCTTGTCCTGCCCTCGCCGTCGTCGGCTTCGGCGTTGTCCAGAAGCCGTCGGGCAGGTAGCGGCTCGGGAGGCTGGAGCTTCCCCGTACGTCTGCAATACGGCTCGGCAAGCGACGAGGTGACCGTCGGTATCGCGTCGGGACGGGGCATGACCATCGGTCTGCCGCCCGCGCCGTTCGCCTCCTCTGCACCGAAGGCGAAGCTGTCCATCGTGCAGTCCCAGCAGGCGTACGCGGTGGATGTGCGTCGTTCTTCGGGCAAGCAGACATGGCAACTGCGGGCAGAGTGGGCGCCATCGGAGCAGTCGGATGTGCCGGTGGTCATCACCTTCGGCAACGTGGCTAGCGTACCGCGGGGCACCGCGCTGTGGCTGGTGGACGAGAGCACGGGCAAGCGCCACCACGTGCGCACGACCGCGTCGTATCGCTTCACACCCGCGCCGGGCGAGACCAGCCGGATGTTCCAGATGGTGGCAGAGCTGGAGACCGGCATCGGGTTGAGGATCACGAGCGTGTCGGTCACTCGCACGCGAGGCGGTTCCTTCAGCGTGGCGTTCCACCTGACCCAGCCTGCGGCGGTCACTGCGGAGGTGAAGGACGCCAGCGGGCGCGTCGTCAGCCGGTTGAACCCGTTTGGTGGTCGCGCCGTGGAGGGTCTGCAATCGCTGACATGGCGTGCGACAGATGATCAGGGGGTGTCCCTGCCTGCCGGAGCATACCTGTTGCAGTTGCAGGCAGTGGACGCGGATGGACGCCAGACCCGCGTGAACGTCCCGCTGGTATTGACGCGATAGGAGGAGAGGACGATGAGGCAACGAGCCATTCAGATACTGACGGTCGCGCTAAGTATGGTGCTGGCATCGTGTGGCGGTGGCGGGGGCGTCACTCCCCCACCGGTCACCGACACCACACCGCCGACCATCAGTCGCGTCGCCGTGGAACCATCCACCCTGATCGTGCCGGGCACGAGCGAGGTGCGCGTGGAAGCAGACGTCACCGACGACACTTCGGGCGTAGCCTCCGTAACCGTGCAGGTTGTCTACCCGGACGGCGCGACGGAGAACCGGTCTTTGTCCGCAACCAGCGGGCAGACCTATGCCGTGCAGTTTACCGCGTCGTGGAGCGGTAGCCAGCCGGGCACCCTGCGGTTCACGGTCTCCGCGACCGACGGTGCGGGCAACAGCCAGTCGGCGTCACCGGTGGAGCGGCGCGGAGCTTCCCCACCTCCAGGTAATCCCTGGTGAGGTAGTCGTTAGCTAGCAAGAAGGCGGCAGGCTGATGCCTGCCGCCGTATCCTTTTATATAAACCGGCTGAGCCGGGATGAACCGACCTACATCTTGGCGAACTCCTGCGGACCGATCTGGCGCAATTTCTTGATGGCGCGCAGTTCGATCTGCCGCACGCGCTCGCGAGTCACCCCCAGCTCCTGACCGACCTCTTCCAGCGTGCGGGCGTAACCGTCGACCAGCCCATAGCGCATCCGCACCACTTCCGCCTCGCGCTCGGTGAGCTTGCTGAGGATGGCTTCGATCTGCTCGCGCCGGATCATGGCGGTGGTCACGTCGCTCGGCGAGGGAGTGTTCTCCGCCTCCACGAAATCGCCGATGGTGGAGTTGTCCTTCTCACCGACGGGTGTCTCCAGCGACACAGGCTCCATCGCCACGCGCATCACCTCTTCTACGCGCCGGGGCGACATCTTCAGCGCCTGCGCTACCTCTTCCGTGGTCGGGTCGCGCTGGAGCTCCTGGCGAAGCAGGTTGCTGGTCTTGACCACCTTCTGGATGATCTCCGCCACGTAGACCGGAATGCGGATGGTGCGCCCCTGATTGATGATCGCGCGGGCGATGGCGCGACGAATCCACCACGTGGCGTAGGTGCTGAACCGATAGCCTCGCTTCCAGTCGAACTTTTCCACCGCGCGGATGAGCCCGAGGTTCCCCTCCTGAATCAGGTCGGGCAGGGCGATACCGCGCGAAGCATACCGCTTCGCAATCGATACCACCAGCCGCAGGTTGCTCTCGATCAGGCGGGTCTTTGCCTCCTCATCCCCAAGCGCCACCCGCTTTGCCAGCTCGACCTCTTCTTCGGGCGTCAACAGGCGAGCTTTGCGCGCCTGGCGCATCCACAGTTGAATCTCTTCGTCGCGGTCGTCGCTCTCTTTGTCCAGATCGTCGACGATCAGCTCGTGCTCGGACAGCCCTGCATCCACCGGATCGGCAATAAGTACGTCATCGTCCAGCAGATCGTCGAGCACCTCATCCTCCAGCTCGGCGACCATCAGATGCTCATCCTCCGCCGGCACTGCTACCCTGGCTTCCCTCGTTTTGCGTGTGCTGTTGCGCTGACTCACTCTCGATTCCTCCCTCACGTGACCCTTACCCGCGTCGCGGGCACTCGTGCGCTTTATCACAAAGACCAACTATCCCTTTATCTATTAGACACCTCAGCCGGTGAAAAGGATTCGTTATTTTAGCAGAAAATGCACATTTTTCAAGTATATTTTTCTCTACCTCTCCCCGCTGTGTTGCGTGTGGAGATGAGAAAGCCATTTATTTAGCCAATCTATTTATATCACAGCCAGAGCATTCTGTCAAGGGCATTCTGCGGCTTTTTGTGGAATTCTTCTCGAACTGCTCTGTGGGAGCGCCGCGCCGGTCGGAACTTCACCTTATTATACGACGGGGAACACGATGATGTTCCCTAAGAAAGCGCGGCATCACCCTGACGTTCAGAATCTGCCTCCTTCTGCGGGTCGTAAGGGTCGACGTGGATAACCACGTGCGCCGGGTGCAGAGCGGCTTCGATGCGCTTCTCGAGGTCGTCAGCCACCTCGTGCGCTTCCAGCAGGGTGGCGTCGTTGCGAAACACGATATGCAGGTCGATGTGGCGCGTGCTGCCCGCTTTGCGCGTGCGCAGGTTGTGCCAGGAGTGGATGCGATCCTCGCCGTTCAGAATGGCTTCGATCTGTGAGATCTCCGATGCAGGCAACCGCGCGTCCATCAGGTGATGGATCGACTTCATGGTGAGGCTCAAGCCGATGCGAAGGATGAGGATTGCTACCGCAATCGCCACCAGCGGGTCAACGATATGCCAGCCTGTGAGCCATACCACTGCCAGGCCTGTCGCCACTCCCAGCGAGGTGTACACATCGGTTGCCAGATGATGGGCATCTGCTTCCAGGGCGGGCGAGTCCTCCTCCCGGGCCACGCGGAACAGATGACGCGATACCAGCGTGTTCAGCACCACCGATACCACCATCACGGCAGTGCCCCAGCCCACGTGCTCCACAGCTTCGTTGCTCATCATCTTCTTGATTGCTTCTACCACGATCCACACGGCAGCGCCCACGATGAGCGCCGCCTCGACCGCAGCCGAGATGCTTTCGGCTTTGCCGTGTCCGTAGGGATGTTCCCTGTCTGGAGGCAGCTCGGCAATGCGGATGGATACCAGCGCGATCACTGCGGCGATCAGGTCGTTGGCGGAGTGGATTGCCTCGGCAAGGATACTGACCGACCCTGTCAGCAAGCCCACCAGCAGTTTCAATACCACCAGTGTGCTGTTGGAGACGACCGATATGGCGGCTGCCATCCGCTTTCGGGACAACGAGGAACCTCCCGCTGGAATTACCGGTTAAGATGCTTCCTCATCGGCAAGGCGGTTCTGCAGGCTGGCGAGGTCGTCCGTAGAGACACCGGCGGCGTTCAGGTTCTCCTGGCGTATCTGTTCGTAAATCTCTTTTCGGTGTACCGCGATGGCTTTGGGAGCACGAACGCCAATGCGAACCTGTTCACCTCGCACTTCCAGCACCACCACCTCAATCTCATCACCGATGACAATGCTCTGGTTCACCTTGCGCGTCAATACCAGCATTGTCGCCCTCCTTGGCTACAGGTTGCCTTTTCATCAGTTCTTGCAGGATCAGGTGTTTGGTCGAATAGCATTCATCTTCCACGATCACCTGGCGCGCCTGGCGTGTGGCCGCGTTGATGATGATCGGTCCCATCAGGTTGGCAGTCATCTCCTCCGGCTTGCCGGGTGGGATGGTCACCACGACGAACACAAGATACGGTGTGTTGGCATCGAGCTCCAGCGCCTCCGCGTCGGAGTCGGAGATCGTCGGCGCGTAATCCGGCATGAAATGGCGCGGCTCGATGATCACGAACGCGAGGCTCGGCTCTTCCAGGCTCTGCAGCCAGCGGAAGGGGCTTTTCTCATCGAGACTCAGCACCACATACCGCCGGTAGTCCTCGAAGCCAAACAAACCCTGCGAGAAGGTAACGACCGCCTCCTCGTCAACCTCAATTGTACCGAAACGGGTGGTATGAATACAAGTTCTGGTCATCGCCTCGTTCCTCATCTCAAGAAATCCAGAAGGCTCATGTTCTGGAAGCGTGCCATGGTTGCCAGCGTCATTTGATAGGTGGTCTCTGCCATCTTCAGCTTCGTGATGGCATCGGCGGCGTCCGCGTCCTCAATGCCGGAGAGCAGTTCGGTAAAGTCCAGATGCCGTTTGTCCAACCTCTGCTGAACCATTTCCACCTGCTGTATCTTGGCGCCCACGACGGCGCGTGTACGCAACAGGTTATCCAGCTGGTTTTGCAGTTCCTGCAACCCGTCCCTGGAGAGCATCTCGATGTCGCTGGTCTCTATGTAGCGTCGCACCTTGGCGATGGCGTTATAGATGCCCGTGATGAGCGGTGCCCCCTGCACGTTGATACTCATGACCACAGCCGGGCTGATCTCCACGTTCATACTCCCGTCGTCGCCGTGGTACTCCAGAGAGTCGCCGGCGACGGAAAAGGGCGCGCGCATGGTCTGCAGTCCCCCGAAGATGAACCGGTCGCCGTAGGTGGTGTTGTTTCCGATGCTCACCACTTCCGCCAGAATCTGCTGAATCTGCTGAGCGATAGCGGCGCGCCCTTCCGGGCTCTGGGTATCGGTAGCAGCCTGTACCGCCAGCCCCTTCACCTGCCGCATGAGATCGTTCAGGTTCTCCAGCGCCACTTCGGTGATGGAGAGGAAGTTCTTGGCGGTGGTCAGGTTGCGTTTGTACTGCTCGCTTTCCTGCAGAAGGCGGTGCAGAGTGATGCCCAGCGAGGCGCCGAAGGGGTCATCGGACGGACGGCGGATGCGCTTGCCGGTGACCACCGTCTGTTGCGCTTCGTGATAGCGCAGGTAGTTGCGCTCCATCGCCTGTTGCATGGCGTTAAGCATCTGTGCGGTGCTGACGCGCATGTTACTTCATCCCTCCTTCTCATCACCGCCTCATGAACGCAGCGATCAGGTCGGCTATGGTGGCGTCCATCACGCTCACCAGTTGCGCCGCCGCCTGATAACTGCGCTGGTAGCGCAGAAGGTTGGACATCTCCTCGTCCATATTCACTCCGGACACCGACTCGCGCTCCGCCTGCAGGTTCTGCAGGATAATCTGCTGGTTGTCTCGTCCCGTCGTCGCCGAGCGGGTGTGCTGTCCCAGTTCTGCGACCAGCGCGGCGTAGAAATCGGGAATCGTCTTGTCATCCAGTGCAGATAGGGGTTGCAGGCGCAATCGCGCGATCTCGAGCGCCTTGTTACCGTCGCCGGGGGCAGGTGTAGTGCCTGCAGCGAGATGGTTGATGTCGTTGACGTCGCTGCTGAGGCGAATGGTGAGTGCGTCGGTACCCTCCAGCAGTCGGTAGCCTGTGTTGCCGTCCAGTGCGTAGCCGGTCTCGTGGATGGCGTTGACTGAGGCGATGATCTCCTGCGCCAGCCTGTCCAGGCGCGAGCGATACATCGTCACATATTCCATCGCATCCATCAGCCCGCGCATGCTTCCGCCATCGATTCGCGCCTGATTGCTCGCGCCATCGGTGAGCAGTTTGCCAACGAAGTCGATGCCCGTCGGCAGGCTATTCGCACGTTCCGCCTCCACCAGCACGAACTCCCCCAGCGATACCCGCACCGTGCCGTCAGACAGCTCCGTCGCGCGCACGCCCACATACTCCGACAGCTTCTCGATAAGGTTAGTGCGCTTGTCCAGCAGGTCGTTCGGGGTGGAACCCAGCGCTTTGTGGTAGCGTATTTTGACGTTCAGTTCCGCGATGCTCCGGGCCATGGCATTAATCTCGCCGATGGTGGTCTGGATGCGCTGTTCCATCTCTATCATCATCTCATCCAGCCTGCCTGCCAGCTGCCGGAAGGTGCGCGTCATGCCCTCTACCTGCTGATACACGCTGGCTCGCACCCCCACGTTTTCGGGGTTGGCGGATAGCTCCTGAAAAGCGTTGAAGAAGGCGGTAATCTGTCGGGACAAGCCGGCGTCGGTCGGCTCGCTGAAAACGTCTTCTACCTGCACTAGGCGGGCGGAGAGGGTCAGCAGGCGCTGGTACTCACTGCTCGTGCTGGCAACCCGCGCGTCCAGAAACATGTCGCGGATTCGCTGGATGCTTTCCACCCGTACCCCACTGCCCATGAACAGCGTGCGCACCCCTTCCAGCACCTGTGGATCGGTGGTGCTCAGGTTCACCCGCTGGCGCGAGTAGCCCGGAGTGTTGACGTTTGCCAGGTTGTGTCCGGTCGTGTTCATCGCCATCTGCATGGACTGCAGGGCGCGAGACGCCAGCTCTATCCCGAAGAAGGTCCAGGGCATGGAGCCTACACCTCCGTATCCAGTACCACTGCCTGCCCCAGCGGTTGCGACCGGTAGCTGCTCTGGTTGACTGCGGCATTGACCACCACCGCCAGCCAGGTGTTTACCGTCTCGGCGGCTGTGTTCACCAGCACGCGGTTACGGTTGTTCAGCTCCTGCAGGTGGTGGACGTCGCGCAGAAGCTCCTGCTGGAGCCACTGTAGAGTGTTCGTCATGTTGCTCGGCGCCAGCTGGATGCAATCGGTCAGGGTGGGTGGCGCGGCATGAAGTGCCATCTGCTCACCGATGCGCCTTACTATCTGCTTGCGTTCCAGCTCGATGGCGTCGATCTCGTCGAGCTGCTCCGCCTGCTGGCGGGTAATTTCCGCCAATCGTTCAACGTCTGCCTCCGCCAGAACGCGCGTCTGCTCGCGACACAGCCGGATGAGCGCATGAATGCGCCTGCGCTGTTCGCGCAGATTGTTCAACAGTTCCCGCCAGACAACACTATCCTGATTGTTCATTTTCCTGCCCTCCTGACGCTCGCTCTGTTGCTTGCAGATACGGACTCAGTCGCTCGTACAGCAGCCTGCCCAGCCCGAATCGTTCACTCTCTGCCAGCCTTTTCGCCAGCGCTTCGTCCAGCATGTCGGTATACATCTGGCTGGCATAACTGCTCTGCGACGATGGGATGGTGCGCCGCATTGCCCTCAGCAGATGATGCAGAAACTGCGCCTCGAACTGCTGGGTCGCCTCGCGCAGGCGCTGCCTTTGCACCTCGATGCTGGAATGTGCCTCTACGCGCATCACTGCACCTCGATCTCCGCATGGAGCGCGCCCGCTGCCCTTAGCGCTTGCAGGATAGACATCAGGTCGCGCGGACTGACGCCCAGCGTGTTCAACGCCTTCACAATCTGCTCCACAGTGACGGCTTCGGGCAGAGCGACGAGGCGTTCCGCACCTTCGGTGGCTTTCACGTCCCGCCGTGTGGTGGCTACGGTAGCCCCTCCCGACAGCGGCGCGGGTTGAGATACCTGTGTTCGCGCCTCGATGCGAACGGTCAGGTTGCCGTGCGCCACCGCCGCCGGGCTCAGGGTGACGTTGCCGCCAAGCACCACCGTGCCGGTGCGCTCGTTGATGACCACGCGTGCGGGCGTGTCCGGCTGGACGGTGAGTTCCTGCAGGGCGGCGATCAGCGTTACCACGTCCTCCCTGTCCTCGCCGCTGAGGTCCACGCGGATGGTGCTGGCATCCAGCGCACGGGGCAGGGTCTGTGGAAACCTCTGCCGGATGGCGGAAGCGACCCGTGCCGCGGTGGTGAAGTCGGGAGTGTTCAGGGTGATGAGCAGGCTGTCTTCCTTCACCACGCTGGCGGGCACTTCGCGCTCCACAATCGCTCCTGCCGGGATGCGCCCCACGGTGAGATGATTCTTCTGCTGGGACGAGCCACCCGACGACGCCCCGAAGCCCCCGACGGAGATGGGTCCTTGTGCCACAGCGTACACGTTGCCGTCTGCACCCATCAACGGCGTCTGCAACAGGGTGCCTCCCTGCAGAGAGCGCGCGTCGCCGATGGAAGAGACCAGCACGTCGATACGGCTTCCCTCCCGAGCGAAAGGCGGCAGGTCTGCCGTCACCATCACCGCGGCGATGTTTTTCACCTTCATCTGCCCAGCGGGCACGCTGATGCCGAAGCGCTGGAGCATGTTCGCTACCGACTGCGTGGTGAACAGCGTGCCTTTGCTGTCGCCCGTGCCTTCCAGACCCACCACCAGCCCGTAGCCGATGAGCTGGTTTCCACGTGCGCCGTGTACCTGCGCGATGTCCTTCAGGCGCACGTCGGGCGAAGCGGTGGCGAACAGTGCGCACCCCAATATGGCTAAAACCACGCATACACTTCTCATCGTTATCACCTGCCCCGCTAGAACAGCCACTTCAGCAACTTCGTCAGCAGTCCCTCACGCTGTTTGCTACCCACAGGTCCCTTGCCCTCGTAGTGAATCTCCGCCTGCGCGACGGCGGTGGAGGGTACGGTGTTCTCGGCGGAGATGTCCTCTGGGCGCACGATCCCCGTCAGCACAATCTTCTCCTTCTCGGCGTTCACGCCCACCGTGCGCGTGCCTTCCACCTTCAGGTTGCCGTTGGGCAGAACCTCTTTCACCACCACACTGATTTTGCCCACCAGAGTACCGCTGCGGGTGGTGGCGCCGGATGCCTGCGAGCCGGTCTTGCCACTGATTGACCACTCGGGCAACAGGCTGAGCAACGGACCGACGCCGGGCTTGGTGGACGCCGACTCGCTCTTGCTGGTCTTGGTGTCGGCGCGGCTGGAGGCGGTGGTGCTCTCATAGATGAGCACCGTCAGCACGTCGCCCTCCTTCACCGCCTTGCGGTCGGCGTACAGACTGCGACTGCCGTCTTTCCACAGCGAGTCCGCCAGCGCAACGCCACACACCAGCGTTGCCAGTATCACCATCGTCCGCGGTCGCATCGTCATCCCTCCATTACTGCACGTTGACCGCCAGCACGCCCGCCTCCACGACGGTCGCCAGCAGAACTTTGCGTGTATCGGTGACCTGCGCACGGATACGCGCCCCCACTTTGCCGTCCTGCAGAGCCACCGCGCTGGCTTCCACCACCGCGCCATCTACCTGCACCAGCAGTTTGACGTTCTGCCCCGCGCGGACGACGGCGGGCGCATCCACCGCCGTGCGTTTCAGAGGCTGTCCCTGCGCGATCGGGCGGCGTGCCACTTTGCCGATAACCTCCTCCGGGTCGGTCACGAAATCGCCGGCGTCGGGCGGGAGCGTGACTGCCTGCAGTTGCACGTCCTGCTCTCCGATAGCCTCACCGGTGCGGATGGCGCGGACAGGCACGACCACCAGACGCGTGATCTTCGCCCTCAAGCGTACGTTCACGCTCACGGCAGGCGCATCTGTCCCGCAGGCGATTCGCACCGGCACAGTGTATAGCCCACCACCCAGCGAGCGCGGTTCGCCAGCCGACAGCTGAGGTTCGCCTGCAGGCAGAGAGACATCGCGCACGGGCGCATCGCACTCCACGACGGCGTCTGCGTTCAGCCCTGCGGTTTCACGCAGTTTCTGGATGGCGCAGGCGATTATCTGCTGTGCGGGCAGGATGTGCGCCTCGCGCCTTACCACCGCGCGGGCAGGTATCACGATATCGAACGCCTCCGGTTGAAAGCCGTGCTGACGCAGACGGGTGACGATTTGCTCGCGGGTGATGGCGCGCTCCAGCCCGGGCAGGGGCGACGTGCCCAGCACCACCGCACGGAGACGCGCCTCCAGCTGAGCGTCCATCCCTGCGAAAGTTGCCACCTCGCCCAGCGTGAACTGCCCCTCACGCACCTTGCTGACCTCTCGCACTTCCACCCGCGGTGGCTGAGTACCCCAGGCGTTAATCGTCAGGCAGATGGCGCATAGAACCAGAAGCGTTCTCATCGTGCCTCACCTTACCGGCGCAGGTTGTTGGCGATGTTCAGCATCTCGTCGGACGTCTGAATCGCCTTCGCGCTGATTTCGTACGCTCGCTGAGCGATAATCATCGCCACCATCTCATCCACGATCTGCACGTTGGACATCTCCAGCATGTTTTGAGCCAGCGTGCCGAAGCCCTGTTCACCCGGCGCGCCCTCTACCGGTTCGCCCGACGCCGCGGTGGGCTTGTAGAGATTCTGCCCGATGTGCTGAAGTCCGCTGGGGTTCACGAACCGCGCAAGCTGGATCTGACCGACCTCGTCCGGTGTGGTTTGCCCGGCTCTCAGCACGGAAACCGTGCCGTCTTTGCCCACCGTCACCACCTGCGCATCCTGTGGGATGATGATTTCAGGCTCCAGCGGGTAGCCGTCGGAGGTGACCAGCCGTCCCTGCACGTCCAGTTTGAACGCCCCGTCGCGCGTGTACGCCACCGTGCCGTCCGGTAGAAGCACCTTGAAGAAGCCGTCCCCCTCGATGGCGAGGTCGGTGGGGTTATCGGTCTTCTGCAGGGTGCCGGTGGTGAAGATGGTGGCTGTAGAGACGGGACGGACGCCCAGCCCCACGTTCAGCCCGGTGGGAACCTGTGCGCCCCGCGCGGCGGTCGTGCCTGCCGGACGCAGGGTCTGGTAGAGCAAGTCCTGAAAATCCGCCCGGCTTCGCTTGAAGCCCACGGTGTTGATGTTCGCCAGGTTGTTGGCGATGACGTCCAGATGCAGCTGTTGTGCCGCCATGCCGGTCGCCGATGTGAAAAGCGCCCGCATCATCTTTCGAGAACCTCCTCCATGTGCTCCATCTGTCTGTGCGTCCCCTCGGTCAGTCGGGGACAGCCATCGGCTTCCGTGCCTGGCGCACGCACGGTCCAGCCGAAAACCTGAAGTTACACTTTACCGACATCGTTCACCGCTTTCTGCAGTGTCTCATCATGCGCCAGCACCGCTCGATGCGACGCCTCGTAGGCGCGCATCGCCACAATCATATCCACCATCGCCTGCACCACCGAGACGTTGGAGCGCTCCAGCGCGCCCACCTGCAGGCTGACCTGCTGAAGCGGCTGGGCGTTGCCCGCATAGCGATTGGCGCCCTCCTTCACCGCGTTCTGCACCTGCACGAGGCGCAGGCGGTCAATCACCTGCCCGTCCGCCAGCACGTCCCCGTTGGGGGCGATGCTGAGTACGGCGTTTGGACTGCGGATAACGCCTCGCGTGCCCAGCACGGGCATCCCGTCAGCGGTCACCAGCGTGCCGTCGCCAGCCTGTCGGAACGAGCCGTCGCGCGTGTAGCGCTCGCCCTGCGGCGTGTTGACAACGAAGAAGCCCTCGCCGTCGATCGCCACATCCAGCGGGCGTCCGGTGAGCGCAATGGCTCCGGGGCGCAGATCGGTGTGGATGCTGTCCACCTCCGCGCCAAACGGCAGTGTGCCCACCGTCGGCGTGGGTGCGCCCTTCACCGGGTCGTGATGCCGCCAGATTGCCGACTCCAGCGCGGTGCGGAACACCACCTCGTCCGCCTTGTAGCCGGTGGTATCGGCGTTTGCCAGGTTGTGGGCGATGGTCTCATGCCGCACCTGCTGTGCCAGCATTCCCGACGCCGCGATAGACAGTCCGCGCAACATACAGCCCTGCTCCACTGTGAAATCTCAAGTTCCGTGTGAAATACCGGTAAGGATTATCGGCAGGCAGAGCAGGGTTCTTTACGGGGCGAGGAAGCCGGTATGTTATAATGAAACCAAGATGCTATCAAGGCTGGTTGAGAGGGTAAACGCAGAGCGGATTGCCGGGCGAGTGCTGTCCCCGCAGGTGATACCTGCCTACCGATGGGATGCCCTGGCGGGATTGCTGGGCGGTATCTACATGGGGGCGATATTCCCCTTCGTGATGCGCATCGCCCGCGCCGATCTGCACGCCAGCCGCCTCGAAATCAGCCTCTTAACCGCCGCCCCGTTTATCGGCAGTCTGCTCGCTCCCCTGTGGGCACGGCAGATGATGGGCAGGTCCAAGATGCCCTTCTGTGTCTACTCGTGGACCTTCGCGCGCGCCCTGTTTTTCGGCATGTTTCTCGTCACGCAGGCGTGGCACTTCGTGCTGTTGATCGGCACGGCGCAGATCATCGGCTCCATCTCCGGACCCGCCTACACCGCGCTGATGAAGGACATCTATCCCGACGAAGAGCGCGGCAGGGCGATGGCGCTGGTGCGGGTGGGGGCATATAGTGCGCTGTTTGTGGTGTCTTTCATCGCAGGACACTTGCTGGACTCGGGAGTGCCGTTCCGGTATCTGTTTCCGTCAGCGGCGGTCATCGGCATTGCGGGCGCGTGGTGCTTCAGCCGGGTACCGGTTCGGGAGACGGTCTCGCCCGTGCAACCCCAGAAACGGGTATCTGCCGTGGCGTTCTGGCTGGATACGGTAGCCATCCTGAGGCACAATCGCGGCTTTCGCTGGTTCGCCGCCTCGGTGATGGCTTACGGGTTCGGCAATCTGGTGGCGTTCACGCTATACCCACTCTATCAGGTCGACCGCCTGAACATCACCAACACGCAGGTAGCCACCCTGACCAACACCGCTTCGATTTCGTCGATCATCGCCTTCATGTACTGGGGACACTTCATGGACAGGCACGGCGCGCTGTGGACGGCGCTGGTGAACATCCTGATCCAGTGCGTGATGCCGATAGTCTACTTCTTCTCGGGGGCGTGGTGGCATCTCATCCCGGCTTCGGTGGCACAGGGCGTTGCGGGAGCGGGGATCGAGCTGGCATATCTGAACGTGATACTGACCCTGTCGGAAGAGGGCAAAGAGGCGCAGTATCAGGCACTGCACAGCATGTTACTGGGCGTGAGGGGGACGGTGGCGCCGTTTGTGGCTGTGCCGTTGTTGCATCTGCTGGGCTTCCATGCCAGCTTCATGGTGTGTCTGGCGCTGATGCTGATCGGCGCGTACACGCAGGCGGTGTCGCTGTCCGCCTACCGCAAGCGGGGTATCTAAGCCGCCTTCTGGTAGACCTCGACTTCCGGCTCCTCCGCCGCCGTGTATACGGGCAGTTCGGCGTCGTCCGACATCTCCCATGCTTCATATTCGTATGGCTCGGGCTGGGCGATCAGCACCAGGACGGTGTAAAACGCCACTGCCGCGATGAGATACGCGAAAAAAGCCCACATCCGTGTGTCACCTCGCTGAAGCGCGTTGCGGAACCTCCGTGTTAATCATCGGCTAGGGTGGTGTAAATCTGAAGGATGCCCCGCCTGCCCTATCGGAAAAACCGTATCGCCACCAGGGTAGGGGCAGACCTTATGTCTGCCCACATTCAAATGGACAACCCCCTGTGTCCGACCGCACACGAATGGTGGGGCGAACATCCTGTCTGCCCACAGTCAAATGCAGGGCGTATCCTTGCGTCTATCCCTACAGGGTGTTATCGGCGGTATTCTACGATGTCGTGGGCAGAGCAGATGGACGGTTCAGGGGCAGACACAAGGGGCAGGCACAAGGAGCAGACGCAAGGGGGCAGACACAAGGGGCAGGCACAGGGGGGCAGACACAAGGTCTGCCCCTACAGGGGGTTATGTTTCGTTGGTGGGCTGGTCGGACGGTGCGGAGGCTTCCTGCTGTCCGGACGCGCCGACCACCTGTTGGACGAGGTTGTTCACCTGTTGCACCAGCTCGGGCGACGCCGCCTTACCGGTCAGGCTCTGCACGAGATTCAGCACCTGACTGGCGATCTGGGGCACCACACTGCCGTCGCCGCTGAGGGGCGAGCCTTTCATCAGCCCGTCCACGAACGCGCCCACGCCCATGCCCTTGAAGTACTGTTGCACCATGTTCGCCATCATGCCCGGGTCGCCGAAGATGACGAACTGACCGTTGCTCATGAAGCGCCCGATGGACTCGGCAATGGCTTTCTGGATGTCGCGGCTGGCTTCGATCTGCAGTTTGGTCAGCTCGAAGCGCAATGCGGCGTCGCTGAAGGTCTGCTTGTTCTCCAGCGCCTGACGCTCCACTTCCACCTGCGCCTTCTGCACCTCCACCTGCTCGCGGGCGATGTTCACGTCCACCATCTTCAGTGCCTGCTCGCCCTGAGCGACCAGCTCTTTCGCGCGGGCTTCGGCGTCCGCCTTGCGCAGGATCGCCTGTGCCTCCAGCTCGGCGGCTTTCTGCTGAGCCTCGGCACGTTTGACTTCCGCGTACGCCTGCACCTCCGCCTCCACCTGACGCTTCAGCCGTTCCTGCTCGATCTGCTGTTTGGCGGCGATCAGCTTGGTCTGCGCCTCGCGGTCTGCCTGCGCCGTCACCTGCACCGTGATAATGTCCTGGTTGGCGCGCTCGCGCTCTGCCTGCGCCCGCAACGCCTCCTGCTCGGCTTCGGCGCGCTGTTTCTCCTTCGTGGCGATGGCGATCTCCTTCTCGCGCTCGGCCACCTCGATCGCCTTCATCCGCTCGATATCGGTCTGTTTCAGCTCCTGGTCCTTCAGCACCAGCGCCTTGTCGCGCTCGATGGCGGTCGTCTGCACCGCCAGGTCGCGCTGGATCTCCGCCTCCTTGACCTGACGCTCCTGCTCGATCTGATAGGTCTGCGCCTCGCGCTGTTTCTCGGCACGGATTTTCGCCACCTGAGTGGCTTGCTCTGCCTCCGCCTCCGCCTGCTGGCGCTCCAGCTCCAGCACCTCTTTGCGCGTCTGCACGTTCTTTAGCGTCATCTCGCGTTGGGCATCACGCTCGATACGGTTGCGCTCCACCAGCGCCGCCTGTGTAATCTCGGTAATCTTCTTCTTGCCCTGCGCGTCGAAGATGTTGTTGTCGGACAACAGCTCCTGCGAGGTCTGGTCGAGGCGCGAGATGGTGACCGACTCCAGCGTCAGTCCGTTCTGCTGAAGGTCGCTGACCACCAGGGCGTGTACCGCGCTGGCGAAGGCATCGCGCTGGGCGTGAATCTCCACCAGGTCTTTGGTCGCCGCCACACTGCGCAGGGCGGAGACCAGCTTCTCGAACACCAGTGCTGACACCGACTGCGCATCGACGGACTTCTCACCCAGCGAGCGGGCGGCGTTCAGCACGTCCTCCTTGATCGCCCGTACCTTGATGTAGAACTCCGCTTTCACGTCCACGCGCAGGTTGTCTTTGGTGATCAGCGCGTCCGGTCCCTTGCGCTCCACCTCCAGCTTCATCGTCTCCAGCGAGACCGGCACCACCTTGTGCACCACCGGAAACACGAGAGAACCGCCGTCTATCAGCACGTGCGTGCCACCCCAGCCGGTGCGCACGAACGCCAGGTTCGCCGATGGCTTCAGGTAGAAGCGTTTGATCGCCAGCGCCAGCGCCGAGAAGAACATCACCACCACGCCGACGACGGACGAGATCAGGCTCTGAGTCCATTCCCATCCCATGTAGAAGGGGGCAAAGATGAGCAGTGCCCCGATCAACACAAACAGCAACGCTGTCATAGCGCTACCTCCTGTTGCGACGTGTTATCCGCAAACGGGTTCTCCTCCACCAGGTACCTCCCCGTTTCGACCTCGTAGTCGGTGACAAGCACAGGTGTTCCCGCCGCGATAGGTGAACCGTGTTCGGCTACGCGACAGGCAATGCGGTGCACCGTACCGACCGTATCCCGCACGTCCGCAACGCCCCCTTGCCGGTCAATAGGGAACACCGCCACGCCTGTTGCGCCGATGAGCCGCTCGCGCGATACGCCGGAAACCTGCCCCGCCTGCAGGATGCGACCAACGGTGCCCGCCACTCCTCGCGCAATCAACGACGTGCCCATCAGGCTGATCGCCATGCTGAGCCACACATACAGCGCGGGCAGACGCAGAATCGGATGCAGTGCCTGATTGCTCACCAGCCCCAGCACGCCCCACAGCATCATGCAGAAAGGCAACATCACCGAGATGGGCACCCCGCGCCCGATGCCGAACGCCTCCAGCAACTGGGTTAGCAACGATTCGTGGTGGTCGCCGTCGCCGGTGTGGTGCTCGGCGTGCGCTTCGTGCGAGACTTCGCCGTGTTCGACGTGTGCGAGGTCATGTGTGTCCGCGCCCGAGTCTGCACCCGCCGTGTCGCCGGTGTCAGCATCTGCTTCCAACTCAGCATCGGCTCCGGCGTCTGCATCTCCAGCTTCTGCCGATGCGTCGGTGTCGAGGTCACCCTCTCCCCCATCCTCCACATCCTGCACGCCGCTTCCGGATCCCGACAGTGCAAACCCCACGGCAGACACGACCGAGAACACCACTCCCACCGCCAGCGGCAGAGCGAACAACAGGTTCCACCATTGCAGTAAGTTGCGAAGGCTCTCCATGGCGCTCACCCGCCTTCATTCATACAGACACCCCGTCGCGGACGAAGTTGCTGAGGTTCTTTTCTGGTCGTCACTCCACTATAGCAATTTGGACAGGGGGCTGTCAATGTGGGCGCCGGGGGGACGTCTGGAGTCACGGTGTGGCGCTCGTCATCGCGAGGAGCGAAGCGACGGGGCAATCTCATCCGTCTGCCGTGATGCGCAGGGGATTGCTTCGCCTGCCTGACGGCAGGCTCGCAATGACACCACACCCTGCAGGGCGAACCTCGCGGTGAGCCGAACCGTCTTCAGTAAGCTATGCCACTCTCTCTTTCATCTGCTCTCTGGTCAGTTCCAGATTGTGGCGGGCGGCGTGGTGGTCAGGCTGGAGAGCAAGCGCTTGCTGGAACGCCATCATCGCAGCATCGAGCGCGCCCATCTGGAAGTAAGCATTGCCCAGTGTGAAGAAAGCCTGCGCGTTGTGCGGGTCGCGCTGGAGTCCGGCAGTGTAGGTTTCCGCCGCCGCCTCGTATGCACCCAGCCGGTAGAGCACGTCGCCCGCGTTGAAGAAGGCGTTAGCGTCATCGGGGTTCAGTTCGATGGCGCGGGTGAAGCACGCCAGCGCCCCCTCGTAATCGCCCTGCGCCAGATGCACCCTGCCCAGATTCACCCACGCCGGGGCGAACTGCGGGTTGACGATGGTCAGTTCGGTATAGTCCGCTTGCGCCTCATGCCACAGGTTGAGTCTTTCCGCACAGGTGGCGCTGTGCCATCGCCATTCAGGGTTGTTCTGATGCAGGCTCACCAGCCTGCGCCAGATAGCGTAAGCGTCCGTCCATCGTCCTGCCTCTTCGTATCGCATTGCCAGCTCGCGGGCGATCTCCTGGTTCTGTGGAGCGTCTTGGTGCGCCTGTTCCAGTTCCTGCAGTGCAGAGGATGGTTCTCCACGCGCGAAGAGCAGTTGCGCCAGCAGGTAGCGCGCTTCGGCAAAGGTGGGTTGTTCCGCCAGAGCGCGTCGGCATTCCGCTTCGCTCTTCTCCAGTTGCTCCAGCCCCAGATACGCCTGCGCCAGTCCGTAGTATGCCTTGTATCCGCTGACGCTGGTGTCACCGCCCACAAAGTTCTCGTCATGGCGCGACGCTATCGCCCGCTGGAAAGCCTCCACCGCCTCCGCGTAACGACGCTGGGCGAGGTAGGCGTAGCCGTCTGCAAAGTACAACCCGGGATGATCGATACCCCGCCGTTGCGCACGCTCATGCACGCGCAGAGCCTCTTCGTGCCTCCCCAACGCAATCAGCGCGTTTGCTAGCAGAACGTAACCGATGCTGGCATGGTCCGCGAATGTCTCCACGCGGTCGACGATGGCGTCCAGTTCCTGTGCCGCCTCCGCATATCGCCCGGCAACATAGTAGGCGTTGCCCAGGTTGAAGCGCTGGAACAGGTCGTCCGGGTTCTTCTGCACCTCTTCGCGCAACATGCGGATACTGCGCTCGTTCTTGTTGCGCGACTGCACAATGTCCGGGCGGTAACCGAGGTGCCGGATGCTCACGCCCTTCAGGAAAGCTATCTCGTAACCGTTGCGCTCCAGCGAAGGCACCACCTGCTCGTGGATGCGCCCCTCGAAGCGTGTCACAGGCAGGTTGCGGAACAGACGGCACGCGCGGTGGACAAAAGTACCGCTGCCCGTTCCGTCATCGAGGTCGTTGACTATCTCCACCATGTAACCGGCAAAGCGCGGGTCCTGAATGACGCGGCGAATTGCTGGGATGCTGGCGGTATCGAGGCGTTCATCGGCATCCAGCCACAGTATCCATTCACCGGTAGCGTGCTGGAGGGATACATTGCGGGCGTCCGAGAAGTCGTCACGCCACGGGTGCGATACCACCTTCGCCCCATAGCGACGGGCAATCTCCACCGTGCGGTCGGTGGAGCCGGTATCTACCAGCACAATCTCGTCCACCAGCCCCTGCACGCTCTTCAAACAGTCCTCGAGGAACCGCTCCTCGTTTTTGGCAATCATGCAAAGGGAGATGCTCGGACGTTCAGAGCGAACGGGGTTAGAGGCAGGCTGAACGCGGGGTTTGGCGGGCGCAGGCATCGTGTCGCCCTTCTGCAGAAGACGATTCGCCTGCTGAAGGTCCTGTTCGATAGCGTGCTTTCCCCTCTTCAGAGACCGCTTCTGCAGTTTGAGCGTGAGCTGGCGCAGGAGGTCCGTTGCCTCCTCGCACTCGCGGTTCAGTTCTACCGCGCGGATGGCGTGTTTCAACGCCTCTTTCGAGCGCCCCGTCTGCATCAGGATATACGCCAGATGATAGTGCAGTTCGAAATCCTCGCCATGCTGGAGACCCTGGCGAAGCACGCCTTCCGCCCTTGCGATACTGCCCGACTGGAAGAACGCGACCCCCAGTCCGCAATAGGCTTTCAGCTGTTCAGGCTCCTCGCGGATCAACCTCTCCAGCAACACGATGGCTTCGTCGTAACGCTCCTGCGCCACACAATCCGCGGCGCGTGCAATGACGTCCGAGGCGCTTTCCTTGCGCGTCGCCGAGCCGCCTGACGTGGACAATCTCTCCGCGGCGATGCGGGCGGCGTGTCGCCAGGTGAGGTTCTCGCGCACCCACCGCGCCGCGCGTTCACCCACCTGCCTCGCACTGGGATAGTCCCGGTAGACTCGCTCCATCAGCGCTTCCATCGCGTTGCGCTGAGGTTTCGCCCAGAAGGGGCGGTTCGCCGTCTCCAGATCGCCCACAAGGTTGTCGGGGAAGTACTCGACATCTGCCGGGATGAGGAAGGCACGCTCGTCGTTGCAGAAGTCCATCGCCGCGCCATAGCCGGTGACGATGACCGGCAGTCCACACGCCATCGCTTCCGCGATCGGCAAGCCGAACCCTTCTCCACGATATGGGTGTACCAGCGCATGGCAGGAGCGATACAGCCCGTTCATCTGCTGTTCATCCAGCTCCTCGCCGATGTAAACGATTTCCGGCACATCGGGCTGTTGCTGAAACCAGCGGATTTGTTCCACGAAGTTCTGCCCGCGATAGAACGTGCGCGTGCCGAAGTCCTTAATCACCAGTACCACGTCGTCAGCACGGGTGAAGGTGCGCGTGTAGCCGTCCAGCAGGATATCGATACCTTTGCGCGGGATAGTGCCTCCCACGAACAGAAACCGGAACTTTTTCTCGGTAGGCAGGGACAGGGCAGGAGCCTCTGCGAAGAAGGCGTCCGACACGCCGTTGGGCACCACGAACACCTTGCTGGCATCAACCCCGTCGCGCACGTAACACTCACGAACCCAGCTGGAAGGCACCCACAGCTCGTCCACGTTCTCGTTGATAGCTTTGACCCATTCGGCAGGGATAGAGCCGAACTCCCACGGCTGGATGACGATGAAGCGTTCGGCGTTAGGACGCTGCCAGTTGGGGGGCCAGTGATGGCGCACCCAAACGTCGATGCGGTAGGGCAGGCGACGCATCCGCTCCTCAATAAACCGGCACCGGGAATCGCCACGCAGTGCGCCATCATCGGTAGGATGGGGCACCAGATAGAACTCCCACTCCGGCATCAGCTCGTGCAGGGCGAGAACGAGCTCGCGGTTCACCCCGGCCAGGCTGTGCCTTGCCAGAAACGCACCTTCCCACACGATATGCATCTTGCCTGTCCTCTCCGCCATTTGGTTTTCGAAGGTTGTAGTCATCGGCTCTGCCTCCCCTCACTCTACGCTGCTTTCCGTTGCAACGGCTCGCACCGTGACCCGTAGCGCATCTGCAGGAAGCTATCGTAGCGCCCGCCGACCAGTATCGCCCTGCCAAACAGATTCTCGGGCAGTTCGGTGATGACTTCGATATCGGCACACAGTCCGGGGTCGTATCCCAGCGACGTCACAAAGTCCGCCAACAGATGGAAGGCACGCTCCGCACTGAAGGCGTTCGTCACACCTGCAACCATCTGCAGGAGCCACCCGTCGCCGTGCTGGTGCTCGGCAAGGTATTGCCGAACGACAGGTTGCCACGTGCCCGTATCTTCCCAATCGGGAATGACAAGAACGGTGCGCATCCCGTTCAACATCTGCTCGTATGCGTCTGCTGTGACCTGCGCTGTGTGCGACCACGTGTAATGCTCCAGAATGTACTGGCGGAACACCTCGCGCCGTTTCGTGTCGTTGTCTTCCCACGCTCGCAGGACGGCATCACGCACCGAGTCCACATCGGCAGGGTCGCAGTAGTAGGCGAAGTCGCGGAAGTACTCCGACTCTGCCCCCCGATTGCCTACCACCACCGCACAACCCGTCAGCGCCGCTTCGAGGGTGGTCAAGCCCGGTGTTTCCGCCCACGAGGGCATGGCGTGCACCCGCGCCGCGGCGTACGCGCTCGCAAGCAAGTCGGGCGATAGCTCGCCAACGAATCGCACATTATTGCCTGCCCACCGCTGGCACAGCGCACCATACTCGGGGTCGGATACTTTGCCTGCCAGCACCAACGGGATACCGGTCTCCCGCAACGCCCAGATGAGCATCATCTGGTTCTTAAACGGCTCGATGCGGGCGGCACACAGCACAAAGTCGCGCAGACCAAACCTTTGTACGAAGGCATCGGCACTGGCATTAAGGAAACGCTCGGGGATCACAGCGTTCGGCACGATAATAGATGGTTTGTAGCCGAGACGGGAGTAACGGCGCAGAGATGCCTCCTCCCATCGGCAGTTCGGCAACAGCAGGTGGGCGCGCGCAATCACCCGGCTCTTGACGGCACGTACCGGTTCTGGCTCGTCCAGCGATTCTGGGTCGGCTCCCTGGATGCGCAACCTGCCTTCCTTCCATGCGCGCAGAGCCTGTTCCACCTGCGCCGGTTCTTCGTGGCGAAAGATCGCGGCCCCCACCGCCACCGGGTAGAAGGTGCTGTTGTCGCGGAAGATGGTGGAGACCGCCAGCGGCTTTCCGGTGCGCTCCAGGTACTCCACTTTGTCGGAATGATACAGGCTGAAGGCGTGAATCAGGTCGTATGCATCTTCGCTGAGGCGCATGGTGACCGAGACGTCTGCTATTACCCCTTGCTCCCTCAGAGCGAGCAGGGTTTCGAACAGCTGGGTCTCTCCGCCTCCGAGCATGTCGAGCGCGCGCTGGTGCGTGGTCATCAGTACCCGCCTGCGGATGGCTGACACTTTCTGCCCCTTCCATCCAAACGCGAACAGCCACGAGCTGGCGCTTTCGGGGTCTATCAGGTGGGCAGTGGCGCCGAAAGCCTGCTCGATTTCCTGTCGCCAGCCCTGTGGATTGTCTGGCAGGCAGGGAACACCGATGAAGAAGCTTCCCCCATCGCGCAGGCGGGCAACGGCGTCACGCCATCCATCGCCAAACACGATCAGCGCGTCTGCCAGCGTGCTTTCCGTTGCCGGTTCCCAGCCGTCGGTCACGGCGACATCGGGAACATCGACAAGAGCGACATTACCCCCGCTTTCCCGCTGAAGCCTGCGCCACAGTCGGCTCCACCACGCAGGCGGGGGAACAGCCACAGCCTGACTCCCGGAAAACGCTACTACCTGCGACAGGTTCCTCTGCGTCACCTGCACCCTGCCCGCCGCCACGTCTGCAGCAAACTGGAAGAACTCCTCTGCGCTGGCAGGCAGGAAGTCTGTATCGTTCACCCCGGAGCGCAATCGCAGTTCCATATACCGAATCTGGTCTGCCAGCGCGCTCATTGCCGCGCAGACAGAGAGTAAAAACCCGTGTGCCCCGTCGCGATAGCCGTGCGTCTCATCGTAATAGTAGCGAAAGGCATACCCCAGTGCACCAGCAACGGTCTGCCAGGAGCAGGGCAAGTTGCCTTCAAACATACGGTGTGCTGTACTCTCTGAGTAATGAATGAGTTTCTGCAGGTAGCGGTCGAGCGTGGGTGTGGAGTAATGCTCGATCGCGCAGTCGGGATTGTCGGGAGGAAAGAGCACAATCCGTCCCCATACGCGCACGCCTTCGTGCGCCGTTCCGAGCCACTCGAATCTGCCTTTGCGCAGGAGCATGGGCGCCTTGTAACCCGGATACCACTGCCCTGCATGTCGGATCCACTTGCCCAGAAAGTAGTTCTTATAGGTGAGCTTGACAGCGGACACATCGTCGCCAAGCGTGGGAAGCATCTGCCTCAACGCTTCCACCAGAGCCTCCGGCACTCGCTCGTCGGCGTCTACATAGAATATCCACTCGTATCGGGCATGCTGTGCGCTGACGTTGCGGGCGGCGTCGAAGTCGCGGATGAGCGGATGGCTGAATACCTTATCCGTGTAGCGACGCGCGATCTCCACCGTGCGGTCGGTGCTCTCCATATCCATCACGATGATCTCGCCAGCCCAATCCTTCAGCCTCTCCAGGCAGTCGGCGATGTTATGCTCCTCGTTGCGAGTATGCACAATGACGCTGACGGGCAGGCGGTTCTGCAGTTCGTTGGTTGCAGGGGTCTGCCAGACCGTTGGCTGGGGTAGAACAATGCGTCGTGATTGCCCAACGTAGCCTCGGCATACCGCTACATAGATTTCCTGCGAGTCGTCCGCTTCGGGCACGATTTCGAACTCCATCGTGGTATGAGGTAGCTGCCTGGAGCGCACCTGCCCCATCACCTCTACTTGATCGTATCGGCTCTCGAGCAGGCGGCGAAAGTCGTCCAGCGTCATTAACGACACATGGTGTGGGTCGGGATACTGGATATAGATGTTCTTGTTTGGCGTAGAGAGGATCAGCACCCCATCCGGTCTGGTGACGCGGGCAACCTCGGCAAAGAATGCCTCCATCTGGTCTACAGGGATGTGCTCGATCACCTCGAAGGTTACTACCGCATCAAAGCCAGCATCTTCAAACGGCAAACCCTGTGTAGCAGAAACCGGCGCAATATGCACGCGCTGAACCCTGTCGTCGGGGTAGGTCATTTCACCGTATTGCAGAGGATACCCATCCACATCGGCAGCCACCACAGTTTGTGCTCGTCTGGCAAGCAGTTTCGCGCCGTAACCAACCCCGCAACCGAGGTCCAGCACGCGCATCCTATCCACATGCTCGCCGGCAAACAGATACCGCTTGGCGCTATGGATATACAGCTCGTTCCAGGCAAAACCGGGCGCTACCCGGTTCTCGCCTCCTCCGACCAGGCTGGGGACATCGTCCGGCACTGGAAAGTCGGCATTGAAGATCAACCCTGTTGTCGCCTGAGGGTCGGACTGTATTGCCCACAGCGCACGCGTGATGGCTTCGGCGAGCAGTTCGTTCCACTGAGCGGGAATCTGCCGAAAGGGCGTGGGCAGGTTCAGGTGGAGGGAGCCGTTGTGAATGTTCACCTCCACAAACTGCCACACCATACGGCGCTTCAGCTGGCGGTGGTACAGGAACACGTCTGCCGTGTACAGGGCTTGCCTGTCCCGCTCGAAACGGACACGCTGGACGACCGCGCCGTCGATACCTGCCGCCAGAAAGCGCTCCAAGTCTTGTCGGGAGTAGGGGATGAATCGATCCCAACGACTGTGAGACATGAATACCCTCCTCGCACAGAACCCGTGCCCACGCTGCTTACGCACGGACTATGCCGCTGCGCTGGTAGAGGTGCTATTGCGGTAACTCTGCGCCAGCACCCGCCGCGCGCCTGCAATGCTGTACATCTCCTGCTTCAGCAAACGCTTGATCTCCAGGATCAGCGTCACGTCCTCCGACGAATAGCGTCGCTGCCTGCCGCCGGTGCGCCTGGGCTTGAGGAACTCGCTGAACTCCTTCTCCCAGTAGCGCAGAGTGTGCACTTCCACCCCGGTGAGCGCGCTGACCGCGCCTATCGACATTGACCCTCCGTTGTACAATGACGATCGTCGCATCCTTCTCCTCCATGAGAATGATGTTGTGCCCTCGCCATCCTGCGAGGTATTTCCACGCCTGATTATCGGCTCTGGCGCCGGTAATCTGTAGCGCTCTGTGAGGTTTTGACGAAGCCCGCAGACGCATGATATACTGAGAGAGCAAGTTGGTTACGGGAGGGATAACAGCGTGCGCAAGGTCGGATGGGCTCTGTTTCTATGCGTAGTGATAGGAGCATCACTGCTGGCACAAACCGAACAATCCCCGCCAACCGTCGCTTCGCCTGCCAGGCTCGGTTCCAGCCCCCAGGAGGACACCAGCGCGAAGGCAATGTCCACAGAGGGGCGCCCGCGCCTTCCAACAAAGCTGGAGCGATTCGGCTACAGCTATTTCAAGCAGGCTCGAGAGGCGATCGCCCTGCGCAGGGTCTACTTCCAGATGCTCCTGCAGGGCACTCTACAATCCAGCCAGCTGCCGATTCTGGTCCCTCAGGAACTGGAGAGCAGGGAGGGAGAGACCTCTGCACTAACCCTTGAGGCGCCTTCTACAGAGCGAGGTGGTGCGCCCGACGGGAGGCAAGCAAGCTCGCCTGCCACGCCGTCTACTGACAAGTCCTCTCCGCCCAGGAGTGCTGTGCCATCGGCTTCAGGCACGCTACCCCAAACTGCGCAGGTACCATCGGGCTGGATGTATCCGCTTCCGCTATACCAGCCGCAGGGCACGCCGGGCACTCCGTTCGTCCTGCCACCAGCGGACGCACTGAAAAACTTCATCGGACCGGACGCGATGCTGTGGATGAACGTGACAATGCCCGCGCCGGAGCGTTATCAGCTGGGACCAGGCGACGTGCTCACCCTGCGCTACTGGAGCGAGACGCTGGAGCCGCGTGAGGTAACCCTGCGGATAGACCAGCAAGGCGCCTTGAACCTGCCGATGGGTGGAAAAATCATCGCGCGCGGGCAGACGCTGGTGCAGATGGAGGAAACCATCCGTAAGACACTGTCGCGAATGATTCGCAATGTGCAGGTGACGCTGACCCTGCGCGAACTGCGTGCGATGACCATTATCGTGGCTGGAGAGGCGTACGCGCCCGGCAGCTATCGGGTGCCCGCTACGGCGACATTGTTCAACGCCCTCTATGCATGTGGAGGTCCGTCCGATATCGGCTCCCTGCGCCGTATCCAGCTGAAGCGGTCTGATGGCACGGTGTACACCTTCGACTTCTACCGCTTCCTGCTGAACGGCGACGGCAGTCAGGACGTTCCCCTCCAGCCAGGCGATGTGATCTTCATCCCGCCGGTGGAGGTGAGCGTGGCGGTGGCTGGCGAAGTACATCGTCCCGCAATCTACGAACTGCTTCCCACCGAGCGCCTGCGCGATGCGATTGCGTATGCAGGGGGGGTGAAGCCCTCCGGCGTCGCCCAGCGAGTGGCGGTGACCTCGGTGCGTCCCGGAGAGGCGCGTCAGCTCATCGATGCCAACCTGCTGGATGCTAGCGACGCGAACAACCCGCCTCTATACGATGGCGACCAGGTGGAGGTGTACAGCATCCGTCCTGTGTTCGCCAATATCGTCACCATCGAAGGGGCGGTTGACCAGCCGGGCAACTATGCGCTGACGCCGGGCATGACGGTCGCCGACCTGGTGGAGCGTGCGCGGGGCTTGCTCGAAGATGCCTACGCCGACCGCGCCGACCTGTTCCGCACAAATCCCGACAATACGCAGATGCTCATCCCAATACCGCTGACTCAGGCATTACAGCGCGACCCGCAGGCGAATATCCAGCTTCAGCGTCGTGACCGGCTCGTGGTGTACGCTATTAAGGACGTGGAGTGGATGGGCGACCGTCGGGTGCAGGTGAAGGGCGCGGTGCAGAAACAGGGGGTGTTCTACCGAGCCGATAACATGCGCGTGCAGGACCTGCTTCTGCAGGCGGGAGGCGTTCTGCCCAATGCGTATGTGGAGCGTGCCTTCCTGCAGAGGGTGAACCCCGACGGTAGTTACGGACCTCTGCTCACGATTGACCTGCGCAAAGCCATGCTGAATGACGCCGAGCATAACGTGCTTCTGCAAGACCGCGATATGCTGATGGTGTACACCCGCGAGCAGGCGCAGTTCACGCCTGAAAACGTGGTTACCATCGACGGAGCGGTGCAGTCGCCGGGCACGTACCCTCGTGCCGAGAACATGCGTCTGGCAGACCTCATCCGGCTGGCTGGTGGTCCCCTGCCTGAAGCGGCGGACAGGGTGGAGATCGCCAAAGCACGCAAGCCGATCGGCACACCGCCGGTGGAGGTGCAGTTGACCGCCGCCCTTCAGGGTTCGGAGGCGAACAACCCTGTATTGGAAGATGGGGATGTGGTCACCGTGCGCGCCCGGGGTGATTTCCGCTTGAAACCGCAGACGGTTTACATCCGAGGCGCCGTGAAAGAGCCCGGTCCCTACACTTTGCAGGCACCTACCGAACGACTGAGCGATATCGTGAAGCGGGCAGGGGGGTTGCTGGAAACCGCGTATCCGCAGGCTGCCCGCCTGTTGCGCCGCCCAGACCATATCGTCAGCGACCTCCAGCGTAGCCTGACCGGGCGCATGTTACAGGTGCTGAAAGTGGTGAACGAGGACGAGTATCGGCGTGCGCTGGCGCGGTCGGATGTAGAAAGGGTGCGGTTCGCCGCCGGGCTGGCACAACCACCTGTCCCCACCTCGGCGTCAGCTCTGCTGGGGCAGGCATCAGCGACGCCACCCACCGGCACTGAAAAGATTGCCGAGACAGCCAGTCTCTTCACCAGGGACCTGGTCTCGCCCGCTCGTCCTCTAAAAGACGAGGACATTCTGCCAGCGGGCAACGTGCGCATCGACCTGGCAACCGCCCTGCAGAAGCCCGGCAGTCCGGCGGATACCGAAGTGCGCGACGGCGACATTATCTTCGTTCCGGAGCGGCCTACCACCGTGGCAGTCACGGGAGCGGTTGTGGTACCTTCTGCCGTTCTGCACGAGCGCGGAAAAAACATCGCCTACTATATAGAGCGGGCGGGAGGCTACACCGCCGACGCCGCGCGCGACAGGGTGCTGGTGATACGGGCGAACGGCGAGGTGTTGCCTGCCAGCAAGGCGCGTACGGTGGAAGTGGGCGACATCATCTTCGTGCCCACCAAGGTCATGGCAGAGCGATTGCGCGACAGGCAGGCGGAGTTCGATGCGGCGATACGTTCCATCACTACCGGCGCTATCGTCTACCAGTTGATCCAGGCGCTGGTGAAATAGGCATCAGCCTCCATCGAAAAGGGAAAGCCCCCTGACCGGTCGGTCAGGGGGCTTCATTAGCTCCTGGCGACGTCCTACTCTCCCAGCGGGTTGCCCCGCCAGTACCATCGGCGCTGGAGGGCTTAACGGCCGTGTTCGGGATGGGAACGGGTGTTTCCCCTCCGCCATGGTCACCAGGAAACATCTGGTGTGAGCCACTTGAGAGCTGCACAGGGGTTCAGCAACGGGCAAAGCGTGAATATGGTCAAGCCCTCGGACTATTAGTACCGCTAGGCTGAACACGTTACCGTGCTTACACCTGCGGCCTATCCACCCGGTTATCTTCCGGGGTCCTTACCGGGTTATCCCCGTGGGAGGTCTCATCTTGGGGCGTGCTTCGCACTTAGATGCTTTCAGCGCTTATCACGACCCGACATAGCTACCCAGCGTCTGCCCCTGGCGGGACAACTGGTACACCAGAGGTCGGTCCGTCCCGGTCCTCTCGTACTAGGGACAGCCCCCCTCAGACCTCCTGCGCCCACCGCGGATAGGGACCGAACTGTCTCACGACGTTCTGAACCCAGCTCGCGTACCGCTTTAATAGGCGAACAGCCTAACCCTTGGGACCTGCTCCAGCCCCAGGATGCGACGAGCCGACATCGAGGTGCCAAACCTTGCCGTCGCTGTGAGCGCTTGGGCAAGATCAGCCTGTTATCCCCGGGGTAGCTTTTATCCGGTGAACCCTGGCGCGTCCACACGCTACCAGAGGGTCATTAGGCCCGGCTTTCGCCCCTGCTCGACCAGTCGGTCTCACAGTCAGCCTCCCTTATGCCCTTACACTCGACGCGTGATTTCCGACCACGCTGAGGGAAGCTTTGGGCGCCTCCGTTACCTTTTAGGCAATGATGTTCGTCCAGCCACTGGCAGCTTGTATCTCATTTCCGGTATCAGATGCGGTTCCACCAGTTCCAGAAACCGCTGAAGGCTCTTGCCCGCAATCACTATCTGATACCCTTCTGCCTGCCGACGCAGGTATGCTTCCAGCCCGAATTTCTCGCACAACACGCCGGATAGCCGCTCCACTTCCTCACGGCGAAAGCCTTGCGTGTTCAGCACTATGGCTCTGGACCGGGCATCCTTGATGGAGCCGTCGTCCATGAACCAGTAGGCTAAACCGCGCGGCTTCAATAGCCGATGAATGAGCTTCGGAACGACTTTCCGACCCTCGCGATAGAACTGATGGGCGTAGAAGCGGAAGGCTCCATGGCTCACCGTTTGAAACCACCACTTGTCCGTGGATATTGGTTGTGGTGGTGTCAACACCCACGCCCGGAAGAGTTCGTAAAGGTGCTGGACATAAGGCTGATGCTGAGCGCACTGCTCGATTTTAAGGCGATAAGTTCGCCCTCGATTCTGCGTTTCCAGATGTGCGTCTCCCAGCATCAGACCAACCAGCGCCTCACGCTGTTGGCGAGTTAGCCGCAGCGTTTTCTTGTACTCTTCTATCTGGCGCGAGTGAGCCATGCGATCCCTTCCCCCTGCGGGCTGAGACGCCTCTACGAGGCTTCCGGTCGCCCGGAAGTTCAGACTGTCTCACCATCCACCTGCGTGGATGCCTGGCGTACAGTCGTTGAGGGGTCACGAAGACTTCCCTGCTGATTGTCCGCACCAGTCGCATTTTCAGTGGCAGACGCCACTAGCGCTGGATACTGCACTTCTTCGCTCAAAGCACGGAGGCACGGCTCTGAGCTAGAAGACGGACTTCCCAGCATATAGCCAGGTTTGCCTCCGACGTCGCCGCCGGAGCGCCCCACTCTTGAGGCGACCGCCCCAGTCAAACTACCCGCCTGATACTGTCTCCTCGCCGGATAACGGCTCGGGTTAGCGTCCCAGAATAGTCAGGGTGGTGTTCCATTGGCGCCTTGCGGCTCCCACCTACGCTCTACAGACTACTCCAGAACGCAATACCAGGGTGTAGTAAAGCTCCACGGGGTCTTTCCGTCCTGCGGTGGGTAACCGGCATCTTCACCGGTGCTACAATTTCACCGAGCCTCCCGTTGAGACAGCGCCCAGATCGTTACACCATTCGTGCGGGTCGGAACTTCACCACATCCTCTGTTTCCAGAGGGGGTAGACTATCCCTTTTCCTCGCCGAGTACCCTTAGGAGATCTCGCTTGCTTCGCTTGCGTACACCGGAACCGTTCATCTCGTATGCCCACTCGATAATCTGCTTGAGATGTTCCCGGTTCAAGTGCAGGTTGGCATGCACTTTCCTGCAGATGTTGCTGAAGTGTTCAAAGTCGTTCTTCTTTGCGCCTTGCAGTGGATACCGCTCGAAGTGAGGGATGATTTTGCGCATCAGGTCGCGAATGGAGCGCACCTCATACTTGTAGGCGCGGTCACTGCGACTGTAGCGGATACCACCGCAGTCGAAGAACCTCTGAACCTCCTGCAACAGGTGCAGGTCTTTCTGGTTCAGTGACAGGCTGAACGACGGGCGGGTTTCGATGCCCACCTTCAGTCGCTTGCGAAGGGTGAAGTTCACTTGAAAGCAGCCTTCGCCTTCCACCAGACCTGTCACATACCAGCCGTCCAGTTCGTGCATGTCTGTTTCTCCCGACGAGTCTCCATAGGCCCCACTTCCTTGCTGACGCAAGGGGCGAGGAACCGGCATTTTGCGCATCCGTCTGGACGCGCCTCCCCTTTCGGGTCAGTCGTTACGGGGTTCCCTGTTGGGAACTTCCCTCGGGATTACCCTTCCGCTTTGGAGAGGGCTTCCCCGATATGAGCCGGTTTTTCACTGCACCTTACGGTGCAGAGGGGCAAGTCCAAGCTTACCCGACTAGGAATTTCGCTACCTTAGGACCGTTATAGTTACGGCCGCCATTCACCCGGGCTTCAGTTTGGGGCTTTGGCTTGCGCCGAACCCCTCCCCTTAACCGACGGGCATTGGGCAGGTGTCACCCCCTATACGTCGCCTTTCGGCTTCGCAGAGAGCTGTGTTTTTGGTAAACAGTCGCCTGGGCCATTTCACTGCGGCCACCTTGCGGTGGCGCCCCTTCTCCCGAAGTTACGGGGCCATTTTGCCTAGTTCCTTAACGGGAGTTCTCTCGCGCGCCTGAGTATCCTCTACTCGCCTACCTGTGTCGGTTTGCGGTACGGGCAGGACAGGCACTCCTTAGAGGTTTTTCTCGTCCGGAGTCTGCCCCACTTCGCCTTGGCCGTAGCCGCGGCTCGTCCGTAGCCAGAGGCTAACGTGCGGCGGATTTGCCTACCGCACACCTCCAACTACGGAACGCGGTCAACCAACCCCGCGCTTGGAGCTTTCCCCGGCGTCACCCCATCGTACAAACGCGCCTGCCTGGTCACGGAATATCAACCGTGTGTCCATCGCCTACGGCGTTCGCCCTCGGCTTAGGCCCGACTGACCTCAAGAGGACGAGCCTTCCTTGAGAACCCTTAGGCTTTCGGCGGATGGGATTCTCACCCATCTTCTCGCTACTCATGCTGGCATTCGCACTTCTGCACGCTCCACCAGTGCTTACGCTCTGGCTTCGCTGCGTGCAGAACGCTCCCCTACCGCTCTCCTGATTGCTCAGGAGAACCCGTCGCTTCGGTAGCGAGCTTGAGCCCCCTTACATTATCGGCGCAGAGCCACGTCGACCAGTCAGCTGTTACGCACTGTTTAAAGGATGGCTGCTTCTAAGCCAACCTCCTGGTTGTCTATGTGACTCCACATCCTTTCACACTTAGCTCGCATTTAGGGACCTTAGCGGGCGGTCTGGGCTGTTTCCCTCTCGACTACGAAGCTTATCCCCCGCAGTCTCACTGCTGCGCTTCATCTGCCGCCATTCGGAGTTTGGTTGGGTTTGGTAACCTGGTGAGGCCCCTAGCCCATCCAGTGCTCTACCTGCGGCAGAAAACACGCAACGCTGCACCTAAATGCATTTCGGGGAGAACCAGCTATCTCCGCGCTCGATTGGCATTTCACCACACTACCCACAGCTCATCCGAGCCGTCTTCAACCGACACCGGTTCGGGCCTCCACGAGGTCTTACCCCCGCTTCACCCTGGCCATGGGTAGATCGCGCGGTTTCGGGTCTACCGCACGCGACTAAACGCCCTATTCGGACTCGGTTTCCCTGCGGCTCCGGCACTGAGTGCCTTAACCTTGCCGCGTACGGTAACTCGCCAGCTCATTCTGCAAAAGGCACGCCGTCACCCTTTGGATAGGGCTCCGACTGCTTGTAGGCACACGGTTTCAGGTTCTATTTCACTCCCCTCCCGGGGTGCTTTTCACCTTTCCCTCACGGTACTGGTGCGCTATCGGTGGCAAAGGGTATTTAGCCTTACGCCGTGGTCGGCGCAGATTCGCACAGAGTTCCTCGTGCTCCGTGCTACTTGGGATCCCACCGAGAGACCGCTCCGTTTTCGCGTACGGGGCTGTCACCCTCTGTGGCGTGCCGTTCCAGGCACTTCTGCTAACGGGCGGTTTTGTAACTCCCTGCGAGACGGTGCCATCTCGCTGGTGGTCCCACTACCCCGACAGGGCAACGCTGCCCGCTTTGACACCCTATCGGTTTGGGCTGTTCCCCGTTCGCTCGCCGCTACTAAGGGAATCGCATCTGCTTTCTTTTCCTCCGGGTACTGAGATGTTTCAGTTCCCCGGGTGCCCTCCACACCGCCTATGGATTCAGCGGTGGGTGACCGTCCATAACGACGGCCGGGTTACCCCATTCGGAGACCCTCGGATCACAGCTTGTTTGCAGCTCCCCGAGGCGTTTCGCCGCTTACCGCGTCCTTCATCGGCCCTTTGCCCCAAGGCATCCACCGTGCGCCCTTTGTAGCTTGACCGGCATACTCAGACGCTTTGCCCGGTTTTGATGCCGAACCCCTATGCAACTTTCAAGGTGCTCACATCTTGGGCGGGTTCCCGTTGTCCCCCGCCTGCAGGTAAGCATTATACCACATTTTCGGTATGCTGTCAAACCTGCCTGGTGTGGTGGAGGCTAGCGGATTCGAACCGCTGACCTTCTGCGTGCAAAGCAGACGCTCTCCCAGCTGAGCTAAGCCCCCGCGCGATGGTGGGCCTAGATGGACTCGAACCATCGACCTCACCCTTATCAGGGGTGCGCTCTAGCCACCTGAGCTATAGGCCCGCTTCGCGACACAAAGGGGAGGCTGATGCCTCCCCTTGACACCACACACTTTGTCAAGGAGCTTCAGCCGCCACGAACGCTATGTATCTTCATGCTCTTCATTCAGGCGGATGCGTTACTCCTTCAAAACTAGGCAGAGAGAGCCTTGAGCGCCAGACGCCCGACCTAGAGACCGCGCCTCCGAGGAGGCGGGCGGGTCTCCTTAGAAAGGAGGTGATCCAGCCGCACCTTCCGGTACGGCTACCTTGTTACGACTTAGTCCCCCTTGCCCCCCGCACCCTCGGCCGCTCCCTCCCTGAACGGGTTGGGCCACGGACTTCAGGTGCAGACGACTCAGGTGACTTGACGGGCGGTGTGTACAAGGCCCGGGAACGTATTCACCGCAGCATAGCTGATCTGCGGTTACTAGCGATTCCGGCTTCACGCAGGCGAGTTGCAGCCTGCGATCTGAACTGAGGGCGTATTTTTGGGATTGCCTCCGCCTCGCGGCATCGGAACCCTTTGTTGCGCCCATTGTAGCATGTGTGAGGCCCCAGGCGTAAGCGCCATGCCGACTTGACGTCATCCGCTCCTTCCTCCCGGTTACCCGGGCAGTCTCCCAAGAGTGCCCGGCATGACCCGTTGGCAACATGGGACGCGGGTTGCGCTCGTTGCGGGACTTAACCCAACACCTCACGGCACGAGCTGACGACAGCCATGCAACAGCTGTGCACACGTCTGGGTTACCCCAGAGGGCTCTGTTTCCAGAGCTTGCGTGTGCATGTCAAGCCTGGGTAAGGTTCTTCGGTTAGTATCGAATTAATCCACATGCTCCACCGCTTGTGCGGGCCCCCGTCAATTCCTTTGAGTTTCAACCTTGCGGCCGTACTCCCCAGGCGGAGCGCTTAATGCGTTAGCTACGGCACTGGCGGGGTCGAGACCGCCAACACCTAGCGCTCATCGTTTACGGCGTGGACTACCGGGGTATCTAATCCCGTTCGCTCCCCACGCTTTCGCGCCTCAGCGTCAGTAGTAGGCCAGGGAGCCGCCTTCGCCACCGGTGTTCCTCCCGATATCAACGCATTTCACCGCTACACCGGGAATTCCACTCCCCTCTCCTACACTCAAGCCGCGCAGTTTGAGGAGCTTTTCCTCGGTTGAGCCGAGGGCTTTAACTCCCCACTTACGCAGCCGCCTACGCGCGCTTTACGCCCAGTAAATCCGGGCAACGCTCGCCCCCTACGTTTTACCGCGGCTGCTGGCACGTAGTTAGCCGGGGCTTATTCGTCCGGTACCGTCACTGTCTTCTTCCCGGACAAAAGCGGTTTACGTCCCGAAGGACTTCATCCCGCACGCGGCGTCGCTGCATCAGGGTTTCCCCCATTGTGCAAGACTCCCGACTGCTGCCTCCCGTAGGAGTCTGGGCCGTGTCTCAGTCCCAGTCCGGCTGGCCGTCCTCTCAGACCAGCTACCCGTCGCCGCCTTGGTAGGCCGTTACCCTACCAACTAGCTGATGGGCCGCAAGCCCCTCCCGAAGCCCCTTGCGGGTTTTACTCACAGAGAGATGCCTCTCCGTGGGCACATCCGGTATTAGCAGCCCTTTCGAGCTGTTATCCCGGTCTTCGGGGCAGGTTGCTTACGTGTTACTCGACCGTTCGCCGCTAGGTTCGGAGCCGAAGCTCCTCCCCCCGCTCGACTTGCATGTCGCAGGCACGCCGCTAGCGTTCGCCCTGAGCCAGGATCAAACTCTCCATCGAAAATCTATCACCACTGCCCCAAAGGGCAGGGCTTTGCGATGGCGTAAAGTCTTCGCCTGGCACGACCTCAAGGCTTCTTTCCCTCTGCCTAGTTTTCAAGGAGCAACCGTTTCCTCAATCGCGCCTAATAATATACACCAACCTCGCGCGATTTGTCAACGGTTTCCGCAGGATTTTCAGGGAAATTTTTCCCTTCGCGGAGGAGCCTCTCCCCCACGTCCTGCCAACCAGTATTATACCACAGCTTTTGCGATTTGCACGCCCACCCCAAAGATTTTTTTCTGCAGAATCTCAGGGTATCTCCACAATATCGTCAAAGCCAATCCACGCATACGCCGTGCCGCCCCGCTTTGAACCGCCGCTCTAACGCCTCCGGCGGTGGGCTTCCCCACAGGCTGATGCCCACAATGCCCAGTGCCGGGTATCTGCCGATGGTTTCTATGGTCACCGATTCCAACCCGCGCTCGTCGCCCAGGTCTACTTCCACCACATTCATGACGCAGGATGGAGTTTCCCAGCTGAGGGGAGCCTGCCACTCGCTGGCATACGTCGCGAACCCGCCCACAATGCCGGGAGGCGCCCACCAGTCGAGGTCACCCGGAAGGTGCAACGTGCGCGTGAACATGGCGCCATCACTGCACTGCACGCTCACCCGAGCCACCGGCGCAAACACATCATGGTTGTCCAGCAGGGGCACCACCAGAAGATACAGTTTCCGCGCCTTCCCGCTGACCGTCAGGGTCACTACAGGGCGCTGTATGTGGCGCGAGACCACCAGCATCCGTCGCCCTGAGTTCAGGAAAGAAACGCCGGGCGTGCAGGGCGGCTCCAGCAGGGCAGACTCGCCCACATGTTGCAACGGCGGAACCAGCCCTATCCACGGAGGATGTCCGTACGAGAACCACACGCGCCAGTTCCGCCATTCGCCATCGGGTAAGAGCAGTTGTTCGGGCAGAGGGACGTGACGCACACAGGCACGCGCCAGCTCCTGCCAATCCTGCTGTGCGAATAGCGGACGGGTGTCGAAACGCGCCTGAACCACAGTCCCCAACGCTCCAGCGCGCCACTCCAGCACGTTGATTCCGGGCGTGAGACGAGCGAGCTCGGCAGGCGATAGCACATGTTCCGAGCGGAACCTGTAATCATACAGCGGGTCATAACTCTCGACAGTCAGCATCCAGCGTCCGTCCTGAAGGCGGAGCTGTGCATCGTGCGGGCGTCGTTTGGCGAACAGCTTGAAGTCGACCGGCATCAGCCACCGATACAGATCTCCCTCCGCAGTGACATCGCACTGGATGAACACCGTGCGCCGCGACAACAGCCTCGCGCCCACCGAACCGTAGTCCTCCGGGTCAATGCTGACCTGCCGACGCGCCTGGCAGATGAGTCCGTCGATATCCCACAGCGAATCGAGGGGATTTTCCACAATCAGCGCTGCCAGCGGGTCCATGATGCGCACACCCAGCCGTAATCCCATCTTCTCGAACCGCTCGGACTCGGGCACATCGAAAAGCGGGTTGTGGAGCGACATGCTGAACTGTTGCCCGGCGTAGGTATAGGCATCTTTCGCCATACGGGCGGGGACGGAAGGCACAGCCTTCACCGGGAAGGGGCGCCATGCAACGGTCAACTCCGCCTCACTAAGCCGTCCGCCCGGCACCTCCAGCTGGATGCCGTTGATGCCCGCACTGTGCCTCATTTCCGAAGGGGCAACGGGTTTGCCGTTGAGTTTAGCCCATATCTTACTGCACGGCGGGACATGCACCCGGAACAGCAGATTCAGTGCTCGCTCCTTCCTCTGTTTCATATGTATGCGCAGGCGGTTGTCGTCGCGCTTCACGATGAGATGCACGTCCGGCAGGTGGAGTTCCATTAGGCAACAGATGCTCGGCATGGGTAAGCAGCATCTCCCGCGAGCGGTTTGCCTGCCCGATCCAGTCCGCCGCCATGTTGTGTTGCTGGCTATAGAAGGTTCCCCAGTGGCGCAATCCCTCGATCCATCCGTATGGGCGCACCCACGACCACTCCATGTGGATAATCGCCCAGCGGAAAGCATCGTTCATCTCGCGCGAGGGGGGTCTGTATCCATGCCTGCGACCGCAGGATGCGGAACCGCTCGCGGCACTCCTGCTCCACCCGCTCCGGCGATTGCGAAGCCAGTTGCCGGGCACGCGCCTCGTCACCGGCAAACGCGCTCAGCAGATAGACTCTGCCGGTCTCCCCGCAATCTATGCGCACAAATGCTCCGTCTTTCGTCATCTGCACGGGTCTGCTCGCCTGCACGCGGAAGACTACGGTCAGGGGAATGCCCGCCGTGCGCAGGATACCGGTATCACCCGCCAGCAACTGAGTCTCCTGCCCTTCGGGGGATGTGGGCAGAAGGTCGGGCTGGTTCAGGTAGTCCAGTCGCTGGGGCAGTTGCGGACGAAATCCGTGTATCCGCACGCGCCCAATACCTCCATATCTCAGCACCAGCCTCGCCGTCGGCTCAACCCTCACCACGAACAGCGCAGACCCCTCCCACTGCTGGGTCTCTCTGCCTCGCGCGGTGGGCAGAGCCTCTATGCGCACGCGCCTGCCCGCTACAGTGGCGGTTACCTCTCGCCCTCGCCGGTGGGAATGTTGCGCACCTGCAGATCGCGCGCCTCATGTAGCCACTCCATCCGCCCCTGTGCCTCCACGCCCACCAGCAGTTTGCCGAGCGCGAGGTACTCCAGCCAGAACTGCGGGTCGTGGTCGTAGGTAAACATGCCGACGACGCCCGAAGCCTCGTGGGCAGATACCACCGTCTGGTGCATAGCCGTCATCCGCTCGTAGCGCGGCTGTGCCAGCGCGGACACTGCGAACAGCGTGCAGAGCAAACACACCCAGCCTCGTCGCATGGATGCCTCCTGAATAGCTGTCGTGGTTCACCGGACTGGTAAGTCCGCCCGCAGACCATGATAGCGGAGAGGGTTCGGGGTTGTCAGCGGGCTTCGAGTTGGCTTGAAGAATGGCTCACGGCGCGGCAGGGATCCCTCGCCCCCCAACTGGTCTGTCATGCTGAGGCGCGAGCCGAAGCATCTTAGAGATTCTTCGCGTTGCTCAGAATGACATAGAGTTACTGTGTCATTGCGAGCCTGCCCCCAGGCAGGCGAAGCAATCCCCTCGCGATTGGCTGGCGACGCAGGAGATTGCTTCGTCGCTGCGCTCCTCGCAATGACACGGGGTGAGAGCAGGTGGTTTCGTCGCTGCGCTCCTCGCAATGAGCTCGGAAGATAACCTGGCGTGCAGGTGAAGGATTGACAGAGGAGTTCAAACGCTTCCGTTGATCGCTGTAGAAGTTGCATTGTGTATACCAACATGCTAAAGTATGGGCGAATGATGCCTGCGAAGCAGTCGCAGGCATACAAGAGCGCCATTCATCTGCTGAGCGGGAGACAGAGATGAGCACTCAGGAAAAGAAGGAACTGTTCACGCACAAGGCAAGAGGGTTCGAGTTATGCCCACCGTCGGGTGATGGTGTTCTAGGAGAACCTGCAAGCATTTGCCGACGGACTGCAGAAAGCGTTGAACTTTTTGAGAGCGAAGCCTGAACTGTCATCCATCGAAAAGCTGAGGCAACGGTATCCGCGAGCGTATAACCGCTGGTCGGACGAAGAGGATGAACAGATCAAGGTCAAGTTCCAAGCGGGCATGAGTATTCGCGAATTGGCAAGCTACTGTCAGCGCCAGCCCAGCGCTGTTCGCTCACGCCTGATTAAATTGGGCTTGCTGCCAGCGCAAGGCAAGACGGAGTAAGAAGTATCAGTCGGAGTTGCGCTTTGCTTTCTGTTGTGCTATAACTATCGTAAAGTAGTTAGGCAATTGGGCGTCAGCAACGCCGAATGGAGGTTCCGTATGAGACTACTTGAGGACCTTCAAAAAGTTCAGTTCCTGGTGGATGCAGACGGCAACAAACGGGCAGCTGTGCTCGACTATCCACTCTGGGAGGAACTTGTTACTCTGCTAGAGGATATGGAAGACGCCGAGGAGATTCGTCAGATTCGTGAGGCTGGAGAGGAAGCGATACCTTGGGAAGAGGCTAAGAAGGAGCTTCGGGCTACGGGTGTAGATGTATAGTATTCGTATCTTGAGGCGAGCAGTCCCAGCATCGCCGGTCCCTCACAGAAATATGCCCACCTGATCGCCCAACCCGTTGACCGCTTGTCCGTCTCCCCACACACAGGAACCCCCCTCACCTCTGCCGAATGTTCGAGCAAACACCTCCAGGGGGAAAAGCGATGCTGAGCCTGTATCCTGCCAACCCACACTACCTGCAGTTTCGCGGAAAGCCGACGGTGCTGATGACCTGCGGGGAGCACTATGGCTCGGTGCTGAACGGGGCGATGGATTATGTGCGCTACCTTGATACCCTTCAGCGGTGGGGATTCAACCTCACGCGCACCTTCTCTGGTGTCTATCGCGAGATACCCGGCTCGTTCGGCATCGTGGATAACGTGCTGGCGCCCGCGCCGGAGGCGTACGTGTCGCCCTGGAAGCGGGTGAACGGCAAATACACCCTGCGCGAGTTCAACGAGGCGTACTTCGCCCGCCTGCGCGACTTTGTGCAGAAAGCGTCCGAGCGCGGGATTGTGGTGGAGCTGGTGCTGTTCTGCTTCTGGTACGAACAGGCGCTGTGGGAAATCTGCCCTATGCATCCGCGAAACAACGCGGAGGGTGTGGGACCGGAAGACAAGGAGCAGGTCTATACCGTGCAGGATAATCCGCTCCTGCCGGTTATGGAGGCGTTTGTCCGCCGGGTGGTAGAGGAGCTGAACGCCTTCGATAACGTGTATTATGAAATCATCAACGAGCCGTACTCCCGACACGACCACACCGCCTACGAAGCCTGGCAACAGCATATCGCGAAGGTCATCCGCGACACGGAGGCAACCCTGCCCAACCGGCACCTCATCGCGATGAACGTGAACAACCGCACCCAGCGCATCGTGAACCCGCCTGATGAGGTGTCTATCTTCAACTACCACTACGCCTTGCCGGAGGCGGTAGCGTGGAACTACCACCTGAACCGCGTCATCGCCGATGACGAAACCGGCTTCGCCGGGCAGTGTGCTTCGCCGTACCGCATCGAGGCGTGGCAGTTCATGCTGTCGGGTGGGGGCGTGTTCAGCCACCTGGATTACTCATACACAGTAGAGCATCCTGATGGCACCGCGCCCATCCGCGCCGAGACGCCTGGCTACGGGGGCGACGACCTGCACCGGCAAATCGCCTTCCTGAAGCAGACGCTGGAGCAAGTAGCGATATGGGAGCTTCAGCCCTGCAACGAGATACTGGCATGGTATGCGGGCGATGTGCGCATCCGCGTCATGGGCAGTCCGGGCAACCTCTACATCCTGCACATCGCACAGGGAGCACCCGGCACCGAGGTGATGCTCGGCATCCCGGCAGGCGCATACCACGCGCAGTGGCTGTCGCCGGCGAACTGCCATGTGGTGCGCGAGGAGATGGCGCAACATGAGGGCGGCTACCTGCGCCTGCGCACACCGCTGTATGCGGAAGACATCGCGCTCATTCTGGAACGACAACGCTGAGTAGGGGAGGGCACACCATGATCAAACACATCCTGCTGGCGACCGACGGTTCGGATACTGCGTTGAAAGCCACCCGCTGGGCGGCGGAGCTGGCGAAAACCTACGGGGCAAAGGTGACCGTACTGCACGTGGTGCACATCCCCGCCGCGCTGGCGGGATCTACCGTGCTACCCGGAGGCGCCACCGACGTGGCAGTGGTCACGCGCCTGATGGAGCAGGCGGCAGAAGGCGTGCTGACGGTGACCACGCCCCTGCTGGAGGAGGCAGGCGTTGAGTTCGAGACCCGTATCGAATACGGACACACCGCCGAGACCATCGTGCGCGTGGCGAACGAGAACGGCGCAGACCTGATCGTGATGGGTTCCCGAGGGCTGGCGGACGCCAGTGCGCTCCTGCTGGGTAGCGTATCGCATAAGGTGCTTCATGCCGTACATGACAAGCCCGTGCTGATTGTGCGATGAGGGACGAACATACCCAGCGCTGGCAGGAACGGTATCGGGAAACGCCCCCGGACCAGATGCCCTGGCACCGCGAGCAACCCGCCGAGACGCTGGTGGAGGCGGTACGGCGCGGGCTTCTGCCACGAGGGCTGACCGTTGACCTCGGCTGTGGAACCGGTACCGACCTGATTTATCTGACCGGGCAGGGTTATCGTGCCATCGGCGTCGACATCGCTATCGAGCCCCTGCGCTTCGCCCGGCAACGCTTCCAGCAGTATGGGCTGAACATTCCGCTGATTCAGGCGGATGCACGCTACCTGCCCTTCCGCGATGCCAGCATCGACCTCATCTGCGACTCGGGCTGTTTCCATTCGTTCGCTCCGGAGATTCGCGACCAGTACGCGCGTTCAGTGGCGCGGGTGCTGAAACCGAAGGGCATCCTCTTCATCCGCGCCTTCCACCACAACCAGCCCGAGCCCCCGCAGGGCGGTCCCTACCGGCTGAAGCTGGAGGAGTTCTTCGGGGTCTTTTCACCGTCTTTCCGCTTCTTGAGCGTGGGCGAGGTCTACTACGCCGACCTGCCTCCCGACCGGCGCCGCCTGCATGTGATACGGATGCAACGTCGGCATAGCTGACCGGCGTATTTTCAGGTACAACGGTGCGGATAGGGTCAAAATGCTACTCCGAAAACTGGCTGTTCTATTTCTGATTTTGCATGCGTTGACGGCTGTCTTGAGTCTGGCAGGCACATGGGCGCTATACAAGCTGCCCAACGTGCCGGACTGGAACTATACGGCTCTCACCTTCTGGTTGGGCTTTGGCAATATCGTCACGGGCGTGTTGACAGCGCTGTTGCTGATGGCGCATCTCGAAGGCTGGAGGCTGGCGCTGTGGCTGTTATTGCTCTGCACCCTACTGGCAGGTGGAATGGAGCTGCTGGGAACGACAACAGGCATCCCCTTCGGCGCGTATAAGTACACCGACCTGCTCGGACCGAAGTTTCTGGGGCATGTACCCTACTTGATTCCGCCCTCGTGGATGATGATGTTGTATCCGGCGATGGTCATCTCGCACGCGCTTGGAGTGAAACCCTTCTGGCGCCCTGTCGTCGCCGGATTTATTCTCACTGTGTGGGATTTCGCCATGGACCCCGCCGTGACGACCGGATTCGCCTACTGGACATGGCTCACGGAAGGCGGGTTTTACGGGATGCCACTGCAGAACTGGCTGGGCTGGTGGTTGACCGGTACGCTGGTGGCATGGGCATTCTGGAAGACCAGTCCGCAGTGGAGGGGGCACTGGGATAACGCGGTGCTGGCGCTGTACCTGATTCAGGGGGCGTTCATGGCAGGGCTGGCTTGGCTCGCGATGCGTCCGTGGGCGACGGTGTTGTGGCTGGTGTGCGTTGTGGTCATTATGGCATTTGTCTGGGGAAGGAGGCGCGTGACCATGACACGAGGTATCACTGCATGGCGCACGTTGTGATTGTTGGCGGCGGTATCGGCGGGCTGAGTGCGGCGGCGCGGTTGGCTCACTCGGGCTTCCGCGTGACTCTGATTGAGCAGCGCCATCAGCTGGGCGGGCGCATCGGCCAAGTGCAACGCGACGGCTTCCGCTTTGACACCGGTCCCACCCTGTTGATGATGCTTGACCCGCTGGAGAAGCTCTTCCGCGATACGCACCGGCGACTGGAGGACTACCTGCAACCGGTCCTGCTGAACCCGTCTTATCGCGTGTTCTACGCAGACGGCTTGCGCTTCGACTCTTCCCCCTGCATCGCCAGCATGATTCGCGAGATTGGCAGGAAGTTCTCGCCGGCGGAGGTGCCCGGCTACCTGCGCCTGATGGCAGACCTCTCCGCCATGCTTTACGATGTGGTTCCTGCTTTTGTACGGCGCAACTACCGCTCTCCACTCGACCTGTTCTCGCCCGGTCAGGTCGCCCTGCTCGTCAAGCACCGACTGCTGGCGAATTTGTATCGGCGCATCTCGCGCTACGCCCGCGACCCGCGATTGCGGATGCTGTTCACCTTCCAGACCATGTATCTGGGATTGTCTCCACTGGAGGCGCCCTGGGTATACGGCATCCTGACCTACATGGAGTCAGGCGAGGGGGTGTGGTTTCCGCGCGGGGGCATGTATGCCATCATTCGCGCCATCGAGCGCATCGCTACCGAGGAGGGCGCGCAGATACGCCTGAACGAGCGAGTGGAGCAGGTGCTGGTGGAGAACGGTCGCGCGAGGGGCGTAAAGCTGGCTTCGGGTGAGGAGATTCCTGCTGACGCAGTCGTACTCAATGGCGACGTGCCCACCGCCTACTCGCAACTGCTCCCGCCCACGAAGCAGTCAACGCGCCGATGGCGCAACTCGTGCAGCGCGCTGGTGTTCCTGATAGGCTACGACGGCGCCCTGCCCGAACTCCTGCACCACAACGTGCACTTCAGCGCGGACTTCGAGCGCAACCTGTTGGAGATTTTTGTGCAGAAGACGGTTCCCACCGACCCGTCGTTCTACACCTGCCTCTCCGTTCGCACGGAGCCTGCCGACGCGCCAGCAGGGGCGGAAAACCTGTATGTGCTGGTTCCCGCGCCCAACCTGACGGGCGAAGACGCCGGCGCTGTATCCGACGTCGTGCTGGAAAAGGTGCTGAGCCGCCTGGAACGGGAGGCGAATCTGCAAAGGGAGCGAATCCGCTTTGTGGAGCGCATTACTCCTGCCGACTGGCAGGCGATGGGGCTGTGGCAGGGAGCGGCGTTCGGGCTGAGCCACGACTTCTTCCAGTCTACCTGCTTCCGCCCGTCGAACCGCGCACCTTTCGAAGGGGTATACTTTGTGGGCGCAAGCACCGTGCCCGGCAACGGCATCCCGATGGTGCTGATTTCCGCCGAGCTTGTGCAGGAACGCATCTTGCAGGAGACCGATTTCGTCCGAAGCAAGGGCTGAGATGATAGCGCAGTGGGTGCTACCCGTTCTACTGGCGCAAAGCGCTGTTCTGCTGGCGAACCTGTGGCACTGGCGAAGACGACGGCTGAATCCGATAGATAGCCAGCCACAGACGCCCCTGCGCCTGAGCGTGCTTATCCCCGTGCGTAACGAGCGAGAGCGATTGCCACAGCTGGTGCAATCCCTGAGGAGCCAGAGATTCTGCCCTCACGAAATCATTCTGTGCGATGACAGCTCCGACGACGGCACGCGCGAGTGGCTGGAGGCGAACCTGCCTCGGCACGGAGGCGACACCCCCATCAGCTGGTTCCCCGCCCCGCCCAAACCGCCCGGCTGGGTAGGTAAGAACTGGGCATGTCACCAGCTGGCTCAGCGGGCAGAGGGCGACTGGTGGCTGTTTCTCGACGCCGACCTGCACCTGCACCATGCCGCCATCGGCTCGATGGCACACCACATCGCGCGATTTGCGGGCGATGGAAGTCATTCGGTGGTTCTGGTGACGGCGATTCCCACTCTGGAGCCGTCCAGCACACCGGTGGGACTGCTGAAGGCGATGGTGCCGTTCTCGGTATTCACGCTCCTGCCTCTGCACTTTGCCGAGGGTCACCCCCACCGCTCTTTCGCCTTCGCCAATGGGCAGGTGATGGCGTTCTCCGCGCCGTACTATCGGCAGGCGCAACTGCATGAGCGCGTTCGGCAGGCGGTGCTGGAAGATGTGCAGGTAGCGCGGGTGGTCAAAGCGGACGGGGGACTGGTACGCATCGCGGATGGGCGTATGCTGTTTCGCGTGTCGATGTATCGCAACCTGCGCGAGGCGGTGGACGGCTTCTCCAAGAACGGCGTCGCTATCTGCGGTTCGGTGGCGGGCGCAATGGCGGTATCGCTGGCGCTGACGGTGGTGTATCTTTTGCCCATTCTGGAGGCGCTGGCGGGAAGGCTTACGACGTGGCATCTGATGGACTTTGGACTGAGCGCGGTGCTGTTTGCGCTATCGGGCTGGATGGCAGGGCTTCCGCTGTGGTATGGCGCGCTCTATCCGCTCAGCGTGGCGATAGGCGAATGGACGCTCTGGCGGTCGGTAGTGTGGTACACGCGCGGAGAGGTACGATGGAAGGGACGCACATACCCCGTGCCATAGTGTGGGCAGGCAGGCTCGTTGCGGACGCGCTGATACGGCACAGCGTCGCCGGGCACTTTCGCACGGTGTACGCCCGCGTGGTGGAGCCTCCTCGCGCCGACCGCCCCGCCATCGTCTTCGCGAACCATCATTACTGGTGGGACGGCTATCTGTGCTACACTATCGGCAGGACGTGGGGCCATCCGATGACGCTGTGGATGGAAGAGTGGCGCTGGTTCCCGCCGTTCTGGGCGCTGGGCGCACTGCCTTACCCCCCGCACGATGCGATGCGCCGCGCGCGAACCATCCGCCAGACGGTGCGCCTGTTGCAGAAGCCTCCGCGCGTGTTGTTCATCTTCCCGGAGGGAGCCATCCACACTGGGCATGACCTGCTTCCTTTCGGCAGGTCGCTGTACTGGCTGGCTCAACATGTGACGGATGCGCAGTTATTCCCGATGTCCATCGTCATTACGCACACGCTCGACCAGTATCCGCGCGCCTTCATACATGTGGACGCACCGATAAGGCTCTCCGCCAGCACGCCCGACGAGTGGCTGGGACAAGCTCGTCAGCACATAGCCAGGCTCACAACCGCACTGCGCGAAGAGGCGGAGTGTTGCAACAGCACGGAGAAAGCGAGCAAAGCAGGATTTACGGTGCTCGTGAAAGGGAAACCATCCGTCAACGAACGATGGTGGGCGAAGGTGATGCCATGAGCAGGGTGGATAGCGATAGCGCGTTTCGCTCTCTACCGCAGGATTACCGCTACTGTGAGTCGGTGCAGAGACGGTTCGGCAAGAGCTACTACTTCGCCACTCGATTTTTTCCCGCAGACCTGCGCCCCCACGTGCACGCGCTGTACGCCTTCGTGCGGGTGCCCGACCAGTGGGTGGACGAACCGGGTGCTGTAGGGGTGGAAGTTGTAGCGCAGATGCTGGGCGAATATGAGGAGGAGCTTCTGCGCGCCCTGCAAGGGGAGCTTGTGGCAACCCCTGTACTGCGTGCCTTCGCCCACACTGCCCGACACTTCCAGATACCGGCATCCTATATGCAAGACTTCCTGCAAGCGATGAGGCAGGACCTGTATTGTTCGCGATATGCAACCTACGCCGACCTCGAGCGTTACATGTGGGGAAGCGCGGGGGTGGTGGGCGCGATGATGCTGTGCCTGTTCGGGTGCCATGACGAGAAGCGGTTGCCGTATGCGGTGCGCATGGGCGAGGCGATGCAGATGACCAACTTCCTGCGCGATGTGGGCGAGGACTGGCGCCGCGGGCGTCTGTACCTGCCTCTGGAGGATCTGAAGCGCTTTGGGGTAGGTGAAGAGCAGATTGCGCAGGGAGACCTCTCGCAGGAGGTGCTGGAACTGTTGCGTTTCGAGATCGAGCGCACGCGCCGTCTATACGCCGAGGCGGAAGAGGGAATCGCCCTGCTACCGAGAGAGGTTCGCTATCCTGTCCTGCTGGGCAGTCGCCTCTATGCGCGCATCCTGCACCGCATCGAGGCAAACGACTACGACGTGTTCACTCGCCGGGCGCGCACATCTACGTTCGAGAAGGTAAGCATCGCGTGGCGCTGTCGGCGGGAGGTGTGAAGCATCCCAAAGAGATGCGGGGGCAACAGGTGTTGCCCCCGCGCCGTCTCTATCTGCTTGCTACTACGGCACTTCCACGCGCACCCGGCTGATGAACGTGCCATCCGGCGTGGTTCGCCGCACGATGAACACGACCGTATCGCCGGACTTGCGCCCCTGCACGATGCGATGCACGTCGTCGACGGAGCTCACGCGCTGACCATCCACCTGCAGGATGACGTCGCCGACCAGCAAGCCCGCATCGTCCGCGGCGCTACCGGGCACCACTTCCGTGATCACCACACCCTGCGAATTGCGTGGCAGGCGCAACCGCTCTGCCAGCTCGGGCGTGAGCCGCTCGATGGTGATGCCCAGCTTGCGTCCGCCTTCACGCTCCTGCTGAGTACCCTGCTGTCTCTGCTCCTGGTCCGGCGCCTCGCCCACCTTCACACGCAGGGTGACCTCACGCCCGTTGCGAATGACCTTCACCGGAACCGTCGTGCCGGGCTCGGTGCGGGCAACCATGTCGCGGAAGTCCAGCTCGCCCTTTACCGGCCTGCCGTTGTATTCGACAATGACGTCCTCAACCTGAATGCCGCCCTTGTCTGCCGGAGAGCCTTCTTCCACGGAGGTGATGAGCGCACCTTGCCGCGCCTTCAGGCGCTGAGCATCCTCGGGGGTCAGGTCAGTCGGTGTCACTCCGAAATAGCCGCGCACCACCTTGCCCCGCGTGATGAGTTGTTCCATCACGAAGCGGGCGGTGTTGATTGGCACGGCGAAGCCGATACCCGCGAAGCTACCTGTGGGCGATTCGATAGCCGTGTTGATACCGATGACCTCGCCCCGGATGTTCAGCAACGGTCCACCCGAGTTGCCGGGGTTGATGGAGGCGTCGGTCTGAATCAGATTCGGGTAGAATCGCCGAGTGCCCGACATCCGCCCGATGACCTCCTGGCGCCCCAGTGCGCTGATGATACCGACAGTCATCGTGTTCTGCTTGTTGAAGGGGCTACCCAGCGCGATCGCCCACTGCCCCACGCGCACCGTGTCGGAATCACCCAGCCGCGCGGTAGGCAAGCCGGTAGCGTTTACCTTGACGACCGCGATGTCGCTGTTGAAATCGCGCATTACCTTACCTTCCAGCCGGCGCCCATCGCTGAGTACCACTTCCACCCGCTCGGCGCCTTGCACCACATGGTCGTTGGTCAGGATGTAACCGTCACTGCGCACGATCACTCCAGAGCCAACACCCCGCGTAGGGATAGGCACGGTATCTTCCTGTCCGCGCCGGCCGCCCGGCAACTCAAAGCCGAACGGCAGGTCATCCGGCAAAGGCAAGCGCAGGCTGGGTCGGCTCATAATACTCCGACGGGCGTAGATGGTCACCACTGCAGGCGACACCTCTTCGGCAACTCGCACGAACGCGCTTTCCATCACTTCCGCCGCCGCCAGTGCCTCCGCCTTCGACACGGACGTGGTTGCGGACACCGTGCGTGTGGTGCTTTGTGCCAGCGTGGCGGACGGTCTCTGCAGGGCAGTGCCGAGGAACGCACCCAACGCCACGCTGAACAATATCAATACCGTGAGAATCCACGGTCGAGGTAGCGTCGACATCTTCGCTGATCCCTCCTCGTTTCAGGTCTATACAGGGATGGAGACGGAGGCATCTGCCGACACCTCCGTCTTTCTTGCTCACCGATAATATCGGACGGAGACGATGGATGCCCGGTTATCGTAGGGATGGAGCGGGATCTCCGCCGGGATGGTGGGTTGTCTCTGCAGGCGCAGTTTGCCCGACAGATAGGCGTCCAGAGTAGCATGGTCTATGTCGTAGGCAACCCCTGCCGTGGTAGCCATGTTCTGCTCCATCGGCGAGCGTGCCTGCACGCCCAGATACCATGCCCCCAGTGTCAGCGCCGCAAGCGCCACAGCCACTGCCAGAGGACGCAATAGAGGTCTGGGTATCATCCACCGCCAAGCGGGTCTTGGCGCGGTCGTGGCTAACACCTGCTGAACGAGACGTTCCTCCAGAGAATCGGACGGGGGTACGACGGGCATTTCACTCAGAAGACGCTTGACCTGCAACAGAGTGTGATATTCACGCCGGCACTCGAAACACTCATCCAGATGCCTCTGGATGGTCAGCATATCGACTCCCGGCAGCTCACGGTCGATGTAGCAGGACAGCAGATTCTGCACTTTACTGCAGTTCATCATTCGGTCACCTCTCCACGCGCTTTGGCTTGTCGGTACGCTTCGATGCGTTGCCGAAGGAACCGCCTGCCCCGATGCAGGCGCGAACGCACCGTTCCCAGCGAGCAGTGCATCGCTTCGGCAATCTCCTCATAAGATAACCCCTGAATGTCTGCCAGCACCACCGTGGTGCGGAAATCCGGCGGCAGAGCATCCAGAGCGCGCTGGATGTAGTCCTCCAACTCCTCAGACATCACGATAGTTTCCGGATTCGACGCCGCGTCGGGAATCTCGAACTGCACATCCCTGTCCGAGTCCTGCAGGTTCAGCGGCTGGTCCAGCGACTGCACCTGCAGTTTGGGACGCCGACGCAGCATGTCGATAAAGGCATTGTTGACGATGCGGTACATCCAGTTTTCGAAAGGCATATCGCGGTTGTATCTGTCAAAGAATCGGAAGGCGCGGATGAACGCCTCCTGCGTCAGGTCTTCCGCATCGTCCCGGTTGCCGGTCAGGCGGTACGCGATGTTGTATACCGTGCGGTGATGTCGTCGCATCAAGGTTTCGAACTCAGCTCGCGTATCCTGCCAGCCAGCAGTTGCCTCTTTTGCCCATTCCATTGCACTTCGTCCTCCTGTGTGGTATTACGCCTGTGGCGTCTGCGTCGGTTCCCAATAGTTAGACTCACCGCCGCGGTTTTCGTTCCGCGGCGGCGTCTCATTGGCTATTCCTGTGAGGGTGATGGAAGAGGTTCCAGCAACATCTCTTTGGTGTAGATGAACTTGTCGCGGTGATAGTCCGCCAGCTCGTAGTTATCGCGCAGAACGATGGCTCCGGTGGGGCAGGCTTCCTGACAGTACCCACAGAAAATGCACCGGAGCATGTTGATTTCGTAGCGCACGGCATATCGCTCGCCGGGCGAGTAGCGCTGTTCGTCTGTATTCTCGGCGGCTTCGACGTAGATGCATCGAGCCGGGCAGGCTCCTGCGCAGAGCGAACAGCCGATACACCGCTCCAGTCCGTTATCATAGCGCCTCAGCACGTGCCGCCAGCGGGTGCGCGGATACATCGGGCGCTTCTGTTCGGGATATTCCACCGTGATGGGTTTGTGAAACGGCGGCTGGTGGCGGAAGGTGATGCTCATGCCCTGCGCCAGCGGCAGAACGGTCTTCACAAAGCGTTTCGCAACCTGTGTAATCATGGGGTCACCGCCTCCTTCGCCTGCAATGGAGCCAGTTCAATCAGCATCCCGCGATGCTGTTGGCGGATTTTGCGCTGAAGCTGCAGTAGCCCATACAGCAACGCATCGGGCGAGGGCGGGCAACCGGGCACATACACGTCCACCGGTACGATCTGATCTACCCCCTGCAGGATGGCGTAGTTGTTGAACACGCCGCCGCACGACGCGCACGCACCCATCGAGATGACCCACTTCGGGTTCGCCATCTGGTCGTACAGCTGGCGCAGGACGGGTCCCATCTTCTTGGACACGCGCCCCGCCACGATCATCACGTCCGCCTGCCGCGGGCTGGGACGGAACACCTCCGAGCCGAACCGCGAGATATCGAAGCGCGCCGAGACGGTCGCCATCATCTCGATGGCACAGCAAGCCAGCCCGAAGGTGAGCGGCCACAGGCTGTTCACACGCCCCCAGCGCACCAGATCCTCCAGCTTCGCCAGTAGGATGTTGCCATGCTGTTGCACGCCGGGTATCTGGGGCATGGTGGTATCGTGCGCGGCTATCTCCACTATGCGTTTAGCCATAATGACTCTCTCCTCAGGTCGACGCTAGCACAACAGGTTACTCGGATAGCAGAGCATTTTCCTGTAGCTTAGTCTGTCTAGATTATACCTCGTTTGCTCGTGGAAAAGTACGCAATCTGGTTTCCACTCTCCGTCATGCTGAACGCATGTGAAGCATCTTGTGTCTGCATCGTCATCCTGAACGAACGTGAAGCGTCTCGCGTCTGTTTTGTCATGCTGAACGAACGTGAAGCATCTCGCGCCTGCATTGTCATGCTGAACGCATGTGAAGCATCTCGTTTTTGCGCTGTGGAGATTCTTCGCTTGCGCTCAGAATGACATGATTAAATGGCAGGATGAACCGCACTGTTGTCATGCTGAGGCGCAAGCCGAAGCATCTCAGAGATTCTTCGCTTTGCTCAGAATGACATGAACTGAAGAACAAAATGACATAGAACAAAGTGTCATTGCGAGCCTGCCCTCAGGCAGGCGAAGCAATCCCCTGGCGAATCACGCTAGTCGGAGGGGATTGCTTCGTCGCTTCGCTCCTCGCAATGACACGGTGACGGCTCCTCACAGGTTCCTCGCCCTGCAGAGTATACACGCTCAGCCTTTGGAAGGCGAACCTCTTGGCAAGCCCCCCCTGCCGACCTCCCTCGCGGATGCAGGGAGGGGGTTCGGTTTCATCAACGCCTCGCCAGGAGCCTCGTTCTCTAATATATGATGATAGCCACTTCCCAACGGAGAACAATGGTGATACAATGCGCCAAGTATGAGAGACACCTTCGAGGAACCCCGGCTTCATCCGGTGGGTTGCTCGAGTGTGGAAAAGGGGAAGGAGGCTCCGTTGAACCCTGTGGCGTTGCATCAGATACCGAGCTTGCCCGGCAATCCGCATGGGTAACAATATGGGAACCAAACAACCACTAAACCAGCTGATTGCGACGGTAACGTCCGCCATTGAGGAAGGGCGCATCGCTCGGCTACTGCAAACCGTAAGAGAATACCTGTTTTCAAAAAGGCAAAGCCTGCCCGACTCCCTGCGCCAGCGCCTTGCGATACACCAGATGTGCCACCGCCACATCCTCCAGCGCCACCCCAAGGCTCTTGAACAGCGTCACTTCCGCGGGGTCGGTGCGCCCAGGCACGCGCCCCACCACGATGTCCGCCAGCTCATGCACCTGTCGCCAGTTGAGTTTGCGTGCTTCAACAGCGGTGATAATCTCGCCGGATTCCACCCTTGCCTGCTCGCGGTCGTCAACGGCGATGGTGCGCACTCGGGCGAAGACGCTCACGTCCAGCTCGCGTCTGGATAGCGCGTTGGCGCCGATGGCGTTGATGTGCGTGCCGTCGTCCAGCCATTCGCCATGCAGGATCGGCTCGCGGGCGGTGGTTGCACATACCACCACGGCACTACCCCGCACAGCCTCCTCGGCGGTATCCGCAGGTACAACCGAGATGCCCAGTCGCTGGCTCATGCGGTCGGCAAACTGTTCGCGCCGGTCGGGGTGGCGAGAGTAGACCTTCACCCGGGCGATGGGGCGCACCGCGCATATCGCCTCCACTTGAGTTTCTGCCTGCCAGCCTGCTCCCAGAATGCCCAGAGTCCGGGCATCGTGCCGAGCCATGTACTGGGTAGCGACGCCAGACGCCGCGCCGGTACGAATCTGCCCCAGTCGGTCCGCCTCCATCACACACAGCAGGTTGCCGTTGTCGGCGTCATAGAGGAAGACAAGGAAGCGCGTTTTGGGAGCAAAGGAGGCGTACGCTTTGAACCCGAACACCCCCTCGCTGAGCACTGCCGCGCTCATGATGTGGAACACGCCATCAGGCAGATAGAGGCGCTGGCGCGGGTTGTTGAGCACTTCCGCCTGTCCCTCCGCGGCGAAGGCACGCTCCACCGCGTCCAGCGCCTCCGCAACGGTCAATAAACTGCTTACCTGCGCTTCGGTCAGGAAGAACGCCATACGACCATCCCCTCGATAGTGAGGATACGACCCGGTCTATTCGCGTTCCTCCATCGGCACCCAGGGCAGGTTGCGCGGACCCACGTACTCCGCCCGCGGGCGAATCAGCCGGTTGTCCGCCATCTGTTCCATGATGTGCGCTGTCCATCCCACGATACGACTGCTGGCAAACAGTGGCGTGAACATATCGATGGGGATGCCAAGCATGTACTGCACCGACGCGGAATAGAAGTCCACGTTGCAGTACAGACCCTTCTCGCGGAGCATCACCTCTTCTACCTTCTCGGAGATGGTGTACCAGCGCAGATTACCCTGACGCTCGCCCAGCTCGCGCGAAAGTTGCTTCAGGTGCTTGGCACGGGGGTCTTCTGTCTTGTACACGCGATGTCCGAAGCCCATCACGCGCTGTTTCTGCATCAGCAACCCCTTCACGTACTCCTCCGCCCGCTCCGGTTCGCCGATATCGATGAGCATTCGCATCACGCGCTCGTTGGCGCCGCCGTGCAACGGTCCCGCCAGCGCGCCAATTGCTCCCACCACCGCCGAGTACATGTCCGACAGAGTGGAGGTGATGACCCGAGCGGTAAAGGTAGAAGCATTGAACTCGTGGTCCGCCTGCAGGATCAGCGCCACATCCATCGCTCGCACGCTGAGCTCATCAGGCACAGTGCCCTTCAGCGTGTACAGGTAGTTCGCCGCGTGGCTGAGCTCGGGATTGTTCTTGAGCGGAAGCTCGCCACTGCGGATACGCTCGATCGAGGTAATGATGGTGGGAATGCGGGCGGTCAGGCGGATGGCTTTGCGCAGGTTCGCATCCGGAGAATTGTCACCGGCATCGGGGTCATACAGCGCCAGCGCAGAGACGGCCGTGCGCAACAGGTGCATGGGATTGGCGCGAGGAGGCAGGTCAAACAGCAGTTTCATCACCTGCACCGGCAGTTCGCGGTTAGCGACCAGTTGCTCGCGCAGTTGCTGGTACTCGCTCTTGTTGGGCAGCTTGCCGAACCAGAGCAGATAAACCACTTCCTCGAAGGTAGCGTGGTGTGCCAGGTCGTCGATGTCATAACCGCGATAGATGAGCTGACCGGTCCGTCCGTTCACGTCACAGATCGAGGAGGTGCCCGCGATGATGTCCTCTAAGCCTTTTGCAGCAATCATGGTAACCCTCTCCCAAACATCCAGCGCCTCGCCGCGCGACTACTTTGAGGTGCTGTATTTTCAACTCGGATTTTACTCTCATTATCTAGAGAAGTCAACTCGACGCGCAGGGGTGTTTGAAAACCTGTAGCCCGGGCATCTTGCCCGTGCCCAAGTCGCGGTTTCCACCCCCTGATGACACGATGCGGTCAGCAAAACTGGCACTGGCCTACGTGGGCGGGGACGCCCGTGCTACGAATACTACCGTGTCATTGCGAGGAGGGAAGCGACGAAGCAATCCCCTCCGTCTACCGTGAATCGCCAGGGGATTGCTTCGCCTGCCTGAGGGCAGGCTCGTAATGACACGCGCGCTTTTGTCATTCTGTTCCTCAATTCGTGTCATTCTGAGCGAAGCGAAGAATCTCTGAGATGCTTCGGCTGGCGCCTCAGCATGACAAGTAGTAGGCTGATTCTGCCATTTATTGCTGTCATTCTGAGCGAAGCGAAGAATCTCTGAGATGCTTCGGCTGGCGCCTCAGCATGACATGGTAGGGCAGAACAGGGAAACATCAGATGATAATTTTCCACCGCGCATCACAGGTCTGCCACATCCAAAGTCTCTTCCGCATCGATCCCCACGCCGATTTCGCGCTTCAGGGACGGTTGGGACGCGCCCGGCTGAGTCCAGAGACTGTTGTTGCGAGCAAAGGGCAGGTTTTCGGGGTAGGTATCGTTGCCTCCAGTGTCGCAGAACAATCCCAGGCACAGCGCACGCTCGCGCGGAGTGCCCCTCGCGCCGATACTGCTTCTCCCCAGCGTGATGGAGGGAGCCACTTCGTAGCGGTCATCGCCGCTGGCGTCCCAGAAGATGCCGATGCCGTTGGCGTTGCCCCCGCCGAGGCTGAGATTCGGAGCGCGGTACATATCGTTCCCGTCCTGCTCGATGAGCCAGCCGAGTGAAAAATCGTGCCCGGCTCCCTGCGCCATGTTCATCGTCGCGGTGTAGCGGTCGTCGCCAGACACGTCCTCCAGCACCCCCACCGCGAAGTGTGCCGACGCCCCCTGCACATACCACACGCCCTCGTACACATCATCCCCGCCGCCGTCCGACAGGACGCCCACGCCGTACCAGTAGCCCACTCCCTGCCCGAACACACCGCAGGTGTAGCGGTCATTGCCTGCGCCGTCCACGAGCAACCCGATACCCCCCGCCAGTGAGTGCCCGTCGGTGTAGTCGGCTCGCCTGCCGTTGCCCGCTCCTTGAGCCATGCTCACGTTGTGCCGGTCTGTCTGCGGGGAGGGGAAGTCGACAGTCGTATCCTCGGCGAGGTAGGTATCGTTTCCGCCTGCGTCCAGCAACAGCCCATAGCCCTTCGTGCCGCCGTAGCCCTGAGCCATGCTGAAGCAGGTGTAGCGGTCGTTTCCGGCACGGTCAACCAGCAGTCCGATGCCCCAGTCGGCACAGCCCTGTCCGCTGGTGTAACATTCGTAACGGTCGTCGCCTGCATGGTCTGCCAGCACGCCCACCCCGAATAACCCTGCTCCTTGCGTCAGGTTCAGCGCACGATACCGGTCGTCGCCCTCCATGTCCAGCACGAAGGCGTATCCCAGCACCGCCCCACCGACGCACGGAAGCGAGGGTCGTGTCTTCCGGTCAGGCACCTGCCCGACGCTCTGCGAAGCCATGCCCGCATTCTGCAGGTAGCGGTCGTTGCCCTTCAGGTCGATGATCACGGTGATGGCGTGCTGTGCGGATGCATTCCCGCCCGTCCCCAGATAGGTATCGTTGCCGCCGATGTCCACAATCAGCAGATGGTCGCGATTGCGGTATGTATCCGCACGACCGTCGTGCAGAGCCACAACGCCCCACGGCGTGGGGATGTCTACGCGGAAGCCGTCGGGAATGGACGCCTGCTGAAGTTCCGCCGTCACCCGCTCCGTCACCAGCATCAGGTCGTGCGCGCCTGCAAATAGCGCCTTCAGGTTCACCCTGCGCATCAGGCGCCAGTATGTGGTGTTGAACATCGACTGCACGCCGTCGCTGGCTGAGGGGGGCTGACACAGCATCTCGTAGTTCGCCTGCGCGTTACCCGGCTCGAACGCCTCGCGGAAGGCGAAATCGCGCCACCGGCGCGCCTCGATCATCGTGAGCAGGAGGAACGCAACCGGCTTCTGCAACGCCTGCGGCACGGTAGCAATCTGCTGGCGCCACGGAGCGTTCGAAGGCACTTTCTGACCAGCCGCCCTGTATATCTCCTCAATGGCTTCCGCTAAGGGCTCTTTCAGGCTGTCTGCGCGGCGCTTCAGTGGCTCGGTGGGGTCGCCGATGAGCGTTCGCCGTGTGCCTTCGGACAGACGCAGGCTGGCTGTGGACAGCAGGCTCGCGACGTTGCCCGCGTTCTGTAAGCAGTCATGGCGCACCGTCTGCACGGTAAAGGGAACACGCCAGGGGTCCAGATGCAGGCTATCAAAGAAAGGCAAGCGGAACTCGCCGCCTCCGTACAGGTTCAGGTCGAGCGGGTCGAAGCGCACCTGCTCTTTCGTCAATCCCACCTGCGACAGCGCGCGGTCAAAAGCATCCTCTGCTCGCGCGGGCAGGAAGGCAACACAAACACAGAGTAATATCGCAATGAGCACTCGCATTACACCCTCACTTTGCGACAAGGTGTACTCCTCGTTCGGGGAGATTGACGAGATGTCCTGCCCTCCGGTGCAGATAAGGGAAGCGCGGGCAGAGGATGCTCCCGCTCTGGCGAGCCTGTATGTGGAGGCGTTTGGCTCGAAACTGCAGTGGGCGTTCGGCAGATATGTGGACGCGATGCCTGCGGTGGTGCAGGAACTGCTCATTTTCGACCAGATGCGACTGAGCGAGACGCTGGTGGCGGAAGTGGACGGCGAGGTCGCGGGCATGGCAGTTCTGCGCCGTGACCATCGCTACCGTCCCAGCGTGAGCAAGGTCTGGGCGTGCCTGCGTCGACACGTGCGCGGCTGGCGACTGCTCACCGCCACATTCGTCATGCAGGCGATGTGCAGTAACCTCGCCACGGCAGAGCGATCATATCTGGAGTCGCTGGCGGTCAGCTCGCGCTTTCGGGGGCAGGGTATCGGAACGCTGTTGCTCGAGCGATGTTTTGAGGAATCCCGTCTGGCTGGCAAGCGGCAGATTTCCCTGCATGTGGTAGACACCAACCCGCGTGCCAAGCAGCTCTATCTGCGCATGGGTTTTCACACGGTGCGCGTGGAGCGTTTCGGACCGTTGATGGCGCGGTGGATGGGCTTCAGCGCACAGGACTTCATGGTGCGCCCGCTCTGACTACGCACGCGGATGACACTTCAGATACACCTCGCGCAGATGGTCGATGCTAACGCGGGTGTATACCTGTGTGGTATTGATGCTGGCGTGCCCCAGCATCTCCTGTACTGCACGCAGGTCCGCGCCGCCCTGCAGGAGATGCACCGCAAACGAATGGCGCAGGGTGTGGGGGCTGACGGTTCGGGTGATGCCCGCCTGCGTCGCGTAGGTCTTCAGCCTCAGCCAGAACTGCGAGCGAGAGAGCGGCGTGCCCCTCTCGCTGAGAAAAAGGTAATCCTCACTGCGCGTGCTGAGGAGCCTGGCACGTGCAGAATGCAGGTATTGCAAGAGAAACTGTCGTGCGATATCGCCGAACGGCACCCATCGCTCCTTCGCCCGCTTGCCGAACACGCGCACAAAGCCTTCTTCAACGTCCACGTCCTGCAGGCGCAGGCTAACCAGCTCTGATACGCGCAAACCCGCCGCGTACGCCAGCTCCAGCATCGCCCTGTCGCGCAATCCAATGGGCGTGCGGGTATCGGGCTGAGCGAGCAGGCGTTCGACCTCTTGCCGGGACAGGGCGTTGGGTAGTTTGCGTGGCAGGCGGAAGGTCGCCACGGAGGGAATGGTCTCTTCGGACAGGATGCCTTCCTGTTGCAGGAACCGCGCCAGCGCTCGCGCCGCGCACAGTTTGCGTTCCACACTCACTTCCGCCAGCCCACGCTGACGCAGGTGCTGGGCAAAGGCAAGCAGACCGTTCTCGCTCAGGGCATCGGGAAGGGCGTAGCCGCGCTTCTGGGCGAACTCGGCGAGCTGGTGCAGGTCGCGCGAGTAGGCGTCCTGCGTGTGGGCAGAGGCGCCTCGCTCCACACGCAGGTATTGCACAAACCGAGAAATGTGTTCCTTCATTTGCGAACAGGTGTGCCCACACGAGGCACCGGGCTGCGGACGATGCCTGTCGCCCAGCGAATACCTCCCAGAATGTGCTGTTTGTACCAGTCGCTTTCGATCACGTCCCCACGATGACCCAGTCCCGTGTAGAAGACGCGCCCTTTGCCGTAGGGTTTGCACCAGATAAGCAGATAGTCGCCCGGCTGACCAGCCTGCGGATGTCCATCGTTGGGGTGCTTATCCATCGAACCCAGCACGTGCAGTTTGGCGCGGTCGTTGTTCTTGAATTCGTAAATCTCGTCGAACACGCGGAAGCGAGGGGCAAGGTGTGTCATCGCGGGGTGTTTGGGGTCTTCCACAATCACCTCCACTTCGCACTGGGCGCCGTGCGTCAGGAACTCCCCACCCAGCATCTCGACAAAGGCGGATTCATCGTGGTAGGTGTCCGCCGCCGCATGGATGCCAATCACCGCCTTGCCTGACTTTACCCACTCCAGAAACGCTGGCAGGTCGGGAATACCGATGTTGCCGGTGGTGTTGGAGAAAATCACACCGTCGTATTTCTTCAGACCTTCGGGTGACATCATCGCCTTGACCTCGTCGGCGGTTCGGCAGTGTTCTACCGTAAACTGTCCCGACTTCTCGGCGAGCTCCGCAATGACCTTCTCGAACGCCTTGATTGCCTCCTCGTGCCGAAAGCCCGCGGTGTGCGATACCACCAGCAGGCGCTTTTTCGCGCGAGACGAGGCTGTAGTCCCCTGTGCCTCGGCGGATACACTGACCAACAGTATCGCTCCACACGCGATCAGCATCATCCACGTTCCGTTCATGTTGCTACCTCCTCTGCGCAGGGATATGCGTCTCTCGCTTAGCTTCCGCTTGATTCATCAAGAGTCCTGCTGAAGCCATGCGAGAGCCTCCGCAAGTGCTGACGAATGGGAGGGGAGGGTCGTTTCTGTATGTTTGCTTCCGACAGCGCACCGGATACGGAAAAGACAGGCAGAAACCGGTATTTTGCCAGCTGGTATATCTATCAGCGGAATGTATAATGATTGCACCTTGCTATCTCTCACGAAAGGAGGCATTTGCTATGAGACGCACATCGTGGATGCTGGTAGCATTGCTACTGCCGCTGGTGCTGGCTCTTGCCGCGAGTGCACAGGTACGTGTCTATGACACCATCTACAACGCGGCGGGTACCGACGTTGAGTTGACGGGATTGGTGTTCACGGGATCCACCCCTCGCTACCGCATGGCAGACGGACTTGGGGTAAGTCTTGCCGTACCACACTACCTGACACGACTGGATTTCGTGCTGGTGATCGCCGCAGCAGGCACATACAACAATGTGACGGCGGACATCGGGGTGTATAACGCCTGGAACCCAGGCGCAGCCAGCGGCTCTGTTTTCAGCGACCTGGCGGGTGCTTTCACCGTGAACCTCGGTTCGTTCAGCCCCACCGGCGCTACCGCCTACATCATCGAAGCAGCCGTACCAGCTGGCACCATTCTGAACACCAGCTCGCAGAAGGGAGTTGTGATCACGCTCAAGAACAACGGCGTTCTGGACAATGTGCTGACTCTTGGTGTGGTCAACCGTTTGCCCAACCCCGGCACTGAGGTAGTTGCCGATCTGTTCTACCGGGACGCTAATAACAACGGGATTATCGAAGCCAGCGATGGGCGAACTTTCGGCGACCCACGTACGGCGGACAACGTGGCACTAACGCTGTGGGCTCAGCCTGTGCCCGAACCGACGACCCTGCTGGTGCTCGGCGCGGGTGTGGCAGGATTGGCTCTGCGTCGACGCAGACGCTGATAAGCATGTTTTCTTGGGAAGCCGGGAGCGCGATGCTTCCGGCTCGCTTCACACCCATTGCCGCGCGCGCTCTACCGCCTTCTTCCAGCCGGAATACAGTGCCTCGCGCTGGTCGGCAGACATTTGAGGCTCGAAGGTGCGGGCAACCTTCCATTGCGATGCAATCTCCTCCGTGCCCTGCCACACGCCCACAGACAGCCCAGCCAGATACGCCGCACCCAGCGCCGTGGTTTCGGTAACAGCAGGTCGGTGCACCGGAATGCCCAGAATATCCGCCTGCATCTGCAGGAAGGCATTGTTGACCGTCATGCCACCGTCCACGCGCAGGTCGGCGAGAGGCACCTGCACGTCACCCTGCATGGCTTCAATCACGTCGCGCGTCTGGTAGCAGGTGGCTTCCAGCGCTGCACGAACCAGATGGGCGCGGGTTGTGCCTCTGGTTAATCCGACGATCGTGCCACGCGCTGCGGGATCCCAGTAGGGCGCCCCCAGCCCGACAAAAGCCGGCACAAAGTAGACGCCGTTGCTATCGGCAACCGAGCGCGCCAGCGCTTCGGTTTCCTGAGCGGAACGGATAACGCCCAGCTCATCGCGCAACCATTGCACCGCCGCACCGGTCACGAAGATACTGCCCTCCAGCGCGTAGCTGACCTGGTCCTGCACCTGCCATGCGATAGTGCTCAGCAGTCCGCAGGACGACCGCCGTGCCTGCCCTCCTGTATTCATCAGCAGGAACGAGCCGGTACCGCAGGTATTCTTCACCATACCGGCGCGGAAACAGGCTTGCCCGAAGGTAGCAGACTGCTGGTCGCCGGCAACGCCTCCGATGGGAATCGGCGCCCCCAGCAGATTATCGCTCACCTCGCCGTACAGAGTGCTGCTCGGCAACACCTGTGGCAGTATCTCACGCGGAATGGCAAAGAGGCGAAGGAGGTCCTCGTCCCAGTCCAGCGTATGGAGGTTGAACAGCAGGGTGCGGGAAGCATTGGATACGTCGGTGGCGTGTACCGTCCCGCCCGTCAGTCTCCACAACAGGAAGGTATCTACCGTCCCAAAGGCGAGCTCGCCTCGTTCGGCTCGGCGGCGGGCGTCTGGTACATTATCCAGTAACCAGCGCAACTTGGTGGCGGAGAAGTAGGGGTCCAGCACCAGTCCGGTCTTGTCGCGAATAACCTGCTCCAGCCCATCCGCACGCATCTGCTCGCACAGCGAGGCAGTGCGCCGGTCCTGCCACACGATGGCGTTGGCGACGGGTCTTCCGGTAGCACGTTCCCAGAGCAGCACGGTCTCGCGCTGGTTGGTGATGCCGACGGCTGCTACCTCCTGCGCCGAGACGCCTGCCTGTGCCAGCACGCGGTGCGCTGTGCCCAACTGCGTGCCCCACAAAATCTCCGGGTCGTGTTCCACCCAGCCGGGCTGGGGGTAGATCTGTGGGTGCTCCTCCTGCACCATGCCCAGCAGGTTGCCTTCTGCATCGAACAGGATGGCGCGCGAGCTGGTCGTCCCCTGATCCAGAGCAAGAATGAAGCGCAACATGCCGAACCTCCACCATTCGCTCAGTCCCGCGGCATCGTGACGGCAACAGCGACGTTCTGCAGATACTTCTCGGCGACCCTCAGCACGTCCTCGCGCTTCACCGCCTCGATTCGATCGGCAAACTGCCGATCAAAGGCGTGCCCCAGCCCGATCGCCTCATACCATCCGAGGAAGTAGGCGCGGTCGCGCACGCGCTGGTGGCGCAGGGCGTATGTGCCGATAATCAGCTTCTTCGCCCGCTCGATCTCCTGTTCGCCGGGAGGGTTGGTGCGCACCGATTGCATCTGCTCGACCAGCGCTTTCTGCACGTCGTCCACAATCAGCACCGGCACACCAGAGGCACTGATGCGATAGGGCGCAATCTCCACAAAACCCAGCAGGCAACTGCCGCCCATCAGTGGCGGATAGAACGAGCCAATTTCATACCCGATGCCGGAGGCGTCGCGCAGGCTGGTGAAGATGCGCGAGCTCTTGCCCCTGCCCAGTATCGCATCCAGCACCACCAGTGCGGGGTACTCGGCCGAGGTGATGCCCGGCACGGGATACCCAGCCATGATGTAGGCGGTGTTTCCCGCCTGCTCGCGCACCCGGCTCGCCGATTCACGCAGGGGGGACACCGTGAGGTTCGGACGGCGTACCGCACTGCGCGCCTCCCAGCTGCCGAACAGGGTGGTGAACTTCTCCACCACACGCTCAGCAGGCACATTGCCCACCACCACAATCACCAGGTTGTCGGGCGTGTAGAAGCGCCGGTGAAACTCCTGCAGGTCTTGTGGGGTGGCTTGCTGGATGTATCGCGGGTCGCCCGCAAACGGGTAGGCGTAGGGATGGGCAGGTGGGTACAGCATTGTGCGCAGGGTCATGAAGGTCGCGCGAAACTTCACGGCACGCTCTGCCTGCGCCTCCGACAGCGCCTCTCGCTTTGCCTGTTCCACCACCTCTGGCTCGAACTGCGCGTTCTTGATACCCTCCGCCAGCAACCAGGCCGCATCGTCAAACGCCTCCGCTACGGTGGTGATGGAGATTTCGGTGTAGTCGGGCTGCCAGTAGGAGCGCACTTCTCCTCCAACGCGCTCGATCTCCTGCGCCAGCGTCTGCATGGTCTCGTTGGTGGTGCTTCCGAACAGCGCCCGCGATACCAGCAAGCCGATCCCGCGCTTGTCCTCCGGCTCTGCCCACACGCCCACCTTCAGAAACGCCTCCAGCGCCACCACCCGTGCCGACGGCTCGTGCGAGACCACAATCACCATGCCGTTGCTCAGGATGCGCTTCACTGGCTCGGCGGAAGCTCGCAGACCACCAAGCAGTATCAGCCCAACCGCCACCAGAATCGCCCGTTTGCCGAAATCGTACACGATACGATGACCTCTTCTTCTCTGTTCTCGGTGTCCGTTCGCGATAATACCAGATTCGCCGACCTGTCGGCAAGGAATTCGTGAGAGATGGGTAGAAGACACGCACTGAGTTTGTACCGCTGGAGCTGCCCGAGCAGGCGAAAGAGGCTTTGCGTGCGCTGGCTCAGCGTGAAGCCTGAACGCGCCTTTCACTCGCCTAGAAGCGTCACCACTGCTCGCCGTTCGGGGTTCAGATACTTCTCCACCACCCGACGGATGTCTTCAGGCGTCACCGCCAGCAGGTTCTTCTCGTAGTCTATCGCAAACTGATAGGTGTCAATCATCTCGTAGAAGCCCAGTGTGCTCGCCTGCCCCTCCGTGGTCTCCAGGCTGAACAGGTAGTTGCCCAGAATCTCCCGTCGGGCGCGGTTCAGCTCCGTCTCCGAGATAGGTGTTTTCGCCAGCTGTTGCAGGGCGCCGACCACGATTGCCTCCGCCTGCGCGGGGTCGCCCTTTTCCGGCAGTTCCACCACAATACTGAACACGCCGGGGTAGCGCTGGGTCAGGAACTCGGTAGTGACGCGCGTCGCCACGCCCTGTCCCACCAGCAGGCGGGTCAACATCCCCTCGCGCTCGCCCAGCACCGCCAGCAGGATGTCACACGCACACACATCCTTCACCTCTTTCACCGACGGCGCCATGAAGCCGATGCCCAGCACGGGGAAGGAACGACGCACCTTAAACTCCGCCCTGCGCGGGGAATCGGGAGGAGACTCCGGTGCAGGCTCAGGGTCATCAATCTCGCGCCTCTGCCACTTCCCGAAGAGCCTTTCCGCCACCGCGAACGCCTCTGCCTCAGTCACATCGCCCACAATCACCAGCGAGGCGTTGTTCGGCACATAGTACTTGCGGTAGAAGTCCAGTATCTGCTCGCGCTGGATACGCATGATAGATTCTCGCGTTGCCGCGACGGGCAGACGGTAGGGATGTTTCTCAAAGAGCAGTTCCGCCAGTCGCTGGTTGGCGTCGCGCACCGGGTTATCCGCCGAACGCGCCAGCTCGTCGAGGATAATCAGCTGTTCGCGGTCTACATCCTCCGGGCGCAGCGCGCTGTTCTGTACGGCATCGGCGATGACCTCCAGCGCGTTCTGCCAGTATCGGTTGGCAACGGTGGTATAGAGGTGCATCCAGTCGCGCGAGGTGGTGGCGTTGAGGGTGGCGCCCAGGTCCTCGATGTCGCGGTCGACCTCGCCTCTGCCGCGTTTCTGCGTGCCGCGAAACAGCAAATGCTCCATGAAGTGCGCCACGCCGTTCGTTTCGGGCGTTTCCCGGGCAGAACCCGCCCGTACCCACAGGTCGAGTGTGACAAGCGGCGCCTCGTGCGCCTCGCGCACCAGCACCCGCAACCCGTTGGGAAGGGTTCTGAGTTTCACAGAATCGGCGGGCAGGTTATCCCCCACAACCACCGCCCACAGGTTCAGTAGCACGACACAGCACAGAACGGCTTTCTTCGTCAACATGCAACCTCGGCACCAGAAGGATTTCACTGCCCGCGCCCATCCGCGCAGGCAACGCCATTATACCCGTTTATTCCGCACCGCGAGGGGGAATACCTGTTGCTTTTCGCTATGTGGAGCCTGTGTGGAGGGCAAGCCTCCTGGTGAGCCGACGCAAACCCCTCTCCTAACCTCTCCCCGACGCGGGGAGAGGCGTCGCCCCCATTCCCTCGCAGGGAAGGGGGCTAGGGGGTTAGGTTTGGTAACTCGGCTCGGCGGGAGCCTCGCCCTCCAGAAAGTTGCCCTCACCCTGCGGAGGGCGAACCTCGCGGTGAGCCATCTTTTGATTCCAACGGCTCGGCAGGAGCCACGCCCTCCGATTCTTTTGTCGCGCCGAATCTTCAGCCGAGGCGTCTCGTGTCTGTATTGTCATGCTGAGCGAACGTGAAGCATCTCGTCTTTGCACGTTTGAGATTCTTCGCTGCGCTCAGAATGACGTGATTAAATGGCAGAATGAATCGCATTATTGTCATGCTGAGGCGTAAGCCGAAGCATCTCCGAGATTCTTCGCTTCGC